>ERZ777305.1777-NODE-1777-length-22280-cov-3.971744_pt1 | contig 22280 bp, 18 predicted proteins | sample MGYA00374965_ERZ777305 | MGnify/ENA primary metagenome ERZ777305 (study PRJEB29328, sample SAMD00013331) | mouse gut metagenome | study: EMG produced TPA metagenomics assembly of the Metagenome analysis of fecal microbiota from mouse which was promoted... | reverse complement strand
CTTTTTCGTTTATCTCCTTCAGCATGTCCACTATAATCTTTTCCGACTCTCTTGAGGCTGTTCCGTTTCCTACGGAAATAAGGGTGATTCCGTACTTTTCTATCAGCTTTTTAACCGCCTTCTTTGTTTCCGCAACCTTATTCTGGGGCTCCGTAGGATATACAACCAAGGTATCAAGAACCTTTCCGGTTTCATCTACTATGGCAAGCTTACAGCCTGTCCTGAACGCCGGGTCCCAGCCAAGCACTACCTGACCGCCGATAGGCGGCTGCATTAAAAGCTGTTCTAAATTTTTGCCGAATACCTTTATGGCTCCGTCCTCTGCCCTTTCTGTAAGCCCGCTTCTTATTTCACGTTCAATAGCCGGAGCAATAAGTCTTTTATAGCTGTCGTCTATAGCTTCCTTAATTATTCCGGCGGTGTTTTTATTGTCTCTTACGATTGTCTTCTTATAAAGATATTGTAATATGCCCTCCTCCGGCGCCTCTATCTTTACCGTTAAAAGCTTTTGGGCCTCTCCTCTGTTTATGGCAAGGATTCTGTGTCCTGCTATTTTTTTAACAGGCTCGGAAAATTTGTAGTACATTTCATATACAGACTGCTCATTTTCATCCTTTGCCGCAGAAACAATGCTTCCCTCGTTTTCTGTTGCTCTTCTGATATATGCCCTGTACTCTGCTTCGTCAGACACATTCTCGGCTATAATATCCTTTGCTCCGTCTATTGCCTCCTTTACTGACGCTACGCCCTTCTCCTCCGAAATAAATGGCTCCGCTTCCTCCTCTATGGATTTTTCCGTCATTTGAAGGATAATAATATTTGCAAGAGGCTCTAAACCTTTTTCCTTGGCTATAATGGCTCTTGTCCGCTTTTTCTGCTTATATGGCCTGTATAAATCCTCCACAGCAACAAGTGTTTCAGCCTCCTCTATCTTACTTTTAAGCTCCTCCGTAAGCTTACCCTGCTCCTCAATGGCTGCAATGCAGGCTTCCTTTCTTTCTTCAAGATTTCTGAGATATTTTAGCCTTTCATCAAGATTTCTTAGAACCTCATCATTTAAAGAGCCATGCTGCTCCTTTCTGTATCGCGCAATAAAGGGAATGGTATTTCCATCGTCGATAAGCTTTATAACTGCCTCTGCCTGTGACGGCTTTATGCTTAATTCCTCTGCTATTTTCTTTGCTATATCCATTTTATTAACCTCTTTTATATTTTTTTAACAGCCTTTTACATTGTAAAAATGGAATCTGCCGTATGGCAAATTCCATTTTTATTATAATTTTTTAATATTCTACGCCGCCATAGGACAGCTATGTATCTTTTTACAAAAATTCAGCCAAGCTTAAAACCAATCGCTAAAATCCATGTCATCCCAATCATAGTCGTCGGCATCCTTTTCTGATGTTTTTTCAGCCGCATTATTTAACGAGCAGTTGTATCCGCATATTGTAAACAATGGCAGAAGACCTGTCAATGTTGCAAAGCAGCCCACAACAAAGGAAATCTGACTAAGCTTTTTACAGCCATTCTGCTTTATTGCTATTACAGCAAGAACTATAGCAGCAAGGGCAAATATTACACCAAATATAGTAACAATAAATACTGCCGATAATCCATGCTCTCCTGCGCTAGTACCTTCAAATGCTTTTTTTGCACTGCAGGTACATGTAAAAATAGTACCTAACACTACCATAAGAAGTCCCACTCCGGCACATGCTATTGCAATAAGCTCAATAATATTAAAGTTAGCAGGTGCCTTTTGTACAGGTGACTGTCCAAATACATTATTTTGATTATTATCCATTTCTATATCCTCCTAATCCAATATTATTTAAATAAGCTGCCTAAAGCTCCGCTTATAGCATCCTTGGAAGCATTGCTTAATGAACAGTTATATCCGCAAACCGTAAGCATAGGCAATACTGCATAAAGGAATGCAAATCCGCCTAACGCTGCCGCTACCTTAGCTATCTTATCCGCTTTATCCTTCTTCAATGCAATAATGGCAAGAACAACTGCTGCTACTGCTATTACTGCTGCTATAATATTTACAATTATAACTGCTGAAGTGGAATACATATTATTTCCCTTTAACATTCTTTCTGCCATTTTTACCGCATCATAGCTCTTTGAAGCGCTGCATGTACATGCGAAGATAGAGCCTATAATCGCCATCACAAGCGAAACTGCAGAGCATATCATTGCTATAAGTCCAAGGCTTACATTCATAGGCTTCTTTGGCGCAAACTGGTTTCCAAAAGGATTACCTCCCTGCTGCGGCTGCTGTTGTCCAAACGGACCTGCCTGCTGCTGTTCAAATGGGCCTGCCTGTTGTGGCTGCTGTCCGAACTGTCCTGCCTGCTGTGGCTGCTGTCCAAACGGACCCGCCTGCTGCTGCGGCTGCTCCGGCTGATTATTAACAGGCTGACTGTTAAACATATTGTTCTGATTATTATCCATATTTACATACCTCCATTTATTTTTCATAATAATCGCAGGGAATTCCGCTCCTTCACCGCAAATCCCCAAGTATATCCTGTAAATTATATCATATTATTTTTTATTTTACAAGATATTACAAATTTTTGTATTTTTCTGTCTGTTCCGTAATAAGTGCATTGTCGTCAAAATAATTTATCTTCATGGACTTTTTAACATCATCAAGGGTTTCTGCCGCTACACTTTCCGCTGCCTGACTGCCCTTCCTTAAAACCTCATAAATATACGGAATATCCTGCTCCAATTCCTTTCGCTTCTTTCTTATCGGCGCAAGCTCCTCCTGCATAACATTGTTTAAAAACCTCTTAACCTTAACATCGCCAAGTCCGCCTCTTTTGTAATGGTCCTTAAGCTCGTCAAGATTAGCATAATCAGGAAGATATTCTGCAAAATATTCTGTTCTCACAAAGGCGTCAAGATATGTAAATACGGTATTGCCTTCAAGCTTGCCCGGGTCCTCCACTCTTATATGGTCAGGGTCCGTATACATGGACATTACCTTTCTTTTAACCTCCTCCTCAGTATCTGCAAGATATATGCAGTTTCCAAGGGATTTGCTCATCTTTGCTTTTCCGTCTGTGCCTGGAAGCCTCAGACACGCCTTGTTGTCAGGAAGAAGTATCTCCGGCTCCACAAGGGTTTCTCCGTACACTGAATTAAACTTTCTTACTATCTCTCTTGTCTGCTCTATCATAGGCTCCTGGTCTTCGCCTACCGGAACGGTGGTCGCCTTAAACGCCGTAATATCGGCAGCCTGACTTATAGGATACGTGAAAAAGCCTACAGGTATGCTGGACTCAAAGTTTCTCATCTGTATTTCCGACTTAACCGTAGGATTTCTTTGAAGTCTGGATACCGTCACCAGATTCATGTAATAAAATGAAAGCTCTGTAAGCTCCGGCACCATAGACTGTATAAAAAGCGTTGACTTCTCAGGCTCAAGCCCGCACGCCATATAGTCAAGGGCAACCTCCACAATATTCTGTCTGACCTTTTCAGGATGCTCTGCATTGTCCGTAAGGGCCTGCGCGTCTGCTATCATAATATATATTTTTTCAAATTCTCCAGAATTTTGAAGCTCCACACGTCTTTTAAGGGAGCCTGCATAATGTCCTATGTGAAGCCTTCCTGTAGGTCTGTCTCCCGTTAAAATAATTTTTCCCATTTCTGCCCTCCGGTTTTACACGCTTTCTACTCTTATTCTTGTGATTATTCCCGATGCCTTAGAGGCAGCCTCCTCGTACTTAGCCTCAGACATAACCGGAGTAATTACTCCAAATTCTCCCTTTACGTCGTCAAGGGTAATTACCTTTATATCGCCGAATATTTCCTTAAGCTCTGTCTCTCTTTCTTTTGCATCGCCTTTAAGTCTTACAAAAAATCGCTTTTCTGAATTTTTTATATCGTCAAGATTAAGCTTTTTGCTTGACCACAATGTCATAATATTTGTCTTTATATGCTTTGCGGCGTCTACCACATCTGCCACAACTGCGCTGGCTGTAGGAAGCTTTCCTGCTCCTGCCCCGTAAAACATTACGTCGCCGATAACATTGCCCTTTACAAGTATTCCGTTTAATACGTCGTTTACGCTATAGAGAGGATTGTCGGAGCTTATCATAAACGGCGCTACCATGGCATAAAACTTATCTCCCACTCTCTTGCTCTTTCCGAAAAGCTTTATTGTAAGTCCCAGCTTTTCGCCATACTTAAAGTCTGTGTCCGTTATCTTTGTAATTCCCTCTGTATATATTTCCTCGTAGTCCACATGCTTTCCATATGCCAGCGAAGAAAGAATTGCTATCTTTCTGCAGGCGTCATATCCCTCTACATCAGCGGCGGGATTTCTCTCAGCGTAGCCTAATTCCTGAGCCTCCTTAAGAACCTCGTCAAAGGTTAAGCCCTCCTTTGACATCTTTGTAAGAATAAAGTTGGTTGTGCCGTTTAATATACCTGTTATTTCCATAATTTCATCCGCCGTAAGAGACTGATTTAATGGCCTTATAATAGGTATTCCTCCTCCTACGCTTGCCTCAAACAAAAAGTTTTTGCCTTTTTCCTTAGCCAGCTCCAAAAGCTCCGGCCCGTATTTTGCAACAAGCTCCTTGTTTGACGTACAGTAGCTTTTGCCTCTTTCCAATGACGCTTTTGCAAATGTATACGCCGGCTCCGTGCCTCCCATTGCCTCTATTACTATATCTATTTCATCATCATTAATAATAGTATCAAAATCATGAACTAAAACCTTTTCTATGGGCTCTCCGGGAAAATCCCTCAAATCAAGCACATATTTTATATTAATAGTGTCGCCTGCTCTCTTTGCAATGCTGTCGCTGTTTGTCGTCAGTACCTCAACTACTCCCGAGCCAACCGTACCGTATCCTAATACTGCTACATTTATCATGCTAATCCTCTTTTCTGTGCGCATTTTTTTATTAATGAACCTGTGTCATGTGCACTAAAACACAAGCCTTAAATTCTGTTAAGCCTTTTTAAACTTGCAAGCCTCGGCTTCACAAAGAGCTGAAGCTCTTGAACTAAAGCTCTTGAACTAAAACTCTTAAGATTTTTAACTTATAGGAAATTACTTCCGTGCAGCCACAAATTCGGCTCTACCGAATTTGCAAGTCTCGGCCAAAGCCGAGACTTTATTCTCTTGCCAGCACCTTAACATAATGTATACCGTTTCCATGCTCCAGCTCATTAATAAGCCCGGAGGTATCGCCCTCCGCAGGAATTTCCACACTAAGGGTAAGAGATGCCACTCCGTTAATTGGAATAGTCTGATGAATAGTAAGTATATTTGCATTATAGTGAGCTATAATGCTTAATACCTGTGACAAAAGTCCCGGCTCATCATCCACCTGAAGCACAAAGGTAATGGTCTTCCCCTTTGCATTTTCATGGAATGGGAAAATATCATCTTTATATTTATAAAAAGAGCTCCGCCCGAGACCCACGCGTTCTGTCGCCTCCTGAATTGTCAAGGCACGCTCGGATTCCAAAAGTCTTTTTGCCTCCAGCACCTTCAGAAGCACCTCAGGTACAGCTCTTTGCTTTATTAAATAATATTTATTATCTTCACTCATTATCTCTGCTATCCTCTATATGTCAGCTCTGGCTTTTAACTATATTGTCTACACGCTTAAGCTCCTCATCAGTGAGAAGACCGTCGGAATTAATGATAATAATTAAATCGCTGCCATTGCTTACAATCCTGTCCATATAGCCGGTGTCACCGCTTCCGATAATAGACGGAACATTATGGAGCATGGACTCCTCCACCGCCTGTATTTCATCAACGCCATCAACCTCCAGGGCTATGGTATTGTTTTTTATCCACGTAATAATATACTGGGGCTGACTATTTGCAGCCTCAATATTAAACTTTTTTTTCAGGCTGTATACAGGTATTACGTCGCCTCTTAAGTTCATAATTCCTATAATATAGTCCTCTGTATTTGGTACAGGTACTATATGCTGTTCCTTTTCTATACCCTGAATTTTGCTTATATCAATTCCAAATCTTCTGTCCCCCAGCTTAAATACTACCGGTTTAAATTCCTCCATAAAAACCTCCATTCCGCCGCCTTTCAGTTAGCGGCTCAAATTACTCTTCGTTTTCATTTAGCTTAAGCCACTTTAAATATGAGCTTATAAACGGTCCTATATTTCCATCCAAAACGCTCTGGACATTTCCTATTTCCTCATTTGTCCGATGGTCCTTTACAAGAGTGTAGGGCTGCATAACGTATGAACGTATCTGGCTGCCCCAGCCGTTGTCTGATACCTCCCCCCGTATGCCTGAAAGCTTTTCGGCATTTTCCTGCTGCTTTAAAATATACAGCTTTGCCTTTAACATCTTCATTGCCTTGTCCTTGTTCTTATGCTGTGAACGTTCATTCTGGCATTGAACTACTATATTTGTAGGCAGATGCGTAATCCGGACTGCCGACGAGGTTTTGTTTATATGCTGACCGCCTGCGCCGCTGGAGCGGTATGTGTCTATCTTCAAGTCATCCTCATTTATATCAATATCCACATCCTCCTCTATATCTGGCATAACGTCGCAGGAAACAAAGGATGTCTGCCTTTTTCCCGCCGCATTGAAGGGCGATATCCTCACAAGCCTGTGGACTCCCTTCTCGCTTTTCAGATAACCGTATGCATTTTCGCCGCTTATCTGTATGGTAACGGATTTAAAGCCTGTCTCATCACCGTCAAGAAAATCAAGTATCTCTGTGGCAAAGCCGTTTTTTTCAGCCCATCTTACGTACATTCGGTAAAGCATATTCGCCCAGTCACAGGACTCTGTTCCCCCTGCTCCTGAATGAAGGGTAAGTATTGCATTGTCCCTGTCATACTCGCCCGAAAGGAGGGTAGCTGTTCTCATATTGTCAAGCTTTACTGTAAATTCTGACATATACTCCTTTATTTCAGGAATAACCGTATCGTCATTTTCCTCATAGCCCATAGCTATAAGAGTATCTATATCATCATATAAGCCCTTAAGCTCATTATAGGATTCTACGGCTGCCTTTAAGCCTTTTAAAACCGACATATGCTCCTGTGTCCTTTTAGCATCCTCCCAGAAATCCTGAGCCTCCATCTCCTTTTCCATTGCTTCTATCCTTGCTTCCTTTCCTGCAAGGTCAAAGTGAATCCCTCAATTCCTGCAATGGCTGGCTGTATGCGCTTAAATCAAGCTTAAACTGGTCTAATTCTACCATTTTCTCACTTCCATTCTTTTTTTATTTTATATAGCAATATATCATACAGCATTGCTGCTGCAACCGGTATGATGCTGCCGCAATGGGCTTTTAAACGGCTTTTCTGCCGCAGCACTGCTTATATTTCTTTCCTGAGCCGCATGGACATGGGTCGTTTGGATATATTTTCTGCTCTGCTCTCTTCTTAGGCGCCCTTACAAGGGACTCATCCCTATTTGTTCCTGTGACCTTAGCCACTTCCTCTCTTTCTACCTTCTGCTCAACCCTTACATGAAGAAGCATCTTCACTGTCTCCTCACGTATTGCCGCAGTCATTTCATCAAACATGTCAAAGCCGCTTATTCTGTATTCTACAAGAGGGTCCTTCTGTCCGTAAGCCTGAAGTCCTATACCCTGTCTAAGCTGCTCCATATCATCGATATGTGTCAGCCACTTTTTGTCTATGGTTTTAAGAAGAACTACCCTTTCCAGCTCTCTTATATGCTCAGGCTCAGGAAACTCTGCTTCCTTCGCCTCATATAGCCTTACTGCCTCCTCCTTAAGCGCCTGTGTAAGCTCCGCCTTCTTCATTCCCTTTTCCTTCTGCTCATCTGTAAGGGTAACAGGCTTAATTGGAATATTAGGAAGAAGTATCTCGTTTAATTCGGAAAGATTCCATTCTGACGAAGGCTGGTCATCTGAAATACACACATCTACAGCCGCTTCAACTGTCTCGGTAAGCATCTTGTAAATAACATCCCTCATGTTTTCACCGTCAAGAACACGGCGTCTTTCCTTATATATAATCTCTCTCTGCTCATTCATAACCTGGTCATATTCCAGAAGGTTTTTTCTGATACCATAGTTATTGTTCTCTATTTTTTTCTGCGCCTTTTCTATGGCGTTTGAAAGCATTTTATGCTCTATACGGTCATTTTCACCTACTCCCGTAGCGTTAAATACCGCAATCATACGCTCTGAGCCAAAAAGCCTCATTATATCATCCTCAAGAGAAATATAAAACCTTGACTCGCCCGGGTCTCCCTGACGTCCTGAACGTCCTCTCAGCTGATTATCTATACGTCTTGAATCATGACGCTCCGTGCCTATAATCTTAAGTCCTCCGGCAGCTCTAGCTTCATCGTCAAGCTTAATGTCAGTACCACGTCCCGCCATGTTGGTGGCAATGGTAATCCTTCCGTGAATACCTGCCTCTGCTACAATCTCAGCCTCCTGCTCGTGGAATTTAGCATTTAACACTCTGTGCTCCACGCCGTTTTTCTTAAGAAGATTGCTAAGCTCCTCCGACGCTTCAATAGACTTTGTACCTATAAGCACAGGCTGTCCCTTATCCCTGCTTTCTATAACCTCCCGTACTACCGCATTCAGCTTGCCCTTCCTGCTTTTATATACGGCATCCTCCCAATCCTTTCTTATAACAGGCTCGTTTGTAGGCACCTCTATAACGTCCATACCGTAAATGTTCCTGAATTCCTGCTCCTCTGTAAGGGCAGTACCTGTCATGCCTGCCTTCTTTTCGTATTTATTAAAGAAATTCTGGAAGGTAATGGTAGCCATGGTCTTGCTTTCCCTTTTTATCTTTACGTGCTCCTTCGCCTCAATAGCCTGGTGGAGACCGTCGGAAAAGCGTCTTCCCGGCATAATACGTCCCGTAAATTCATCTACTATAAGCACCTGGTCATCCTTTACCACATAATCTTGGTCCCTGAACATAAGGTTATGGGCTCTTAAGGCTAATATAATATTGTGCTGTATATCTACATTTTCAGGGTCTGAAAGATTTTCTATCTTAAAGAAGTTCTCTACCTTTGCAATACCCTCTGCGGTAAGGGTTACAATTTTGTCCTTTTCATTTACAACAAAATCTCCCTCCTCCTTTCGCTCCTCCTTCATAATAATATCCATCTTGCTAAGCTCTGTTTCCTTGCCCCGCTTCATCTGACGGGCAAGAATATCGCAGGCTTCATAGAGCTTTGTGGATTTTCCGCTTTGTCCCGATATAATAAGAGGAGTTCTTGCCTCATCTATAAGAACAGAGTCTACCTCGTCTATAATGGCATAATGAAGTCCCCTCTGCACAAGCTGTTCCTTATACATAACCATATTATCCCTAAGATAATCAAAACCCAGCTCGTTGTTTGTAATGTATGTTATATCGCAGTTATATGCCGCTCTTCTCTCGTCACTGTCCATGGAGTTTGTTATATAGCCTGTGGTAAGCCCTAAAAAGCTGTATATCTTACCCATTTCCTCCGCCTGAAGGTGAACAAGGTAATCATTGACTGTGACAACATGTACGCCCTTTCCCTCCAGGGCGTTTAAGTATGCGGGAAGAACACAGGTCTGTGTTTTACCCTCGCCCGTACGCATCTCGGCAAGACGTCCCTGATGTATTATAATACCGCCGATAAGCTGAACACGGTAATGCTCCTGATTTATTACCCTTCGTGTCGCTTCCCTTGCCACTGCAAATGCCTCCGGAAGCAAATCATCTAAGGTTTCTCCCTCTGCAATTCTTTTTTTAAACTCTGAAGTCTTATCCTTTAATTCTTCATCTGACAATGCCATCATAGAATCTCTAAGACCTTCTATTTTGTTTACCAGCGGATTGATTCTCTTTATTTCTCTCTCACTGTGCGTTCCTACTATTTTTGTAAATAATCCCATGGTTTTACCCTTTCCTTAGCTTGTCTAAAAAGCCGTATATATTACTTATTATAGCGTTATATGTTATATTTAACAAACACTATAGACCTTTATATTTTATCACTAATTATGTTTATGTTCAACATAAAAATTATTCTCGAGCTTTTGCTACTGGGTTTGTATAACAGAAACAGCTAATAAAATAAAGAAACAGCCGGTTGTTTTATGTCACCGGACTGTTTCTTTATTTTATTGATTATGTAAGTTCAGCTTCCTTAAGCAGATTATAAACCCTGTCGCAGTCATAATCAGGTCCGCATTCTATGACAATGTCATAAATGGGCTTAATTATAGCTATATCTTCCTCAAGCTCGTCAGCAATCACATCAATAGGCTTATTTTTGACGATTTTGCGGCAGATTAAAGAAATTTTTGTTTTGGTTTCGCCTTTTACTTCCCCTTTCATTTCCCCTCTTAAATATAAATCCTCCAAAGCCTTACACATATTAACACCACCTTCTGTTTTGTTTTTGTTTAACACTGTTCTAAATGCTTTATTTGAATTTAATAAGGTTTCTATAGCATAACATGTTTCGTTATCAATATTTTCAAAATATGACATATGCTTTTTGGTATAACTAAGCAAATCATCTGTACTGTTTTTATATTTTAACATACCGAATATAATCTGTAAATCCGATTTAAAAATATTTACATCGTTAATATTAGAGATATCCAAAATATTTATATGATAGTTTGGAACATATGTTTTAAGCATAGATTTGATTTTTTTATTGCAGGGAACTTCAAACATGTCATAAAGGCTTATTGCTCCGTCCCATGATTTCTCGCTGCCGAAATAAAAAATTATGGTAATTACAGGGCATAGTTTGTCACTTTTTCTAAAGCCAGAAAATAATTCATTTATATCTGCATTTCTTTTTTTATCCCCACCGACATTATTCCAAATATTATGTATCTGGTCAGAATAAGACAGGCTGTCGTAAAGCATATTTCTTACCGGCATGGCGTAATTAACATTTAACTGGTTTTCTACTGCAAGAATGGAAAGATTAATTCCCTGCCATTTCATAATAATATCTCTATGCCTTTGGATTGTTTTTGTTCTGTTTTCCTTATCTTTAATAATAATATCAGATTCGCTGTTTATTTCTGTAAGCTCATCTGCAATTATTATTTGCTCGCCGTCAAAAAGTACGCCATTAAACAAATCGGCAAATCGGTTTTTAACCCTAAGCCACTGTTTAATGGAAACATCAGGCTTCCCCATTTTATCACTCCAATTCTGTAAAATTAATTGTTGAAAATTTTGAAGATAATCAGAAAATAAAATACGCTTTATGATATAAAATTACAATTCAGAAAATTAATATATTTAAAATATGTTTTACAAAATTGTAATATATATAATATATCATATACTTGAAATAGGGTCAAGATGTTTTTGAATTAGATTTGTATAACTTGAGTTTCTGCAAGAAATTTCATATTTAATGGCAAAATTTATACACAAAAAAGAGAGCTGATGCTATAGCTGAATTATTCATCTGCTTTTGCAACAGCCCTAAAATATTATTATCTTCAAACATATTAAATCATTCAATATATTAATTAATCATCAGTTTATCTCTAATCATAACATATTTTTTATATGGAATAGGCACCTCATCTCCGTTTTCCATAATTGCGGCGCACCGCCTTATTTCTTTAACCTTTCTCCTGTTTACAATATAGCTTCGGTGTACCTTAATAAATTCCTCTGACATTTTATCTTCAATATCCTTTAACGGTGTAACAGTCTCTATAGTGAAAGAAATCCCATGCCAAATGGTATGTCCTCCCATGGCTTCAATATATAATATATCTGTCTCAGGAATATTATGTATATGCTCTTTAACCGAAACAACATTATAAATTCTTGCCGGGATATTGTTGTTTCCAACTAAATTGATATGTATATAACACGCCATGTTATCAACATAATTTATTGTATAATCAAAATAGTACTCTTTAATTATTTTATCAATAGATTTATGTATGCAATACATTCCTGTTACAATTATTTGATTAACAAACTGTCTGTTAATCCTGTGATTTATATGCTTTATCTTTTGTATTTCTGACGGGTTTATTAATTTATTTATATTTTCCATAAGCTCATCATTTAATATTCCTTCAGCGCTGTTATAATTATATTTCCATAGAATATTCTTTGTACATTGATTATAGACTTTCTTCTTTTGTTCCATATGAATGTTATACAATAAATGCTTTGTATCATTTATTATTTCTGCTGCGGTTTTCTCCATGTTATTACTTATATACGATTGCTCCTTTCTTAAGTTTTTTATATTTAATATTATATGAGGTACGATTATTGTAACTAAATTATAGGATAATGTGTTTAAATACAAACGAATGATTTGCTAAATAAGACGAATATTACATAAAAAAGTCGAAAATGACTCACACAACAAATGCTATAGAAACCTTATTAAATTCAAATAAAGCATTTAGAACAATGTTAAACAAAAACAAAAATTTCTCAAATCTGCCGCAAAATCATTAAAAATAAGCCCATTGACATAATAGCTGACGAGCTTGAGGAGGATATCAGTGTAATTAAATGCGGACCTGATTATGACTGCGACAGGATTTATACTCTGCTTAAGGAAGCTGAACATGCATAATCTCATTCAATCAGACTAAAAAAACAGCCCGGTGGCATATAGCCACCGGGCTGTTTCTTTGTATTATTATATTTTTTATGAGATAAACTACGTCAATAAATAATTAATTAAATTAATTATTTAATTAAGCACGCTTCTTTGATGCAACTACTGCAACTACGCCGCCAAGAGCAACTACTGCTAATACTACTAATGGCATGATAGGTGTTGTATCGCCTGTTGGCTTATCAGAAGGCTTTGCTGATGCGTCTGCCTTAACAGGAATATCCTTTACTGCTACATCAGGTGTTGCTTCTGGGTCAACATCCTTATACTCTACAACCTTAACATCCTTTAATGCCTCTGCATTGCCTACTACAACAAATGCATACTGTGTAAAGTGGTCTGTTGCAAATGTAATAGTCTTATCTGCTGTTACCTTTGCCATGCCAAGGAATGAGAACGCCATATCCTTATCTACTCTGTATACTGCTATAGTATCATCTGCCTTAATGTCTGCAAATATCTTGTCCATAGGAACTGTTACGTTAATCTTATTGTCAAGATATGTAATCTTCTTGTCGCCCATCTTAAGCTCAAGGTCTAAAACTGCGAAAGCCTTAACCTCTGCCTTAGCTAAATCTGCATTTTCTGCTATTAAGCCTGCTACTGCTGCCGTATCCTCTACAGGTGTTGCAACAAGCACAACATCTAATACCTTACCGTCAGCATTTGTAACCTTTGCTGCTTCAGCAACAGCCTTTGCTACTTCTGCTGTAACTACTGTTGCCTTTACTGCTTCTTCGTTTCCACCGTTAGGACTTGGAGCTGTTGTCTCGTCCTCGCCATCACCCGAATTATTATCCTTTGATGAATCTGGCTCCGTTGGCGTTGGTGTTGGTTTATCTCCAGTTTCCGGCTTATTGCCACCGTTAGGACTTGGAGCTGTTGTTGGGTCTTCATCGTCACCGTCTGTGTTGTCCTCTGATGGCTCTTCAGTTACTGTTGCTGTAATTTTGAAACTATTAACAGTTCCAACTAATTCACCCCAATCCTGATTACCAGGAACTGCCTGACCAAGAGTGAACTTATCTGCTGACACAAGTTCATTAAATATTACTTCACATATTTCTTCTAATGTTTTACCACCATCAGATGCTGTTTTAATTGTCTTTTTATCTCCGTCAATAGTAATTACACATGAACTCTTAGTAAGCGCATACTTATATGTATGAGCCTGACCATCACTTAAGGTATCTGCAGGAACTGAATCATCTGGATTACTGCCCTTCAATTCAAACCATGCTATTGGTAAATTGTTACCATTGTGAGCCATTTGCGGCCAATATGTAAGACCTACTCCTGCTAACCAACCCTCGTCACCATCACTGTAAAACTGAGCAACTGTCTTCCATGCTGCTAATGGAGCTTCTGAAGTTAATGTGTATTCAATTACTATCTTATCAGTCTCTAATCCCTTTAACGGATTCTCAATAGCATCTGAAGCACTAACCGTACCATCTAATGCAACATCTTCTGTACTTGAATATACAATCCTATCTACAGTATTGTCTTCTGTTGCAGCAAATGTACTGAATGCACTGCCTAAAACCATGGCAGCCGCCAAACCAAAAGCTAAAAACTTTTTCTTCATAGGTTTTTATTCCTCCTTATTATTAATTAATTTTTTTAACAAAAACATTATACCACTTGTCTTATGCAAATACAAGATATTTTTTATATTTAATATTTTCCACAAAAATACGTGTATATATTTATTAAATATATCCAAAAACATATCGTATATCTGAAACAGATATTAATTTACTTTTTTTACCCTACCTTCTCATAAAACTTACTAATGAGCAATTCAAACATTTTATCCTGGTCAAGGTTATATCTCTCATACTTCCACTTAGGATTTTTATCCAGCTCACCCTCAAAGCTGTATATTCCTCCGAATTTATAATTAATAAGCTCCGATGCAAGATATGTCATCTTATCAACGCCTAAATCAGTAACCACATATTTTTTTATTATATCATAAACGTCAATAACCTTTCCCACATTGCTTTTTATCTGCGCCATTCCAACGTCTATAAACTGTGTCATATACTGCTTTTGTCTGTTTAAACGCATTCCCGCCGAATCGGCTACATACAGATTCCTGTAATTTATGTATGCAAATGCACCCTTACCCTTAAGCGTTACATTTTCTCCCTCCTTAAAGCTATAGCCTGCATGCTCAAAGGTTTCAATGGATTTAAGGGTAACTCCTCCTACAGAATCATTAAGTTCCGGAATTGCTCCCATATTAATTGACGTTACGGAATGAATAGGCAAATTATATAACATTCTTGACACGGATTTCATTGTCATCTGATTGCTCTTTTCCATTCCTCCCCCGTATGCATGCTGTAAGCATATCTGGGTATAGCCTGCTCCTGAATAATTACCGCTTCTGTCATATATATCTACAAGGGCTATGGAATTTCTATGTATCGCCAGAATATCCATAACCTTTGTATGAGGATTTATTACCAGCAAAAAAATAGTGTCAGCCTGTCCGCCGCTTACGCCGTCTGCTGCCGGCTTAACCTCGTCTAGCTTATCTATGCCTAAAAACAGCAATGTGATTATATCCTTATTATAGGCATACTTAACTCCGTCAAATATAATATCGTATTTTGAATTTTCTGACACTCCCTCAAAGCTTACTGTGTGTTTTTTTAAATCTAAATTGTTTTGTGTATTACCGGAATTATTATTTGAGCCTGAGGGCTCATTTGTTTCGTTATTTGCTCCCCCATTTTCTTTATCATTTTTTCCTTCAAATATAACAACATTTCCGTTTTCATCAACAGACATGTCCAAATCTTTTATAATTCCCCCGTTGCTGTCAGTTTCATTTTCCACCGGCCGAAAGTTTGGCTTTTCTGACGTAGCTCCGGCGTAAAGCTTCCTCTTTCCGCTGTTTACCAGCGAAACATATACAATAATTATTATTACTGCCAGTGAGGCAATAACTCCTGCCGTTATAAGAAGAGCCTTTTTCCACCTTTTCATCTTATTCTTTGAAGTAAGCTCTCCGTAAGCATCCCCTTCAATTATCTCCACACCCTCTATCTCTATTTTTTCCTCTGAAACGCTTAATTTATTATCATCAGCCTTCTTTCTTTTTATTATTTTGCTTTTAAAACCTTCAGCAGAAAAAACCTTATTCCTTAAGGTCTTCAGCTTTTCAAGGATTTTAATTTTTTCCTTCATATATTTTAAACCCGTCTTTCCTTTTCATTTTAAACCTTCAAAACATGCTCCCTTTACATTATATTTAATCCAAGGCTGTAATGCAAGACTGATTTTTCTTTTATGTCTAAAAAACAGGAGCAAAATGTATAAAAAAATTTATACTGTCCTGCTCCTGCTTACTAATATTTTAATATAATCCTTTTTCCTAAAATTCCGGCTCTATAAGTCCGTACGTGTTTCCTTTTCTCTTATAAACTACATTTACCTCGTCCGTATCTGCATTTCTGAATACAAAGAAATCATGTCCCAAAAGCTCCATCTGGATACACGCTTCCTCCACGTCCATTGGCTTTACTGCAAATCTCTTTGTTCTTACTACCTTTATGGTATCGTCCTCGTCATATTCTTTATCAAGGAATTCCGCTGAAAAGCTCTCTGCCGAATGCTTCTTATCAGCTATCTTGTTCTTATACTTCTTAAGCTGTCTCTCGATAATCTCCTCTACCAAATCTATGGATACATACATATCGCTGCTTACCTGCTCAGCTCTTATAATCTTACCTTTAACAGGTATGGTTACTTCTATCTTTTGTCTTTCCTTTTCTACACTTAGTGTAACTATTACCTCTGTGTCAGGATTAAAGTATCTTTCCAGCTTTCCTATCTTCTCCTGAACTGCCGTTCTCATTCCCTCTGTTACTTCAATATTTCTGCCTGTAATTACGTATTTCATGATGTCCACTCCTTTAACAGTTATTCAAAAGAAAGTCCTTAAAAACACACGTACATAACTTTCTTAAGTATGAATTTATTATATCACAATTTCAGAATTATTCAAGGACAAATATATATTTGTCAGAATTTATATGCTTTTTTCTAACTGTAACCTGCAACCCTCTATTTTGCCGCCTTCCCTTTTTGTCAACAGCTTTTAATTAAATTTTTATATATTTTTGTCAATTTGTAGGTTTGCACAATATTTTTTTCCTTATAAAGTCTTTTTGTTTTTATTTATCCTTTTATCTGAATATTTAGTCAAAAGTTATCCACATTAGGACATGCCTTTTTACAGACTTTTTGACTAATCCACAAAGTTATCCACATTATCCACTGATTTTTAGTGTTCTCACACGGCGGATTTCTTCGTCAAGAGTAAACATTTGTTTTGTGCAAATGTAACAGTTTTATGTCCAGCCTCCATCCATTGTTATAATCTGTCCTGTAAGATACCCTGGCATTTCAATAGTATCGGCTATAAGCTTTGCAGCCTCCTGCGCCGTACCCATTCTTCCCACAGGTATCTCTTCTTCAAGCATAGCCTTTTCCTCCTGGGAGAGATGATTATTCATCTCTGTATCTATAGCCCCAAAGGCGATGGCGTTTACCTGTATGCCTGCGGGAGCAAGCTCCTTTGCCAGCGCCTTTGTAAAGCTGTTTATTCCTCCCTTTGCTGCGGAATATGCTACCTCAAAGGAAGCTCCTACATTTCCCCATACAGATGAAATATTTATTATTTTTCCCCTTCCGGCTTTTATCATATCAGGTATAAACAGCCTGCATATATTAAATACGGAGCTTAGATTTACGGCTATAATATTGCTCCACTCGTCAGGCGACATATCCTGAAGAAGTCCTGCATGGGATATACCTGCATTGTTTATTATGCAGTCAACATTTATTCCCTTGCTATGCATATAGTCGTATATTCCTGCCTTACACTGTTCATAATTTCCAACATTCACCCCGGAAATTCCCAAGGCTCTTACTCCAAAGGCTCTTGCCTCCTCTATGGCCTCATTTAGCTTTTCTCTGCTATTTAAGCATACTCCCACAACATTACAGCCTCTTTTTGAAAGCTCTGTAAGGGCAGCTCTGCCAATTCCCCTTGACGCTCCCGTTATTAATACTGTTTTTGACATTTTTACCTCTTTTCCTTAGTATATAAACTGTACCCTTGCATAAACAGGAACTGTTACAGTACCTTTCGCATTTCCTGCTGCGCTTCCTGTTTCAGTATCTGCAGCAGAAGCCTCCATGACATTTAAGGATACAGTCAACGCATTTTCTTCCTTATATACAACAGGATATATTATATCTCCATATCTGGCTGATTTTTTATACTCTGCGCGAAGGGCCTTTACCCTACGGCTCTCATCAAGATATTCCATGGCAAACTGTACATATTTTACGTTATTTACGTGACCGTTTGTATCTATATGGTACTTTCTTACGGAAAACTCTGCCTGCGCCGCCCCTTCGCCTTCCGGCGTTATCTTTCTTCCATAGTCGGTCATTTCTATTTTCGGCTCTGTTCCGTATATATCTATATCTTCTTTTTGGGCCTTTATTGGCGCGCCTGTAACGGTATCTGTAAACACCCATATGGTATTGGCGTTTACGGCTCTGCTGCCGTCTGCCTTATTCAGCACAAAATTCCTATAGCCATATATCCCCTTTATTCCGTATGACCATGTTCCTATCTCTATATCCTCAAGCATGCAAATGTCCTGAAGGAATTCTATCTGCCATGAGCTTAAAACCCACGCCTTTTTCTCCTTTTTAAGATAATCCACCCCTACGCCAAGCCGCTCTGACTGAAAGGTGCTGCAATCCTGAAAATAATTCAGCACAGCGGGAATATCAAGCAATCCATCCCTGTTAATCTCACTGTATCTTACCCTGCTTTTAAAACTATACATAAGCTATTCCTCTCTTCTAAAGCCTGATGACGCCAAGGTTTTATGCAGCGGTAAATATACCGCCATGATTTCTTTTCTACTCCCTTGAATTTCTAAACTGCACCGGAGTCATTTTATATTTCTTTTTAAATGTTCTGTTAAAATGCTCCACATTCTCATACCCTATTGTCCCGGCTATATTTTCCACCGTCATGCTTGTGTTTTTCAGCAGCGTCCTCGCCTTTTTCATCTTTATCCCCGTAACTATATCTGTAAAGGTTTCTCCTGATTTTTCCTTTATATATTTAGACGCATATGGCTTTGACATATGAAATTCCGCCGCTATTTCATCAAGAGTTACGACAGTGTAATTTTCCTGAATAAAGTTTATTATATCATTTAATCTTTCGTCAAGGATTTTTTCCTGCTTTCTTACCGCCTCTAACTGATTTACAGCTACGGTAAGGGCATTTATTGATGATTTTATTATATCCTCATCTACGCCTACTCCAAATCTTACCACTCCATTGCTTATTATTCCCACATATGATATAGCCTTTGAGGAGGAGCCCTTTGTGAGAGAATGCTCCTCATATATAGACAGCTCATAGCTTATGCCAAAATACTGCTTTATTGCGTTGCTTACTGCGTCAAGTCTGCCGTTTCCGTTTGCCTTAACCTTCATTATCTGATTGTCCCTGTGAATGGTAGCCTCTGCAACTATTCCGTCCTCTACCTGCTTAAAATGACATTCTACTATCTGAAATACCGGAGTATTGTCTACATATTTATCTACAAATATCTTGTATATCTCGTCAGGAACAAGCTCCTTATGCTCTCTGTCTGATACTCCCTTTACCGTATAGCCCACGTCCTCACGCATTTTGTCAGGTATTGTAATTCCATAGGACTCGCGAAGAACGTAGCTTACTCCTCCCTTTCCCGACTGGCTGTTTATTCTTATAACATCTGAATCGTATGTTTTCCCAACGTCTACAGGGTCTATCGGCAGATATGGAACAGTCCATTTTTCGCTTTTTCTATCCTCCCTGTACTTCATGCCCTTTGAGATGGCGTCCTGATGTGAGCCGGAAAATGCGGTAAATACAAGCTCTCCTGCATATGGCTGTCTTGGAGATACCTTCATTCGTGTAAACTCCTCATATCTTTTTGCTATATAGGGCATATTGCTAAAGTCAAGCCTCGGGTCAACTCCATGGGAAAACAAGTTCATGGCAAGTGTCACTATATCAACGTTGCCTGTTCTCTCGCCGTTTCCAAAAAGGGTTCCCTCCACTCTGTCTGCTCCTGCCAGCACTCCAAGCTCTGCGTCTGCCACACCGCAGCCTCTGTCATTATGAGGATGGATGCTGATTATTACATTTTCCCTATTATTAAGATTTTTATGCATATATTCTATCTGCGAAGCAAACACATGAGGCAGTGAACATTCTACTGTGGCGGGAATATTTATTATAACCTTTTTATCTGCTGTCGGCTGCCATATATCTATAACGGCGTTGCATACCTCCAAGGCATACTCCGGCTCTGTTCCCGTAAAGCTTTCAGGGCTGTATTCAAAGGTAAAATTGCCCTCTGTCTCATCTGCCATTTCCTTTAAAAGCTTCGCTCCCGATACTGCGATTTCCTTTATCTGCTCCTTACTCTTTTTAAATACCTGCTCTCTCTGGGCTACTGATGTAGAATTATACAAATGTATAACCGCATGAGGCGCCCCCTTGACCGCCTCGAAGGTTTTTTTGATAATATGCTCTCTTGACTGTGTAAGCACCTGTACAGTTACGTCATCCGGTATCATATTTTTTTCTATGAGGGCTCTCATAAAGTTGTACTCTGTGTCTGACGCTGCCGGAAAGCCTACCTCTATTTCCTTAAAGCCGATATCTACAAGCATTTCAAAAAAATTAAGCTTCTCGTCAAGGCTCATAGGCTCAATAAGCGCCTGATTTCCGTCTCTAAGGTCTACGCTGCAAAAACGCGGCGCCTTATCTATATAATCCTTTTTCACCCAGTCATATGTTACCGCAGGGGGCATGAAATATAATCTCTCATACTTTTCAAAATTTTTCATAATATTTTACTTCCTTTCGTATCAATTTTATTGATTGATTTTTCCATGTACTGTAGTATATACTTTTAATGGAAAAAAGGAAATGATTATTTTTAATCAGTTTTATTGATTGATTTTAATATTATGTTATGAGTTGCTTAGTTGTGTGCTAAAGATATATATAGGTGAAACAGTTTTCTTCACATGAAGTCCGCCATTCCCTCAAGATATTCCCCGACATCATTCAGATAACGGTAGAACCGTCTGGCAGCATTAAAATCCAGATTGAAAGGCGGAGAACGGCAAAAGAAATATATTGACAAATATCATAATTTGAGTTGTAATATTTTTATACAGGCGCTAACGAGGTGTTTGAATGAATTACATTAATCGACTAAAATTAATAGCCGAAGAAAGCGGCGATATTATAAATAACAAAAGTGCGCAAGAAAGGACAGAAAATTTATGGATTACAAGCATCTTCAAAAACAAGTGGACTTTCTCCTTGAAAATGCTTCTCCCAATATTCAATATCGGGTAAAGAAAGAAATATTAAAGGAAGCATGTGATTCCATTGAAATGCTGGAATTACAAGAGAAAATTTTAACCCTGCCCAAGGTGAAAAAAGCTTTTGCCTGTCAGCAGGAAAACGGCTTTTTCGGCTCTGTTCTTCATGGTGTATATTTTGACGGTTTTGATTCAACAGTCAACTTATTAAAAAGAAACGGTGTAGAGATTACCAATCCTTGTATGGTAAAAGCAAGGGTGGCTCTTACAAATTGGCAGAATTATGAACGAGATCATTTTTATAAAGCGGGAAACGCAATGGACGAACACGGACGCGGCGGCTTTCGTGCGATATGGGCTGAACAACTTGTTGAACTTGGCGCAGATGAAAGTTTGCCGCAGATACAAGAGCAAATTTCTAACGCACTGAACGCTTTTCTCGGAGCGTTGCAATACTCAACCCCTGATGACTTTTCAAAGAAAGCGACATTTCGGGGGCAGCGTTGCCGCTATTATATTAAAGGGGCAACTTTCCCTGCAGCAAACCATATCAGCATTTTAGAAAAAACGCTTTCATGGAGAAGCCCCGAAAATCTTGAGATGGTTAGGAAATCATATTGGCACTGTAAGGAAATCATGAAAGATTATCACGATGGTTTTATTTATATTAACTGCGGTCATTTTGTTGGTCCTTTTAATTACAACTGGAATGCTTCAAAAGAGCGAATCAGTATTTGCAGTTTTGATGATTACCCCATAGATTTTGCTTGGTTTATGAGAGGACTCAGTACAGCTTCAATTAGTTACCCAATCTTTGATGATGGTAATCCATGTCTTGCAGAGTCACTTGCTGATATGATTACTGATGAAAATCTCATTGACAATATTGGTGAAGAACAGTTACGTCATTTTAAAAACTATTCCTCCCTTGAACCTTCCTGGAGAAAAAAGAAAAGCGTCGCTTGTGATATTTACTTCCCTCTACTATTGGCTTTGTGCAAATTATTGCGGGCATGACTGCGCAAGGTGCGTCACATATATTGCAACACAGAATATTGATGACAGTTTGAGAAAACAGTCACAAAGTTTTTATAAAGATACTTAGGTTTAAAAATGGTAATTTGTACAGGTGAAAAAGAAAATTCCTCACATGAAGTCCGGGGCATAAGAATAAAGGGAGTATAAGACCTTAGAGCGGTAGCAGGGACAGGGT
>ERZ777305.1775-NODE-1775-length-22344-cov-9.952398_pt1 | contig 22344 bp, 18 predicted proteins | sample MGYA00374965_ERZ777305 | MGnify/ENA primary metagenome ERZ777305 (study PRJEB29328, sample SAMD00013331) | mouse gut metagenome | study: EMG produced TPA metagenomics assembly of the Metagenome analysis of fecal microbiota from mouse which was promoted... | reverse complement strand
CCCGCAAGGATGGTATTTACAGCCTGACCGTGGCAGGATACTTTGCGGACGGATTCATGGGAAGCTCCATGATTGACATGAAAAGTTTTCTGATTAGCAAGGATGATTATGCCGCCATGCAGGAAATTGTCAGTACCGCAGCGGATGCGGATGTACTGGGGCGGGAAGGCGCTATGCTGCATATTTTTCAAAGCCAGGGAAGTCCGCTTTTGGCGCTGGATTTCCACAAGGCAATACAGGAAGGTACGGATGTATCCCTTTATACGGAATTTAGCTATCAGCAGGAGTCCATTTTAAACTATATGCTTTTATTGCAGGATATTCTTGCCGGATTTCTGAGTGCCTTTTCTGCAGTTTTATTTCTGGTCTGTATGATTGTGACGGGGCACAGCTTATCCGCAGTGGTGGAACAGGATAAAAAGGACATGGCGGTCTTAAAGACTTTGAGGATGTCCGGAGAGGACATCCGGAATGTGTATTTTCTGCTTTATGGGGGCGTCATCCTGACAGTAATGCTCTTTGGGCTTTTGTTTGCGGAAAGGATTGCAGACATGCTGGCCAGGGGGCTGGTCACCTCCACGGGAATGCTGGTTTCCGTAAAGATGCCTTTTATGCTCTGTTTTCTGCTGCTTATGGCGTTTGTTCTGGTATTCGCTATTTTCCAGGTCCTGCGGACGGGAAAGATACTGACGGTTGCACCCATGGAGAGCATTCGGGAAACGGCGGGGAGAAAAAGGGTGCGGACGGAAATCCGCCGGCGGTTTCTGGAATGGGATATTGCTCTGCGGGAATTAAGGTTTGAAAAGAAGAATTATATTGCGCTGTTTCTGATAGCTGCTTTTCTGGCAGTTTTTCTGGCAGTGATCGGGCGGATGGGAACATGGCTGGGGCCAAACGGGGAGGGGGTGATGAACGCCTTCAGTGTGGCAGACCATGATCTGGGGGTACAGCCCTTTAACCGGGATGTGCCGATGGACGAGATTGAACGGGTCATAGAATGGTATTCTCCTATCCTGGGAACTTATGAACTGCAGCTTTCCATAGGGGATAACGTGAAGGTGGCAGCAAATGGACGCAGCGGGGACTATCAGGTGTCCGGGATCTACCAGTGTGCAAACGGCATGGGAAGCAATATTGGCATGAGCATGGAGGGTTATTCCCAAATAGGAGATATTACCGGTTTTATCTGGTGTTACCATTATATTTTGGAAAATGGGAATATGCGGGACTTTGCAATGGGTTATTTACAGGAGCATTACCGTGGGACCTCAGTTCATAGCAACAGCTGGTCGGGGCTTAACGGAATCGTCTTTTTGACGCATATTCTGATTTTGGCGCTTTATCTGATTGTTGCAGTGTTTATCCTTGTATCGGTGGCACTCATCTCCGGAAAGCTGCTGCAGGCGGAGACGGGAAACATGGCAGTCTATAAAAGTATGGGGTTATCCACGGTGAGGCTGAGACGGTCTTTTGCCTTGCGCTTTCTGATTGTGGCAGCGGCAGGGACGGCAGCAGGGATTCTGCTCTCTGCCCTGACTGCTGACGGGATGATCGGGAAGGTGTTCCGGTCATTCGGAATCGGGGATTTCCATTCGGGTTTCAGTGTGATGGGGACACTCCTGCCGTTTGTGCTCATACCGGCTTTATTTTTTTATTTGCGCGGTTTTTTTCTGCGAGATTAAAGCAGGTGAGCATAGTAACTTTGATAACGGAAAATCCAGATTAAAAAGGAAGAGGAGACGATGAACATGAAAATGAATAAACTGATTATTTTGGGTGCAGCAATTCCCCTTGGTTTGACGGTGCTTTCCGGCTGCGGGGCCGACACAGTAAATCCGGGAGAGCCGCCTGCGGAAGTGGTAAACGGGGGAAATACCGTCATGGATGACGCAGAAAGCGGGGATATCTATGAGGGGGAAATTCTGACGCATGCCATTTCTGTCCGCATTGGCAGGGACGGCACGGAAGAATGGAATGTGGATATGTATCATAATGATGCGGCATTAACCATGCTGGATTACCTTTCCGATTCCGCACTGCTGTTTCCCACCTATACCTATGACGAAGATGGCGGGTTCGTGGCGCAGAGTGTCCGGGGAAATTACACCAGAGATGGCGAACAGACCATCACGGATGTAAAGACTGGTGAACTGTATCTGCTAAACGGCGGCCAGCTCCGGTTTTATTTTAAGGACATGGAAGGGGCAAATATTACCGCTACGCCTATAGGATATTATACGGATGTGGAAGGGCTGGCAGAAGCCGTACAGGGAGCCTATACATCCAATCTGGATGATACATGGGGCGTAGATGTGTATTTCTGGATTACGAAGAATAGAACCGGAGGCTTCTCATAACGCAGAAGGATGAAAATATTGATTTCGGCCTCCTGTCATGCTATAATTCAGTAAGCTTCAAAAACCTCGATTACTCGGGGTTTTTTGTTATTCATTTTCAGGTACATTTTAATAGGACGGTATATTCTGATAGAAATACAGTCAGGAGGCAGGTACAATGCGTATTTTGATTGCGGAGGATGAAGCGGAACTGGCCAGGGGGCTAAAGTTTCTGCTGGAAAAGAATAAGTTTACTGTTGATGTGGTTTACGATGGAGCAGAGGCACTGGCATACTTTGGATGTACGGCTTATGATGTTGTGGTTTTGGATATCATGATGCCGAAGATAAACGGACTGGAAGTGTTGAAGCAGATTCGGGAAAGCGGATCGGGTGTCCCGATCATGATGCTGACAGCCAGGGCTGAGATAGAGGACCGGGTCATTGGTCTGGAAGCAGGCGCAGATGATTATCTTCCGAAACCCTTTGCAAGCAGGGAATTTGTTGCGAGAGTGAAAGCTCTTTCACGCAGAAATGAGGGATATACGCAATCGTGTCTCTCTTATGGAAGGGTGCAGCTGGATTGCAGACGCTATGAACTTATTTGTGGAGGGAAGAAAGAGCGCCTCAACAATAAAGAGTTTCAGCTGATGGAATTATTGATACGCAATCCCCGCATGGTGTTTTCGTCAGCACATCTGATGGATAAGATATGGGGGCAGGATTCGTCAGCGGATATGAATGTGGTCTGGACTTATGTGGGATTTATCCGCAGGAAATTGAAGCAGATTGATGCCGACATTGAAATCAAAACAGTCCGCGGGGCGGGATATTCCCTTGAAGTATGTGAGGAATAAAATATATTAGTAGTTATATGTGCGGAAAAGTAAATGAGCAGAGAGGACATATATGCTGAAAAAAATACAAAGGCGGTTTATTCTGGCGGCAATGGCTGCGTTTGGAGTGGTTATGCTGATCATCATTACTGGAATCAATGTGGCAAACTATTATCATACAACATCCATGCAGGATCATCTGATCGGGGAACTTCTGAAACATGAGCAGAAAGTGTTTCAGAAGCAGCAGACTTCAAGACCGCCTTTTGGGAAGATACCGGGCGGCGGTCCGGAAGCGGAGTTCACCACGCGCTTTTTTGCAGTGCATTGCGATACAGATGGTAATATGAAGGCTATGTCCAGAGATTATATTGCCTCTGTAGACGAACGGACGGCAGAAGCATATAAGCAGGAAGTCATTTTGAGAGGCAGGGAAAAGGGATATTATGAAGATTATCGTTACAGGGTGAGCAGGAATGACAGGGGGATTATCATCCTGTTCCTGAATGTGGAGATGCAGATACAATTTATGAAATCTCTGCTTCTTGTTTCTTTGGTCATAGGAATCATCAGCCTCTTCCTGGTACTTTTGCTGGTGGTCTGTTTTTCCAGGCGGGCAATCAGACCGTATATACAAAATATGGAACGGCAGAAGCGGTTTATCACGGATGCAGGGCATGAACTTAAGACGCCGATCACTTCCATTACCACCAGCGCCGATATCGCGGCCATGGAACATGAGGGGGATGAGTGGATCATCAATATCCAGAAACAATCTGCCAGACTTGCCCATCTTGTGGGTGACCTGGTGGCGCTTTCCAGATTGGATGAGGAAATCCCGTTTCCGGAAAAGTGCAGATTTTCCCTAAGTGATGCGGCATGGGAGACGGCAGAGCCGTTCACAGTTCTGGCAAAGGCAAAAGGAAAAAAATACAGTCAGCATATAGAAGAAAATCTGGTCTTACATGGAGACTGCAATTCTATGCAGCGGATGATATCTATTCTGCTGGATAATGCAGTGCGGTATTCTGATGAGGATGGGACGATTCGTCTGGATATTTATCGTAAGCGGGGTAAAATCTGTATCGAAGTATTTAATACCTGCAGTCTGCCAGATACGTCCAATCTCGAAAGGCTCTTTGACCGGTTCTATCGTATGGATGAGTCCAGATCAAAGCTTACCGGCGGTACTGGGATTGGTTTGTCCATGGTGCAGGCAATCGTGGAAGCACATGGGGGCAAAATCAGGGTGAAGAGTCCGGATGGAAAATCAATACGTTTTAAAATCACATTATAGAGCAGATTTACATACAAAGAGAACGTCAGCTTCGGCTGATGTTTTTTCATTTTCGTGTTCAGAAAAAATACACAAGTGATTTCAAGTACATTTCAGGAACACCTTTTATACTTTACTCATGTTCCGGCAGGCACAGAAAAGACAATTGACACAGAGAAAAGGAGAGGATGGCTTGAATGAGAAAAAGGTTTCGGAAAATACTTTTCGGCATGAACTGAAATACAAAATCGGATATTTGCAGTACATGGAATTGAAGAATCGTCTTAAGTCAGTCATGCAGTCAGATGCGCATGCAGGTTCAGACGGCAAGTATCTGATACGAAGTATTTATTTCGATAATTACCTGGATAAAGCTTTACGGGAAAAGACTGACGGCGTTCCCTGGCGGGAGAAATTCAGAATACGATATTATAATGATGATTTTTCTTACATAATTTTAGAAAAAAAGATTAAGAATCATGCCCTTTGCATGAAATTGGATGCAGAAATCTCAGAAAAAGAATGCCGGGATTTATTGGAGGGCAGGATTCTGTGGATGAGAGAGCATTCTTCGGTGCTGGTACAGGAATTGTATACAAAGATGCATTATCATCTGCTTCGGCCAAGAGTGCTGGTATCTTATATACGCGAGCCGTATACATACGATGCGGGAAATGTGAGGATTACATTTGATTCTGATATCCGCACGACTCTGTATCACAGGGATTTTCTGGAAGAGAAGGTGGCGGATATCAGCACCGCAGATTGGCCGCAGGATATGGTTCTGGAGGTAAAATACGATGCGTTTCTTCCGGAGATCATACATAAAGCACTGCAGATTGGAACTATACGCCAGCAGGCATTTTCAAAGTATGAAGCATGCCGCCGGTTTGGATAGAGTAAATACAGGGAGGAAAATGCAATGAGTTTTCAGGATGTTTTTAAATCAAGTTTTATGGAGAGTGTGACGGAATTTTCGGCGGTGGATACCTTGCTGGGTATGGTGTTCGCGCTGGTCATTGGTTTGTTTATTTTTATGGTTTATAAAAAGACATTTAACGGTGTCATGTATTCAAGCGGCTTTGCGCTGACACTCGTGGGACTTTCTCTTGTGACCACCTTGGTTATCATGGCCGTTACTTCTAACGTAGTGTTATCCCTGGGCATGGTGGGTGCTCTTTCCATTGTCCGCTTTCGGGCTGCAATCAAGGAACCGATTGAGATTGTGTATTTATTCTGGTCCATTGCGTCGGGCATTGTGATCGGGGCGGGCATGATTCCGCTGGCGGTGATTGGTTCTGCCATGACAGGGGTTATATTGCTTGTCTTTGCCAATCGGAAAATGCATGAGAGCCCCTATATTCTGATTCTGAACTGTGATGACGAAAAGTCTGAGGAAGAGGTACTTCATATGACGCAAAAGGCGGTGAAGCGCTTCCTGGTTAAATCGAAGACCGTAAATGCCGGCGGCATTGAACTGACTGCGGAAATCCGTCTGAAAGATGCAGCAACCTCTTTTGTTAACAGGTTCTATGAGATAGAAGGGGTGAGAAATGTTACCCTTGTAAGTTATAACGGCGAGTATATGTCTTAGAGGAGGCTTCAATGATTTCCCATAAAGATATAACTAAATTTATAAGTGCGTTGATGACAGCGGCGGTCATATTCTGCATCCTGTCCATGGTATTTTCGCAGCAGCTGGTGGCGGCATTAGGTACTGCCCGCGTAGCAATGCAATATGAGTCTGCTTTGTTTGACACAGGTGAGCCTATGGAGATTGCGATTCAGATGCCGGAAGAGGAATGGGAAGAGATGCTGGACAATGCGATGGCGGAAGAATATTATTCCTGCGATGTTGTGATCAATGGACAGACACTATACAATGTGGGAATCAGACCCAAGGGAAACACCAGTCTTTCAGCCATTGCCATGAATCCGGAGACAGACAGGTTCAGCCTGAAACTGGAATTTGATCACTATGTGGAGGGGCAGACCTGTTTCGGGCTTGATAAGTTGATTCTGAATAATAATTATGCAGATACCACCAATATGAAGGAAGCAGTCGTCTATGACATGTATCAGTATCTTGCTGTGGACGCCTCTTTGTATAACTATGCGAAGATATCGGTGAATGGAGAATATTGGGGCGTATATCTGGCGTTGGAGGCGGTGGAAGATAGTTTCCTTCTGCGCAATTATGGAACAGAGGATGGTGCCTTGTATAAGCCTGATGGTATGAATAGGGGCGGCGGCAGATTTAAGGGCGATGTGAATTCAGAAGGAGGACCGCCTCGGCCGGATGGGCGGGGTTCTTCTGAGAAGGGAGAGATGCAGGGGCCAGACGGGAGAGGACTTCCTGAGGAGGAAGAGATGCCGCGTCCAGAGGGGAGGGGATTTCCTGATGAGAGGGAGGCACCGCAGCAAATAGAGAGGGATGGCACGCAGACTCCTTCGGGAAATGGTGAAGAATGGTTCCAAAAAGGAGAACGCGGGGGTGGTTTTGGTATGGGCGGCAATGGCGCCGATCTAAACTATTCGGATGAATCTCTTGCATCTTATTCTGCGATATGGGAGGGTGAGGTGACAAATACAGGGCAGCAGGATCACCGCAGAGTGGTTACGGCTCTTAAGAATATCAGTGAAGGCACCAATCTGGAAGAATATCTGGATGTGGATAATCTGTTAAAATATATGGCTGTACACACATTTTCCGTAAATCTGGACAGTCTCTCCGGTAATATGGCTCACAACTATTATCTGTATGAATATAATGGCAGGTTGAATATTCTTCCATGGGATTATAATCTTTCCTTTGGCGGCATGAACATGGGACCAGACAGCGGTGCTTCTGAGATGATTAATGATGCCATAGATTCCCCTTTTCAGGGGACGCAGTTCTTTGATGGGCTGCTGGAAAACGAAACCTATCTGGCCAGGTATCATGAGTATTTGGAGCAGCTGGCACAGGAATATGTGTTGGGCGGGAAGTTTGCGGCGCTGTATGAGCGCATCAGAGATCAGATAGATGTATTGGTGGAAACAGACCCCACAGCCCTCTGTTCCTATGAAGAATATGCGGCGGGAACAGAAATGTTATATCAGACAATGATGCTGCGGGCGGAAAGTATTGAAGGACAGCTGGCAGGTACCATACCTTCCACAGATGAGGAGCAGAGAGCGAATCCGGAAAACCTGGTGGATGCATCAGGGATTGCTGTTGATGTCATGGGTGTGTTTGATAGGGCGGGAGGTTTTCAGGCTCCCGCCGCAAGATAACCAATCATCCTCTCATAGGTTACAGGAAAGAATACAGTAAAATACCGCACGCACCGGCGCCGGCAATAACAAAGATGGGATTTACTTTCCATTTTCTAAGAACCAACAGACCGGCGCCCCAGATGAACAGGGAAATATAATTGACGTCAAGCAGATCATTTGGTAAAGCCCGCTGCCCATAAAAGGACAATATAAGCAGAGAGATACCCGCAGAAGCGATCATTGCCACGACCGCCGGGCGCAGCCCTGCCAGAACGCCCTGTACGATGGACAGATTGCGAAAGCGATAGTAAACATAAGCAAGGGTCATAACGATGATACAGGAGGGAAGGATGCAGCCAAGGGTTGCGATGAGAGCGCCGGGCAGCCCCGCAACCCGAATCCCCACAAAGGTGGCAGAATTGATGGCGATTGGCCCGGGCGTCATTTCGGCAATGGTCATGATATCAGCAAACTGTGTCATGGTCAGCCAGGGATGGGTATCCACAACCTGATGCTGTATCAGCGGCATAGCGGCGTAGCCGCCACCGATACTGAAAAGACCAATCTGAAAGAAACTAAAGAATAATTCTATGTAAATCATTTTATGGCATCCCCTTTCTCATCTGCTTTCGTCTTTCGCATCTGATACAAGGCATCTGCTGCACCTACAATGCCGCAGAGCAGGATGATCAGAATAATATTTATCTGTAAAAACCGAACAGCGATAAAGGAGGTGAGCAAAACAACGAGGGGCAGGATACGTTTCTGCCTGCAGATTGTCATGCCCATGGTAAGAACCACGTCACAGATGACGGCGGCCACGCCTGCGGTCATGCCCATCATTGCCATATTCACAATAACATTATCACGGAATGCCTGATAGAACAGGGAAATGACAGAGATGATGATTAACGGCGGAAGAACGGTGCCGAGAACCGTCAACAGGGCGCCGGGAATGCCTGCCACATGGTAACCGATTAAAATAGCGGCATTGACTGCGATGGCGCCAGGTGAAGACTGGGCGATGGCAGTCAGATCCATCATTTCCTGTTCTTCAATCCAGTGCAGCTTTTCCACAAACTTTTTGCGCATAAGCGGAATTATGACAAAACCACCGCCGAAGGTACAGGCGCTTAATTGGAAGGTTGATAAAAATAGCTTCCTGAATATCTGTGTCTTATCTTTCACAAATCTTATTTCTCCTCATTTTTATTTCTTAGTATAACATTCAATCCCAAATAATAAAATAACAAGCTGCATAGTCTGCGACAGGGAACTTTTCCGGAACGAGAAAGGCATGGTGACTTCCCTTGCGAGTAAAGAGGAGTTTCAGGCAATGCAGAGCAGACAGTTGCAGGAAATTATTGATAAGAACCGGGCGAAGTAAGAAATCGAGAATACAAGAGGAATCTGTGTAAGGAGGAAGTCATGAGAGAGGATTATTCCACGTCGTTATTGCATTTGGCATCTGGATTCCGCAGGACTAGCAAAGTATACCTTAAAAAGTGCGATGTATACCAAATAACTTAAAAAATTTGTCCTTTTTGTTATATTTTAAATGTCATCTATGGTTTGTGGTCACAAAGATGAACTGAGAAACAGATATGGCGGCTTGTTATGACAAGAGGGAATGGTAGAAAGATATGTTAGGTGGTTCCGTATATGTTGCTTTTTTAAGGTTTTTGCTTTGTATGGCGGGTACGATATGTATCTTCTTACAATTGGATGAATCTCGTTTCAGCAAAAAGAAATTAGTATTCATATATGGAGTGTTCTGTGTTGTTGCGATTTCGTTTTCCTGTCTCTGGTATCTCACAGACTGGGAGAGCTGTATCAGAATGATAACGTTTGTTGTCTTCGGAGCTTTTGCGCTGGTGTCTTTGTTTATCAGCAATAAACGCATATATTTGACTTTCTATAATCTGGCCTTCACATTTTATCTGACGGCAGTGTTTATTGTGGGTGGGATTGAGACTGCAAGAGTCTTCTTTCACAGTAATATATGGGCGGATGTTGCAGCCAGGATCATACTTATTCTGGCTATGATTTACTGGATCAGAAAATGCATGAAAAAGATGTTGAAAGGATTCGACAGTTATCTGGAAACGGAGATGGACGCACTTAGTGTAATGATCTTGATCATCAGTCTGTTTTCGGGAATCGGGATTATATTGATACAGCATTACGTGGAAAATAACGGGCACCGACTGGTACAGCTGGCAGTCAATTTTTTCCTCACGGGTTCGCTTCAGGTCGTGGTATTCAGGCTTTATCTGCATATGGGTAAGGAGTCGGAATATCAGAAAGAAAACCAGCTTATGAAGATGAATCAGAGGCTCTTGGGACGGCAGTTGGAACTTCTGGAAGAGTCAGTGGAGACAGGAAGGCGTATTCGCCATGATATCCGCCATCATAACCAGGTCATTGGGGAGTATGCCCGCAGGGGACAACAAAAAGAACTTTTGGAGTATTTAAGGCAGTATGAGCATAAGATGGAGTCAGGCGTGATTCCTGTCATCTGTGATAATACGGCGGTCAATAATATTCTGTCAGCCTATACAAGGTGGGCGAGGATGGAAGACATTAACGTTACCATGGATGTAGAGGTGGATAAAAATTTTGCTGTGGCCGATATGGATATGGTGACGATATTGTCAAATGCTTACGAAAATGCCATTTACGGTTGTATTGAGGCGCGAAGGCAGATGGCAGAGAGGGAATGCTTTATCCATCTGCTGGTCAAGAAAAAGGGCGGTAAACTGGTGATTTACTGCAGTAATACCTGCAAGATGGAACTGGATTTCAGAAAGGGACAGCCAAGACCGGAGTTCACGGGCGGTATCGGGGTGTCCAGCATCATTAAGACGGCGGATCAATATGATGGGGAGACAGACTTCCGGAATGATGACGGCATCTTTGTATTCCGGCTGATCATGAATATACCCAAAGAAACAGAAGTAAGAGCATGAGGAGACAGGGCTGAAAGGTTCCGTCTCCTTTTTATATTGTCTGGTGGGGAAGCCCTTAAGATTTGTGTTGGGAACTGGAGATAATTCTGTTATAATTAAGTACGGAAGTGCTCGCAATAAGGGGGGATATACATGAGATGGATTGCGGAAGATACATATAGATCGCGTCATAGATCCTGGCTGCTTTTGATTATAACGGTTTATGTTCTGGTGTCTTTACTCTTGGGGATCCGCTGGCTGACGCGGGCGGATTCAGCTGCTTCACCATATTCGCATGAAGATATGGAGCTTTATGGGCTGGAGGCGGCGCCTCATGCATTGATTGCGCCCGATAAGAAGATTGTGATAAAGGATGCAGATTCTTATGCAGAAAATGATGTGCTTTCCTTCTGTCAGTATACAGACTCTTACTATGACGCAGATAGGTTGATGGCAGAGGCTGATTATGATTCGGAGGGCAGCCTTTTTAATCTGCATCTGCTGGAATATGACCTGGCAGGAAATATATACCGGGAACAGACAGAAAGTGATACAGGCGGCACGCAGATGCGCAGATATGTTTATGAATACGATGATTCGGGCAATGTGGTGCACGAAGAAGTTTATTGGGGTGAGAAGCTGGCGGAAAGAAATTATTATCGATATACGGATATAGGACGTGCAGGAATCAGTTATTCTTATGTGGATGAGCAATTTGAGGGTGGACTATCTTCATACTGCCGGTCTGCCAGGAAATTTTTGGAAGATGAACAGGGAAATCTGCTGTGTGCTTTTGAGGTTCCGGGAGGATACCCGTCTGCCGGATGGAGGCTGCAGTGGGCACAGAAGGATGGACATCTCGTAAATCGTCTTCTGCACTATGAAAGACATGCATATAACGACAATGACTGGTATCTGAATCAAGAGCCGGATGAAGAGCAGTTTAATCTGTATACATACAATTCCGACACGGGAGTGAAGAATTGTATCCTGCAGATATTATATGAATGGGATTACGAAACAGATGAATTTATCCGGCAGCCCTGTTTTTACATGGCGCAGTATGAAGAGGAGAATCTTCTGTGGCAGCTGTCCTATGAGAATGACAGGATACAATATTACACGGCATGCCAGTATGATAAGGATGGACGGCTGCAGGCGGCTGTGGAATATGCGGGCAATGATGATGAGCCTTACGCCTTGTTTCGCCGTTATGAATATCCTGTGCAGAAAGAGAACGTGAATTACTATTATGGGGAAAGACTGGATCTTAACGATCTTCCTCAAGTTGAGAGCCGTAGAGAGGCACAGTTTATTTATGAGATAAAAGGGCGGGACTTTGCACATCAGGCAGAAGATGGAAGCAATATTATGCTTACATTCTCAGACGAGGGATTCCTTGCAAAGGCAGAAATGACAGATGTGTCAGGAAATATACGGCAGCAGTGTGAAGCTGTGATAAGCGGCAAGAATTTTGGGAAACTCGGGAAACTGTACATTGGCAAAGAGGCTGCAGAGGGAATGGAGGAAATTATGGAAAGATTAGAAGAGGAAGCGGAGGGTTATGGCTTCCGGGTCGGTGAAGATCTGGAAGGAAGATTGAAAGAATAGCAAAACAGCCGGCTTAGGAAAACAGGGACAGGTTATAAAAGGGGGAACGGAATACATGGCAGTCATAGGAATTGATTTAGGGACAACCAACAGTCTTGCAAGCATCTGGCGGGATGGAAGAATCGAACTGATTCCCAATGCGTTTGGAGAGTATTTGACGCCTTCTGTGGTCAGCTTTGGGGAAGACGGAGAGATCTATGTGGGCAAGGTGGCAAAGGAGCGGCTGATCACAGCGCCTTTGGTCTCTTTTGCGGAATTTAAGCGCAATATGGGAACCAGATATCAGTATTTTGGAAATGGTAAACACTATACGGCAGAGGATTTATCTTCTTTTGTACTGCGCAGACTGCGGGAGGATGCGGAGGCTTATCTGGGGGAAAAGGTAACGGAAGCGGTCATCAGTGTGCCGGCGTATTTTAATGATGATAAGCGGTGCGCCACCAAAAATGCCGGCAAGCTGGCAGGACTTACGGTTGACCGGTTGATCAATGAGCCTTCCGCAGTGGCTTTGAAACATCATATGGGCGTGGAGGATGCAGAGACTTTTATCATCTTTGATTTTGGCGGCGGTACACTGGATGTATCGTTAGTGGACGCCTTCGATAATATGGTGGAGATTCAGGCAGTGTCGGGGGATAATTACCTGGGCGGCAAGGACTTTAATGAGATCATAGCGGAAGATTTCTATAAAGAGAATCGGCTGGAAAAGGATACACTCACCAAGGAGGAGCAGGGTATTGTGCTGAAGGAGGCAGAAGCCTTGAAATGGCAGCTTACCGAACAGGATGAAGCGGAACGGAAAGTGTATCTGCAGAATCAGGAATATACCATGTGCATGACGAACCAGCATCTGATTCACATTAGTACGGACTTGTTTATGCGGATGTCTGTGCCGATCAGACAGGTCATCAATGACAGCGGCATGATGCCGGAGGGGATTGATAAGCTGATTCTGGTTGGCGGATCTTCCAAAATGCCGGTGGTGAAGCAATACCTGAGAACACTCCTTGACATACCGGTGGTCCTGGATGAAAGTCCCGATGAAAGCATTGCAGCAGGCGTAGGAGTTGCCGCTGCGATCAAGGAGCGGACCGGTGATGTGAAAGATATGATACTGGCGGATATCTGTCCCTTTTCGCTGGGAACAGAGATTTATGACGGCAGCTTTTCTCCTATTATCGAAAGGAATGACACGTTACCTTGCAGCCGTACGAGAGAATATGTGACGGTGGAGGATTATCAGACGAATATGACATTTCCGATTTATCAGGGAGACAATATGATTGCCAGTGATAATCTGCTTCTTGGCACATTGGAGCTGCATGACCTTCCTGAGGCGCCGGCAGGGAGAGTGGGAGCCAGAGTGACCTTTCTGTATGATATCAACGGTATTCTGGATATCCGGATTGTCAGTGGAGAACAGGCCCTTCATAAGGCGATCATCAATAAAAAGATGGGCTTGAGCGAACAAGAGCTGGAAGCGCGCCTATTGGAACTGCGGCAGATGACGCTCAGTTCCATGGAAGATGAGAATGTCCGTTATCTGATGGAAAAGTCGCAGCGGCTTTATCGGGAGTGCGCTCCTGCAGTGCGGGAGTATATTGCACAGCAGATTGCCAGATTCCGCCAGATTATCTCATATGAGCGCAATCCGCGTGCCAGGCGGGAAGCCTGTGTGCAGCTTACCGTATTTCTGGAGGCTGTGGAGCGGAATAAGTTTGACTTTCAGGGGGTTGATGAGTCTTTTTTTCAGGATGACCGCGAGGAACATGAGGATACGGACAGTTGAGAGTGTATGTAAGTGATATCCAGGACAAATGATAGATGTACAGATTGCCGGCCTATAGAAGAAATCAGGGTATTTGGAGGTAGTTTATGAATATATGGGAATGGCTCGGTATCCCGCAGACGACAGATATTGCGAAGATTAAATCGGCTTATGCCAGACAGGCGAAGCTTTATCATCCGGAAGAACATCCGGAGGAATTTAAGGCCTTGCAGAAGGCTTATAAAGCTGCGATGCAGATGGCAAGAAGTCGGAACACCCAGACATTCGATATGACGTCGGGGCAGTCCGTGGATATACACGAGCAGAGGCTGGATCAGAGTCCGGAGCAAAGCCCAGAGCAGAGTCCGGAGCAAAAACCAGAGCAGAGGCCCGAGGAAAGGCCCGAGCAAAGCCCAAAGCTGGAACCGGCTGGGGACATGTTCGGAAAAGAGGCCGGGCCGACTGACGATGCGGTCTACAGAAAGGTACAGGAAGAAAGGACAGAATACTCCTTTGATTATAGCGACGTGGACACTTATGGGGACAAGGAGCGGTTTTTCAAACAGTTTTCGCTGCTTGCCAGGAATCCCTATCTGAGAAACAATCGGTATACATGGGAATATTTCCTGCATCTGGACATCTATTCCAGGCTGTTTGAAAATACAGATTTTCGTATGCAATTTGTACAGGCGGTGTGTGCCGTGTCAGGATGGCGCAGGAAAACAATTCTGTATTTAGAGACCTTTCTGCTTACATTCCACACGGAATCAAATGCTCTGGCTGATGGGAGCCGGGAGACAGAACTTTGGAAATTTCGTCTGAAAAAGCAGCCGCATCTCAGGCTTCCGGCTTTTTTCATGGATAGGTTCTGGGAAAAAGAAGGAAGAGACTTTCATAAGCAGATACACGCTAAGCTCAGCAGAGAGATGGGGCGGGAACTGGATTTAGGGATGAAATCCGATGTGATCAGATATATGAAGCAGTATTTGATAGATGCAGAATCAAAGGAAGATTTTGTAGAATATCTGCACCGAAGATGGAACGTGCAGCAGATCAAATGGGCAGCAGCCGGCTTTATGATCTTTCTTGCGTCGGTGTTGTTGAACAGATACTATGTGCAAAAGAGCTATCAAGAAGCCGAGGATCTGATGCGGGCAGACTATCTTATGCGATTATATGGTCTGGAAGCCGAAACATATACCGAAGAGGAGCAGCTTAAGCTTCTTAAGGAGTATGACTGGGATTGGGAGAACGCGGAACATGCGATAGACGATATGCTGGAGCGGTATGAGAACTGGTAAAGTTATATTTCCTAATTTCCGAGGAAAATTTCGGACATTGCATTTCATGTTGGAAGAGTTGACAAACATACCAACGGTATGATAATATAATAAACATACCGTTGGTATGTTATACGGTTGGCGATAAAAGCTGCAACCTGTAAGTTTGCACATTTTGAAAGGAGAACGGTTATAAGATGGCAAGAAATAAGCATCCGGAAGAAACCGTCAATTTGATATTGGATGTTGCATTTCGCCTGTTTATGGAAAAGGGCTATGAACATACTTCCATCCAGGACATCATTGATCATCTGGGAGGGCTCAGTAAAGGTGCGATTTATCATCATTTTAAATCAAAAGAGGAGATTTTGTATGCTGTTATAGACAGAATGACAGAGGAATCTAACCAGATGCTTACAGACATCAAAGACCGCACAGACCTGAAGGGGAAAGAGAAGCTGCAAATACTGTTTAACACGTCCATCAACCGTTCTGTGCAGGATGATGTATTCACAGTGGCGCCCAGCTTTTACAATAATCCAAGACTTCTTTCCAGCCTTTTGCATGAGAATATAGAAGTGGCAGCGCCGCATTTTATTCTGCCGATTATCCAGCAGGGAATTGCAGACGGTTCCATTGTGACAGAACATCCAAGGCATTTGGCGGAATTGATCTCGCTTATGGCAAATATCTGGATGAATCCCATGGTATTTCATGATTCAGAGGAAGATACTTATCATAAGGTCAGGGTGTTTGATCAGGTGCTTAAGGGGTTGGGACTGGATATTGTGAACGATGAGATGATGGCACGTATGCAGGAACTGACAGCTATTTACCAGAAAAACAAATAGTCAGACAGGTATTTTGGCAGGATATTTCTGCCCGGCAACACGGGCAGAAAAATTTTGGCATTATACATACCGACGGACGGTATTAAAGTAAAAACAAGGAGTGTAAATACTCAGGAATGGAGAGTAGAATGAATCAAAAATTATTTTCAAAAGATTTCACCTTAGTAGTCATCGGGCAGATAATTTCTCTGTTCGGGAATGCAACGCTGCGATTTGCCCTGCCGTTATATTTATTAAATCTGACAGGCTCATCGGCACTCTATGGTACCGTTATGGCATGCGCCTTTCTGCCCACAATCCTGCTGTCGCCTGTGGGCGGTATTATTGCAGACAGAGTAAATAAAAGAAACGTTATGGTCATACTGGACTTCTTTACGGCAGCCGTCATACTGGCCTTTTCTGTGCTCATGCATGGTGTCAACCTAGTGGTCTTACTGACAGTTACGCTGATGATTCTATATGGAATTGCCGGCGCCTACCAGCCGTCTGTGCAGGCAAGCATTCCTGCGCTGGTGAAGCAGGATAATATTATGGCGGCCAATTCCATTGTTAATACAATCAGCTCTTTCGCCTCTTTGATGGGTCCTGTACTGGGCGGGATTTTGTACAGTGCTTATGGAATACAGCCAGTGCTGATAGTCTGTATGATATGCTTTGTGTTATCGGCAGTCATGGAGATCTTTATTCAGATACCATTTCAGAGACAGGATGCGACGGGCAGTATATGGCAGATTGTAAAAAATGATTTTACGGAAAGTTTTCGTTTTATCCGGAAAGAGAAGCCGGTAATTGGAAAGGCTGTTTTGATTGCCTGCGGAATCAATCTGTTTCTGTCATCCATGATCGTTGTGGCTCTGCCTTATGTTGTGACGGAGGTAATAGACTTAGAAGCAGCACTGGCGAACAGGCTATATGGTTTCGCAGAGGGAATCATGGCAGCAGGAGGATTGGCAGGAGGAATCTGTGCGGGTATTTTCGCAAAGAGATTATCCATTCAAAAGGCAGGTAACCTGCTTATGATATCTGCGGGGTGCCTGCTCCCTGCCAGCGCTTCTTTACTGTTTGTTTCATCCGGTATCGTAAATTATATTGTGCTGACTGTCTGCTGCTTTGTCATTATGGCGTGTGCGACTGTTTTTACGGTGCAGATGCTGTCCTTTTTTCAGATGGCAACGCCGGCTCATCTGATAGGTAAGGTCATGGCGCTTATCCTCACTGTTTCCATGTGTGCCCAGCCACTGGGCAATGCCTTGTATGGTGTTTTGTTTGAAATTAGTGAGGGCGTGGAATGGGCGGTGATCTTGTTTGCCTGTGTGGTTTCCATGACGATTGCCGTGGTGGCGAGGAAGGTGGTCAGAGGATTTGGATAAAGAAAGTTTTGACATTTTTAGAAGAGAAGCACCGGATATTGCAAGAGTATTTTATAGAGCAGGGTATATTGAAAGCTGGGGACGCGGTATTCAGAAGATTTGTGACGCTTGCAAAAATTTAGGTGCTGAGGAACCAGAATAGTTAAATATCAGCCGAAAAACTGTTCCCCAGGAGATAAAGGTATTGAAAGATAGTGGTTTGATTGTCAGAAGGGGATCGCCAGGAGACTGGCGGTCTTGTTTCTTGTATGAGAAGAACTTCTATAGTATGCACCAGATATGTTTTCAATAATTGCATAATTCAGCAGATGGTTGTATGATAATAACAATACGGAAATAATCGTGAAAGGATGAAACAGATATGAAGAAAGTGATTGTGACAGGCTGTAACGGACAGCTGGGACGTGCTGTAAACCAGCAATATGCGGGCAGTACGGAATATGAACTGATCAATACGGATGTAGGAGAACTGGATATCACGAAGATAGATGAGGTTATGAAATTTGCGCGGGATATCAATCCCTATGCGATTATCAACTGCGCGGCTTACACTGCGGTAGAAGCCTGTGAGAAGGAAGAAGATCTGGCCTATCGGATTAATGCTATCGGTGCTCGCAATATGAGCATTGCAGCAAATGAGACAGGCGCTAGGCTGATGCATATATCCACGGATTATGTGTTTGACGGAAATGGGACAAGACCTTATAGAGAAACCGACCCGGTGGGGCCTCAGGGGGCTTATGGACGGACGAAACTTGCAGGAGAGGAGTATGTCCGGGAGTTTAGTGACAGGCATTTTATTCTGCGTACGGCATGGCTGTATGGGGATGGCAAGAATTTTGTCAGGACAATGCTGCGGCTCAGCGAGACCAATGATAAGGTGCGGGTAGTGCATGATCAGGTAGGCTCACCCACCAGCGCAAAGGAACTGGCGAAAGCTATCGCTTACCTGCTTCCCACAGAGAACTACGGACTTTTCCATGCAACCTGTGAGGGAGACTGCAGCTGGGCACAGTTTACGGAGGAGATATTCAGACTGGCAGGCAAAAAGACCGTGGTGGAAGGCATTACGTCTGAGGAGTACGGGGCAGCGGTGAAACGTCCGGCATATTCCATTTTAGAAAACTATATGTTCAAAATGACTACAGACTTTCAGTTTGCAGATTGGCACGAGGCCATCGCGGAGTACCTGAAATAACAGTTCAGCCGGCCCCTGATTTGACGGACAAATCATACTGACACAGCCATTTCATCTTTACAGACACAACTATTTATGAGAAAATGTTCGCGATGGCAACGAGCAGGCACAGCGGGGCAATATATGAAAGGATTCGGAAAGGATAGAAAATATGCAGAAAACAGCTTTAATCACAGGAATTACAGGACAGGATGGTTCTTATCTGGCGGAGTTTTTATTGGAGAAAGGATATGAAGTTCATGGCCTGATCCGCAGACACAGCATCACAAACACAGCCAGGATTGATCACCTGATAGATTCTGATTATCATAAAGTCAAATTTTTCCTGCATTATGCAGATACCACAGATTCCAGCAATCTGATGCGTCTGATTGCGGAAATCCGTCCTACGGAAGTATACAACCTGGCGGCACAGTCTCATGTGGGTGTATCTTTTGAGGTGCCGGAGTATACAGCAGAGGCAACAGGCGTGAGCACTTTAAAGCTTTTGGAGGCGATTCGCGTAAATGGTGGAACGTGTAGATTTTATCAGGCTTCTACATCAGAATTGTTCGGAGGCATCCCGGAGACGGCGCCTCAGAGCGAGAAAACGCCTTTTTATCCCAAGAGCCCTTATGGAGCAGCTAAATTATATTCTTACTGGATTACGGTGAATTATCGGGAATCCTATAATATGTATGCCTGCAACGGGATTCTTTTTAACCATGAGTCACCGAGGCGCGGAGAAAATTTTGTAACCAGAAAGATTACCTTGGCCATTGCCAATATCATTGCAGGCAAACAGGAGAAGCTTTCGCTTGGCAATATGAACGCCAAGCGTGACTGGGGATTTGCCGGGGATTATGTCAAGGGTATGTGGCTCATGCTGCAGCAGGATAAGGCAGAGGATTATGTACTTGCCACCAACGAGACACATACGGTCAGAGAGTTTGTGGAGGCGGCCTTCGGTGAACTGGGAATCCGGATTCGCTGGGAAGGAACCGGTGTCAACGAAAAGGGATATGACGCGGAAAGTGGCAGACTTCTGGTGGATGTGAATCCTGAGTTCTATCGTCCGGCAGAGGTTGAATTCCTGTGGGGTAACTGTGAGAAGGCTGAGAAAGAACTGGGATGGAAGCGGGATGTGGACTTTAAGGGTCTGGTATCCATGATGATGGATTCCGACTTGCAGGAAATCGCAGGTATCAGCTGTGCTGACTATCAGAAGAAACATAACGGGAAAAACAGTGAGTAGGAGAAGGCCGGGATATCTATGATTTCAGTGATATTGATATGGCTCTATATGTTAATAACAACTTTTATGATTGGCTATGGTGTGCTGCGTGTGATCACGTGGCACATTCCTTATCATGCCCATGAACAGGCAGATTTGCAGGGCAGGTTCTGTGGATGCGCTGCGGGGGCAGCAGGCGGGATATGGTGTGCGGATGCGTATCTGTTATGCGGGATTGTGTGCGTTACGGTATATGCTCAGGTGTTCAGTCTGTTTGCCAGAGTAGGACTTGCAGCTAATGTGATATTGTGTGTAGTCTGTGTTCTGATTGGAATCTTTGATAGAAAAAGGCTTGTAGGGGCTGTTCGAGGACTTTTTTTCAGCAGGAAAGAAAAATTCCTTTATGGAGTGCTCAGATGGTGTCTCATGATATTTCTGGCTCTGCTATTTGCCTATGGCACGTCCCGCGGTATGATTCATTATGATACAAGTCTGTATCATGCCCAGAGTATTCGATGGATAGAGGAATATGGAGTGGTAAAGGGCCTTGGTAATCTGCATTGCAGGTTGGCTTATAACAGTTCTTCTTTTGCCTTATCGGCGTTATACAGCATGGCTTTTCTAACCGGCAGATCCTTTCACTGCTGTGCCGGATTTCTGGCTTTGATTCTGTGTGTGGTCTGTCTGGAAGTCATAGACCATATGCGTGTCGGTAAGCTGCAAGTCAGCGATTTTGCAAGGGTTATGGGGATTTATTATCAGGTGAATATTTTTGACGAGATGATTTCACCGGCTTCGGATTACTTTATGGTGTTGATTGCTTTTTATATCGTCATCCGCTGGCTGGACTTGTGGGAACAGCAGGAAAAGGTGATTCTGCCCTATGCACTGCTTTGTGTTCTGGGCGTCTTCCTGATGACGGTGAAGCTTTCAGCAGCGTTGATTCTATTACTGACTGTTTGGCCGGCATATTACTTGATACGACATAAAAGATGGCGGGAGATTTTGCTTTATCTGTTTCTGGGAATCGTGACGGCCTTGCCCTTTTTTATCAGGAATGTGGTGATTTCCGGTTGGCTGGTCTATCCGTTTACACAGTTAGATTTCTTTGACGTCCGCTGGAAGATACCGAAAGGGGCTGCGGATTATGACGCCAGGGAGATTCAGGTCTGGGGCCGGGGATATACGGATGTATCGCGGTATGATATTTCCGTGCAGGAATGGCTGCCAGGGTGGTTCCGTTCCCTTGGGGGAAGCGATAAGGTGTTTGTCCTGTTGGCTGGCGTGTCGGTTTGTGTATTGTTTGTATATGCGGCAGGTATGGTATTTGGATGGTGGAGAAAGCGATGGGGTCTGCTGGTAGTACAGGCGGCTGTAGCAGCATCCTTTTTGTTCTGGCTTTTTACTTCGCCGCTGATTCGTTATGGTTGTGTCTATGTGTATCTGGTGCCGGCAGTGGTACTGGGCGGGATTTATGATGGGGTATTTGGCTGCAGACCACTGGAGCAGGACGGGTGCATCGGGGACGTCAGTGTTGCCGGTAGAGAGGATGGCATTAAGGCGCTGTTTGGTAAGCGATGGGCAGGAGCATGTCGGGTAGTCCGACGGGCCGCAGTTGTATTGTCAGCCCTGTTTTTACTGTATAAGGGGGCTGCCCTTGGGCGGGAGATGGCAAGGGACTTTATCAATGATTATTGGATGGTTCAGAAAGATTATGAGAACTATGAGACATATTCTTATGAGATAGATGGGGTTGTCTTCTACCTGCCAGTGGAGGGGGATCAGGTGGGATATGAGGGCTTTCCTTCTGCACCTGCGGTTCCGGAGATTGGATTTTTGGGAGAGGGGATTGCGGACGGATTTTATAGCACCTAGGCAGGAAAATGGGAATCATTTTACCTGCCTTTTGTGTGTGCCCGGTGGGCACACGTTCTAACGGGTGAAAGTCCCCAATCCGCCCGGCAGTGGGAAGGATACAGCCGAAGCCAAGGGTGTCCATCGTGAGGTGGAATCTGAAGAAAGGATTAGGCAAAACTCTGGCTTACTACATTTGAGGCTAAATACAAGGATAAGATTGCACAACAAATCAAAGTCCAATAACTGCACGGAACTGTATTTAGTAGTTATGGAGCGAGCATAAGAGGGAAAGAGCGTGTGAGTACCCGGGGAGGTCTCGTGGACGCGTCCAATGCAATAAAACATTTGCGGGAGCGGTTGAAATAAGATTTACCACGAGAAGTCAGCAGAGGTCATAGTACCACTACGGTTGCAAACGTGATGGGAAGGACTGAACTTTAGGAGATGTGAGTAAATGAATGTAACCAAAGATGGGTTTAAGGACAGACAACTTCATATGGAAGACTATCTGCAAATGGTATCTGCGGAACAGAAAGAGTATGC
>ERZ777305.1770-NODE-1770-length-22377-cov-4.196757_pt1 | contig 22377 bp, 19 predicted proteins | sample MGYA00374965_ERZ777305 | MGnify/ENA primary metagenome ERZ777305 (study PRJEB29328, sample SAMD00013331) | mouse gut metagenome | study: EMG produced TPA metagenomics assembly of the Metagenome analysis of fecal microbiota from mouse which was promoted... | reverse complement strand
CAGCATATAGAATAAAAGGAAGTAATAAATGGTCATATACAACAAAGAGTAAGATCAGCAAATTAACTTCTGGAAAAGAATATGAAGTGATGATAAGAGCTGGAATCAAGAGTGGAAGTAAGACACTTTATGGATCTTGGAGTAATGTAAAAACTATTAAAGTTAAATAAAAAGCCATTAAGGCTTTTTTATTTGCAAAAGAAAGATAAATATTGTATGATAGTAATCACAAAAAAGGGGGAAATACTATGAAAACATTAGAATTAGAGCAGATGTTTTCTGAACATTTTGAAGAAAAGTGTAAGTTAGATAATATAAGTATAGAATATCCTGAATTGAAAGATATAAAATATAAGAGAAATTATGATAGATTAGTCTATGAAACATTGCATTCTAATCCTATTGAAGATAATGAGAATTATGAAAAGATGGACGAAGCAGATATTATAAATGAGGCCCTTAATATCGTACATTATCTCTTAGGAGATGCAGTCAGTAGAGATGAACTAATCGAAGCTGCTAAAATTATTTATCCCAATGATTCGAAGGAAGTAATGGATGGTACTTGTTGCAATGCCACATTACTTGATGAAAAAACTGGTAAACTGGAAACAAAAGATATCATCTTTATTCCAAAACTTTCTAATACAGCATCAATTGTCTGTACTGTTCATGAATTATTGCATTATTTCGAAAGAGCAGATCGAATAAGAACATATGATAACTATCGACTAGTTGAAACTATGTCTCAGTTAGGAGAAGCCATAGATCATATCTTTTAGAACAACAGGGAATAGAAAAGAACTTAGTTAACCGCATTAGAGCAATAAGAATATCTTGTATGAAAGTTCAACAACAAGGATTATTGATGTATAAAGCAAATCCCTTATTTGCACGCATGCTCAAAACAGAACCAGAATTAAAAGATGCTTATAATTATGAATTTGGAAGAGATTATTCTACGCTTGTTGGATTTGTCAATCAAGTTAATCTAATGAATAGGTATTTTGAGGACTATAAGACCTTCTTAGCAAAGCTAAATAGTTTATATAAGGGAGATATTAAGACTCAAGATATCCTCGATTATTATGGAATTGATATAAGAAAATCAAGAGTCGTCGAACCAGCTATCTCATTGATAAAAGAGTATAAGTAAGAAACTAAGAGAATTATTCATTAATTCTCTTTTTATTATGCTAAAGTACGCACAAAAGTTGGATTATTACCATACAATAAAGTGAGTAATGAAAAGGAGGGAGAATAATGAATAAATGTTGTAATAATACTTCTGGTGCTGCATTCATATTAGTACTATTCATACTATTAATCATCATCGTAGGGGCTTTTATCTAGAGTGGAGGTGAATAATATGTGTTGCAATTCTCATTCCTCAAATAATACATGTAGTAATGGAAATTATGGAAATACATTTTTCATCATACTAGTATTATTTATTCTACTTGCAATTATTGTTAGTTCAATATATGCATATTAATTAAGAGGCGATGCCTCTTTTATTATGAAAAAAATGTAAAAAAATGTCTATAACTCCAAAAAAATACTTTTGAAACTGATTTTTTTGGAGTTATAAAGTATATTTGAATAAATTTCATTAATAATCTTATATACATTTATTTTCTTTAATAAATGTATATAAAATGATAAAAAGTGTCGAAAAGCACTACTTTGAGAGACTTTCTCTCCTAAGTATTGCAAAGATGGTGTAAAAATGGTATTATAATGGCGAGAAAGAGTAAATAGGAAGGACTTTTTGATATGTTATTACAATTTAAATTTAAAAACCATAAGTGTTTTTATGATGAAACTATTTTAGATTTAACGGCGACTCAAGAAAAGAGGCATCTAGAAACAACAATTGATGTTAAAGGAAATAGAATACTACCAGTTATTGAAATTCATGGTGCTAATGCTTCAGGTAAGAGTAGTTTGTTAGAAGCTATAAATTTTATGTTTTCTTTGATTAGAAAATCTAGTAGAGCAGATGTTAATAGAAGTATTCGTACGAAACCATTTGCATTTAGCAATGAAACCCTAAAAACTGATAGTGAATATGAAATTTCTCTTTGTTTAGGCGAATATGAGTATAGATATGGATTTTCCGTTAATAGGAATGCTTTCACAGAAGAATGGCTATATAAAAAGAAATTTTCCAATAATTCTCGAGTTGTGCAAAAAGTTATTTTTGAACGAGTAAATAATGATGTAGAGTTTGGACCTTCTTATGATAAATATAAGAAAACATGGGATTTGTTTGGCAATAGTTTAAATAATAATACGGATAAGTTGTTGATATTAAGCACAGCAGCTATTAAAGAACAAACTGGAGAATTAAGAGATATTTATGATTATATTTGTAAATCTAATTATCGAATCAATAATTTTTTCGATGAAGATACAAGTATAGATATCCTTACACAAAATGACATAGTTTATGATAAGTTTCAACAAGTTATTAAAGAAATAGATCCTTGTTTGTTAGGAGTTAAAATCGAAAAAGTTGATGAAGATTCAGATGATGAATCTTATACAATAAGCGGAATTCATAGAAATTTAGACAATCCTAAAGAAACAATTTTATTGCCATTCGGTCATGAGTCGGCTGGAACAATGAAAATATTTAATATTTTACCTAAGATCTTGTGGAATTTGGAACTTGGAGGACTTTTATGTATTGATGAGTTAGATATTCAATTTCATCCTTTTTTATTTAAAAAAATTGTTAACATGTACAAGGATAAGGATATTAATAAAAATAATGCTCAGTTGATCTATACATCACATTCTACAATGTTATTTAATAATAAGGATAATAGAAGAGATCAACTATATTTAGTTGATAAAGATGAATTTGGTAAATCTAAGTTATATTCACTTTCAGAATTTAAAAATGTTCGAATTGATACAGATTATGAGAAAAACTATTTTGCTGGTAATTTCGGAGCAATTCCATTTAGTAAAAAGTAGGTGATGAAATGCCAAATGATAATTTACATAAGCGTAGAAATGATGAGAGACAACGAAGAAAGACAGATATAAAGAATCAGAGAAAGGGTACTTGGCTCATTGTTACTGAAGGAGAAAAAACAGAACCGAATTACTTTGAAGAAGCCATAAAAGACTTTAATAATGGTTTAAATGAAGATGAGAAAATAAAATTAGATATAATGGGACAAGGAATGAATACTTTGTCATTGGTGAAATCAGCAGAAGAGTTTGTCTATGAAGTGGATAAATATAGAAATAAAACACCTATTTACAGCAAAGTTTTTGTAGCGTTTGATAAAGATAGTTTTGATGATACTTTATTTGATGAGGCTATTAAATTCTGTGAAAATCAAGGGTGGATTCCTTTATGGTCAAATGAGGCTTTTGAATTATGGTTTATGTTGCATTTTAATTATAATGATGCTGCTTTATCAAGAAATTTATATAAAGAAAAAATAGAAGAATATTTTAAAACTAGTGGTTTAAAATATAAATATAAGAAAAATGATAAAGACATCTATTCATTACTAAAGCAATATGGTTCTTTAGAAAAAGCAATAGAGCGTGCTAGAAAACTTCATTTAGAAGAGCATAAAAATGATAAACCTTCTGAATCTAATTGTTGTACCACTGTTTATAAGTTCTTTGAAGATTTAGATGAAACAAAAAAATATTAATATTAAAAAATGTTAAAATAATAATTCTTATTGCTATACTATATATAGTAGGAGAATTCGGAAGAATCCAACTAAGAAGCAAATATTGTTGCATAAAAAAGCGGGTCTGTTTTATTTTGAGTTCAAGCAGCTCTCCCTTTATATTATGCATGCATCAATGTGCATTTATGTTTTTTGTAAAGAAGCGCTTAAAACCACAAGGGCTTTTTTATTTGTTTGTCTTGCCTGATGTCATTAGCAAAATTTGTTGATATTTGGTTGCTAAAATGTATTTTTAGTAATAATATAGAATATGTATTGCATAATAAATACATTTGTTATAAAATATCATTATGTGTAGAAGTTTTAGAACTTTTTACATACAGTGTAAAAAAATTGAGTAAAGTATATAAAAATTAAGCATTTTTTAATAAAAATGGTTATTTTTTTGATATACTATATACGAACTAGACAGTTCGATTTGCATTTGATTTACAAATGTGCTATTATATACCTCGATTAACAAGGGAGAAGTTAGTGTGAAAGGGAGAAGAGACATGAATGATACAACAGTAATGAGTGAGTCTATTAGCTTATCTAAGAGTGCTTATTTAAAGTTTAAACGCCTATTTGATATATTAGTAAGTGCAGTAGCTTTAATAATTCTTTCGCCAATTTTACTAGGTGTTATAATAGCGATTAGAATAGAGAGCAAGGGTAAAGCTATATTTACTCAAGATAGAATTGGTTTAAATGGAAAGGTATTTAAACTATATAAGTTTAGATCAATGATTGAAAATGCTGATGAAGAATTATATCAAATGCTAAAGTCAAATAAAAAGATAAGAGAAGAATATAGAGTTAATAAGAAACTTAAAGATGATCCAAGAATAACTAAAGTAGGAAAATTCATTAGAAAATTATCTATTGATGAATTACCTCAATTAGTAAATGTCTTTAAAGGTGAAATGTCCTTAATTGGTAATAGACCTTATTTACCTCGAGAAAAAGAGGATATGGGAGTTTATTATAATGATATTATCATGAGTAAACCAGGTATAACGGGACTATGGCAAACAAGTGGTAGAAGTAATACAACATTTAAAACAAGATGTAAAATAGAGGCAGAATATTCAAAATCTATGAGTTTAAGAATGGATATTAAGATTTTCTTTAAAACTTTTATAGTAGTATTTAAAGGATTATGATATAATTAGATAGCAGAGTGAGAGTACTTAACTATATGCAAAGTTCTGCATATAGTTTTTTTTGAATAAATTTAAAAAATTAATATATGAAAGGAGATAACAAATCTTATGGAACTGAATATTAAACAGGAAAAAATATTAGGTGATAATCAAAGAATAACAATTCTTAATACTGTTATAGATGTTTTAAATATGAAAGAAACAATAGTGTTAGTAGAAAAATATATTAAAACAAAAACTCCTTTACACTTAATGGGGGTAAATGCTGATAAAATAAATGAGGTTAATCAAAATGAACTGATGAAAGAAATCGTAAATAGCTGTGGAATTATTAATGCTGATGGTGCCTCTGTGGTTTTAGCTAGCAAATATTTGAAAAAGAAGCTTCCTGAACGTGTTGCAGGAATCGATTTAATGCAAGAACTTGTTAAATTGAGTGCGGAAAAAGGGTATAGCGTTTACCTATTGGGAGCGAAACAAGATGTTGTGGAGCAGACTAAAGAAGTTTTGTTAGAAAAATACAATAAATTAGAAATAAAAGGTATACACAATGGATATTTTAAAGAAGAAGATTGGAAAGACATTTCTAAGGAATTGAAAAAGAAAAAACCAGATATTGTTTTTGTAGGAATTACCTCTCCAATGAAAGAATATTTAATTGAATTTTTGCAAAATGATGGCAATACCTGTGTATTTATGGGAGTGGGAGGTAGTTTTGATGTTATTTCAGGTAACATTCCTAGAGCACCAAAATGGATGCAAAAGTTAAATTTGGAATGGCTTTTTAGAGTTATTCAGGAACCAAAAAGATTATTTAAAAGATATTTTGTTGGGAATACTGTTTTTATAAAAAATATAGTTAAAGAAAAACATAAAAAGTAGGAAAAAATATGAAAAAAATAAAGAAAATATTAGGTTATTTATTGTACGTAATCTTGGGTAGTCATCTACCACACTATCAATTAGGAATGAAGTGGCCAACATCAAAATTCATAAGATTCCTATCCGCTAAGATGATTTTTGACAATTGTGGCAAAAATATTGATTTAGGGCGAAAAGTGAAATTATCATTTAAAACAAGCATTGGTAATAATTCAGGTATAGGCGATAATAGTTTTTTACAAGGAAAAATCACTATAGGAAATGATGTTATGGTTGGACCAGAGTGCATGTTTATTGCATCGAATCATAATTTTGATAACTTGGCAATCCCTATGAATAAACAAGGAGAAGTAGAGAGAGAAATAGTGATTGGTAATAATGTGTGGTTAGGAGCAAGATGTATTATTCTTGCAGGCACAATCGTTGAAGACGGAGCAATTATTGCTGCAGGTGCTGTTGTATCCGGACATGTTAAGAAAAACAGTGTAGTTGGTGGAGTTCCTGCAAAGTTGATTAAGTATCGAAAATGAGGGATTTTATGAGAGTTTTAATGGTCGGTGTTGATGAAAAAAGATATGGTGGTATGTGGACGGTTGCAAATAATTATATAAAAAATAAAAAATTCAATGAAAAGGTAGATTTGGATTATGTCGCAACATCAACGAATGGTAATGCATTTAAAAGATTGTTTTTTATGTTTAAAGGTTTTAAAAAAATAAAAAGAATTCTTAAAAATAAAAAAATTGATATAGTTCACATTCATATGGCAGAAAGAGGTAGTACCTTTAGGAAAGGGCATATTGCAATGATGACCAAAAAAAAAGGCTGTAAAGTTGTTGTTCAATTACATGCAGGACCCTTTATGGCATGGTATAATACATTAAAGGAAAGTAAAAAGAAAAAGATCGTGAAAATCTTTGAATGTTCCGACAAAGTTTTAGTTTTAGGAGAATATTGGAAAAAAGAATTAGCTTCAATAATTAATCCAGATAAAATGGAAGTTTTATATAATGGAGTCCAAATACCAAATAGAAACCTTTTTGATATTTCTAGTGAAAATATTGTCTATATGGGAGTATTAAAAAGAGAAAAGGGAATTTATGACTTGATTGACGCCATTGAAAGCATTAATGAAAAAATTCCTCAAAATATAAAGGTATTATTATGCGGTAATGATTTAGAGGGCGATATTGCGGCCCTTATAAAAGAAAAAAAATTAGAAAATAGAATAAAATTGCTTGGTTGGATAGATGAACAAAAAAGAGATGATGTATATAGAAAGTCTTTAATAAGTGTTCTACCATCTTATTTTGAAGCTTTGTCTATGACGATAATCGAAGCTATGTCCTATGGAATACCGATAATTACCACGAATATTTCGACAATGAGGGAGATATTGGGCGAAAAAGCTATGCTAGTGAAACCAGGAAATGTTAAGCAACTTGCCAATAGTATTTTGAAAATAGTTAACGATAAAGAAAAATTAAATGAAATGAGCAAAGATGAATACAATATAGTTTGTAAAAAATTTAGTATTGAAAATAATATAGCACAAACTTTAGATATTTACAGTAACTTGATGGAGAGTGATTAATATGAAAAAAGTAATGTTAGTATTTGGAACAAGACCAGAGGCAATAAAAATGTGTCCATTGGTAAATGAATTAAAATCTAGAGATAAAATGGAAGTTGTCGTATGTGTCACTGGGCAACATCGACAAATGTTAGATCAAGTATTAAAGGCTTTCGATGTAGAACCTGATTTTGATTTATCTGTTATGAAAGATAAGCAGACATTATTTGATGTAACAATTAATATATTGGAAAGAATAAAGGAAGTTTTAGAATCAGTTAAGCCAGATGTGGTTTTAGTTCACGGAGATACAAGTACGACATTTGTAACATCATTAGCATGTTTTTATTTACAAATACCCGTTGGTCATGTCGAAGCGGGTTTGAGAACATATGATATATACAGCCCTTACCCCGAAGAATTTAATCGTCAGGCGGTAAGCATAATAAGCAAATATAACTTTGCTCCTACAGAAATGGCAAAACAAAATTTACTTAAAGAGGGTAAAAAAGAAGAAAATATTTATGTTACAGGAAACACCGTTATTGATGCACTTAAGACAACTGTTAATGAAAGTTATACTAATCCCCACTTAGAGTGGGCAAAAGACAGTAGATTAATCATGATAACTGCTCATAGAAGAGAAAATCTAGGAGAACCTATGAAAAATATGTTCCGTGCAATAAAAAAGGTTATTGATGAACATCCCGATGTAAAGGCTATATATCCAATTCATATGAATCCAATTGTTAGAGAAACTGCAGATGCTATTTTAGCAGGGGATGATAGAATTAGAATTATTGAACCATTAGAAGTTTTAGATTTTCATAATTTTATGGCTAAAAGTTATATGATTTTAACTGATTCTGGAGGAATACAGGAGGAAGCTCCATCATTAGGAAAACCTGTTTTAGTTATGCGCGATACTACAGAAAGACCTGAAGGAATCGAAGCTGGCACACTGAAACTTGTTGGTACAGATGAAGAAGTTATTTATTCGACTTTTAAATTACTTTTGGAAAATAGTGAAGAATATGATAAAATGAGTAAAGCTAGTAATCCTTATGGAGACGGATTCGCTTGTAAAAGGATTGCAGATATTTTAGAAAAAGAATAGTTGGTTTAATGAAAAAGTATTGGAGGTGAATAATTTGAAAGTTAATTTAATTACAAGGCATGCTGTTCCAAATTATGGATCGCTTTTGCAGACCTTTGCTACTTATGAAGTGCTAAAATCTTTGGATTGCGATTGTCAAATAATTGATTATATTAGAGAAGATGAAAAGTCTAACGGCATATGTTTAGCTCTCTTAAAAAGAAATACCAAATGGAATAAAAATTTTTTTAGACGATTCATTTTTGTTACATACAATGGAATAAACTATAGGCTAATGTATTACTTATTTAAAAAAAGAAATAATTTTCTGGCGATGAATAAGACTAAAGAATATAATTCTATTGAAGAATTGAAAAAAGACGTTCCTGAAGGCGATGTTTTTTGCTCTGGAAGTGATCAACTATGGGGAAGTGTTGGATCTAGCGACTATGACCCGGCGTATTTTTTAAAGTTTGTTCCAAAAGAAAAAAAATGTATATCATATGCTGGAAGCTTTGGTACGGACGTTATTTGTGATGAACTTTCTAAAAAACTTTGTGAATTATTTGAAGATTATTCATCCATATCTGTTAGAGAGCAAAGTGCCAAGAATATTTTATCTAATCAAAAGATTAAAAGTGAAATTGTGTTAGATCCAACTCTTTTGCTCGAAAAGAAGCAGTGGCAACAACAATTCGAATTAAAAAATAACGAGAAGTCAAAGTATATATTAATATATCAACTACATAACAATAAGGAATTTGATAACTATGTAAAAAATTTGGCCATAAGAAAAAAAATGAAAATTTTTAGAATAACCTCTACTTTATATAATGCTTTTAAAAAAGGCAAAAAGTTTTATTTACCTTCAGTTGGAAAGTTTTTAGATTGTTTTTATAATGCACAGTACGTCATTACAGACTCCTTTCATGGGACTGTATTCTCAATAATTTTTAACAAGCAATTTGCAAACATTTCTCCAGGAGTAACTAGTACAAGAATCGATAATTTATTAAAAACTTTCGGATTGTCAGATAGAATGCTACATAGATACGACGACTTTGAATTACTTGATAAAGACATAGAATGGAAATCGGTTAATAAAAAACTATCAAGCTTAAGAGAAGAATCAGTAGAGTGGCTAAAAAAGTCAATAGATTCTTAATAAGTTTTGTCTAAAGAACATAAGAAGGAGAAACCACTATGGAATTGTCAATTATTATCCCGGTGTACAACACGCCAATAAATATTCTTGAAAGATGTATAGAATCTATAAAAAAGATTGAAAAAATTAATTATGAGATAATCATTGTTAATGATGGCTCAACTAAAGAAAAATCAGAGCAATATCAAAAATTAATAGACAGTAATATATTTGTTTATGACAAAAATAACGGAGGAGTAAGTAGCGCCAGAAATTATGGAATAGATAAATCTAAGGGAAAATATATAATGTTTGTTGATTCCGATGATATTATTTTTTCAGAAGTATTAGATTCAAAAATATTGCTTGATAGTTACGATATTATATTTTATAATGAAACTATAGTAAAAGATAATGGAAAAAAAATTATTCAAAAAGAGTTAAGATGTGGTGGCGGAAAAATAGATGCACAAAAAATTTTGGAAGAATTTATTCTCTTTTCAGCTTTTCACAGTCCATGTAGTAAACTCTTTAGAAAAAGTTTAATTAAGAGTAATAATATTATGTTTGATGAAAACATGATTCAAGCCGAGGATGCAATTTTTAATTTAAGATTTTTACAAACGAATCCTTCCTGTTACTACGTTAACAGCACCTTATATGGTTATTATTACTCGTTAGATAATTCTCAAGGGAGATTAAAAAAAGACGCAAAAAAAAGAATTTCTAATGCAGAATATTTGTTTGAAGAAATGATTAAGATCAACACTAAAAATTTTAATAACAGTCAACATTTTTTAGAACAAATTAATTATAGATACGTTAAATGTATGTTTACAATTTGTACAGAACTTTTAACTATAAATCTTAAAGATAAACAAAAATTTTTAGAATACATTTCCGCTAATATAGATAGATATTGCAAGATTGGAATTGAATGCTCTAAATCTACTTCTATTAAAAAGTTTTTAATAAAAAAGAAATTGTGGATTATTATAAAAATATTATCTAAGATTAGAGAAATGAAAATAAAAATTATAAAATGAGAAAATTTGGAGGGGTAGTATGCAGGTATATTTGATTGTTTTTTTTCTATCTACTTTATTTTTATATTTTAGCGAAAAATTTAAAGGGAAAAAAATAAAAAGATTTTATTTGTTTTTAGGACTTATTTTGCCATGCTTTTTAGGGGGGATTAGGCACTATTCTATTGGTACAGATGTATCAGTATATTTAAAACCGTTATACCTAAATGTACTGACTTCTTATAGTTTCACTAATTTCCTTTCTTCATGTTGGTGGGATATATGGACGTATAAACACGTAGCAAATTTTGAGTATGGATTTAATTTAATTGTATATTTTGTAACTAGATGGACGGAGAATTTTCAATTATTAATGTTTACAATTCAAACTTTGATAATATTGCCCATTTATTTTGGTTTAAAAAAATACAAAGAGCTTGAAGGAAAAACTTGGTTTGCAATGTTAACTTTTTACCTTCTTTTATATAATAATTCATACAACGTTATGAGACAATATATTGGTATATCAATGCTTTTCTATGGTGCTAGTTGTCTTTTGAACGAAAAGAAAACCATTAAATTTTTTGTGTTCTTAACTATAGCTTTTTTATTTCATAAATCTTCTTTAATGGGTATTGCTATTTATATATTGTATAAAATTTTTAACAGCAAATCAAAAAATGGAACAAAACTTATAATTGGAGAACATAAGTTAAACGTAAGAAATATATTTATTGTTATGCTGTTATTGATAGGAATATTGATGATAAGTAACCTAAGTCAAATTGTTGAATTACTGGACTATATAGGGTTGACTAGATATATAGGCTATATCAGCGGAGAGGTATACTTTAAATCTACAAATTTAATAAAGATTTTACCAGTAATTTTTCTTTTTATTTTAAATCGAAAATCCTTTTTTACAAAATCAAAAAATTCCCATCTATTAGTAATATTTTTTTGTATTGATTTTTTATCAACATATTTATCCTCTGTTAATATCTATGCAGCAAGAATTGGCTATCTTTTTCAAATATTCAGTATAATAAGCTATACTCATATAGTTTTTTCTACGGAAAATAAAATTGTGAAAAGATTTAACAAGATTTTTATGTTGGCATATTTGATTTACTATTGGTACTTTACTTATGTTCAAGGAGGTGCCGGGCATACCGTTCCTTTTATGCCTTACTGGAACTAGTTGGAGGAATATAAAATTATGAAAAAAGTATATTTAAAAGCGTATTTAAAAAGAAATTTAGGAGATGATTTATTCTTAAAAATTCTTTGCGAAAGATATAATTGTTCTTTTATTATTAATAATAATCCTAGAATCAAATATAAAGGATTCTGCAATAATCTCACATCAAATAATTCGTTAATTATTTATTCAATATATAAACTTTTATCTATGTTCTTCCAAGATTATAATTTTCTTGAAAAAAGAATTGCTCGAAAATGTGATTTGATGGTGACAATAGGTGGTTCTATTTTTATTGAAAATAGTGCTCAAAGTCAAGAACAATTAAAAAGGATATGTGATATTTATAATTTGAAGATTGATAAATTAATACTAGGGGCTAATTTTGGTCCATATAAAACTAAAGAATTTAAGCAAGTAATAGAACAAAAGATATTTAATAATTGTATAGATATAAGTTTTAGAGATAACTATTCTTATAAATTGTTTTCATCTTTAGCTAATGTTAGGAGTAATCCTGATATCATATTTTCATTAAATATAAATAAATTGACTTTAAAGAACGAAAAGAAAGTTGTTATTTCGGTAATAAATTGTAAAAATCGTGACATAGATTCTAAAATGTATGAAAATAAAATAGTGGAACTAATAAAATATTTCGATAGTGAAGAATATGAAACTGTGCTTATGTCTTTTTGTCAATATGAGGGTGATGAAGAAGCAATAGAGAATATATTTGACAAAATTAAATATGAAAAATTTAAAAAAAATATTAGTAAATATTTTTATAGGAATGACATTGATCAAGCTTTGGAGGTGCTAGCGAAATCAAGCATAATAGTAGGATCTCGTTTTCATGCAAACATTTTAGGATTAAAAATGAAAAAAATAATTGTGCCTATTGCATACAGTGACAAGACTGTTAACGCCTTAAATGACTTAGGATATAAAGGGAAAATATATGACGCAAGAAACCTAAATTGCTTTGTTTTAAATGATGAGTTCAAGAAAAATTTAAAATACAAGTGTGATGTTTCTAATGTGGTTTTTGAATCAGAAAAGCATTTTGAAAAATTGGATTCAATTTTACCAAGGAGGCGAAAAAATGGAAAATGAAGAAAGCATTCAAAGGAAGAGTGGGGCTATTTTATCATATGTAGCAATAATTGTTAATACCCTCATTCAAATTTTATATACGCCTTTTTTATTGAGAATGCTAGGACAAAACGAATATGGATTATACTCTTTAGTTTCATCTATTATAGGGTATTTGACTGTCTTAGATTTGGGTTTTGGTAATGCCATAATCGTTTATACGTCTAAGTTTAGATCTCAAAAAAAATATGATGAAGAAAAAAAATTACATGGTATGTTTTATGTTATATTCTTTTTAATAGGAGTCATTGCTGGAATACTTGGATTAATCTTATATTTTAATGTTGAAAATATTTTTGGCGCGACATTAACTTCTAATGAGTTGTCAAAAGCAAAAATGATGATGTTGATTTTATCTTTCAATTTATTCGTTACATTTGCTTTTTCAATTTATTCATCAATATTAAGTGCATATGAAAGATTTACCTTTAAGAAATTGATATCAATTTTGAGTTCATTATTAAAACCATTAATAATGATTCCGTTTTTATTCTTGGGATTTAAATCAATTACTCTAATTATAGTCATAACAATAGTAAATATATTGGTCTGCCTTTCAAATTATGTTTATTGTAGAAAAAAACTGAAAATTAAAATAAAATTTTGTGGTTTTGATAATAAAATATTTAAAGTTATTTTTGGATATTCGATATTTATATTTTTAGGTGAAATAGTGGATAAGATTAATTGGAGCGCTGATCAATTTATTTTAGGTGCAGTTTCTGGTACCGCTGCGGTTTCGATTTATTCTATCGCCTCTCAGTTGAATAATATGTTTATATCTTTTTCAAGTATAATGAGTGGCATTTTTCTTCCAAAAATATCAAAAATGGTAGCAAAAAATGTTAGTGATAAAAAACTTAGTGATGAATTTATAAAAATTGGAAGAATACAGTTTTACATTATATTCTTAATGTGCAGTGGATTAGTTCTATTTGGCAAAAAATTTATTTCTCTATGGGCTGGGCCTCAATATGATACCTCGTATTATGTCTCTCTTATCTTAATTATTCCTGTGTGTGTCCCTCTTATTCAAACTCTAGGCTTAAGTATAATGCAAGCTAAAAATAAGTATAGTTTTAGAGCAGTCGTTACATTTATTATGGCTTTCGTTAATATTGGTATTAGTATAATTTTAGCAAAACATTTTGGCCCTGTTGGTGCAGCCGTTGGTACAGCGTTTTCTTTGATTGTTTGTAATATCATTGTATTAAATATATATTATAGTAGAATTTTAAAGCTGAATGTTATGGGATTTTGGAAAGAAATATTTAAGGAAATAATATTTTTTGTTATACCAATAGTAATTATATTGGCAATCATGAACTTAATTAGTATTGATGGCTGGTTTGGCTTAATTATTTTTTGTGGAGTATATGTCATTCTATATTGCCTTACAGCCTATTTCCTTGTTATGAATAAATATGAAAGAGGGCTAGTTGTTCAAATAATAAAGAAATTCATTTGATTATATAGCAAAGATATAATATAATTTAAATTATAAAGTTAGGGGATATCTATGAAAGAAAAAATAAAAAAGATTCCAATAGTTGGTAAGATACTACTAAACATAAAGGCTCATTCTGTTTTTAGAAATGATAGAAGGTTTTTTTTAAAAAATTTTATAAATGGTAAAAGAGATTCTTCTTCTATTGAATATGATATGCTTTTAGAAATTCATAAACTTGAGAAAGGCATGGCATGCAAAACTCTAAGACCTTTTGGAACAAAAAAAGTTGAAAAAATAATATTATTAATTAAGGAATATGAAAAAAAAGGCTTTGCACAAATGAAATCGTTTGCTTATAATTTGGCCATTAGTTCATTGGTGGAATATAAAAATATATATGATACAAACGGATGGACAGATAAAGAAGAATATAAAATTGTATTGGAATTCCTTAATGTAAATAGAAATTATAAAAAACTTAGTGTTGGAGCACAAGATATATTCTATAAAAATATCAAGGATGACTTGAATATCGATTACGATAAATTTATTAGAAGTAGACATTCAGTCAGAAATTTTTCTAGTAAGAAATTAAAGAAAGAAGATATAAAAAAGGCTGTTTTAATGTCTATTCATACGCCTTCTGCTTGTAATCGTCAAATGTGTAAAATTTATTATATTACTGACAATAATAAGAAAATTGTCGAAAAATATGCTCAAGGTTTGTCATTATTTGATTTATCAAATGCTAATTATTTTATAATTACATTTGATGTTAGTTCGTTTTATTTTATTGGAGAACGTAGTCAAGGATGGTTCAATGCAGGACTAATGGCGATGAATTTTGTAAATGCTTTACATTCATTAAGTATAGGATCTTGTTTCGTACAATTTGCAAATTCTTATAAAGAAGAAAAAATAATAAAAGAGAATTTGAATATCCCTTGTTCTGAGAGAATAGCCGTTATTATTGCAGCAGGATATTACGATACTTTATCAAGAGTTCCTTATAGTACAAGAAAAGAAATCCAAGAGGTTTTTAGAGAAAGATAAGTGTTTGAATAATATAAAGCATTAATATATTTTATTTGAGAATTTTGATGAATTTGCAAGTATGTCTGATGTGGTAATCGCCAATAGATTAGATGATAATATGAAGTCTATTGAAGATAAGATATATACAAGAGATGTGTTTACGAGAGATTAGAAATAATCTCTTTTTATGTTTATTTAAAAATACAATAATACAAAAATAAAACAAAATTAATTTTTGTAAAAAAATAAGAAATAAAAACACGCTGAATACTCAATTAATATAGACTTTTGTTAAAGATTTATATATAATAATCATTTATAAATTGGAGATATTTATATGAAGTTAAATAAAAAAGAGTGTTAGAAAGAAAAGAGTAATTTGAACTATTATTGGTAATATATATTTATAAGAGATAGATTAGATAATTAAGTGTCAAAGATTTACATATGATAAATTATAAATTTATATCAGTTAAAAATAATATGATAAAATGATATTAGAAGTTTTTATCATTAGTTGTATTCTTTAGGAGCATAATATTATGGAAGATTTATTTACATTAATGCGATTCTTATTTGAGAAGCATATTCAAAAGAGTAAATAATGGCAAGCTTTAAATAATGAGAATAATTTATATGATGGCAGGCAAAAGGTGTGTCATATATTTGGTGATGTGAATATAATGAATTATATTTATAGTTATATGGACTTTCTAAATAATATGAATGATTTACAATTTGAAATACAGAAATTAAATCTATCTTGTAAGGTTACAAGCAGAGTTAAACAAAATAATTCAGTTCAAGATAAATTTAAAAGATATATGGCAAGTAAGCATCAGTTTGGAGAAGTTCCATTAAAAAAATGTGTAAATGACATAATGGGATTTAGAATTGTCTTAAATGAATTTTATACACATGATGAAGTTATTAATTTTTTGAAGAGTAATTTTCAAAATATTAGAGTTATATCAGCTGATAAAGATGAATATGTTGCTGTGCATGCATATTTTATTACTGGAGATAATAAAAGTTTTCAGTGGGAATTACAAATATGGAATAAGAAGGATGAGAAGGAAAATCTAAGTTCTCATTATAAATATAAACAAGAATATGTTACTTGGGAAAATGAAGTTGAAAAGGAGGGATAATCATGGCTATACATTATATATTTTTAGGAAGTTCTTATAAGACTGGTAAAAGAATTGCACTTGATATATCCAGTGAAGATAAAATAGATGAAATAAAAGTAAATGATACACATGAGTATTTAAAAGAAAATTGCATAATGAATTCTATATCAATTCATGTAATTCCAACTGAATCAGTTGATTTTGCTTCAGTAAAAAAATATGACAAATACTTTGCCAACGTCTCTTTGATTTCTACTAAAGAAGAGTTTGCAGATTTAATAAATTTAGATCGTAACTTAAATGGATTAGACGTTGCTAAGTATATATTGTCAAGAGTTAGTTGTACTCATTTAAAAATACAAAAATTAACTTATTTTTGTTATGCTGATTATCTATGTAAAACTAATAAAAAGTTATTTGTTGATACAATCTATGCCTATGAAAAAGGTCCTATTGTCAAAGGGTTATATGATAGATACAAAAAAACAAAAGGCGAATTAAGAGAAGATAATAAGAGTAAGTATTCAAATGAAAACATTTATTTTCCTATTAGGAGTAGAATTTTAGTTGCTGAAAATGGAATTGAAATGTTAGCAAGCATTGATGAAACCATCGATAAATACGGAAATATGAGTGCAAATGAATTAGTTGCATTAACGCATAAAGAAGATTCCCCATGGAGTCATAGTGGCGCAGGTAAGGAACAATATAAATTAATCGAAGATGAAATGATATTAAAGTATCACATCAATGAAGAGATTTAGAAAGAGATTAGTAATAATCTCTTTTTATATTGATATGATAAAAAATTATGTTATGTAAGATTGAAATAAAGAGTAATTTATATTCTTTTTGTTAATATATATTATGAGAGATGTAATAAGATGTGAGAAAAGTTCGCTTATAAGCGGACTTTTCATGAAATAATATTAAAAATGTCCGGTTACGAGTAAAAAAATTTGTGGTATTGTAAGTGGTAAATGAAAGAATTTGTGTTAATTGAAAGAAGGAGATAAAATGAAATTGGCTGATTATAGTGCTGTTGAAGATACAAATATAGATTTTAAAGAAAATATAGAATTAAATCATCCTAAAAGTTGGCTAAAATCTGTATCAGCTTTTGCTAATACTAGTGGAGGTGTATTATTGTTTGGAGTAAGAGATTATGATAAAGCACCTGTTGGTTTAGGGAATGTTATTATGAACACGGAAAAATTATCAGAATTAATTAACTCTAGAATAACACCTCTACCAAGATATGAGTTAAATTCTTTTAAAGAAAACAATAAAGATTTTATTGAAATAAAGGTAGGAGATGGTCCTAGAACACCTTATTATTACGATGCCGATGGGAGAAAAGAAGCTTATATAAGATCTGGTAATCAATCTATTCCAGCTCCTAAGCATATCTTAGATAACTTAATTTTAAAAGGACAGAATACTACGTATGATGAGTTGCCAAGCAAATGTGATATAACTGACGTTAGTTTTACTCTATTGAATGCTTCTTTAAAGAGAGAAACAGGAAAAGAGTTAAATAAGAACAAGGATTATCTATCTTTAGAATTAACTACTAAGGATAATAAAGTTACAAATGCGGGCTTATTATTATGTGATCAGGGTTTGATACGCCAATCTAGAATTTTTTGTACAAGGTGGATTGGATTAGTGAAAGGATCTATAGATGGTGATGCTCTTGATGATAAAGAATATACAGGCAGTATTATTTCTTTATTAGAAAATGCTGAAATATTTATAAAAAATAATTCGAAATATGGATGGGAAATAGATGGTATGAAAAGAATTGAGGTGGCAGATTATCCGGTAATTGCAATTCGTGAGGCAATAGTAAATGCAATAATTCATAGAGACTATCAGATTGCTGGGTCTGAAATTCATATTGATATGTTTGATAATCGAGTAGAGATAACTTCTCCTGGTGGAATGATTGATGGAAGTCTCATCCAAGATTTGGATATTACGAAGATTTCTTCTATGAGACGAAATAGAATTATTTCTGATATTTTTAATAGACTTCATTTAATGGAGAGAAGAGGTAGTGGGCTCACAAGAATATATGAATCATATAATGATTTGGAAGTTAAACCATCTTTTAGTTCAGACAATTCATTCTTTAAAGTTGTTTTTCCAAATAGAAGTTACATAAAAAAAAGACCGGTTAGCGAAGAAAAAAGACCGGTTATGAACGGAAATTATGTAAGCGATGAAGATTATTTTGTTTTAAAACTTTATAAAAATTTGCCAAACAATTATAAAAAGACCACGTTTGATCAAATTCAGAAGATTTTTAAAAATTTTAAGTATGAATATGAGTTTAAGAGAGAGAGCATTGAAGAATTACTTAATATAAAGAAAACTAGAGCATCAGACTTAATATCTTTGCTTTTAGAATGTAATATAATTGAGCCTTCAAATCCTACAAAATATAAATTTAAAAAATAATGAAGTTAAGTTTGTTATTCATGAACCAGCATTTAGTATAGATGTATTTGATGTGTGTGAAGTCATTGAAAATTTTGGTGAATTTGCCGATATGTCTGATGTGGTAATCGTCAATTTATTAGATGATAATATGAAGTCTATTGAAGATAAGTTTTATATGAGAGATTATTTCTAATCTCTTTTTTCATGTAATTAATGTTACGCTTAAATCCATTGACTAAATTAATATGTCATGTTAATCTATAATCATAAAATGTTTGACATCATATAGATTTAATGATAGGAGAGATATTTATGAAAAAGTATTATAAGATATTACTTATAAGTTTTCTATTTTTAATTACCTTTACAGGAGTAAATAAGAGCAATGAAAGTTTATCTATTGAAAATTATTCTAATGCCTATGCAAGTAATAATACTGCCAATCAAAAGCAGATTAAAAACTTATCTATATTTATCAAATTTAAAGATAGTGATTTAAATGTTGACAATCATTTAGATGATGTAACAAGTGTTAATAATGCTCTAAAAATATATAATAGTGATACATTTGAAATGAATACAGTTAATGGAATTATTAGTGTTCCTTCTTTTAAAACTTATTATGAAAGACAGTCTTATGGTGCTCTTTCCATAACTACGGAGATTCTTCCTAAGGTTAATGGAAAAGTCACTTCTTATGAAGATGCTCATCCAATTGGCTATTACTTAAGTTATAGTGATAAGAATACTATTGGATATAAAAATCAAGATGAAGCAAGAAAGCGCGAAGAAGAACTTGTAAACAATGCATCATTATATGTCTCTCAAAATATTACGGGTATTAATTCAAATGAATTAGATACTGATAGTGATGGAATAATTGATGCCATATCATTTGTCGTTGAAGGACAAAAGAACTTGCCTTCATCGATAAGTTGGAATGATCTATTATGGTCTCATATGAGGTCTAATACGGGTATAAAATCAACAATTTTAGGAAAAAAGATCGTATCATATACACTACTGTATGCTGCTGATTATACTGAATCAGCATCGCTTTTTTCTTTAAATAGGGGAACATATAGTACGATAATTCATGAGTTTGGACATAGCTTAGGTTTCATGGATTTATATAGATATGGAAGTCAAGCTAAACCTTTAGGTTTTTATGACATTATGGGATTGAGCATTGGATCTAATCCTCAAAATTTCTTAGCTTATAATGTCAGTGAATATAATGCTAAGACTAATTGGCATAGTCCACTTCCCGTGGTAAAAAACACCACCAATGGCATTACTCTTTATAAGCCAACATTTACAGATAAGAACGAAAAAAGAGCCATAAAGGTTGTTACTAATGAATCATCTAAAGAGTATTTTGTTATAGAATACTATGCTAAACAAAATACCTATGATACTTACACACCTGATGAAAGTGGAATAATAGTATATCGAGTTAATGAAAATAATAAAACTTATGGAAATACAGGAACGACCACGAATGGTGAAAGTGATCATTTATATGTCTTTAGACCAAATGAAACGGCACTTGGAGCTGGAATGGGCGACTTAACAAAGGCAACATTAAATATGAAAAGACCTAAATTAGGTAAGAAGTTTGATTTAACTAATATGGGTTTTGATAATGAAAGCATTTACTATGCCGATGGAAGTAATTCTGGTATTATCATCACAGTTACTTCAGAGACAGAAAGCAGCATAACTTTTAATATCGAGTTTCCCAATGTTTTAGGAAGTGGAACTAAAGAAAGTCCATATGTGATAAGTGATGTTAAAACATTTTTATATTTAATGCAAAATGATACAAAAAATAAATATTATAAGTTAGCTAATGATTTGGACTTTAGCAGTATTACTAAATATCCTAAAATTGATTTTACAGGATATTTAAATGGCAATAACAAAACTGTTCGCAATATAAAATCAAACTATGGTTTATTTGCTAGTGTAGGAGATTATGGGACTAATTCTATTGTCGAAAATTTATTTATTGAAAACATTACAGTAACGGGAAATGGTGATTATTTAGGAGGATTTACTTCCGTAGCATCTAGTGCAACTATAAGAAATGTTCATATTAAAAGCGGACAAGTTAAAAACGTAGAATCCTTTAATTCTCTTTCTTCAACAGGAGGATTTGTAGGAAACGTCTATAATGATGTAACAATTGAGAATTGTTCTTCCAATGCAGCAGTATCTTCTCCCAAAAATGCTAGTGGTTTTATTGGATTTAATCAAAACGCCATTATAAAAAGAGTATTTGTCACTGGTTCAGTAAATGGAAATTCGAATGTTGGTACAGTAATTGCTTTACAATCAATATCTGACTCTGCATATAATGTTCCTCAGGATGTCTATTATGAACTGAAGGATTCCAATATTAAATCAGTTGGTGGTTATTCTGCCATACATGATTTAAATGTTTTACCATCATCATCTTTAACTAAAGGGATTTATTCACTATCAGTTCCTAAGCAATTAAACTTGAATGTAGGGGCATCAGTTAATTATAATGTAAGTATTAATTTGGAACATTCCATAAGTGTTAGCAATACCAATGTTAGTTATAATAATGGTAAAATTGTTGGTAAGACTGCTGGAAATTCTCAAATATACATGGACTTTTCTGTTGGAAGTTTAAGCTTTAGAATGACTACCGATGTAAGCATTAAGTCTGGGACTTCAACTACAACAACAAAGCCAACAACAAAGCCAACAACAAAGCCAACAACCAAGCCAACAACAAAGCCAACAACGAAGCCAACAACCAAGCCAACGACTACAACAACGAAGAAACCAACGACAACGACAACGAAGAAACCAGCAACGACAACGAAGAAGTCAACGACGACAACAACGAAGCCAACAACAACAACTAAGCCATCTACAACTAAAAAGGTGGTTGCAATAACAAGTGTAAAAATAAATCAGGGCAATATAAGTCTTGGAGTTAATAAGACAAGTAAGTTAACAGCAACTATTAATCCAAGTAATACAACACAAAGTAAAACTTTAACTTGGACAAGTTCAAACAAGAAAATTGCCACAGTGGATAAAAATGGAAACGTTAAGGGAATTAAAGCAGGAACTGCTAATATAACAGTAAAAACAAGCAATGGTAAAACAGCAACAATTAAAGTAACAGTTAAAAAACCAACACCAATTAAATCAGTTAAGTTAAATAAAAAGACATTAAAACTAGAACTTAATAAAACATATCAATTAAAAACAACAATAAATCCAAGTAGTACAACAGATTCCAAAGTATTAACTTGGAGTACATCAAATAAAAAAGTAGCAATAGTTGATAAGAATGGAAAAATAACTGCTGTAGGTGGTGGAAGTGC
>ERZ777305.1766-NODE-1766-length-22401-cov-2.981205_pt1 | contig 22401 bp, 19 predicted proteins | sample MGYA00374965_ERZ777305 | MGnify/ENA primary metagenome ERZ777305 (study PRJEB29328, sample SAMD00013331) | mouse gut metagenome | study: EMG produced TPA metagenomics assembly of the Metagenome analysis of fecal microbiota from mouse which was promoted... | reverse complement strand
GGCCGGTACGTATCACCTTACCGCCTTTCAGTACCTCCCACTCCATGTAATAGGCGGAAAGGTCGCGGAAGAAGTATTCATTGAACACATTGATTTCACCGTTCTTCAAGTCGGCCGGAGTAGTCCAGATGTTCTGATAGATATGCCCTACTTCATACATGTGAGGATTGGGAACACGGTCAGGGCTAATCAAACCATTATCACAGAAGTTACCGTCGCTGGCATCAAAACGGTTAAAGTCACCACCATAGGCATAAATCATCTTGCCGTTCTTTCCTGTCCAACGTACAGACTGATCGACAAAATCCCAGATGAAGCCACCTTGGTATTTGGGATACTTGCGAACCAAATCCCAATATTCTTTAAAACCTCCTTCCGAGTTTCCCATGGCATGAGCATATTCACACTGAATCAAGGGTTTTGTCATGGAATCATCCTCACAGTATTTCTTACATCTGTCATAGCCATAGTACATCGGGCAATAGATATCTGTCTTACCTGTTTTACCGGCTTGTTCATATTGTACGGCACGGCTCGGGTCTTCTGCCTTTATCCAATCGTAGGCGGCCTCGAAGTTAGGACCATAGCCGGCTTCGTTGCCAAGCGACCAGAAGATGATGCTGGGATGATTGAAACCGCGCTGCACATTGCGCTGGTTGCGCTCCATATGTGCTTTCTTATAGTCCGTACGCTTGGCAAGTGTCTTCTCGCCGTAGCCCATTCCGTGAGACTCGACATTCGCTTCTGCCACTACATAGATACCGTACTGGTCGCAAAGGTCATACCAAAGATTGTCGTCGGGATAATGGCAGGTGCGCACGGCGTTCAAGTTGAATTGCTTCATCACCTGAATGTCCTGCAACATGCGTTCGCGGGAGATGACGTAACCACCGTCGGGGTCCAGTTCATGACGGTCGGCACCCTTGAAGAGAACGGGCTGGCCGTTGACAAGAATCTGGCTTCCTTTCAGTTCTATCTTGCGGAAGCCTACCTTTACAGGAATCACTTCGCTGCTACCTTGCAGGGTGCTACGCAACGTATATAAATAAGGTGTCTCAGCCGTCCACTTATGCGGGTTCTCCACATTTAGCGTTGCAATGCCGCTGCCTTTGGCTGTAGCTGTAGCCACCTGCTTACCGGCAGCATCCAGCAGTTCAAGGCTGACGTTGCCGCCGCCCTTCACATCGAGCTGCACTTTCAGGGAGCCGTTGCGGTAGTCGGCATCCAAATCGGGAGTGACACGGATGTCCTGAATGCGCTTCTTGTCGCGGGCATAGAGATAGCAATCACGACCTACACCGCTGTAGCGGAAGAAGTCCTGGTCTTCGAGGTAGGTACCGTCGCACCAGCGGAATACCTGAAAAGCTATCAGATTCTTCTGTCCGGGCTTCAGGTAAGGAGTCAAGTCGAATTCGGCTTCGAGCTTGCTGTCTTCACTATAACCCACATAGCGTCCGTTCACCCACAGATACATATTGGAGGTGACAGAGCCGAAATGGGCGATGATGTCCTTGTTCTTCCAGTCGGCGGGCACGGTAATCTCGCGACGGTAAGAACCTACATGATTGTTCTCGACGGGCACCTGCGGCGGGTTATTCTGGAACTGATTGCGCCAGGCGTAGCCGACATTCACATAGATAGGGTCGCCGAAACCGTTCAGTTCCCACACACCGGGGACGGGGATGTCGTTCCAGCCTTTGTCATTATAACCCACACGCCAGAAGTCGGTAGGGCGGGCATCCGCATCCTTCACCCAAAAGAACTTCCAGGTACCGTTCAGCGTCATGAAACGGGACGATTGTTCTTTCAAGCCCCGGGTGGCAGCATCGGCCGACTCGTAGGCGAAGTAATTGGTGTGCATGGGGGCACGGTTCACAGCATTGACCTCAGGGTCGATCCATTCTTTGAAAGACTGTGCGCTGGCAGACAAGGCCAAGGCTGCAAACAGTCCGGTAATGAGATGTTTCTTCATGATGGTTAGTTTTAAAATAGTAATAACAGCATAGGGAATGTTCCGAATGCTGCTACAAAGATAAGACGAATCGGGCTACTTCAAGAAGAGAATCGGCCCAAAAAGGATGAATATTTGCTCACGGAAGCAATTTTCCACGACTCACGCCTCTGAAGGGGGGAGGGAAAACGGGCTGTATACCATCTTCCCCCGCCTTTCGAAAGGGGTGTCAATGCAGACGATAGACGCTGAATGAACGGGGCTGCAACTCCAGGTCGAGAGAATGCTCGCCGACCTGCACGGGGCGGATACGGGGAACGAGGGCTTCTTGTTCCAAAGTATTCACCGTACGCCAGTCGCAGTTCTGCAGATAAGTGCACGAACCGCCAATGAGCCGCCGCTTCTTCAATCCGTCGAAGTCGACCTGTACTTTTGCCTGCCGGCTGCCCGCATTGACCAGTTTCAGGATAATTTCTCCCGTAGGAGCGTCCAGCACCGCCGAAGCATAAAGGCTGTCCTGACCCGTCACGGGTTTTCCGTCCATCTGCAGGCTCAGCACATCTGTTCCGGCATTCATGCCGTACATCTGCTGCACGTAATAGTTGGGTGTCCGCATCATGCGGAGATTGTCAAACCAAATCAAATCGGGATTCCATTGCCAGGCATCCACATGGGCGAAGAGCGGAGCGTAGGTGGCAAGGCGCACCACATTGGCATTGCGTTCCAGTCCCGTCATGAAAGCAGCTTCGGACAGCGCTGCCAGAAAGTTATTCGCCTTCCCGGTGGAGTGGTCGTGCGACGCATATTCACCGGCAAAGACTTTCGGTCCCTTACGGTCGTAATTGTCGTAGCGGGCGGCATTGGCAAAGAACCAGTCGGGAGCCATATAATAATGCTCGTCCACCAGGTCTACTCCGATACGTTTCATTTCGGGCCAGAGATAATCGAACTTGTCACCATCGGCACTCGGGCCGGAAGAACCTACAATCTGAATATCGGGATGTTTTGCGCGGATGGCTTTGGTGAACACTTCCAGACGTTCGGTATATACCTTGTCCCACTGTTCATTGCCAATGCCAATCATTTTCATGCCGAACGGTTCAGGGTGTCCCATATCGGCACGGACCTTTCCCCACTTGGAGGTCACAGGACCGTTGGCAAACTCGATGAGGTCAAGGGCATCCTGCACGTAGGGGTCGAGCTCGTCGAGAGGCACTACCTCGTTACTCTCGTACTGGCAGGACAGTCCGCAGCTCAGTACCGGCAGCGGTTCGGCTCCGAGGTCTTCACTCAGCAGGAAGTATTCGTAGTAGCCCAGACCCAGGCTCTGGAAATAGTCGGGAAAGGCCTTGTGCTTGAAGGTGTAGTTCCAACGGTTCTCGTTCAGCGGACGGTTCTCTACCGGGCCTACGGAATTCTTCCATTGATAGCGGGTGGCAAGGCTGTTACCCTCGATGATGCAGCCGCCGGGGAAGCGGAAGACGCCGGGATTGAGGTCGTAGAGCGCTTGGGCGAGGTCGGCACGCAGACCGTTCTCGCGCTTCTTCCAGGTGTTGACGGGAAAGAGCGAGATATGATCCATGTCCACCGTACCCTCCGACAACAATACCACACGCAGACGCGAATGGGCATCGGTAAAGGGCGATTGGAGGACAACCGTCTGTTTTTGCCAGCTGTTGCCGCTGATTTCGATTTCTTTTTTCAGAAGATTCTCGCCATTGGAGTTCACCAACTCGACGGACAACTTCATGGGACGGGCATCGGGAGTGCGGGTGTAGGCTGTGAAGCGGTATTCCTCGCCTTGCTTGAGACCGATGCCGCGAAAGCCTTCGTTGTCGAGTCCGGCACGCAGCAGACGGCCGTCGTTGACGATGCGCACGTAGTGGGGATTGCGGTCGAAGCAGGGCTCGGCGTCCTGCACCGTGACGTTGCCGAAAGGCATCCATCCGACAAAGGGTTGCGGGAACTCGAAGGAGCGGTTCTTCACCAGTTCGGCGTAGAGTCCGCCGTCGGCACCGAAGTTGATGTCTTCGAAGAAGATGCCGTACATTGTAGGCTGTATCTTAGCTGTCGGGCGAGATACATCTACGGTCATCACATGTTGTGCCTGCGCACCTATGGCGCAAGACAACAGAAAGGTTGTAATCAGTTGCTTCATATAAATGTCAAATATTATAGTAATATAGAAACAGTTTGCAAAAATAATAAAATCTTTAGACGCGGATACATCGGCCATGCCGGAATACATGTAACCGGTGCGTACGGCATGTCCTACTGCCTCTTCCTGTTCCAGCACGGGTTTGTGCGACTGCAAATAGCTGTCCTTGCATGCTGTAGTGCCGCGCACGTCGAGGAAGAACTTGGCCTGGTCGAGATATTTCTTATCTCCCGTCGCGGCATAAAGACGCACCAACGCTCCGGCCCCGACCCGTTGTGCGGATGTTTCGGGTTCATCGTGCGAGCCGTATAGAGGTATCCGTATCATTTACATTTAGTTCGACCGTCACAATCAGCCGTATTCTGAATGCCATTCAGTCGTATAGTGAATAGGGTTCAGTCGTATAGTGAATGCCATTCAGTATACGACTGAATTAGGCCAATTACATCTCCTCTGATAATCAAACATTTACAAAAGTAGCAATCAGTTATGATATATCCTTACAAAACAAGGGGTGCTCCATGCCTTCTTTATTTCACGATTACCGCCCCTCCCTGCGGCCGGACCGTGAGTTGCAGAGAGCCATCAGCCTTTATCTTCTGTAGCTTCAATTGAGGCTGCATCTTCCTGTCATCACTATACAGAGACACCTCTTGTCCTGCCAGCATAGGAAGGTCAAGCTCCAGTTTCAGAGGTTCCGCCGTTGCATTGACAGCGGTTATGTACCACGTGTTGCCATGACGACGGGCAAGAACAATATATCTCCCCGGATAGCCGTCAATGAAACGGGTCTCGTCCCAAGTAGTGGGCACTTGTTTCATAAAGTCGAGGCAGATTTGCGGAACATCCGTCAGGTTATTGGGCGCCAAAGCAAAGTTCTGAATGGGATTTTGGAAAAGTACTGCCGTTGCCAACTGGAAGATGTCTGTAGTTCGACGAATAGTTCCGCCATCGTTGGCACGGTTCAGACGTTTGTTCAGGAACACACCGCCAAACTCCATGCATCCCACAGCATTGCGGATGAAAGGATGCAGCGTGGCATTGAACGCCTCGTTATCACAGAAGTGCTGGTCGAAAACCAGATTCTCGGAAGCCAGCACCGCCTCGCTGCCTACGTAATTGGGATACATCCGTTCCCAGCCACGGGGCAAGGTGCAGCCGTGGAAGATAACCATCAGACCGTGGTCGTCGGCATCGCTCAGAATCTCTTCGTACAGACGCAGGGTCTCCTGCTTGTCACCACCGAAAAAGTCTACCTTGATACCCTTCACGCCCCGACTTTGCAACCAGCGCATCTCTTGCTTGCGGGCAATGGAGTTATCCATCCGGTTGACGGGACTCTGCTCTATATCGTTCCAGTAACCACTGGAGCTATACCACAAGAATACCTCCACACCCTTGCTGCGGGCATACTTGATAAACTGTTCCATGCGGTCGCGACCGATGTTGTTGTCCCACCAATTGTCAATCAATACATATTCGTATCCCATGGCGGCCGCCAAGTCAACATAGCGCACCTGGTCGTCGTAGTTGATGCTGCCGTCCTGCCAGAGAATCCAGCTCCAAGTGCCACGGCCCGGCTTGTAATCATGGGTGGTGGTATAGCGTCGTTCAGCTCGGCACCTGCCATGTAGCCGTTGCCCCAGTAAAGATAGGATTTGCCCGAAACAGGGTCGGTAAACACATCCACATCAATCTGTTGCCCGCCACCGACGGGTGAGGCAGTAACGACAGGGCGTCCCAAATCAATGAAAGGGCCGGCAGGAGAATCGCTCGTAGCCACTCCTATCTGCTTGCCGCCGCCATTCTTGGGGTTTCCACTGTAATAGAAGAAGTATTTATACTTGCCGTCCACTTTTTTCTCTTCAATGCAAGGCGCCCAAGCATTGCCATCCGCCCAGGGTACTTGCTCCGACTTCAAGTCCAGCATGACACCTTCATCCTGCCAGGTCTTCAAATCCGTAGAGGAGAATACGGTGAAGTACCAGCCTCCCCAACCCGGCTGTCCGTCCGTAGTAGAATAGATGTAATACTTTTGGGTCTGATGGGAATAAAGGATTCCCGGGTCGGCATGGAAACCCGGCAATACGGGATTGTTGGGCAATGCGCCCAGTTCTGTCGGCTTGCCCCATTCATCGGTAATGCGCAACAGCTCATGGCGGGTAATGGGGACAATAGTTCCATGACGGGGATGAAAGTTCATCTTCACCTCGCTGTCTATCACCTTAAAACTCTTCAAGTCAGTGGTTTCCGTAAACTGATAGCTTCCTTTCATATAGACGTCGTACATCAGGATATACTTATCCTGCCCTATCAGCTTGAAAGTACCCGCACCCTCTACGGCTTCCTTGGTCTGTTGCTTGTAATCGGGCTCTTCCGTCCATTCTCCGGAAGTCAAGGAACGGGTGGTGGCCACCTTTATACCATTTCCATGTCCTTCCGTCTTATAGAAAAGGTGGAAAACACCATCCTTATAGACAATGTCTCCATCGATGCACGATTTCCCATTCTCCGGCAGAAACAGTGGCTTGGGCTCTCCCTCCAAATCTGTAAACTCTGCATTGGCATAACCCAGAAGTCTTTCTTACCATTCACACTTTTGTGTTTTGGATAAACATATTTGCCGTCGCGATAGTATAGGCCTTCCTCCACATCGTACATGATGCTGTTGGCATAAGTCCAGCATTCATGCAGTTTCTCCAGATATAACGGATTGCCGGTCAGGAAGAACACCTCCATGTTTCCCGTATGATAGGCGGCATTGTCCCAAAAAGAGCGCCCATGTTGCGGATGGGTCTCCTGCCAATAGTTGTTCACCCGATTGATAACCTCAATCACTTCTTCCGGTTTCGGCTGCTGAGCGGTGCATGAAGACAGTCCCCAGCAGAAAGCCGAACCCAATAAAAACAAGAATGTCGTTTTCATATACTAATACTGCTCTTTTATCTTATCACTTCCAATACATAGACCGGTTGCGGCGCAAACTTTACAACCAGCTCTCCGCCATCCACTACGATGCGCGGACGGGCCATCGGAATCATCTTCGCGCCTCCACCTTTCAGGGAAAACGGAGTGGTACGCTCGAGAAATGAATCAGTCTTACTCATAATAAGCATGGTCTTTGGGAAACTCTTCACCACCCCACGCCTTTTTTGAAGTCCATGCCTGCGGAGCATCTGTCCAGAACGGATGATTGGCGGGCAAGCCCAGAGGCAAGAATGCCAGAGAGGCCATATAGAGACTGCCGTTATTGGTATACCAGTCGGAGATATGAGGCTGGGAACCGTTGAATCCCAACGTCAGAAAACCTTTCCCGTTAAAGTTCCGGTTGTCACCGAACATACGGTTGATAACAGCCGTCATGGCAGCACGTACCTGTCCGTTCGACAATTCCTTGGGCAACCATCCACGCCATGCCAACAAAGCCAATGGTTGGAGGGTACCGGTGCGGTAGGTAATGGAACGCCCGAATACGGGGAAGGCCCCCTCGGGAGAGATGAAACGTTCCAGAATCATGCCGAAACGCTGCATGCGCTTCTGAGCACGCTGGAAGTTGCAATCCGGCGCATTCCATATATTATTCTTTCCACTGTTCGTAAAGACTTCCAGACACTCCACATACATGGGATGGAGCACGAAGCTGTTGTAATAGTCAAAGGCAAATCCCGGTCCGTCGCTATAAAAGCTGTCACCTACATACCACTCTTCCACCTTGCGCAGAGCGGAGACAATACGGTAAGCATCACTCTTGGCACCAGCCTTGCGCAGGAAACATTCTACCGTAGACGAGAACAGCAGCCAGTTGGTATAAGGAGGGTCTACACGGCGCAACCGGGTGAATTCTTCAATATAACGCCGTTTAGTCAAACTATCCAGAGGCACCCACAAAGCATCGTATCCCCGCAGAAAGCTTTCAGCAACATAAGCGGCATCTACCAGCGGCTGCCCTTCTTTCCGCCAAAGCAGGTAATCCCGGCTTTCCGGATCTACTGCCTGAGCATAACTTTTCAATGCCCACTCGCGAAGCTGCTTGCGCTGCTTGCCTTCGGCAGTGTCATCATCCGGCAAAGAGAGCCAAGGCGCCACCCCTGCCATCAGACGGCCGAAACATTCCATATAGGTCACCCGTTTGTCGCGTCCATCCCAAGTGGGGCTAAGTTCCACCTGCATATTTTCCTGGAGCTTCCCCTCACTCATATTACTCAGCACCGGAGCGGCCATTCGATACAACACCCCGGCCCAAAGTTCGCGGTCTGTCACTTCCTTCTCTTTTTTCTTCTTGGCAGCCATTTCCTGAGCGGGCAGCAATAAAACTGCCACCAGCAGCAGCCATAAGCAGTTACTTTTTCTCATGATATTATTTAAGTTTGGTTTTCAATACTGCAAAATTACCCCATTCCCGGCAATTTCGAGGGCGCTATTGTTTCAAAAAGGGGCAAATATCGGTCATTAGTACCCCAAAAAGCTCAGAAATCACAAGAAAAAACCTAAGATTAAACCGTGCTACGACGGAAGTGAATAAAGTATTTGCCGCTATATTTGTTTCTTCATGAACTGCACCAGTACGAGGGCAATGCAATAAGCTATAATCTGTTCAAACCAAAAGTCAAGCCCTTCAAACATATTGCTCATTATTTTGATAGACACCTATTTCTTTTTCAGACAACAAAGAAAAGGAGTTTATTCGGAATAATGAATTTCCATACGACTCAAAAGATGTTCCATTTTTCCGGATTACAAACTGAGCCAGAAATATCCGCCAAGACTCTAATTATTCCTAATATTGCATTAAATGTCACGGAAATAAGAGTATTATTCTGACCAAAAAGACTACTTTTGCAACAAATATCCACAAGCATACCATGGCAGGCATCTACATTCATATACCTTTTTGCAAGACACGCTGCATCTATTGCGATTTCTATTCCACCACCCGCAGCGAATTAAAGCAGCAGTACATCCGTGCCTTGTGCACTGAACTGAAAACCCGCAAGGGTTATCTGAAGGGAGAACCGATAGAGACCATCTACTTTGGCGGCGGCACTCCCTCTCAGCTCGCTCACGAAGATTTCGAGCGGATATTCCGGACTATCAAAGAGGTGTATGGAACAGAACATGCCGAAGAAATTACCCTCGAGGCCAATCCCGACGACCTGACGGAAGAATATGTGTCCATGCTGCGCACCCTCCCCTTCAACCGCATAAGCATGGGGATACAGACATTCGACGACCCCACCCTGAAACTGCTGAACCGTCGGCACAATGCCGCGCAAGCCATCGCAGCCGTACACAGCCTCCGCCAGGCAGGTTTCCGGAACATCAGCGTCGACCTTATCTATGGACTGCCGGATGAAACAGACCAACGCTGGGAACGCGACCTGCAACAAGCCGTCGGCCTTGATGTGGAGCATATCTCCGCCTATCACTTGACTTACGAAAAAGGTACCCGCATCTACGAGATGCTACAAAGCCACCGTATCAACGAAGTGGACGAAGAGAGCAGCGTGCGCTTCTTCTCGACGCTCATAGACACCCTAGGAGCCGCAGGATACGAGCATTATGAAATATCCAACTTCTGCAAGCCAGGCATGTACTCACGCCACAACACGGCTTACTGGAAAGGCATTCCGTATTTGGGCTGCGGCCCTTCAGCCCACTCCTTCAATGCGGAGACAAGGGAATGGAACACAGCTTCTCTGGAAGGATACATAAAGTCCATTGAAGAGGGACAGCGTTCCTCCGAAACAGAAATTCTGGATAAAGTGACCCGTTACAATGAATACATCATGACTTCCCTGCGTACCATGTGGGGAATCTCCCTGACATATACGGAAGAAGCCTTCGGCACAGAGTTGTGCCAATATTGCACGAAAATGGCAGCCCCCTACCTCCAAAGCCACAAACTGGAGATGCAGGCAGACCGCCTGCGCCTGACCCGGGAAGGTATCTTTGTTTCGGACGGCATAATAAGCGACCTGATGTTCATTGATTAACAGCAAAACCGGAAGACTGCATGACCGAACAAGAAGTCAGACGCTACTTGCGCCAAATGAAGGAGGAAGACTCGGAACGTGCTTTTCACAGTTTCTATAATCTGTGCTACGACCGTTTATTCCGTATTGCCTGCTATTTCGTGAAGCACGAAGAGTGGGCGCAAGAAATCGTGCTCGACGTCTTCATGAAGCTTTGGAAACAACGCACCCGGCTGCCGGAAGTAAACAACATAGAGGATTACTGCTTTATCCTCACCAAAAACGCCTCCCTCAACTACCTGGAGAAAGAGAACCGGCACCCTTCCCGAACTTTCCGGCCAGGCCGATTCTCCCGAAGACACTCTTATCAGCGAAGAACTGTTTGCCCGATATGTCAAGGCGCTCGACCGCCTGCCGGAGCGTTGCCGTGAAGTATTCATCCGCCTGCGCGAAGAGAAACAAAGCTATGCACAAGTGGCGGAGGAGCTGAACATCAGCACAAAGACAGTAGACACGCAACTGCAAAAAGCACTCACAAGACTCAAGGAAGCATTGCTGACGGAGTGAACTCTGCTTCATCTTCCTTGCAAGAAGCCGCGTATGCATGTATGAGATGTACATCTCGAGCTGCATGAGATACACATCTCGCACAACATGAGATGCACATCTCATGCAGACTTTCCCTATTGATTGAAACAGAGAAGCAAGGAAGTCACACGTAAGCAGGACGGACTTTCACGGACAAAGAGCTTCAGATTAACATTATTTCAGGATATAGGCATAGGGAATTCCTGAAAAGCAGCTGTCTTTACATGCAGAAAAGGAGTCATAGGCTCTTAATAAATTACCGAAAATGAAAGTGAATAACGAGAATTTTGACAAGGTACTGAACAGACTGGTTGCTTCTACCCGTTCCCCACGAGGACGCTTTACGGCAGAGAACAGCTGGAAACTACTGGAAACCCGTTTGCTGAAGCGCCGCAGCATGAAGCGGTTCTGGATGCGTACAGCCAGTGCCGCAGCCGTAGTCCTGCTCTGTGTAACGAGCTGGGCAGCCTATCAGTTCTTATACGTAGCACCGCAACGGGAACTCATTCCCGCAGAAGCCATACATACTACCGAGGAAACCCAAGTAATCCATAGCGTACTGACATTCGACCAGCAACCCTTGCAGGAAATCGTCCGTCAACTTTCCGAAACGTTCCGTACCGATATACGTATTGAAGGAGACAGTCTGAAGAATTATCACATGACAGCTACCTTCCGCGAAGGAGAGAGTCTTACAGAAATCCTAGACCTACTGAAGGACGCCGGCAACTTTACCTATAAAAAAGAAAACAACACCATTATCCTTACTACTAAACTTAACTGACAATGACTAGCTCTACTATCTGTTCGTACCACCACATCAGAACCGTACTTCTGATGTGTGTGGTTCTTTTAAGCGCCTCACTCCATGCACAGGTATAAACCTGAATATCCGTAACGCAACTTTAGAGAGTTTCGTGAAGCAACTGGAAAATGCAACCGGATTCTCCTTCATCTATGGGGAAGAAGTAAAGCTCACGCACCGCATCACACTGGAGATGAAACAAAAGAACATCAGTGAGATATTGCAACGTGCCTTTGAAAACGACCCCATAACGTTCGAAATATCCGGAAAGCACATTCTACTCCATAAGCGGCCCGTGCCGCAGAAACCCGTTAGCCGTAAGTTCACCATCAGCGGATACGTGACCGACGGAGCGTCTTCCGAGACGCTGATTGGTGCCAATATCCTTGAGAGTCGTCGTTCCACTGGTACTGCCACCAATCCTTTCGGTTTCTATTCCCTCACCCTGCCGGAAGGGGAAACGGAACTGGTTTTCTCCTACCTGGGCTACGAAAGCCGGCATAGCCGGTTCGAACTGACAAAAGACACCTTACTTAACGTCAGGCTGGACAGCAATAACCAGCTGGCAGAGGTCGTAGTGCTCTCGGACAAGCGGGAGGCCGGCATAGAAAGCACAGCCATGGGAGCGCATGAGATACCGATGGCACAAATCAGGCATACCCCGTCCATATTGGGAGAAGCCGACCTGCTGAAGACCATTCAGCTGATGCCGGGTGTGCAAGCCGGTATGGAAGGTTTTGCAGGCATGTATGTGCGAGGGGGAGGTCCCGACCAGAACCTGGTTATGCTGGACGGGATTCCAGTTTACAACGCAGACCACCTGCTGGGAATATTCTCCATCTTTACGCCCGAAGCGGTAAAGAACACCACACTCTTCAAAAGTTCTTTTCCTGCCCGCTACGGCGGACGTCTTTCGTCTATAGTGGATGTACGGACCAACGACGGAGACATGCATAAATACCACGGCGCATTCAGCATAGGCCTGCTGACGGACAAACTTCATATCGAAGGCCCTATCTGGAAAGAACGGACCTCCTTCAGTTTCAGTGCACGAGCCATCCCCACCCTATTCTTCAAAAATCTCATTGTAGACAAAGACGACACCTATTCCGACAAATACAACTACTATTTTTACGACGTCAATGCAAAGGTCAACCATAAGCTCAGCGACCGTAGCCGCATCTTCCTCAGTTTCTACAAGGGGAAGGACCACTATCATTATGACAGTTACTACCACGGTGACAATTACAACAACAGCATCAAGAATTATTCCAAAGACAACAGCCATCTGAATTGGGGAAACACCATCGCCTACGGTCGCTGGAACTATGTATTCAACAGCAAGCTGTTTTGCAACACCACCGTCTCATACAACAAATATGAGATGGGGCTGGACGAAAACATGGAAGATGCCTATACTGTCGCCAATAAAATACAGGACAGATACCATTACTCCTCCAAGTTCAACTCCGGTATCCGTGACTGGAGCGCTCGTATGGACTTTGACTACACCCCCATGCCGCAGCACCACATCAAGTTCGGTGCAGAGTACATCCACCATACGTTCCGTCCGGGAATAGCTACCTCGAAAATACAAGATATAGATAATGGCGCCCTTCAGGAAGATACGGTTTACAATACCAGCAACAGCCATGCCATGCGCGGACAAGAAATCTCCCTTTACGCCGAAGACAATTTCAATGTAAACGCCAGGCTCAGTCTGAATGCAGGTGTACGCACATCGCTGTTCCACACACAAGGGAAAAGCTACTATTCGCTGCAGCCCCGCCTTTCCGCCCGCTATGACCTCGGACAAGGATATTCTGCCAAAGCATCCTATACGTGCATGGCACAGTATGTGCATCTGCTGTCCTCTACTCCGCTGTCCATGCCTACCGACCTCTGGGTACCCATTACCAAAGATATCAGTCCGATGTATGCCAACCAGTACTCCATAGGAGGCTACTATTCCGGACTGCCGGGTTGGGAGTTCTCCGTCGAGGGATATTATAAACAGATGAAACACATACTTGAATATCAGGACGGTGTATCCTTCTTCGGCACCTCTACCAACTGGGAAGAAAAGGTAGAAATGGGCGAAGGCCGTTCCTTCGGTCTGGAACTGATGGCACAGAAAACATTGGGCAAGACCACCGGCTGGCTGGCATATACCCTATCCAAAACCGATCACCGCTTTAAGAACGGTACCATCAACCAAGGCCGATGGTTCCCCTACAAATATGACCGCCGCCACAGCATCAGCCTCAACTTCAGCCATAAGTTCAGTGACCGCATTGATGCAGGAGCTTCCTGGATATTCAATACCGGTGGATGTATCACTATCCCCGAGAGGGCTACTATTATCGTCAGCCCCGATGGAGTTATCGAAGAGACCGGCTACATCTCCGGACGCAACAACTATCGCCTGCCCGCCAGCCATCGTTTGAACCTAGGTGTCAACTTCAACAAGAAAACCAAACATGGCATACGTACCTGGAATATCAGTATCTACAATGCATACAATGCCATGAACCCGAACATCGTTTACAGCAAATACAAAAATAATGGATACAACGTATACTACAATGATTTCTACGAAAGTATTTATCATGGAAATACCGGGCAGAAGAAAGCTCAAACTGTCATCAAGAAAATAACAATACTGCCTTGTATTCCTTCTGTTACCTATACTTATAGATTTTAAAAACAAATCCGGCATATGAAAACAAAAATGAAATTACACCTTATTATATACATAACTATTGTAGGCTTCCTAACAGCCTGCGAAAACGAGATTCCTTACAATCCCGGACAACAAGATCCGCAAATCATCATGAACGCCTTGCTCGAAACCGGACAAGCTGAGAATGATGTCTATCTCCATTTAGGCGAGGGCTACAGTATTGAACATTTGAACGAAGCAACTCTTTCCCTCTACATCAATGGCAAAATAGCAGAAACTCCGAAAGCGGTTTCTCCGGAAGAAATGTATGGGCATCTGGAAGGAGAACTTGATAAGGACATTTATGAATCATTACTGAAAAGTATACGTTTCAAGAAATATCGTCTGACCAGCACACTGCATCCCGGCGACAACATACGTCTGGAAGCCACTGCCGAAAACGGGAAATACCATGCCAGTGCCGAGGTCACCATGCCACAACCGATAGAGAACCTGCACGTGGACACTTGCCTGGCCTACCTGCGCGAGTACAGCGGACAAACTCTTTACCGCCAATACAAAATTACATTGCAAGACCGCCCCAACGAGAAAAACTATTACCGGCTGGACATTTGGAATGACCGTAGTTACTATTGCAAATGGAAAGAATACCTGAAAGATGAAAACGGCAGCCTCATCAAAGTGGAAGACGAGGACGGCTCTTGGTATTGGGCCTCCATACCCAGAGACACTACCATCCTCGCTCCCCGGCAGAACGAAATCATTAACCGGGAAGATGTTATACTGACTGACGGCCACCCCGGCAACTATGATGATGAAGAAAATGAATTGTTTCCCACTATCAATAACAAATACAATATATTCAATGATAACACTTTCCGTGATTCGTATGCCACATTAAAAGTATATACCCCTCTCTACCAAGAATATTATCCGGTAGAGGGACACTACTACTACCATATATCCCGCAAACAAACCATCACCGTACGGCTGCTTAGCATCACTGAAGCCGAATACCGCTATCTGAAAGCCTTAAACTGTCTGGATGATGGGGATTACGACAATATTTTAATGGAACCTGTCAGTCTGCCTTGCAACGTCATAGGCGGATTAGGTTTTGTGGGTGTCTGCTCTGAAAGCAGAGTAGTCATAGATTTGCCCGAAACTGTTTGCTACTAACATTTTGACTAACGAAAATCCTTTTACCCATTACAATAAACAAAAATTCAGTTATTACGCATTACATTCGTATTACAAAAAGCATCCAAACAAAGCATTTTCACACTATAAAATTGATTTAAGTCAAGAAATGAAGATATAAACTACACTTTTTCCCTTATTCATTTTTGTGTTATAAAACATACGCCTACATTTGCATAGGTAAAAAGAAAAACCTAAGCGCTTAGAGAGTTTTCAATAGGTATTAGATTAAGATTAGTTTTTAGGAATAACAATTAAAAAGTAGGTATTATGAAACGTTTAGGATTAACATTAGTGGCAGCAGTCTGCCTGACTGCCACAACATTTGCAGCAGGAAACCAACCTACAACTGCAAAATGGGAAGGTAACATCAACATAACAAAGTTGAGCAAGTATTTGAATCTGGATTCCAACCAGCATGAAGAAGTGGCAAACATCTGCGAATATTTTACAGAACAGATGGAACACGCTACAAATTCCAAGAAGAATCAAGAGAAGCTACTCCGTAATGCAGTTTATGGTAATCTGAAGTTGATGAAAAAGACTTTGAATGAGAAGCAATATGCTGATTATGCCAGAGTATTAAACGTCACGCTGCTGAACAAAGGTATCGAAGTGAAATAAGCTTCGCTTCTGATAAATACGGAAACAGTATTTATTGATAAATAAAAAGGCATTGGACTTTAGAGGTTCAATGCCTTTTCTTTTGGTCAACGCTGCCAAAACCGGCAGCGCCAACTCCCTAACCAGATAATTCTTATCTCTTCAGCCCTACAAGCAGAATCTGTCTTGCAGTTCTTTCTTATACTTTCTGGAAACCAGCAGTTCCGTCACTTTGTCGAACGGTGGATAAAGCATACATTTACTGTCCTTTATAATCATCAGATAATCAATATTGATAATATACGATTGATGTATCTGCACGAAACTGGACGAATATTGAGTAATCTGCTCGGCAGTCATCCCGCGACGCAATACCAGCGGCGGCTCGTTGCTCAGTATCACTTCCCACTGTTTACGCTCGGAGCAATAGCGAAAAAAACCGATTTCGACCGGACGCAACGCACGCATATCATTGGTTGGCGTAAATACGATAAATGTCTGTCCGGTATGTAGCGGCACCCCAATGGGATATGGCATTCTCTGTCCTGCTTCTGCCTGCTCTACAAAACGTATAAGGATATCCCGCAATTCCCGCTCTTCAAAAGGTTTCAGCAGATAATCGAACGCAGCCTCTCGAACAGCCTGAATCATATACTTATCATAAGCTGTATAGAAAACAATCCGCATATTCCATGAAACACTGCCACGTATTTCCTGCAGCAGTTTCATTCCAGTCACATCCGGCAGTTCCACATCCAAGAACAATAAATCCGGTTGTACCTTGGCAATGAGCTTTTTCCCCTGTTTGCCATTACGGGCGGTTCCTTTCAAAGAGAAACGTACATCCTTTCTCAATTCAAAACTCAGATTCTCAAGAGCCGCCTCATCGTCATCAACTATCACAACCTTATATTTATCCATGTTCTTTTTATGTTTTTCCTCTGGCGAATATAAACATAATCCTGCTCCCATACAAAGTAACAGAAAGCCATTTACGAACTATTTGTCTGAGAACATGACTATCCGTGCAAAAAACAAGATTAAACGGTTCTTTTAAATTCTATAATCATAGTTGTCAGGCAACCAGAAAGCCACCTCACATCCCATCTCACCACTCTGCAAAGAGACATTATACACTGAAACATCAATGGCTTCTTTGTTCTTATTGTTGAGAATCTGAATAGTCTGCATAATTACTTTCATTCCCGTGCCCGTACCCCGATACCGGCTGTCCGGACGATAACCGCCACCATTATCCGTTATCTTTATGCAAACACCGTTTCCTTGCCGACAAACCGCAACCCAAAGATTGCGTTCTCCTTCCTTCTCGCGCAGCGCATGCTTCACTGCATTTTCAACCGGAATTTGAATCATCATAGACAGAATCCTTATTTGTTCCGGATACACATCTTTTTCTATCTTCAGTTCTGAATGGAAATACGGACCTAAGGAACAACGCTCCAGGTCAATATATGTCTTCACAAAATCCACTTCCTCTGCCAAGGTTACGCACAGTTGTTCTGCCAATTCCAGATTCCGACGCATCAATTTTACCAAAGACGAAAGCCCCTGTCTTTCTTCCACACTTCGTCCTGTCATCTCCCGGTTCAAAACATTGAAGATGAAATGAGGGGACAAACGGTTACGAATATTCTCCAGACGAAGTGTAGAGACTGTGCGATGATTCCGTGCAAGCAACAAAGCACGTTTCTTTTTACTGTACAGATAAAGAAAAAAAGCTGTCAATATAGCTATAACGGCTATGGCAAATACAGCAACTTGTGTCCACCTTAGCACCAACATTTCGTTCTTCTGCTCCTGAAGCAAAACCCGATGTGCCATCAAGGTAGAATCTTGCTGATAACGCAAAGTCAGGTCTGCCGTATGCATCCGGACACGCTCGTTTCTGATAGAATCATCAAGTTGATTATTTCTTCGCAAATAGTAGTAAGCACTCTTATAATTGCCGGTTTCCTCGTAAAACTGCTGAAGGTATTTATTACGAATATGCACCATGTCAGGATCAATGCCCACAGGAACCATGCTCCGGGACAACAAACGACGCGCCTCTTGAAAGTCTTCTTGCATCAACGCCAGTTTTATACGTTGTGTATCAATATAATATAGCGCAGCCTTCACATCCATTTTTTCAAAAAAAGGCTGACATTCATTTATATATTTAACAGCAGAATCAGCTTCATGCAACTGAAGATAACAGTCGCCCAAATTCATCCTCCCCAAATTGAGCTCAAAGTTCATGTCAGAATATCCTTCGACCAGACCGACAACTTTCCGGAAATATTCTATCGCTGTCCGGTAATCTTCCCTATAATAGTAAGAAGTCCCTCTATTATTCAAATAAATATACTTCTCGTAAGGCAACATACTGTCATAGCTTTCTCCCGCAAGATTATAATAGTAATCACACAGGTCAAAATCACGCATGGTGACGTATACTTGCGCCAGACCATAATAAATGGGAGGCTTCTTGGAAGAAGACAAATGTAAAGAGTCGCACATCAACAAGGCCTTCCTATACCAGGCTGCCCCTACATTCAACTTCCCCAAACGGTTACTCGCATCGGCAAGATTCATCAAGATATCCGGTATTACTTCAACTTTAGTTCCCTTCATCCGCCGTTCATAAGACCTCCGGAAACAAAATTCGGCAGAATCCATCTTTCCCATACGTGCAAAGACATTTCCTTTCATATTGAAACATTCGGATTCCAAATCTGCCATCCCGGGAACTTCTTCCTGCCCTTCAATAAAACTGCTTAGCCGCCGAATCATCATCTGCGCCGAGTCAAGCTGTGTAGTGACCAGATAGGTCTTCATTACCATTGCCAGATAATTGTACTTGGCCAGACTGTCCTTTGCCTGTTCCATCCTTCGCAAGGCCTCTGTTCTAATCTTTCGAGGCACAATAGCCAAAGAATCTCCATTTATACGAGAAAATCTCTCAAAGGCTTTCATTTCAGTACATATCGTCTCTATATCCTCAGGCACACAAGCCCCTAAGACCATAAACCCTATCACCAAGCAAATGTAAAACCGGATTTGCCTATTCAACCCCTTTCTCATGTTTCTCGTAATTAGATTATCTGTTCAATACTGCTGCAAACTTAAAATATTTTTGCGAAATACAGCCAAGCATAAGGCGTATTTATCAACCACAAAAGAGCATACGTTACCGCTTTATTAAAACAAAACAAAAAAATCACATTATAGTACAATATTTAGCTACATAAGCCACTAAAACAAGATTTTAGTACATTTCAAGCTTTTTCTCATTTTCTTATTCATATATTTTATTAATCACTTTTTGGGGTAAAGAATTGCGAATATACTCAATCAAAGAAAGGCTGTTTCCAAAAGAAAACAGTTCTTTTACATAATTTACAAGTTCTATGTTAGACAGTAGACAAATCATAGCAGATAGATATGAGCTACTCAAACAACTGGGAAGAGGAGGATTTTCTGAAGAGCGCAAGTACGCTGCATGCCGTATAGAAGAAGACTACAGAGATTTTCTAAAAGAAATGATGCAGTCCAATCTTTCCACTCAAGAAATACACATAAGGAAAAATACAAGAGTCAATGTCAGACTATAAATAATGAATAGGGCATTCCAATGTTTGAACTGCCCTATTCACTATTCAAATACTTGATTTTATTTAACCGTCACCATCGTCGCCCCGAATCCGTACTCCTGGAACGAAGCATCCTGATGGCGGCAGTCAGGATATTTACGTTTCAGCTCGTCCAGCAAGGCTTTACGCAGCACTCCATCTCCCTTGCCGTGAATAAAGACGATGCGTTGTTCGCGCTTTTTCTTGTACTGCTCCATCACTTCACGAAACTTATCCAGCTGGTAATTCAATATTTCGCTGTTGCTCATGCCGCAGGTGTCATCCAGCAACTCGCCGATATGCAGGTCAATCTCGACAATCCCATTCTTGCCACCACGCTTGACGACCGTCTGCGGTCTGGACGGAGTATCTGCCGCTTTCTTCTGTATCAAAGCCTCCTTCAGCTCCTCTGCCGAAACATACGCCTGCTTGGCAGGCTGGTCATTCCGGACAATATCATACATCAATGCCGGAGTTTCAAAGAAATCCGTCTGCTGGAATTTTACCATATCTATGCGGACTTCCACACTGACAGCCGGTTTCATTGTGAACGCACGGTTATCTTTGAATGCCACCAGCTGTACCATCACACGTTCACGGTCGTTCAACTCGGACTTTTCGAACTCCTCCAGCAGAAGTTTCGTATTCGGCTCTATCAAACCATGCGAACGGGCTGTCCAGGACTTTCCTTCAGCGCTCAAATAGGTGTAATACATATAATAATTACTGTCGTTCACCAAATATGCCTCGAAAGGTGTAGTGCTGACAGCCTTGATATCCTCCGGAACAAAAGCCAGAAAAACATTCAGGATATCTCCACCTTTCATCTCGGGCTGGCGATAAACGGATATTTACGGTTTCTCCAAACGGACCGATTGAGGCTCTGAAACCTGAGAATCCATAGCAGACGCCCTTGCCGTAGCGGCGGCCGTACGCAATTGCTGCTCTTCTTCCCGCTTCTTCCTAGCTGCCGGAGTGGGAATATTATAATCGTCTGTCTCTATCACCACACATTCGTTTATGGGCATCGGTATGTCAAAACCGTCGGCATCTTCCACCAACACGATGTTTTTCCCTTGAAATCCTGTCACAACACCGCCCCCAACTTCGCTGAGGAAACGTACTTTATCTCCTATCTTCATAATAACTTATCTTTTAGTTTGTCTTTTCCTTTTTTTTTGCCATCATGGTGGCAAAGTTGTGCCAATGGGATGGCAAAGTCGTGCCACCACGATGGCAAAGTCGTGCCATCCCGTTGGCAAAACCACGAACATAAAAGTCCATCCCCATTTCTTCCTGCAAAGTTAGGAATTATTTCCCTTATTCTTCAAATCTTCCTAAATATCCGTACCTTTGCAGCCGATAAAGAGAAAGCCATCATGAAAGAAAATCCCAAACATATCAGAATCAGTGAGTTCAACTACCCGTTGCCGGACGAACGCATAGCTAAGTTTCCGTTGCCCGTACGCGACCAGTCCAAATTGCTATTGTACCGCCACGGAGAAGTTTCGGAAGACAGATTCATTTCACTTCCGGAGTATCTGTCATCGGGAAGCCTGATGATATTCAACAATACCAAAGTCATCCAAGCACGTTTGCATTTCCGGAAAGAAACGGGGGCACTGATTGAAGTATTCTGCCTGGAACCCATACAGCCGAACGACTATGTCCTGAACTTCCAGCAAACCGAACATGTTGCCTGGCTCTGCATGGTCGGCAACCTGAAAAAGTGGAAGGAAGGCACGCTGAGACGTGAAATGACCGTGAAAGGCAAACCACTCACCCTGACCGCCGAACGGGGTGAATGTCACGGAACCAGCCATTGGGTAAACTTCCGCTGGAACAATCCGGAAGTGACTTTTGCCGACATTCTCGAGGTCTTCGGTGAATTGCCCATCCCTCCCTACTTGAACCGGGAGACCCAAGAAAGTGACAAAGAGACTTACCAGACTGTCTACTCCAAAATCAAAGGTTCGGTGGCTGCTCCTACAGCAGGACTGCATTTCACCCCACGCATATTGGACGCATTGCGCAATAAAGGGGTGGAACTGGAAGAATTGACACTCCATGTGGGAGCAGGCACCTTCAAACCGGTGAAAAGCGAAGAAATAGAAGGGCACGAAATGCATACGGAATACATCTCCGTCTCGCGCAACACATTGGAAAAACTCATAGCGCACGACGGCAAGGCAGTGGCTGTAGGGACAACTTCAGTGCGCACATTGGAAAGTCTTTATCACATTGGAGTCACTTTACTGAATAATCCCGAAGCCACAGAGGAAGACTTGCACGTCCGCCAATGGCAACCTTATGAAATGTCTGGCGAGACTGCCGCCACCTCTGCAGTGGAAAGCCTGCAAGCCATTGTCGCCTATCTGGACAGACATAGCATGGAGACTCTGCATACCAGTACTCAAATCATCATCGCTCCGGGATATGAATACAAAATCGTGAAGGCTATGGTAACTAATTTCCACCAACCGCAAAGCACCTTGCTGCTGCTCGTATCAGCTTTCGTACACGGTGACTGGCAAAAGATTTATAATTATGCACTGGCAAATGATTTCCGTTTCCTGAGCTATGGAGATTCATCTTTATTAATACCTTGAGCACAATGAACTACGATAACAACCAAGAAATGTTCCCCCTTGTCGACGAACAAGGCAACATCATAGGCGCTGCCACCCGTGGCGAATGCCATAACGGCAGCAAACTGCTGCATCCGGTAATCCATCTTCATGTATTCAATTCCAAAGGTGAGCTGTATCTGCAGAAACGTCCCGAATGGAAAGACATTCAACCGGGAAAG
>ERZ777305.1765-NODE-1765-length-22419-cov-3.311527_pt1 | contig 22419 bp, 18 predicted proteins | sample MGYA00374965_ERZ777305 | MGnify/ENA primary metagenome ERZ777305 (study PRJEB29328, sample SAMD00013331) | mouse gut metagenome | study: EMG produced TPA metagenomics assembly of the Metagenome analysis of fecal microbiota from mouse which was promoted... | reverse complement strand
CCACCACGTCGTGGACGTCATAGCCCACATGGTGGGCCCCGCCGTGCCACATATATTTTCCAATATTCTTCACGTCGTCCAGGAGCCCCGCGTCCTTCATAAGCTCCGCGCAGTAGCGGTGGGATTCGCCGTCCACGTCGGCCATTTTCATGCCTGGCTTTATTATGCTAAACATATGGTTTGAGGTGTCAAGGGCCATATTATAGAGAAGCTTCTGGCGCTCGTTAAACCTGCCGTTACAGGGCCAGCCCCTTGACACGTCAGTCATCATATGGTCATGCCACGCGCCCACGTCGTTGAGGACCATGTCCCCGTCCAGGGCCTGTCCCTTATAGGAATAGTAGTGTATGCAGAAGTTGTTTTTGCCAGCAGATATGATGGACGGGAACCCGGGGCCCTGTGGGCCGTACTGCCCCAGGGCATAGTCGAACACGGCCTTGTACTGGTACTCGTACATACCGGGCTTTGAGGCCTTCATCATGGAGGTTATCCCGGCGCAGGTTATCTCCTCGGCCCTTCTCATGGCCTCCAGCTCACAGGGCTGCTTGATGGTGCGCAGGCGGCGTATGAGGATATTGGCGTTCTCCACGCTTATGAAGGGATAGTCGCTCCCCATACGTCTTAAAAGCATATGGGCGGGCTCGTCCCGGTCTGCGGTGGAAACCCTGAAAAGGTCCAGGTATATTCGCTCATACCTGCCGCAGGTGCAGAGCCTGTGCAGGTCCGCTTCAAAGCTGCTAACAAAGGCTATGTCCTCTATGCCGGAGACGTCGGCGGCCTCCTGGGGCTTTATCCTCTCGCCGGTCCAGCGCTCGGCCATCAGGTCCGGGGGGAGTATGTAGGCCTTTTCTATAACCGCGCCGCCCTGGTCCTTACAGGCGATAAGGGCCAGCTCCTGCTGGTCAAGGCCGGTAAGGTACAGGAAGTTTCGGTTGGTATAAAAGGGGTAGAACTCGTCGTTGGTCTTGCGCACCGGCGAGCCGGAGAACAGCACAAGTATCGAGCTGTCCTTCATTCCGGCATAGAGCCGCTCCCGATTGCCGCGATAGTATTCCTTTGTCATAGTAGAACCTCCAATTTAAAAGTTATCAAACACAAATTTGCCTGATTCGCTCAGGTCGTTCCTGGTCCAAGACTTGTTGGGGCTGGTCCCGGGCTTTAAGGCCGCAGAGGTCTCGCTCTTGTCGCAGAGGGACCAGTTGGCCCAGCTTATGCCCTTTTTATCCAGGAAGTCCAGCCATTTTTTGGACTCCTCCGGGAACACCCCTCCGCTGCCGTCGGCGGAGCTTGTGCCCCATTCGCTGACGAACAGGGGAAGTCCGGCCTTTAAGGCCGCGTCCGCCCGGTCCCGGAGCCACTGGCCGTGGGTGCCGGCGTAGAAGTGCAGGGTGTACATCAGGTTCTCGCCGTCCACCGGGTCGGCCGCCGCCAGGTGCACGTCCTGGCTCCAGGTGCTGCTGCCGATAAGTATGACGCCCTTTTCCGACTGCCCGCGTATGGTCTTTACCAGCTCCTGGGCATAGGGCTTGATATCCCGCTTCCAGTCAGTGCCGCCGTTGGGCTCGTTGCATATCTCGTAGATGACCGCGGGCTCGTCTTTATAGCGCTTTGCAATTTCTGTAAAGAAGGCCTTGGATTCCTTTATATGGTCCATAGGATTGCCGTCGGAGAGGATGTGCCAGTCGATTATCACGTACATATCCTGCTTTATGGCCGCGTCTATGGCGGCGACAGCCTGTTCCTTTATTTTCTCCGGCTGGCTGAGGTAGCCGTTTTCCCCGGTGTACATGGCCACTCTAAAGAGATTCGCGCCGAACTTTGCCGTATTCTTGATGGACTGCTCATTGGCATACTGTCCGAACCAGTGCAGGCCGTGGCTGCTCATGCCGTGCAGGGCCACCGGCTTTCCCTCCTCGTTGCAGAGCTGTGTGCCTTTTACCTGTAACCAGCCGTTCTCACTGACCCCGCCGGAGATGGTCTCAACTTTGTCAGGAACCTCGGGGGTTGGGATGACGGGCTGGCCCTCTGTCTGCGCCAAGGCACGGATTACGATGGCGCAGGCCTCGGCGCGGGTCATGCCGGATTTCGGGTTGAAGCGGCCGCTGCCGTCCCCGGCCAGCACACCGCAGGAGTAGGCGGCCAGCACACTCTCATAATAGCGGCCGTCAAGCTCCTTGAAGTCGGATATCTTGGCGGATTCCGTGTTGTAATCCCCGCGCTTGTCCGGGAGAAGGGCGCGCATGAGTATCTTGACCGCCAGCTGTCTCTCTATAGGCTTATTGAACTTCTCGCCGGTGGGGGGGATTTCGTCCCAGTCGTACCAGTTCTTTGAAAGGCCCTCTGCCATAAAGGGCGCGGCCCAGTGGCCGGAGGCGGCGGAGCCGCCGGTGAAGCCCGCGCAACGCGCCACGATGGAGACAAACTCCGCGGCGGTGATGGTCTTCGTCGGTCGGAAGGTGCCGTCGCCGAAGCCGCTGATAAGGCCCTTGCCGGCCAGCTCCTCTACATTGGACGCGTACCAGCTGCCCGGCTTCACGTCGGTAAAGCGGGCAGGGGCGGCCCCTGCGGGCATGACGGCCAGTATTACCAGCGTCAGTGATACGATGGCTGCGAGCATTTTGGTTATACGATTAGTCATGGCGGGGATTCTCCTTCGATTGGTCTATTCCATATGATACCACTGCCTGGTACTGTTGTCAATTAAGATGGAAACGTATTTTTTGTAAATCCTCTTGATTTTTGCGTGTGGGCATGGTATGATTAGTTATACAAATCATACTTATAGGAGGCAATATCTATGAGCAGACCCAAAGGCAAATACGCCTGGACGGTGACGGTGGGGGAGAAGGGGCAGATAGTGATACCCAAGCAGGCCCGGGAGGTCTTTGGCATAAAGCCCGGAGACAACCTGATACTTCTTGGGGACGAGGAGCGCGGCCTTGCCATACCACCCAAGAGCGAGATAACAAAATTCATCTCCGCCGTGTTCGAGACGGAGCAGGATAAGTGAGGGGAATACTATGAGAAAGGCCTATATTGACAATATACGCTGGGCAACCGTATGGCTGGTGCTTATCTATCACGTCTGCTATATGTTCAACGGCGTGGGCATTTTGGGCGGCATACCCGGCGCGGAGAATATCCCAGCCTTTGACACCGCCGCCGCCATGGTATACCCATGGTTCATGGTGCTGCTCCTCCTGCTGGCAGGCATGAGCGCCAGATATTCCCTCAGTAAGCGCACAGGCGGGCAGTTTATAAGGGAGCGGGCCGTGAAGCTGCTGGTGCCGTCAACGCTGGGGCTCTTTGTCATACACTGGATAACCGGTTATCTGAACATAAAAATGGGCGGGGGACTTGACTTTATCCCCGCGCCCCTGGTCTATCCCATCTCAGCTATAAGCGGCATAGGGCCCCTATGGTTTATTCAGACGCTGTTCCTGTTCTCCTGCGTTCTGGTCCTTCTGAAAAAGCTGGACGGGCGGGACCGGCTGTGGGAGCTCTGCGGGAGGTGCGGGCTTCCTATGATAATACTGCTTGCCCTGCCCATCTTTGTGGCGGCCCAGGTGCTGAACATGCCTGTGCTCACCATGTACCGCTTCGGGATATATTTTGTGGCTTTTCTGATAGGTTACTTCGTGTTTTCCCACGACGGCGTGCAGGAGAAGGTCGAGCGCGCCCGGGTTCCTATGCTCTGTGCCGCCGCAGTGTGCGCCGTGGTATACGCGTTCCAGTATCACCGCACGGACTATACCTCTCCCGACTGCCTGCAAAGCGTGATAACCAACCTGTACCTATGGTTCACGGTGCTGGCCATTATTGGCTTTGCGAAAAGGTATATGGACAGGGAGACGGATCTTACCCGCTATATGTCAAGCTCCAGCTTCGGGGTGTATATCCTGCACTACCCCGTGCTGCTGGCGATATGTTATGTGATATGCACATACTTTAGCTTTCCGGCTATATGTAATTATCTGCTGGCGCTTGTTATAGCGATGGTGCTGACGCCGCTGGCGTATGAGCTTATAAGGAGGATACCGGTGATACGCTGGCTGGTCCTGGGGAGGAGAAAATGAGCTAGATGTCGATGGAGGCTATCTCCGGGTAGTTCGCCATAAGAGTCATGGTGTTCTCCGCGCTGAAGCCCTTGGGGAAGACTACGGAGAGACTGACCTCTATGAAGGAATTGTCATAGATATTCAAATGGGTGGAGACCACCTGTATGTTCATTTTGGTAAGGGTGCTGATTATCCGCTCGCGGGTGTCAGCGCCCTTTCTCATATGTAAAAGGATCCTCCCGGCGTTGCTGCCGTTGAATATGCGCAGGTTGCGGTGGAACAGGAACTGTAACGCCAGAAGCATCACCGTGCTGCCTATGCCCAGCACCCACATTCCCGCCCCGATGGCCATGCCTATGCCGAGGGTTGCCCAGGTGCCTGCGGAGGTGGTGATGCCGCTTATGCTGTTCTTATGGTTTAAAATTATGCCCGCGCCCAGGAAGCCTATGCCCGACACCACGCTGGCCGCCACACGGGAGGCGTCCACGGATACGCTGTCCACGGTGATAACGTCAAAAAAGCCGTATTTTGACACCACCACCATTAAGGAGGCGGCCATGGCTATGATCGTATGGGTGCGTATGCCGGCCAGCTTCATCCGGGCCTCCCGTTCGTAGCCTATGACAAGCCCGCAAAGGGCCGCAACCAATACCCGCAGAAGATAGTCCGACTGGGTGAAGGCAAATTCTTTCATTTTGGGGTTTGCTCCTTTCTGGCAAAGTGCCGCGCCTTGGGGTAGTAGCTTATATTTTATCAAGGCCGGAAATTTATTTCAAGTAACATATCCCGAAAGAAGGTATCATTTTGAGATTTTTGCCGAATCCCGCCGTGCAAAATGTCTGTTTCCGGCGTAATAGCGTGCTTTTTCGGGTTTTTTGCCGCCGGGCGGGAGAAAGTTGTAAAATTTTTTTGATAGCTTTCGTGTAGATTTTGATACTTGAAATTTTGTGTCAGAGCGGCTTACAATAGGCCGTAGGAGGTCTCTATTCAGGAGGCGGCCGTGCCAAAATTGAAAGAAGACGCTCCCATAATAATATGTAAGGAGGAAAACAAACTATGAAACAGCTCAAATCAGTCCTAGCGCTCCTGCTGGCCCTTGCGCTGCTGGTATCCTGCTTCTCCGCCTGCGGCGGAAGCGATAACAGCTCCGCGGGCGGGAGCTCCTCTGAGAGCAGCTCGGTGGATTCCGAATCATCGGAATCCAATGTGAGCTCTGAGGACAGCGCCAAGGAGGGCGAGACCGGCACCCCCGCATCGGACATCTATGAAGGGGAGACCAACCAGCAGACCTATCCCCTGACAGAGGAGAAGGTCACCCTCACCATGTGGTACCCCAACGCGGGCTCCATGGGCGAGCTGGCCGACTTTAACGACGGCGAGTTCTGGCAGTGGTACGAGGAGAAGACCAATGTGCATATCGACTTTATTGTGCCGGCCAGCGGCAGCGAGTCAGATGCTTTCCAGCTGCTGTTTGCCTCTGCTGATATGCCAGATATGATCGAGCATAACCCTAACGGACAGAAGTACCGCGGCGGCGAGGATGCCGCTATTGAGGACGGCTACTTTGTGGACGTGGCCGAACACCTGGACTGGGTGCCCAATTATGTCAGCTGGCTGCACAGCCATGAGGACTGGGGCAAGGCCTGCTACAGCGATACCGGCAAGCTCTACGCCATGTGGGGCGTATGGCGCACCATTAACGAGGAGGGCGCTCTGGCCGACCAGGGCCTGTCCCTCCGCAAGGACTTTTTGGACAAGGTGAAGATGGAGGTTCCCACTACCTATGACGAATGGGAGACGGTCCTGACCGCTTTTAAGGACGAGCTGGGCATAGAGGCCCCCTTCTATACCTCCAAGTATGGCATCGACAACGGCGAGTTCATGGCCGGCTATGACACCGCCCCGTACTTCTATCAGCGGGACGGAAAGGTACAGTACGGTCCCATGGACGACCAGTACAAGGATTACCTGGGGCTGCTCCACGACTGGTGGGAGAAGGGCCTTTTGGATAAGGACTTTGCCACCCGGACCTCCAGCGGCATTACAGCCGACAACGATATGATGCTCAACGACAAGGTGGGGGCCCTTGTGGACTACGGCACCCGTATGTCCGACACCTACATCACCCGCGGCGCCACCAACCCGGACTTCTATACCGTGGCCGCTCCCCAGCCCAAGAAGAGCGCCAGCGATCCCGACCCGGCCTGGAGAATGTATGACGCCGGCTCTGACCGCATGACTACCCGCGCCATGGCCTTCAACGCCGAGAGCGAGCATCTGGAGCTGGCTATGCGCTGGAACGACGGCTTCTACGCCGAGGACGTCTTCCTCAACGCCAACTACGGCCTTGAGGAGCAGGAGGGCACAGTCTGGTTTGCCGCCGAGGACGGCCACCGTATTGGCGACTATGACTTCCGCTACTCCAACCCGGACGGCATCTCCTCCGCCACAGTGCTGGTGCAGTTCTGGACCAAGAATCCTCCCGTGCGCGTGGAGGCCGCCCAGATAGAGCAGTCCGATCAGAACAAGCAGGATTCCTATCAGGTGTGGAGCCAGTATGAGCCCACCCACTTCCTGCCCGTGCGTCTGACGAACACCGCCGAGGAGGGCACACAGTTTGCCTCTAAGTACACCGATATCGAGACCTATGTGCAGGAGTGCAACGTGAAGTTCATCATGGGCCAGATGTCCCTGGACGACTACGACTCTTACCGCGATACCCTTAAGAGTATGGGCATTGAGGACTGCATCGCCCTTAAGCAGGCGGCCCTGGACCGTTATAACGCCCGTGAGATGAAGTAAAGCATAGTTCTTCCCCCGGGAGAGGGTTCTCCCTAAGTTTGTAAAAAAAAGAAGGAATGGGCGGGTATCAGACGCTGAGGTTACTGCCACGGCCTGATGCCCGCCGCTCTATTTATTATGTGTGAGGAGGGACCGCTATGAAAAAGCCGGCCGGCGCTTTGGGCGCGGCAGTAATAGAAAAGCCGCCCTTTGCCCTTCGGCTAAAGCGCGACATGAGGGCCAACTGGAGCATTTATCTTATGGCCCTGCCGTTTCTGGCGTATTTTATAATTTTCCACTACATCCCCATGGGCGGAGTGCTCATGGCCTTTCAGGATTTCTCTATCAAGAAGGGAATATTCGGCAGCCGCTGGGTGGGTATGCAGCAGTTTGAGACCTTCTTCAACTCGCCGTATTTTACCCGCACGCTGACGAACACGCTGCTTATCAGCTTCTACGGGCTGCTGTTCTCCTTCCCGTTTCCGATAATCTTTGCCCTCTGCCTTAACGAGGTGCGCAATAAGCACTTTAAGAAGATAACCCAGACCATTTCGTATCTGCCGTATTTTATCTCCGTGGTGGTGGTGGTCGCCATTCTAACCGACTTCAGCAAGGCCAACGGCGTGCTGACCCAGATGGCCGCGGCCCTGGGAGACGACGGCGGGGCACTCATCTCCAGACCCGAGTGGTTCCGAACGCTGTACATAGGCTCGAATATGTGGCAGCATCTGGGGTATAACTCCATAATTTTCATATCCGCCCTGGCCAGCATTGACCCGGAGCTCTATGAGGCGGCGGTCATCGACGGCGCGGGCCGCTGGAAACAGACCCTATATATCACTCTGCCGGGCATAGTGTCCACCATCGTGGTGCTGTTGATACTGCGTCTTGGCCAGATAATGAGCGTTGGCTATGAGAAGATAATCCTGATGTACGGCCCGGCCACCTATGAAACTGCGGACGTTATCTCCAGCTATATGTACCGGGTGGGCATACAGGACTCAAACTACTCCTACTCCACCGCCATAAACCTGTTCAATTCCGTCATAAACTTCATCATCCTGTTTGTGGCCAACGCCTTCAGCAGGAGGATAAGCGAGACCAGCCTGTGGTAAAGGAGGTACCGATATGCTGCAAAGAACCAATGGCCAGAAGGTGTTCGCGGTATTCAACACCATCGGTCTGGTACTGCTCTCGATAATTTTCATATTGCCCGTATGGCACGTAGCCATGGGCTCCATCAGCGACCCGCTGAAGGTGTCCGCCACCAGCGGACTGATCCTTACCCCGCTGGGAGAGCCCACTATGGGCGGCTATAAGCTTGTCATGCAGAACAACTCCATACTGGTGTCCTATTTGAACACATTCATCTATGTGCTGGGCTCCACTTCCATAGGCTTGGTCCTGAACATCCTGGCGGCCTATGTGCTCTCAAGGAAGAACCTGATGTTTAAGGGCATCATCGTCTTTATTGTAATGTTCACCATGATATTCAACGGCGGCCTGATACCCACCTATATCCTTGTGCGGAACCTTGGGATGCTGGACACTCGCTGGGCCATAATACTGCCCGGCTGCGTCACGGCCTACAACATAATTATCATGCGCACCTCCTTCTCCCAGATACCGGACGAGCTTTATGAGGCGGCGCGCATAGACGGCGCGGGGAATTTCCGCATACTCTGGCAGATAGTTGTGCCTGTGTCAAAGGCCATAATTGCCGTTATCGTGCTGTTCTACGCTATACAGCAGTGGAACGCATGGTTCAACGCCTCCATATACCTGACAAAGCGCGAGTTGTTCCCGCTGCCTTGAGGGAAATAGTGCTGCTGTCCTCTGAGAACTCCATCGTGGCGGAGGCCGACGGTCAGGACGTGGAGATATACCGTCCGCTGATAAAATACGCCACCATTATGGTTTCCGTGATACCCATGATGGTAATCTACCCGTTTATTCAGAAATATTTTGTGACCGGCGTAATGATCGGCTCCGTAAAGGGCTGATAAGGCTTCGGGCCTTGCGCTTATTCTCTGTTCTGCGGCGAAGGTAAAGATCTGCGGTATTCCGTGGGGGTGCGGTCCTCTGCCTTGCGGAACTGCCGTATAAGGGCCAGCGCATTGGAATACCCCACCTGTACGGCAATGCTCTCCACTGTGGCTGTGCTTTCGCGCAGCAGCAGCTTGGCGGCGTCCAGCCGTCTTTGGTGGATGTACTCCAGTGCGCTTATGCCATACTTTTTGCGAAAGAGCTGGGAGAGGTGCGAGGGACTTACGGAGAACTTCTCGGCCACCAGTGCCACGCTGATGTTCATGTCGGTATAGTTTTCGTTTATGTAGCGGGCCGCGTTCTGGGCGATGCCGCCGCTGCCGGCCTGTTCGTTCTCTGCGCACCATAGGGAGCGGAAGAACTCCATCCAGCGGCACATGAGTTCGGTAAGCTCCCGCTCATGCTGCTCTGAGCGTATGCCCGAGAAGAAGCCCTCTATCTCTGAGCGGTGGGCGTCGGTGGTCTCCCTTGAGAGGTTTGAGAGCAGATAGCTTGCCAGCACCGCTGTGGCGGTGCGTACCTCACCGAAGGAGGCCGGCTCGTTGGAGAAGTTCTGGCAGCGCAGCTCGAGATAGAGCCGCAGGCCCTCCTCCATATCGCCGGCTGCCACGGCGGAATAGAACTCCTTCTGGCGGGTGGCGACGTCCTCCGGGCGTGGGGGATGCTGGGAGGCCAGCTGCTGGCGGATATCGTCATAGGTGCAGGGGCTTTTTACGAGCTGGTAGCTTTCCATCTGCTCCATGCCCCAGCAGGCCTCCTTATAGGCGGCGTTCAGGCGGTCCAGCCCGTCCGCCGGGGCGGAGAGATAGGAGCAGACCTCTATGCCTATCTGCCCGCGCAGGAACCTGCCCGCTTCGCCAAGGCACGCGGCAAGGGCGGGAACGGGGTCCTCATTGCCAGGGGCCAGACTGACAAGGACCCAGACCTGCCCGCCGGCTTGGCAGGTGTAGGCCCGGCCGGCCTTGTCCATCAGTTCCCCGGCCACAGAGGCCACGGCGAACCGGGCAAGGCTCTCGGCGTCGGGGTCGTTGGGGGTCTGGGCCGCGTCCGGAAAGAAGCCGCCGATGTCCACTATGCGGAGCACGGCCAGGGCGAAGGAGTCAAAGGGGAACTCGATACCGTTTTTCTCGCACAATACTCGGGCCGCCTGGGACTGGGCGCCGTCCTCGCTTCTGAGCAGCGCCGCAAGGGCCTCCTCCCGGAAACGGTTGGCCTCTCTGGTCATGGCCCGGGCATACTCCTGGGAGTATTTCAAGAGAGAGCGTATGCTGCTCTCAAGCTGGGCAAGCTCGCCCTCCTGGCCGTCGGGCCGATGCTTTCCCGTGACCATATTGCTCAGATGCCGTATGGGGCGGGCGTTGTGCTGGGAGAGCAGAGCGGAGAAGGCCAGACCCAGTACGATATACACGGCGCAATACAGTAGCATCAGCAGATGATAGTGCCGCTGGGTCTGGGCCCATTGGGAGTAGTCCACCGCCGAATAGAGAGTGAATCCCTCCAGCTCGTCAGAGTACATCACCGCGTAAGCTTGGCCGTCGAAGACCACACGGTTAATAGAGCCGGGCTTCAGCTGCTGGCCGGTGCAATAGGCGGCCAGGGCCTGGTTGCTGACGGGACTGGCTATTAAGCCGGTGGAGTTCGAGACCGCCCACAGCATGGAACCCTCGTCCTCAGAGACTGTCATTGGGGACCAGAAGGACTGCAAGTTCAGCTCCAGTATCTCCGTCGTTCTCTCTGAGCCGGCGCGCCGGTCGATGACCGCGATAAGGCGTTCCGTGCGCCCGTTCCGGGAGATAGGGCAGAGAGCGAAGGCCCTGCCTTGGGAGAGCTCCAGTATCTGGTCAAAGTCTATGCCCAGCTCGTTTTCAAGGCTTTTGCTGAAATAGTCCTTTGAGGTCACGTACCCCTTTGTGGTGACCCCCACTTGGGGGTTTGAGAACCAAATATAGATATCTTTTATGTCGCGGTTAAAGGCGGTGTAGCTGTTCAGCCGCTCCCGCAGCTCTCCCACGTTCTGAAGCTTATAGGAGCCAAGGGGCGAGGTGGCATAGGTGAGTGAGACGTACAGCTTGTCCGTATGTACCAGGTTCATCAGGTTGTACAGCTCTGCCTGCTCATTCTCAACGGAGGCCGCTGCCTGGGACTGGGTAAGCATACTGTAGCGGTATGTCTCGGTCTCCAGCTGGCGGCGGGACATCTGTATTAGCACAAACAGCGCCGAGACGGATATGGCAAGTACAGCCAGATATGAGATGAACAGCGTACGTCCAAAGCTCTTTTGCGCAGAGCTCTTTATTTTGTCCCAGACGGTACCGGGCTTTTTCTCGGTATTCATATTGCCCCTCCAAAAATAATATTAAATCAAATACATACAAGAAAGGGAATAAATATATGTATACAGTGCAGGTCGATCCGCATACCCACACAATTTTCTCCGGCCATGCCTTCAGCACCATAGGGGAGAACGCCGCCGCAGCCAAAAAGGCGGGACTCTTGGCCATAGGTATGTCCGAGCACTATGGCCCCACCTTCACAAAGGACCCGCTGGGCTTCGGGCCCATGATGAATATGCCCGCGCTGCCAAGAGTCATAGACGGCGTGACGGTTCTTGCCAGCGTGGAGATAGACATAGTGGACTTCAAGGGGCATCTGGGGTTCTGGGATTTGGAGCACCCCTTCTTTGTGCCCAAAGAAAACGGCGACTTTAACTCCCGCCTTCTGGACAGCCGGGACTACGCCATAGCCAGCGTACACCACTTCAAGGGCATGGAGGAGAACACTGTCGCCAAGAACACTGAGATGTACTGCCGTGTGCTGGAGGACCCAAGAGTCCATATCATCGGCCATCCAGGAAGGGCGCCCTTGAGGTTCGACATAGAGGAGGTCTGCAAGACCGCCAAGGCCCACGGGAAGATGCTGGAGATAAACGACCACTCCTTCGACTCCAAAAGCAACGTGACGGACGAATGCCGCCGGATAGCGGAGTGCTGCGCGGAGCTGGGGGTGCTGGTATCGGTGGGCAGCGACGCCCACAGCGCCTGGTTTGTGGGGCAGGTGGGGCGCGCCATGGGGATGCTGAGGGAGATCGGATTCCCGCCTGAGCTTATCGCCAACCGCACGCTGGACGGGTTTTTGGAGCATATAAAGAGGGCCAGATAACCAATCAGTCCGGGCGGAATGCCCGGACTTCTGCGTGGTTTTTTTGTTATTTTAACACAAATCGAAGATATTTGCAACTATCTTTAAATTTGTCCCACTTGACATTTGGGAAAAAACCGGGTAAGCTATATCATATAAGGGTGTATAGTTAAACGCGCTTTGAATCCGCGCCGGATATGACCCGAAAATTCAGAAAAAGCAGAGGTGAGCCGAGTGAGCGTTCCACGAAGTAATGACAGCGCTGAACCCCGAGAACAATACTTTCTGGTAGAAAGCGGCTTCGCACGCTATCTATCAGAAAGTATGCCGGCTCGCCTGTCAACATATATAGAGTAAAGCTGTGCTGATTCGCGGGCGCGTTCCTGCGGGGCCGGTGCTGTATGCTTCTCATTTTCACAAAAAAATGAAGGAGGTACACACCGATGGAAAACAATGTAATGGAGGAGCAGCTTCGGACCCTTTCGGAGCTGCTGGAGGAGAGGAGGTTCAGCGGGGCGGGGGCCATAGTTAAGGATATGAACCCGGCCGACGCCGCGTGGGTACTGGAGGAGCTGCCGGAGCAGCGGATGCCTGTTTTGTTCCGGCTGCTGCCAAAGGAGCTGGCAGCAGACACCTTCGCCTATATGGAGCCCGAGAGCCAGGAGCTGCTGGTGCAGGGCTTCAGCGACAGGGAGCTGGACGAGGTGATGGAGCAGCTGTTTTTGGACGACACGGTGGACATGATAGAGGAGATGCCCGCCAATGTTGTGAAGAAGATACTGCGCCACGTGGACAGCGAAACCAGGAGAATGATAAACCAGGTGCTGAACTACCCCAAGGACAGCGCCGGGAGCATCATGACCATGGAGTACGTGGACCTGAAGCGGAGCATGACCGTCGAGCAGGCCTTCGAGCGCATACGCCGCACGGGGGTGGAGAAGGAGACCATATACACCTGCTACGTCACGGACAGCAGGAGGAAGCTGCTGGGCATAGTCACCGTGAAGGATCTGTTGCTGGCGAGAAAAGACGAAGTTATACGCAATATAATGGAGACCAACGTAAAGTACGTGAGCACCCATACGGACCAGGAGGAGGCCGCAAGGGCCCTTAGCAAATACGACTTCCTGGCCCTGCCGGTGGTGGACGCAGAGGAGCGCCTGGTGGGCATAGTCACCGTTGACGACGCCATCGACGTTATCCAGGAGGAGGCCACCGAGGACATCGAGAAGATGGCGGCCATCGCCCCCTCGGACCGGCCGTATATGAAGACCGGGGTCTTTGCCACCTGGCGGAAAAGGGTCCCATGGCTGCTGTTTTTGATGATCTCCGCCACCTTTACCAGCGGTATACTGGCCTCCTTCGAGGGGGCCTTGGCCGCCAGTATGGTGCTGACGAACTTTATCCCTATGCTGATGGACACCGGCGGCAACTCCGGGGGCCAGAGCTCGGCCACCATAATACGCGGCCTGTCTCTGGGCGAGATACAGTATAGGGACGTGCCCAGGGTGCTCCTTAAAGAGTGCAGTGTGGCTATGCTCTGCGGCGGAACCTTAGCCCTGGCAAATTTTGTGAAGCTGCTGCTTGTTGACCGGGTGGCCCTGACGGTAGCGGCGGTGGTCTGCGTAACCCTTGTGGCCGCCATACTGGTGGCTAATATAGTGGGCAGCAGTCTGCCCATACTTGCAAAGCGCCTGGGGCTTGACCCCACGGTGACCGCCAGCCCCCTTATCACCACCATTGTGGACGCGGTGGTGCTGATGATATACTTTAATATTGCCAAGGCGGTTCTGGGAATCTGAGGGCTTTGCCGCGCATATGATTGTGTTCTTAACCTTGAACTTCTTTCAGCGCTAAATACCTGCCATATCTTAAGCCGGTATTGGTATTTATATTAATTCTAAAAAATAAACTATGGAGGAATGTGTTATGTCAAAGATAGTTAATGTGGCCATCGTGGGCTGCGGCGGCATGGGCGGCGGCCACGCCGTGGCCATAGCCACCGGCAGCGGACAGGCCCTGTGGATGACCGACGGCTCCAAGGGTCGGGAGCTGGCCCCGGGGGACACGGACCTAAAGACCAAAATGGCACTTTCCGGCACCTTCGATGTGAAGGAGGAGCGTCAGGAGTGGGCACGTAAACAGGGCTTTAATACTTACAGCAGCTTTGAGGAGATACTGGACGACCCCCAGGTGGACGTGGTTTTGATAGCCACCCCTAATGACAGCCATAAGGAGCTGGCGATAAGGGCCATGAAGGCCGGCAAAAGCGTGCTCTGCGAGAAGCCCGTTATGATGAACAGCAGGGACTTCGAGGAGGTGCTGGAGGTCGCGAAGGAGACCGGCAGGGTGTTCTATCCCCGGCAGAACCGCCGCTGGGACAAGGACTATCTGACCATAAAGAAGCTCTTTGAGGAGAAGACCCTGGGCGACGTGTTCCATATCGAGTCCCGCTACCATGGCAGCCGCGGCATACCCGGCGACTGGCGGGGTATGAAGGAGAAGGGCGGCGGCATGATGTTCGACTGGGGCGTGCACCTTTTGGACCGCATGGTGATGATGATACCCGGGAAGATTAAGACCGTCTATGCCCGCATGACTCATGTGACCAACGATGAGGTGGACGACGGCTTTATAATGAACATGACCTTTGACAGCGGCATAACGGCCACCGTCGAGGTGGGCACCTGCAACTTCATAAACCTGCCCCTTTGGTATATGGCCGGGACCAAGGGCACGGCGGAGATAAAGGACTTCCAGGACCGGGGCCATATGGTGCTCCTCAGAAGCTGGGAGGACAAGGACGCCACACCCATTCTCATGGGCGAGGGGCTGTCAAAAACCATGGCGCCAAGGGGCAGCGACACTATGGACGATATGCCCCTGCCGGACATCACATACGACCGCAACGAGCTCTATTCCAACGTCTGCGACGTGGTGCTGGGCGAGGGCGAGCAGATAGTGAAGAACGAGGAGGCCCTGCGCATACTGAAGCTGATGGAGGCCGCCCTGGAGTCCGACAGGAGAGGTACTTCCGTTGAATTCGAATGATTTGCTGCGGGCGCTAAGCGTCCCCCAGGGCCCGGTGGACGTGGTGCTGGACACGGACACGTATAACGAGATAGACGACCAGTTCGCGCTGTCGTATCTCATGCGCTCCCCGGAGCTGCACACCAAGGCCATATACGCCGCACCCTTCTTCAACGAGAACTCCTCGGGGCCAGAGGATGGTATGCTGAAAAGCTACGACGAGATATTCAAGGTGCTAAAGCTCTTGGGGGAGAGGGCGGAGGTATATAATGGTTCGCCCGCATATCTGCCTGACGAGCATACCCCGGTCGTATCTCCCGCTGCGGAGGACCTCTGCCGAAGGGCGAAGGAGTCCCGCCCGGAGAGACCGCTTTATGTGGTGGCCATAGGAGCCATAACAAACATAGCCTCCGCCATACTTATGGACCCAAGTATAACTGACCGCATAGTGGTGGCCTGGCTGGGCGGTCACGGTTTGGATTTCCATGACACGAAGGAATTTAATCTTATACAGGACGTGGCTGCCGCCCGTGTGGTGATGGGCAGCGGGGCACCCTTTGTACAGCTGCCCTGCTATGGCGTGGTGAGCGCCTTTTCCACCAGCCGACCGGAGCTGGAGTATTGGCTTAAGGGGAAGAACCCTCTCGCCGACTACCTCTGCCGGAACACCATAGAAGCGGCGGAGAGCTACGCCGCCGGCACGGCCTGGAGCCGCATCATCTGGGATGTAACGGCTGTGGCTTGGCTTTTAAACCGTGACGACCGCTTCATGCTCTCCCGCCTGCAGCCGGTAAGCCTGCCGGCCTATGACGGCCAGTACGAGCGCTGCCCCACGGCACACCTGATGAGATACGTTTACCAGATAAACCGGGACGCGCTGCTGACGGATCTGTTCAAAAAGCTGACAGATTAAGCGCTAAAGCGATACAAAAAGCCCGCCGTTCTCCCTTGAACGGCGGGCTTTAGTTTACAAGAGGACCCGCTTGACCGTAATGTGCTTCTCAATAACCTGCCTACATGAGGAACAGGTGGGTGCCCTCCCGCATGGTTCACGCTCCCTTCGTCCAACCACGGTCAAAGCCGGGCCGGGAGGTCTGCAATCCGCAGGCGGAGGGGGGCTCCCTAATTGATGAGTGTAGGGTTATATGTGCACAATTCGCGCATCAAGCAGGCGGCGGGGTGCTTCCGCTGGCAAGTCGCGGGGCGCGCAAAGCGGGCGCGCTTGGCTAGAGGAGGCAGAAAGGTCTGATGTCGCGGAGTAGGGGGCTGCCGGTTAGCTCTGTTGCGGCAACGGCTCTCCTTGTCTGTCTATGGGTTTATGGGAGGGTCACTCCTCGGGCTCGTCGTAATAGGCCTCGTTAAAGCGGGTCTCAAAGATATCCGCCAGCTTATCCAGGAGCGCGTCGTCCTCCAGCTCCTGAAGCTGCTCCTCGCCGTCCTCCTCTATAACCTCGAAGATGTAGTAGGTCTCGGCATCCGAGACCATGTCCTCCGGGTCCTGCCTGGTGGGCACCAGGGCCATAAAGTGGCCGTCGTCGGTCTCCAGCTCGTCTATGATCTCAAACTCGTGCTCCTGGCCCTCGTCGTCTATAAGGGTTATCAGGTCGGCTTCAAATCCAGTATCCAAAATATCCGCTCCTTTCCGATATGCCTATTGTACATAAAAACTGCCGGAAAGTCAAGATTAAATTTATGGCCCGGCTGTTAATCTGCCCAAAAACCCAGGCAAATATGGCGTTGGCGGCGGCTTTGTAATATCTGGCAAAATTTTTTCAAAAATTTTTAAAAAACCTATTGACAAACCCGAGGGGGCGGTGTATAATATAGTCACAACAGAAGAAGATAAACAAAAATTCTTCAGTCAGTTGCAGGCCGGAGGGGCCGGAAGTAGCAAGGACGTTTATCAGAGCTTTATTTGGTAAAGGCTGCGAAAACGGTGGGGAGAGGAGGAAAGCCGCAGTATAGAGAAAACCGGCAGGTAGTTTCAGGAGGAAGCGAAAGAGAAGGCCGGAAAAGGCGGCGCCGGAAGGCGGCAAAATTATTGACGGAAAGGCGGGCGAGTCCAATGGACAGCACAATCGAAGCACAGCACGGCGGGCTCGCGGCCCGCAAATAAATATAGATGAAGCCTTTAAACAACAGAACATGGAAAGGCAGGTCGTACCGATGGGCGTTTTTAAGTCCTATACCGACCAGCAGGCATGGATCTAGTCAGGCACCGCGAATTACATAGCTTGATAAAGCAAATCATAAATTTTAAAAACGCGGGGCAGATAGATTGGTAATGATGTGCCGGAAAAGGAAGCAAGTGCCAATGGACTGTTGATGGTTCCTTGAAAAGTTCACAGAAGGTGTAAAACTTCATCGATAATAATGGGTCTCCGGGTCGCTCCCGGGGACCTTTTTTTGCCTGTTTCAAGGTTTCCAGAAAATTCAGCTTGAAATTCCTCCAAGGATTATATATAATATAAGACAGACTAAATACAGGAGGTCTCCCAATGACGAAAAAATGGGACCCTAACGCTTTCTGGAGCTTTTATACGGAGCTTATCGGCGGCTCGAACCTCTCCAGCATGGCGGGATATCCTCAGCATGGAAACACCTGCCGGCTGCTGCACAGCGTGGCTGTGGCCTATTATAGCTGCCGTATTGCGTCCCTGCTGGGCGCACGCTTTCATATGCGTGATATGGCCCGGGGGGCCCTTTTCCACGATTACTTCTTCTATGACGCTCAGGACGGTGACCCGGCACATAAAAAGCACTGGTCCAGGCACCCGGATATTGCCTGGCAAAACGCGTCGAAGGAGCTGGACCTGACCGGCATAGAGACCGACATCATCCGCACTCATATGTTCCCGCTGACCATACGCCCGCCCAAATACAGAGAGGGGGCGGTGGTCACTCTGGTAGATAAGGGCTGCTCTGTCTATGAATTTTTTAAGAGAAAGCGGCCCTATCCCAAGCTGGCTGGGCACGTATAAAATAACCTGCCGTCTGGATTTTTCCAGGCGGTTTTTGTTATGCTCACTCGGTACTTGCATTTTTTGGGAAAAGGAGTTATAATATATCGGTATATCGGGCGGGGACAGGCTTTAATATGATTTTCCTGCCACAAATTGGGTATACTGTTCCCAGGGAGGCGGCGTATTTGCGACTATTTTTTGAAAAGTACCGCGAGTTGATACTCTACGTGTTCTTCGGCGGGCTTACCACCCTGGTGGATTGGGTAAGCTACGGGCTGATGAGGGACCTTCTGCATATGCCGTACATGACGGCGGCCTTTCTGTCCCAGATGTTCTCCATACTCTTTGCCTATGTGACCAACCGGCGCTTCGTTTTTGAGAGCAGGGTGCACGGGGCCAAGGCTGTGGCGGCGGAGATGGCAAAGTTCTTCGGGGCCAGGGGCGCGTCGCTGCTGCTGAACATGCTGGTAATGTACGTGGGCGTGGACATACTCAATATCAACGACAAGGTCATAAAGGTGATAGCCAGCGTACTGGTAATCATCGCAAACTATATTTTCAGCAAGCTCTTTGTGTTCCGCAGCAGCGGGCATGGGGAGCAGGGGGAGGACCCTAATGGCAAGGAGAAAAAATAAGCAGGACTTTCAGGACGTTTCCAGCTATTCCGGCAATGAGGGCAAGAAGCGCCGGAAGGGCCGCAGGGCGAGAATTGCCCTTCAGTGGGTGGCGGGCTTTCTGTGCGTGGTGATGATACTGTTCGGCTCGGCGCTGATCTACATATCCACTGATGTGATCAGCGAGCTGAGCACCACCAGCATCACCAAGGACAAGGACCAGCTGGGTATAAGGGACGACGCAATAGTCAGCTCTGTGCAGGACGACAGCATCACGAATATCGCCATGTTCGGCGTAGACTCCCGCAACAGCGAGTTTAGGGGCCTCTCGGACGTGACCATGATACTAACGGTGGACAACAAGCACAACACCGTCAAGATGACCTCTATCCTCCGTGACAGCCTTGTGAATATCGAGGGCGACGGCTACGGCGGCGGGTACTATAACGAGGACAACAAGATGAACGCCGCCTATGCTTACGGAGGGCCGGAGCTGGCCATACGCACGCTGAACCAGAACTTCGGTCTGCGCATTGAGGACTATGTGACTATAAACTTTGTCAATATGGCGGCCATAGTGGACGCCTTCGGCGGCGTTGAGATGGAGGTCACCTATGACGAGGTGGAGGAGATAAACCTGAACCTTAACAACCTTATCTGGGAGGTGGAGGACAAGAAGAACGAGGACTACGCCAACGGTATTGAGGGCGTGAACTATCCCCAGGTGCTGGACAGCGACTTTATGTACGCCACCGGCGATGTGGACACCTACCTTCTCAACGGCAACCAGGCTGTGTCCTATGGGCGCATACGGAACATCGGCAGCGACTTCGGCCGCGTTGAGCGCCAGCAAAAGGTGCTGACGGCGCTTATTGACCGGGTAAAATTTTTCGGCGTGACGGAGTACCCGAACCTTGTAAAGAAGCTGGCCCCATATGTCGAGACCAGCCTTTCCATAGACGATATCATCTCCATGCTGCCGATACTGGCGACGGACCTTAAGGTGGAGCGCATCTCTGTGCCGGATTATGAGGCGGAGACCGATCTGCAGGATATTAAATATGACCTGGTGTACGACCTGGAGAACGCGGCAAAGCGTATGAGCGCCTTTATGTTTGAGGAGGTTTCGCCCTATTGGGAGGAATATAAGGACATAGTTGCGAAGACAAAGAAATAGATTTGACTGAGATTTTTAATAGGGAATTGGTAAATGGGACAGAGAGATAACAGGTCCCCGGGCCGGCACAGCGCGCCCCGGGACAGGGAAAAGGCCCCGCTCAGGCGGGAGGCCCTGCACGACAATTATTACTATGAGGACAGAAAGAAGTTTGAGGACATCTCCAGCTACTCCTCCGAGCCCCGCCGCCAGATGGACCGGGCAGCGGTAAGGCGGGCGAAAAAAGCGCCGGTAAAGAAGTCCCCTGCCGGAAGGGGAGTCCCCACGCCCAGGCCGAAGCGCCGGGTAAGGGCCGGGGCGGTCATATCCTGGGCATTGTTCCTGCTGGTCATAGGGGCCGTGGGGTTGTTCCTCTATATGTTCATGGGCTTGAAGGTCACGGACCTTGACGGCGGCCTTGCCGTGTCGGCGGGGCAGGCCGGGGTGAAGAACATAGCCATGTTCGGCGTGGACAGTCGGGACGGGGAGAACGAGGGACGGTCCGACGCTATAATGGTACTGAGTATTGACAGCCGGACCCATACCCTCAAAATGGCTTCATTTATGCGGGACAGCAACGTGTATATCGACGGATACGGCTATGATAAGCTTACCCATGCCTACGCCTACGGTGGGCCGGAGTTGGCGGTGCGCACCCTGAACCAGAATTTCCAGCTGGATATCACGGACTATATTACCGTGAATTTCTACGACATGACGGAGATAGTGGAGGCCTTTGGCGGCGTAGAACTGGAGCTCACCGGCGAGGAGATGCTGGAGGTGAACCGCAATCTTTGGAACCTGAGCCGTGAAGCTGAAGACGTGGGAGCAGAGGCCCCCATAAAGGACTCGGACTATTTCACCGATGTAAACGGCACGCATAATATGGTAGACGGAGAGTACGCTGGGGGGAAGTTCCTCCTAAATGGGGCCCAGGCTGTGGCCTATTCCCGGATACGCTATATCGGCGGGGACGGAGAGCGCACCAGCCGCCAGCACGAGGTCCTGAAAGGACTTTTACAGCGGGCGAAGCAGCGTACGGTGTTCGCTTGGCCGTCTATTGTCCACGGGGTGGTGCCACACTGCGAGACCTCGCTGAATTTCCTGGACATGGTGAAGCTTGCGCCCTTTGCCTTCGGGCATATCGAAATAGAGAGCGCGACATTCCCCGGGGAAGCCGAGGGGGCCTATGATACGAAGAACGGGGACGGGCAGTATGTCATGGGCTTTGACGAGGGTCTTATGCAGGAAAACCTGCACAGGTTTATATACGGATAAGGATTCATTAGGAGGACAACATATGAGTGAACCGGTATTGGTAATAATGGCCGCGGGCCTTGGCAGCCGCTATGGCGGCGGGGGGCTCAAGCAGGTGGACCCGGTGGGTCCCTGCGGTGAGAGGATAATTGACTTCTCCATGTATGACGCGTATAAGGCGGGCTTCAGAAGGGTGGTCTGCGTTATAAAGCGGGATATGCTGGAGGACTTCAAGACAGAAATAGCCGCGCCCATAGAGAAGTATATGCGCATCGACTACGCTTTCCAGGAACTCAGTGACATACCAGGGGACGCGGAGATACCCGAGGGCAGAGAGAAGCCTTGGGGTACGGGCCACGCGGCCCTGTGCGGCGCGCGGCTTTGCGGGGACGCGCCATACGCCGTTATAAACGCCGACGACTTCTACGGCCGGGAGGCTTATGAGAAGCTGTATAACTTCCTGAAGTCTGCGGACCTTGAGGGGGAGAAGCTGGACCTGTGCATGGTGGGCTATCAGGTGCAGAACACCATCTCGGAGAACGGCTATGTGTCCAGGGGGGTCTGCGCCACTGGGGACGGAGGGCTCACCCAGGTGGTGGAGCGCACCAGGATAGGCCGCACCCCGGAGGGCGCTATCGGCTACAGCGAGGACGATGGGGAGACGTGGGTACAGCTGGACCCGGAGACGCCGGTATCCATGCAGTTCTGGGGCTTCACCCCGGGCTTTACGAAAGCCCTTGAGGAGGAGTATGCCCGCTTCTTCCAAGAGGATCTTCCCAAGAACCCGCTAAAGGGTGAATTTTACCTGCCCTTTGCCGTTAACGCCATGCTTCAGCAGGGCAGGGCAAAGGTACGGGTGCTTGAGACGGGCGGCAAGTGGTATGGAGTGACCTATAGAGTGGACCGCCAGTCGGTGGTGGACGCGCTCAGAGAATTAACTGACAAAGGGGAATACCCCACACCCTTATGGGGATAGTGACCGAAAGGGGGAGCGGGCGCTGCCGCATAAGGAAATTTTGCTTGATTGCACTACAATACCGCTTGTGAAATCCTGCGTCCCCGATTTATAAATGTAGGATAAGGGCGAATATAAAAATTAGGTTGCACGGGCCCTTTGGCTTTGTGTAACCTAATTTGTAATACTACTACGACTCTTGTCATCCATATAGCGGTTACAAGTGGGGGAGCAGCGAGAACGAAAACAAAGTGATACGGCGGCACTTCCCGAAAGGGAGGAACTTCGGAAAAATTATTTAAACTTTTCGCCTATGCTCTTGACATTTTCGCGACTATAGAAAAATCAAAAAAAGGCTTGACATTTTTAAGAAGAGGGAGTATAATAAGAAAGCACTGAGAGAACTGCTGGTGTAGCTCAG
>ERZ777305.1764-NODE-1764-length-22449-cov-17.749085_pt1 | contig 22449 bp, 28 predicted proteins | sample MGYA00374965_ERZ777305 | MGnify/ENA primary metagenome ERZ777305 (study PRJEB29328, sample SAMD00013331) | mouse gut metagenome | study: EMG produced TPA metagenomics assembly of the Metagenome analysis of fecal microbiota from mouse which was promoted... | reverse complement strand
GCAATGCTAATATTCCAATGAAAATCGAAATGATTTCAAAAGCTGTCATCGGCGCACCTCCCTTCCTATGTATTCCGGCACGCCGGTTTTCACAGACTCGGGAGGCTACCACCCTGTCATGGGTACTTTCCGTAAATGTATTGTAACACGATGATATATGAATGGCAATTAGTTCTTTAGGTTTCTTACAGGTATCACGATACCCGCCCCAAATCCAGTATTCATCAGATAATAAGAGCCATTTTAGAGACAACAGGAATAAAGCAATCCCGGAAACGCCCATTTTATCAACATTTCCGGGATTTAATCCGTTACTCGAACTCCATACAGACAGTACCGTATATTAAGAGAATACAACGAATTTGCGGCGATTTTAAGAAGTATAAAGCAATATAAACAAATATAAGAAACTGAAAAAATGCAATTTTAATGCAATGAATGCAATCCATTCTCATTGTCGAAACACAATATCCGCAGGCACCCCTTTGTGGGTGTCTGTTTTTATCAAGGAGGACTTTATCTTGGACTATCAATTAGAAATCAAACAAATTGTGGACTACCCACGGTGCCGCATCTACCGTGAGTTCATCCGCAGCCTTATGGACGATAGGGACATCCGTACAAACGGAAGTTCCTATCTTTTTTATTACATGACGCTCTGCTCCTATGCCTGGAGGGCTTTGGGGAAAAATCTTACGAAAATCTGATTGCTTCCATCAACGAAAGCCGCAGTACAACCTTTGTACGCTTCGTTGTGGCAATGGATATTCCCCTGATCGGCAGGACTGCCAGCAGGATACTGGACAGGCACTTCCACGGCAGCCTGCGGGAACTGAGACTGGCCGCGCTGGACCGTTTTGATTTTACCTGCCTTGAAGGTATCGGTGACATTATGAGCAGCAACCTCCATAAGTGGTTCCGCAACCCGGACCACCTTCTGTTATGGGGCAGCTTACAGAAAGAATTACACTTTGAAAACGGTTTGGATGCAGATGCATCCGGAGAGGAGAACAATATGAACGGAACAAATAACAACACATTTGTAGGATGCATCATCGTAGCCACAGGAAAGCTTGAGAACTTTACCCGCGACGGCATCAACGCCAAGATCATCAGCCTCGGCGCCACGCCCGGCAGCTCCGTCACCAAAAAGACGGTTTACCTGATCTGCGGCGAAAAGGCAGGCAGCAAGCTGGCAAAGGCAGAGCAGCTCGGCGTCAAAATCCTGACCGAGCAGGAATTTATGGAAATGCTGTCGGCATAAATTTTCTTATTGCCTTAAATCTTGAAAAAGCTGTCTGAAAAACGGCAGCTTTTTTCAAGTATTCGGGCAGTCACAGGGGACTTATTCTATATACGGGTTCTGTTCGCAATCCGTAAAACAATTCAAATCGCAACTGACAAAACGGCAGAATCATGCTATAATTTGAGAAAGAGAGGTACATTTATGCCAAACACAAACAAAACCATCCGGCAGTTAAACCTGGAGGACGATTTCCTTTTCGCTAAGGTAATGAGTGATAAGGAGGTCTGCAGAAAAGTATTAGAAAAAATACTGGGCGTTTCCATTCGGGAGGTTTCCGTGCCTGCGACGCAGAAAACCATCAATACGCTCTATGACGGAAAAGGTATCCGGCTCGACGTATACCTGAACGACAACGAGGGAACTGTATATAATGTGGAAATGGAGCGCGGAAAGCATAAAAGAGCCATTCTCCCCAAAAGATCGAGGTACTATCAGGGAAACATCGACCTTGACATCATTTCCGCAGGGGAAGATTACAGGAAACTGAAAAAATCCTTTGTCATCTTCATCTGCACCTTTGATCCGTTTGGAGACCGGCGCCATTTATACACCTTTGAAAACAGGTGCGTGGAAAACCCTTCCCTCACACTGGGAGATGAAACCACCAAGATTTTCCTGAACACAAAAGGCAACATGCACGATGTCGATCCGGAAATGCAGGAATTTCTCGCTTATGTGGAGAATACAACGGATGACTTCGTATCGCAGGCCAGAAGCCCGCTCATAAAAGAAATCCACAAAAAAGTGATTGAAGTAAAAGAAAGCAAGGAAATGGAGGTCGAGTATATGACTTTATTGCAGAGAGACCGGGAAAATATCGAATTAGGACGAGAAGAAGGACGAGAATTAGGGCGAGAAGAAGGACGCAAAGAAGGCAGCAACCGAATGGCCTCCTTAACCAAGATACTTCTTTCTGAAAACCGCACTGAAGAATTGAATCGTGCCTTAGAAGATCCGGATTTCAGGAACAGGCTTTTTGAGGAATATGACATTTTATAACAGCAGGCATATTAGCAGGGGGAGTAAACACTTCCCCTGATTTTGTTAGATTGGAAAAATGGATACAATGTCAAAAGAAAAAAACGGTCCTGACAGGGATGCTTTACATAAGGTTCTTTCACAGGCATATAAAGGGAAAAGGTTTACCGTACTTGGGATCAAACTCCCACCTATCCGTGAACTGCTCCCGGCAATTCCACTAAGGGACGACTCCGTGGACGGTCTGTTCCTACTGGAAGATGGAACCTATGCAGTTGTGGCGTACGCATCCGGATGCCATAAAACAGATATGATTAAATATACGGAACACCTTGCAGAAATCATGGAAAGATATGACAAAGAGGATGGCAGGTTTGACCTGCATTTCATCATTATCTATACCGGTGACGTGGAAAAGGCTGAATCTGTTTTTGATTTCGGGTGCCTGACCTTACACCCGGAGCAGGTCTTCCTGTCCCGTATGGACGGGAACACCGAATTAGAATCCATTCGGCAGAAAATCCATTCCGGATTTTTACTTACGGATGATGACCTGATGAAGCTGGTGGTTCTGCCGTTGTCTGTTCTCGGTTCTGAAGGAAAAACACAGTTATTTGATGAGATTTCGTCCCTGGCAGGAAATATTCCGGATGAGGAACAACGTGCTTTTGTCCTCTCCGCCATGACACTTGCCGCCGACAGATTCATAAGCAGGTAATAAAGAAAATTGGACTGGCAAAATGCGCCAGTCCTTTTCTTTTTGTCAGCTCCTGTATGAAAATATCTAAAGTTCTTTCTTATTCCCTCCTTACCGCCAGCCCATCCAGCTCAAGCCCCGGAAGCCCCACCAGATACCATTTTCTGTCATCACCCATCTCCATGCGGGCGGGAATCCAGACACCATTCAGCCTGAACTCAAAGACCTCTCCGCAATGGATGCCTCCGTAGTCGCGCCTGCCATCGTCCCCGTCAGCATAAAAGAAATTGTACCTGCCGCTTTGCTTATCATAAAATAATGTACCCTGTTTCATAAACAGTCCTCCTAAAATTTATTCTCATATAATAAGGAGTTCCATTCCCCCTGTTTCCTTGAAACTTTTTACACATTTTTCTGTTCTTTTTCCGCTATTTCTGCGCAGACATTTTTCAGAGAGTTAAATGTTACCCTCATCATATTCTGCCATTCCTCCCCGGTCTTGCAGATCACATCCAGCTTATGCACAAGACCCGGCAGATAATGTTCTATGCTCTTTCCATACTCGCCATCCATTTTATCAGCCGAAAACCCTATGGAGATTTCTTCTATACCAGCCTCCATGATAATCTCGACATTTTCCGCAATCGTGCCCAGTATGATCCTTTCGAGCTGATCCGCTGTCTGGAAAAACAGGAAAGTTTCAAATTCATTTCTTGGAGCCAACACATAAAATATATTTTCCTTATTGACTCCAAATGCCACATCCGCATTCCATTCCTTAAAATAATCCTGATACTTTTCCATGACCTGCAGTATTTTGTCCTTTTCCATATGTTTATCTCCGCTCATGCCATTTCCTCCTCTGTATCCCTAGATTTATACTTTTTCACCAGCCGGTAAAAGCTGTCCTTCTTAAGCCCGGTCAGCGTCATTGCCTCCTTTGCCGAGATCACGCCGCTTTTCCATCTTTCATAACAGTCCTCCCAGTTCTCTGGGTACTCCACACGGGGACGCCCCAGATGCTTTCCATCCGCCTTCGCTACCTCAATGCCCTGGCGCTGCAGCTCACGTCGCTCCGTCCAGTCTTCATCCGCCACATATGCGAACACCGCCAACACCACATCAGTGATAAGCTGCCCCACCAGTTCCTTCGACTGCGTGGTGTCCAGAATCGGCATGGAAGTCACTTTGATGTCGGCGCCGATCTCCTTTGTGATGTGAAACCACTCCTTATAGATTTCGCCATAGTTACGACCGAACCGTTTCAGTTCCGTCACCACCAGCAGGTCGCCTTCCCGCAGGATGTTGTCCACCAGTGAGCGGTACACCGGGCGCTCAAACTGCCTGCCGGACTCTTTCTCCACATAGATGTCACGCTCGTCGATGCCCTCCTCATCCCGCAGGATATGGATCTGCCTCTCCGGGTTCTGCTCCCGCGTGGATACCCGCACATATCCAAATTTCTTTGCCGCCATGACAGCCCTCCTCTCCGTGGAAATCTGTGTCGCAAAAGGTGTATTTCTTCCCTGCGACATCGCAATATCCCAAACAGACCTTTTGCGACAGAAAAACAGGGATAAATACCTGCCTGAACAGGTATCTCCAATGGTATACCTTTTGCGACACATCATTTTATACGCAAAGGACTGCCAGATTACAACAAATATACTGCCAGTTCCAACCGGGATTCGCACTATATCCGAAACTTCTGGATACAGTTTAGCAGCGTGGCTGACAGCTCCTGATACAGATCCTCGTCAAACACATTTTTATCCATTGCGTTTTTAATCAACAGGGGACGGTACATCCGAAAGATTTCCTCCCGCGCCTCTTTATCCCCTGTCTTTGCCCTCTCAAGCAGCAATTCAAAATTCATCTTTCCGCACCCCCATTCCTTTGCGCAGCTTGCGGATAATATAGTAATAAGCCATTTCCGCCTGCTTTGTCTCCATGCCAAATTTCACACCAAGCTCCGTAAAATCCAGTTCCCCGAATACCCGCGCGAACAATATCCCACGTTCCCGCTCCTTTAAGCGGTTGATACACTTGGCAAGCTGTATGCTATCTATCTCTGGCATACACTCCGAGCTTTCCCCATATCCAAAATAGCGCAGAAGCGACTGCTCTGCCATGTATGTGCGGTACTGCGCATCAAAATCCACATGGTTCTTCTCCAGCAGATCAACTTGTATGTATTCCCGCTCCTTTTGCCGGTTCCTTTGTTCCATATAGCTGATGCGCTTGTTTACTACCGCAGTCATCAGGTATGCCGTGAATCGGTTCTGTACCGAATCCGTTTGTTTTTTCTCCATTCTTTCGTCCTCCAGTTTTCATCCATGCTCTGTTGCAACTGAAAAACTGGAGGCCCTCTGATCTGACAGATACTCCCTTGTCCATATATAAAAGAAAAAGGATCATCATCCGGTTTATATACCGAACAACAATCCTTACGTCCGCTATTTATCTTTAAAAAGTAGCGTACCACACTACCATTATGGGAAGACTTTACCCCTGTAAAGACTTCTATTTTTTTAATGATCCTCCTGCTCCGCCGCCCGGCTTACGATAATTCCCCAATGACCATGTATCCTTCCTCATGGTCGCAAAAAAGCACACAAATAACGTCCTGATGAACCACGTTTTTTTTAATCCTTCAGAACGCCTAGCGCTTATAGTAGTTCCGTAACATATATTTTAGACATGGTATTGCCATTTTTACATTTGAAAAGTGTGGCAATACACTACTCTTAGGAGGTGATTATGATGTCCCTGTCAATCAAAGATGCCCGGATTTTCAGCAATGCCCTGAAAAAAGCCAGAAAAAAACTGCATCTGACGCAGGCAACCTGTGCGGAGCTTTTGGATCTTTCTGTATCCTTTGAAAAGGATTTGGAACGCTGCCGCTGTTCCCCAAGTATTGAGAATTTTTATCATATCTGTCGGACTCTGAATATTTCCGCAGATGACTGTATTTTTCTGGAAGACAGCCAGAAAACAAATTCTACATACCATGAATTACTGAGACTGCTTTCCTTGTGCGATGAAAGCAGCTTAAAGATTCTTACCGCTACCGCAGCCGCTCTTATCAACGAAAAACAAAATACATCAACTTAATCATCCTGAAAGACAGAAAAATATAACCCGACTAATTTTCGCAGTCGGGTTATATTCTATACTATGAATGTCTGTATGATGTATGTGAAAAATAGATGGTTTGTCTTTTTGGTCGACAAATTACGACATTGGACTATCCTCTCCGTTATCCGTACTGAATTTATATCCATATCCATGCAGTGTGCGTATATTGGTAATTTTCAGTTTTGTCCTGAGACGATAAATAATATCCCTCACAATATAAGCGCCTCCGGAATATTCATCCTTGTTCACTGCGTCATAAATTTGTTCCTTTGTAAATGCAATATTAGGATTTGATGCCAGGAAATAGAGCACATCAAACTCCATTCTGGTAAGTTCTATTTCTTGATCATCCATATAAACCGATCTGCTTGCAGGATAAATATGAAGTTTTCCATATACCAATCTTTCATTTATCTCTGCCATCCGCTTCACTCCTTTTTCATCAAATGCCTCAACATCCAAAAATCCTCTGTGCCCTCCGCATGTTCTCCGATGCATCAATACCAAAAGGACACCTTCTCGTGCAGGAGCCGCAGTGAACGCAGTCCTCTCCTGTCACCAATAGCGCTGCATACCGTTCCCTCAATTCATCCGTCATCTCTTTTTCCGCCATGTCAGCCAGTTTCGTCACTTCAGCAATGTCAATCTTTTTAGGGCATGGCTGACAATGATTACAGTACATGCACTGGTTTGCGAACTGCCCCACCAGACTTTCCTGAATTTCGCTGAAATCCTTTTCCTCCCCGCTCGCTGTCAGATATGCCAATGACTGATTCAACTCATCTACGTTTGCAAATCCCGGAACGGGACAAGCCACCTGCGGGAACGAAAGGACATAGCTGATACACTGGACAGGCGTAAGGCTTAATAAGCCTTTCAGTCTCCCTTCTTCATGGCTTTTGAGAATATTACCCGCTGCAAATGGTTTCATGGCCACAATCGGTACGCCCTGCTTCCCACAAAGTTCATAAAGTTCCTGCTTTGATGGATATGCCGCCTTTTCCTCCTCTGTCATGGATTTTACCTCCCGGCCCTTCATCCTTGCATCCGCCGTATCCTGCGGAAGAAGATTAAACAGTGGATTGACCGGAAACATCAGCACATCAATCTTTCCGCTCTTTACCGCATTCAGTGCAATCTTCGTGTTATGGCTGCTAAGACCGATAAATCCCACGCGCCCGGTATCTTTTAACTCTTTGGCATAGGCATACATCCAGCCATTTAGTATTTCATTCAGATCTGCTTCATCATCACAGTTATGCAGAAACAGAACGTCTATGTAGTCTGTATCCAGCTTTTCATAAAACTGCCGTAGAAAATCTTTGCAAAGCGCTTCATCCCTTGTTTTTACATACTGTCCGTCTTTATCGGCACATCCCAGATGCCCGGCCAGGCATATCTTATCCCGGACTCCCTTCAATGCCTTTCCGTAATATTCCCTCGTTGTGGGAGTCCCTACAAACAAATCGAAGTAATTGATTCCTGCATCCACGGCAGCACGCACCAGATCAAAAATCTGTTTCTCATCTGCTGTCCACACATATTCGCAGCCCATGCCGATAGCGCTTACCCTTAGCCCTGTCTTTCCAAAATCCCTGTAAATCACTTACTGCTCCTCCTTCCATCAGTCGATGACATTGATTTTCATATTTCTATATTCACTATTTAAGGAAAAACTGTCCCTTATACCCTCTGTCAGATATATATCTCCATCTTCCATAATCAGGATCATTTCAAAATTCCGGCGCTGTCTCCAGTAATCCTGTGCATTTTCCAATCCCATGACAAAAAGCGCAGTAGAAAGCGCATCACACAATTTCCCTTCACTGGCGATGACTGATACCGAAGCAATACCGTTTTCCACCGGATGTCCTGTTGCCGGATCAATAATATGCCCATACACTTTTCCATCCTCTCCAGTGAAAAAACGCTCATAATTTCCGGAAGTAACCACCGCCACGTCTGAAACCTGAATGATTCCAAGTACGCCACCCGAAAAGGGATCTTTCAATCCGACACGCCAGTCACTCCCATCCGGCTTCGTCCCGATTGCCTGAATATTTCCCCCTATGTCAAGCAATGCAGCGGTAATACCACGTTCACGCAAAATCTGTGCCGCTTCATCCCCTGCATATCCTTTCCCCACGGCACCCAGATCAATCATACCACCGGGTTCCATTTGAATTTGGTCATTATTCAATCCAACTTTATCGTAACCGACTTTTTCTAAAAGTTCCGCCAGTTCTGTCTCTGCCGGGACACGGTTCTTTCCTGTTGTAAATCCCCATGCAGTCAGAACCGGGTAAATCGTTGGTTCCAAAGCTCCGTTTGTTTCCTCTGCCATATCTAACGCAAAAGAAAGCAGTTCCGCAGTCTTCCAGTCCACCGTTACAGTCTGCCCGCTGCTGTGATTGACCGCATAGACATCACTGTTTTTATCTGTAACAGACCATAATTCCTCCAGCTCCCTTATTTTGTCTTGCGCTGCGAGGACGGCCGGCTCTGCATCCGCCCCGTATGCCGTAAAAGTCATGTATGTATCCATTGCAAAAAAAGACTCCGAATGCTCCGCCATATCCTGATTTTGTTTCCATGAACATCCGCCGATACCCAACATCAGCATACACATCATGCAACAAATGTTGATTTTCTTCATTTCTCATTCCGCCCCTTGCCAATCATTCTTAGGCCCACACAGACATAATTCCCAATCCATATAAACAGTCCCATAACCGCAATATAATCCAAGTAAAAAAATACCAGTGGTTCCTCATAATCGAAAAAGACAAAATGGCTCCTGAGCAGCATATAAATTCCGATGTCTCTCCTTATAAAAGCGTATACGCCATATCCTGCAATCACCAGTGCCAGAATGCGCAGCACCCACTTCCGTACTGCAGACGGTTTTGGGAAAAACTTCTTTGCCATTCCCATCATCATGCTCCAATGAAACCCAAGATGAACGGACATCAGTACAAATCCCCAATAAGCGGAAATCATATGCAGATTCCTCGCAAAAGAACGCCCGCCTTTTATGGGAAGAAAAGACAGCGCATGACGGGACAGGATAATTCCGCTTACCATTAAGCCGGCCATTGCGCAAAGTATCAATAATACAAGTCCTGTCTGCATGATGCGCACAGGATTGTATCTCCCTCTTAGAAGGTTTCTGATCCAGCTGCCGTTTAAGATATGGTGGATGACAAAAAGGACAAACATTCCAATGCCGATCCATTCATGGGCTGCCTGCCCGACCAGCTCATATGCCATGAGTAACAGCAGCGCCGCCGTCATTCCAATATCAACTGTCAGTTTCAAAATCATCTTCGGTTTCATTCCGGTTCCCTCGCATTTCTAACGGATAAAATTTGTAAATACAGGCGTTTCCTGTTCCGGCAGTTCTACACCAACCTTGCGCGCCACCTCTTTACAGCGCAGCATATACGCCATATTCCTGCCCAGAACCCTCATGGTATACAGTCCCTCCGCATCCTGTCTTGCCTGCTCTGCATTTGCACCGTGGATCATGTTCCAGTAGCGGGAAGATACCACAGGCATTTCCTGAATGGTAAAATATTTATTTAGCTGGTCAAATGTCACCGTTGTACCGGCCCTGCGTGCGGAAACGACTGCCGCTGCAGGTTTCATGTAAAACGCCTTATTCCCGTTTCCACGCAGTTCAGAGTAGAACAGCCGGTCCATAAAAGCTGTCATATTTCCGGTTGCGCCGGCATAGTGGACAGGGCTTCCAAACACAAATCCGTCCGCCCCATACGCTTTCTCCCGGAAACGGTTTACTGCGTCGTCAAAAACACAGCAGCCCTTTTCCCCGCATTTCAGACAGGCAATACATCCCCCTATGGGTTTATTGCCAATCCAGAAAATTTCCGTCTCAATACCCTCTTTATTCAAGGTATCTGCCACCTCGCAAAGCGCCGTATAAGTACAGCCTTCCTTATGGGGACTGCCATTTGCTAAAAGTACCTTCATTGCTTCTCCTCCTATCATTTTTATATCTTTCTGTTTTGGGGCTGATAATTCAGGCGTAGCCCCCCGTCCCCTATCTGCTCTGTTTCCCTTAATAGGAACTCTACCGGTTCGCCTTCCGTAAAGGACTGAATCTGTGTAAATAAAGATGCCGTACCGCAGCCGCCATCCGTTACCGGCGCCAAAAACAGGCTGAGTTCATCCACCATGCCTGCCTGTAGGAAACTCCAGTTTACGATACCGCCCCCGCAGATCAGCAGTTTTTCGATGTGAAAAAATTGATACAGCTTTTTCATTGCCGCCTCACAGTCCAGTTCCTTTTCACCTGCAATAATATAGGAAACTCCTGTTTTCCGCAGACAGGCTTTATAAGCCGTCGGAGTGGAAGCCGTCAAAACCTCTATCACATGAGCCGGCGCTCTCCCTTTATTGCAAAATATCCCCGATTCCCATCCGATTTCGCCGTCCACATCCACTGAAACAAAATACAGGTCTGCCCTGTCATCCGCCACAAAATCCCCTTCCGGCACTTCCTCCGTTTTTTCCAATACAGGCTTTCGGAAACCGGTAAATTCCTTTGTTGTAGTGGTTCCATACAGTAACGCTCTCGCATTCATCTCTGTCCGGTATCTCCCATACTCTGCACCAAGGACTCCTGCTGCTTCCGTCCCCATAAACGGCCCTGTTATCTTTCCGTCTAAGGAACTAAAAATATGGCAGATTACATACGGTCTTTCCATTCAGCTTTTTCCTCCTCAGATACCTTTCCCAAGTTTTTCCGCCTCATTTTTATTCGTTGCCATTCTCGCATATTCAAAACCATAGAGCTTTGCAAAACGGTTCATGGTATACTCGCCCGCCTCCAGCATCCATTTTTCAGGAGCTGCGCCTTGAAACAGAAAATATAATTTTCTCCCCGAAAACACGCCATTTTCCACTAAACCATAAAAACGGTCAAGCACATTGCGCACGGAACCGCAGATATTGTGCCAGTACAGCGGCGAACCGACCACGACCACTTCCGCTTCTTTCATCTTTGCGATAACCTCCACAAGTTGGTCGTCCTCAAACGTCTGTCCATAGCTCCCAATCCGGTAATCTGTCAGGTTTAAGGTTTCATACTCTTTCCCTGCCAAAAGCGCTTCCGCCAGTGCAGCCGTGTTTCCTTTCTTATTCGGGCTTCCGTTAATAAATAAAATTTTCATCCTGTCTTCCTCCATTTTCTTTATATAAGATTTGAATTACTATAACCTGCAATAGACGAGCGCCTACTTTTCCTCTGCCCACAGCCAGATCAAACCGTTATAAATATACTGCAGGGCGGCATTCCCATCATGCGCATTTCCCTCCTGCACCCGGTATGCCAAATTACCCGCCCTTTCATTATCCGCATCAACAAAAATACCGCCAGGCGCATTTATCATTGCCTGAATCTGATTGGTAAATGCCGCATAAGCAAAGTCCTCCGTGCCGGACATGGCATAAATAAAGAAATCCTCAGAGCCATATCCCGCTTCCGTCACCAGCAGCTCCATATACGCCCCGTCAGAGGTCAGATTGCCGCTGGACGGCAGAAAATACCGAAAATAGTCCATGCAGTATTGGAACGTATGCCATGTAGTGACCGAACCCATGGAAAATCCGGCAAAAGCACGGTGGCTGCGGCTTTCCGTCAGTTCCTGCCAAGAAGTCCCCTCTGCGTAGGTACGATACTTTCCCTCCACAGCCGGAATCAGGTCATTCATCAGTTCGTTGTGATAATTGTCCGTCAGCCGCAGCGCCAGACCATAATCCGCACTGTCCTCCGGACTCGTATTGTTATAGGTCGGACATACCACGATTACCGGCGTCATTCTCCCGTCCTGTATGGCATGGTCAAGTACATTTTTCAATTCATGCGGGTTTTCCGGCGTGCCAAGATATGTCTCCTCATTGCTCCATCCTCCGTGCATCAGGTAAAGCACATTGTATTGCTGTTCTCCCGAATAGCCATATGGCAGATATACATATGCCGTTTTTGTGAGCTGAGTGGTCTGAGCTTCATAACTCATGGATTCCCATGTCTGGTATTCTAATCGCTCCACTGTCCCCTGCTCTGATGCCGCTCCAAAATATTCCTCTGGTATCTGCTCCAGTTCTTCCGGTATTTGCCCCGAACCCGTCTGTTTATTCATAGGAACCACGTCCTCCTCTGAGCCTGTAGTTTCTTCCTTTACAGTATCCGCATTTTCTGTCTCTGCCGAAATAACTGTGCTGTCTCTGTATTCTGTTTCTGTCTGCCTCCCGGAACATGCCGTACACAATACAGCCAATGTCAGTGCCAGTATCCGGCTCATCCTGCGTTTCATGCGAATTACCCTCCCTGCTAATATCCTAATCCTCCGAGCCAGTCCGCCACATCACCGACCGCTCCTGCCACATCTCTTTCGCTGACGGTAAAACCGTCTGTGATCACTTCCGCATCCGGCTCCAGATCCTGAATGGTTTCAATGGTTCCTGAAAAGCGGCTTCCGTTATGCACATTAAAAGGAATAATCGTCTTCCCCGAAAAATCATATTCATCAAAAAAACTATATAGAGCCTGCGGCATATCATACCACCATGTAGGATATCCGATAAAAATAACATCATAATCGTCCAGATTTTCTATATGGCTTGTCAGCTCCGGCCGCGCGTCTTCCTCCTGTTCTTCTGCAGCATAATCTATTAACGCACCGCCGTCTCCGGGATAATCCACGGATGTCTGTATGGAAAAAAGCGTCCCGCCCGTCTGCGTCTGAATCATATCTGCCACTGCCCGAAGACGGCCTTTTGCCTCCCCGTCCACTGTTGTCACGCTTGCGGAGGAAACCACATCCACATCACTGTTCTCACCTGCGGTAAAATAGGCAATCAGGATGTTACTGCCATCTGTATCTGCTGTTTCCATCTGTGCTCTGTCTTCAGCGGACATATTATCTTCCTGATTTCCTACACCGTTTTGTTCTGCTTCATCAGATACCGGAGGCTCGCTTCTGTTTCCTGCAGGCGGCTCTGTGCTTCCACATCCTGCTGTATGCACCGCAAGAACCACACCCATCAAATATACTCCCCATTTTTTTCTGTTCTTCATTGTCAACACTCCTTAATGATCACTCCTTCGGAATATCCGAACTTCATTTTGCATCACTTTCTTTTATTATAGAAAAATCGAGGCCTCATAAGAAGTCTCGATTTGTTTATCAGTTTATACCTTAAACTTATAACTGATTTATAATGTTCCCGTCAATTTTGCACAGCTTCTCTCATCTGCTTTCGCCAGATATTCCTAACTGACTCTTTCTGCCGAACGTTACCAGTAGAGTCTGATCTCCTTGGAATCAGCCTTCTGTTTCATATACTTCCTGAATCATTGGAAATGTACTCCATGCTTTCGGCCAGCCACAGTAAAATGCAAGCTGTGTCACGATTTCGACCGCTTCCTCTTTTGTAATCCCATGTTCCTTTCCAAGTACCAGATGGGATTTTAGCTGTGGGTACAGTCCCGCCGAAAAGAGCGCCGCAATAGTGATCATACTCCGGTCCCTTGCTGAAAGCTGTTCCTCCCTCGACCATACTTCCCCAAATAAAATATCATCATTTAATTCCGCAAATTTAGGTGCCAAATCTCCCAGTCTGTCCCTTCCTGCTGTCTGCTTTTTTGCCATAAATTCCTACCGCCTTTCCCTTTTTAATATTTCTTCATGCTTTCCTGTTTCAGTTCGCAGGACATTGTGCCAATGTCTTGCGTCCACATCTGTATTTTCCTAAAGCGTCCTTTGGCTCAGTGAATGTTCCTTCCGCAGAGCATTTTGACAAACGCCGGGGCATCGTGGTTGACAATCTCACTGTGTCCCAGGTCCTTTGCCGCAATCTTCGTCATCTCGTCATCCGTAAGCGTAAAATCCCAGATGTCGATATTCTGCTCCATTCTTTCCACATGCACTGATTTGGGAATAATGGACACGCCGCGCTGTACATTCCATTTCAATACGACCTGCGCCGCACTCTTGCCGTATTTTCTCCCAATCTCCACAAGCTCGGGATCGGTAAAAATGCCATGCCTGCCTTCTGCCAGCGGTCCCCATGCCTGCGGTGCCACGCCATATGCTTTCATATTTTCAAGAGCCTTTGCCTGCACAAAGAACGGATGCAGCTCTACCTGATTGACGGCAGGAATCACATCTACGTTTTCACAAAGGTTGGCAAGGATTGCCGGATAAAAGTTTGCCACGCCGACAGCCTTTACCAGTCCCTCCTTATAGGCCTTCTCAATCCCACGGTACGCAGCAAAATAATCTCCCATAGGCTGATGCAGCAGGATGAGGTCAACATAGGACATATCCAGCTTTGCTAAGGATGACTTGACAGCCTCATATGCCGTTTCTTCGCTTTTTGCATCCTGTACCCATACCTTTGTGGTGATAAAAAGTTCTTCCCTTGTAGCCAGTCCGTCCGCAAGCGCCCTTTTTACACCTTTGCCGACTGCCTCTTCAGAGACAGATTGTCAAGTGTGTTTGTAAACTTTTAAAGAAAAAAGATGCAGCGCATTGAAGTTTTATTCTCAAATGCGCCACATCATGATTCTCATAATACTCTGCCAAAGATTGTTATTTGAATTGTATTTAATACTTTCAATCTTAATTTTACCGTGTATTCTACTGTAACCAACTCCTATGTATAATTTAAGTCCCAATTCGACTTCGTGTTCCCGATAAAATCAGTTGAATAAATATGTAGTGTCACAGAATAATTATATATTCGTTGTAAAAAGAGACTGCTCGCCATAGGTGAACAGTCTCTTTTTTGTTTCGGTAATATGCACAACTAAATTGTCCTGTTTTTAGTCATTGTTCCAAAATTTGAGAAATGAATTTTGAAGAGCTGAAAAGTCAGCTAATCATACAGAATCAAAGTACACATCAGGAAGTTTCCGAGATATACAGTTACTTTATCTAACACATCATTGGGAAATTAGAGCACCCAACATAACATGAGTACTCCTCATATGCGGTGTTGAACTTAAAAACAAAGTTCAATCCATATTTTTAGGAGGCATACATCATGTCAGAAAACATCATCTCCGAAGACATCGTCTTTAACAACTGTCGTACAGGAACAGACTTTGAAAATAAGACATTGGATCTTCTTAGACTGGCTGGATTCACTGCTAACAAGACAGGAGGGGCTAATGATGGAGGTATTGACATTGTGGCGAGTATAAATATTCAAGGGACTGAATATTCATATTACATTCAATGCAAATTCCACAATAGGACTTTAGGAAAAGATCCCATTCAAGAAGTCTATTCTGGAGCAGCATTTTATGACAATATCGGAAAGCCCGTTGTCATCACAAATAATGAAGTGACATTTAACGCTAGAACCTTTGCCAAGAAACTAGGTGTTGAAATTATAGCAGATGCAGAATGGGAGGAAATAAAAAATGCTTGTATATCTAAGAAAGCAAAATATCAGCATACTGGTTTAATGGGAATAATTATTTCAAGTGCGATCAAAAATTCGGAATATGCTATACAAGCTGTAGCAACTGAACTTAAACACATTGTACCAGATCTAAGTGATAAAGACAAGTACAAACTTCAACTTCAATCTGATTTTGATATGGCAGAGGAATATCTAAAGGAATCAGAACGTTTACAGCAGCGGTCATTAAAATTCCAACGGATGGCATTTGAAAGGCAGAAGAAGGCTATTCTTACAAACTTTGACTATGGTTGAAGGGAACGCACCATAGAGGGTGCAAACAATTTAATAAAGTTAGGGGGTTTTACAATGTCCGACTTCTTCAACGAAGCGTTGAAGGGTGGCCTTGATAGTTTGACAGCTGACCAACTGGATGAACTAATAATCATGGCTCAAGCAAAAAGGTCGGAAAGTAAAGGGACAAAGGAAATTAAAACATCAGATAGTTGTCCATTTTGTGGAAGTGTTAGAATTAAAAAGCACGGAAAATCCGCTAAAGGAACTCCAAGAATGATTTGCAAAGATTGCGGTAAGACGTTCTCATTTGGAATAGACATACTTGGACAAAATTCTCGTCTGTCTGATACAAAACTGGCAGCTTTATATGTTGGAATTGTAGAGAATCAGACAATCCGTGGGCTTGCCGAGAAGATGAATGTCAGTAGGTCAACAGCGGCACAACATAAGCTTAAGGTCATGGATATTCTCTATCAACGACTGATGGCACAATTAAAAGGCATTGATACTGACGGAAACCCAATTTTCAAGTTTGAGGGAGAGATACAATGTGACGAATGGTTTTGTACTATATCATTCAAGGGCAAACGGGATCCGGAGTTCTTCATCTTCACATTGAAAAGATTTCCAAGACACAACTGCTCCGCAATAGATCAAGATAAGTACTTGAAAAAGCATGGTTTATGGGACAGGGTAATAGCAATACCTGGTTACCTTGATGAATTGAGAGAGAATACCAAGAAATACAAACGAGGAATCAGCAATGAGCAAGCCTGTATTGTCGTGGCAGTAGATGATGAAAAGAATTTAATAGCAAAACCTGTTTCTGTTGGCAGATTGGAAACAGCCGATGCAAAGAAATTATTATCAGGTCATTTTGACAACAGTAGCACCCTGGTTACTGATAGCCATTCAGCCTATCCAGTTTTGGCAAGTAGTGAGAATATCAAACACGTTCAAATTAAAGCTGACAAACACACTGAAGGCAGATACAATCTTGCAAATGTCAATGGAATCCATTCACAGATAGAAAAATTTATGCCAGAATCAGCAGAACGCATTCCAGCAACAAAATATCTAAATCAATACATGGCATTGTTTATCTGGCAATGGTTACATAAGGGCTTAACACTGGATGAGAAAGTGATTATGTTAAAACGCACCCTAGCGGACAGTTGGGATGATTACAAGGAATCCTATGAGAGCATAAAAACTCGTCCATTAGACATTAACACCAAGGGTCAATTCCCCAACGTGGTCTAATAGCAAGAGAATTTTGAAAAGGGTCAGATGCTGTTCTGGCCCTTTTCTGCTACTATCATGCAGACAGTATGATATAATAAGAAAAAATTTTTTGAAATGAGTGTCAGATTTTTGCATAGAAGTTGTGTATATAGGTGAAAGGAGGATTTATATGGATGATAACGGCATAATCCAGCTATACTGGGATAGAAATGACCAAGCCATTAGAGCAACGTCCGAAAAATACGGTCATTACTGCAAAACCATAGCAAAGAACATATTGAACAACGAAGAAGATGCAGAGGAATGTGTCAATGATACCTACCTGAACGCCTGGAACTCAATGCCATCACATTGGCCAGAGCAATTAGTTACATTCCTCGGTAAAATCACACGGAACTTGTCTTTTAACAAGTATAAACACGACCATGCTGAAAAACGGGGCGGTGGTGAGATAACACTTGTTTTGGATGAACTGACTGATTGTGTATCGGATGTTGACAATGTGGAGCAGATGTTTGACCGCCAAGAATTGGTAATCACAATCAATTCTTTTGTAAGAAGTCTTTCATCAGAGAAACGAAACATTTTTGTTCGTCGTTATTGGTACGCTGATTCAATTTCAGACATTGCAAGTGATTATGGAATGTTGCAGAGAACTGTATCAAAAACACTGGAGCGGACAAGAAAACGACTAAAAGCATATTTGACAGAAAGGGGCTTTGAGGTGTGAGAAAGGAAGATTTCTTTGAAGTCTTTGGTGAACTTGATGACGACATCGTGAAAGGGGCTAAAACATCTATGAAAAAGAACTTAAATTGGAAGGCTTGGGGTGCAATGGCGGCTTGCTTATGCCTTATTGCAGTTTCCATAATAACCGTACCCTCAATGCTAAATTCACAAGAAAATGAAGATGGCGGGGGCGGTGCAATAGTAGGCGGCGACCAAATTATTTTACAAGTTGCCCCCACCCTTTTTGCTGAACAAAATGTCATTGACGCAATCAAGCAGGACATGGAAGAGCAAGACATAGGGAGCTGGGCAGAAGTAGAAAATGCAATCCTTGACTTCGAATGTGTAATCCCTATTTATTCAACGGCTAATGTGACAAAAGATAGCCATACAATTCTGGAAACTTTAGAGTTCAATAACAAATATATGATACCTGTAATGTCTAATAATGAATGTATCGGCACTATCACCGTAGTGCAACAAGAAAGCAAATGGGTTATTTTTGTCTATGAACACGGATTAGACCCTAAAACCGCAGCCGATAAAAATAAAGATACAGCAACCTGCGTTGTAGAGGTTATTCAACTAAATGTGCGTGGATTATTGATTTCAACCAATACAGAAGAATTTATACCTTTTCCTGGTTTTGGAATTTCCGATAATACGAGTGGAGAGGAATTGTTAAATAGGATTTTAGAAAATGCAGGAACCTCAAACGACACAGATGGATAAGCATAGTAACATAAAAAGGGCAGTCGAGAAATCAACTGCCCTTTTTCTATGCTGACAGGCAGATGTAGATGAATTATAGTCTATGATGCAGGCGTTTTTATATTAGAATGGTATAAAAATTGCACGTCCCACAGAAACAATCTGAAATTAGATAAAATCGGCTAATTCAATAATTTATACAGGTAAAATCTGGATTCTATCACCGGGAACACAAAAGCGAATTGGGAGTAATTTAAAGCACAAATCAACATATTTTCTTCATAATCCCTGCATCTATTCCGTACACTTCGTCACATAGAATATCTATATCATCCCGAATATGACTTGCAATAATAATCAGTTTACCCTGTTCTTTCATCTTCAGCAAAATTGTTCTCATTTCTTCCACGCCGTTATTATCAAGTGCGTTCATTGGCTCGTCCAGTATAAGAATGTCCGGGTTTTCCATTAATGCCTGTGCAATTCCAAGTCGCTGTCTCATGCCAAGCGAATAATTCCCAACGTGTTTTTTGTCATCAGGATTTAATCCCACGAGTTCCATGTATTTTCGTATTTCATCTTCCTTAACCTTCCCCCTGACAGACGCTAAATATTTCAGATTTTTTAACCCTGAATATCTTGGCAGAAAACCCGGTGTCTCAATGATAAATCCTACATTTTCCGGATAATCCACATCTTTTCCGACAACCTTGCCGCCAACGGTCACTGTTCCTGTTGATGGATACAGTAAGCCGCAGATACATTTGAGCAGAACCGTTTTGCCGGAACCGTTTCTTCCTACAATTCCATATATTTTTCCCATTTCAAATTTAACGCATACGGTTCTTAAAACCTCTTGACCGCCAAACGCTTTCGTCACATTTTCTACAAAAATCTCACAGTTATCTTCCATAAATATACCTCCTGCTGATTCTACTGATTACTTTTTCCTTATAATTTGCAGCCACACATAATACACTGAGGCTTACGATTGCAATCATGAAAAATTTCTCTGCGTACGCCAGATTGATTCCCCATTTTGGTGCAAAACCATTAAACAATTCCAGCTGCGTCAGGCTTACCGGCGAAAACCCATATGCCCAGTCCAGCCAGTCATTTGAAACACATATATCCAAAACAGCAATTAACGCCCCAATGAATGTCCCCACTGATTTAGCGGTCATCTTATTCCCAAAATAGATAATCAGTCCAATACACAGAATACAGGAAAATTCCAGCAGGATACTTATAACCAGCGCATCAGCAGGCTCATATTGCCGTATAATATTCTGAGATACTGACAATTCCACGCCGAACTCTGCTCCGGCATTTGTTTTCCCCAACGTCCCCCAAATCTTGCCCCATTCGTTTGACCATGTAATATGCCCAAGAAAAGGAATAATCGATGCAGCAGCCAGACAAGCAGTATAAAGAATTGATGTTTTTAAAATATAAAAAATCTGCCCCAATCCCCATGACAGTTTTCCCGCTCTGGAAATCATATATTGATAGGACTCATCCTCAAACGGGGCATTACAGAACAAAATAACTGCACACGCCGCTATAACAAACTGAATCCTGTAATTATTGATTAAAAACACAAATGCAAACGGTGTGGCATCCATATGCATGCTCTGGCTGAAGGTTAATACAGCAGAAAGGCTTTCCATCACATACAACACAACAATTATGAGGATAAACGGTATTCTGACATTTTTCCATAATATTCTCATATTATATCTTGATACCTTATTTGCTTTCATAAAACATTCCATCTTTAAGTCCTCTCGCCATCATTCTCGTAAAAACACATCCCATCAGAAAAACCAAAACACCTGAAACAATGGCAGCAATCATAACTGTGTGTCCACTGTCTGTAATCACTGTTCTGCCTATTAAAATCTGATCAAGCCGTAATATATCATCAATGGATAACATCTGGCTTATCCTGACAATCACATAGCTCCCAAAAAACGGAAACATCATCATGACTAATCTGTCCGTTAAATATAATGATGCAAACAGGGAAACTCCAGCCCATATCATCCCGCGCATAAATCCAAGCGCTGCCTCTGTCATGCAGTAACGGACCGGGGAATGAACCGCCAGCCATTTATGGAATAAATCTGCGGTATCGGCAGCCGATGCTTCATAATAATCACTTGTCATTGGAAATCTCGTACGCAAAAACAGGATCAGCAAAACCGTACCAAATGCAACAACCAATCCGCCCATCAGGATATTTACGATATATTTCACAACACTATATCTTCGCATTCCCTCTCTGGAAACAATATACGCAACCGCCCTGCTCTTTCTTTCCTCGCAAAAACTGGCTGCAAAAGGAAGTGTCGCAAAAACTGGCAATATGTATTTTCTGCACATTCCTCCGAAGGCGGAATTGCTCGTAAAATAATATACACACCAGACGCTATTGCCGTTTTGCATTGCACTTATCAAATCATTCCATGAATCAAAGCAAATGCAAAACATAACGCCAATAATCGCTATAACAGCGCTTATATTTATTGCCCTCTTCCATTCATTTATGAATACTCTTTTCACGAAATTTCCTCTCCTGTGATTGCGTTAAACCGGATTGAATATCTGCTGTCTTCAACCGATTGTCCATCTACTTCAAATTCAACGCACCATACCGGAATCAAATCCATCTCCGTAAAGGAATCCTCCCTCAGAAGCGGGAAATACTCCATCCAGATATTTTTTGCCTTAAACTCGCTTGTCAAAATCACATCGCCGAATTTTTTCATGATCGCTTCTTTGATGCCGTCCTCACCTATGATAATCGCTTCCTTCTGATGTTCCTCATAAGGCTCAAACATTCCCATCATGCTTATCATTTCAATCCCATCATTTGATAACAACACCGTTACAGTAGCCGGATAAGCTAGAAATCTCTCGCTTGTTTGTCTCAAATTTGGCTCATTTCGGTATACGGGAATCCCATTTACATTCATTCGAAAAATGATTCTGTATACTTCCATATCTTGTTCAAATGTATCGCTTCCATATCCCTTTGCTGACAAAAACTGATAATCGCTATCTTCCATAATTGCCTTTTTCACGTTCTCAAAATCCACTGAATCCATAGCAACCACATCAAGAGCTTCCAGTTCTCCGCCCACGCCAAACATTCCTACCATGTTTTGTATCCATGCAACAGCATCTGCCTGAGACATAAAAAGCAGATCCCTGTCATCTGTCAATCCCATCTCCCCCGCATAGGAACAATAGGTGTCCAAATGATTTGCCATATCATTTCTTTGATAGGTAAGCGAGCCACCCGTAAATTCGTCGCTCCCATCATCAACAGCAAGGTTCCCTTCCGCATTTTGCCCTATTGCTTCCTGCACTTTATCATAGTCAAATCTTTTTAACTGCGTAGCATATTCATAAAGGTTATTTTCCGGCATTTTCAATTCTGCACTGATGAACAGATTTTCATCCAGCTTTTCATCTATGAAAACTGCTGTGTCCTGTTCCTCTCCGGAATCAACATTTGTTTCGTCCTGTGATTCAGCAACTTGAATGTCTGTATCCAAACTCTCAAAATCAATATTTGATTGTTCTTCACTCTGAGGTGACTGAGTGCATCCTCCTAATATTGTCAGCAGAACTGCCAACCCCATTGTAAGCGCTATCATTTTTTTCATTATAAAGCTCCTCCTTTTCTGTAATGAAATAATAACCTTTTTGTATCGTTGCTCTGAGAAAGCAGCAACGATTCCATTATCTTTGTTTCTGCCATAATTTCAATACCTCCTGCATCAAACGACATTTTTTGTCTTTATTTGGTCATTCTGTGAATTTTTCCTGGTTCTTTTTCAGCCCAAAATCCATCAAAAAATGTCTTTTCATACAAGTCTTTTGTATTTTCCTGACATTCATTGTATAA
>ERZ777305.1760-NODE-1760-length-22505-cov-3.312116_pt1 | contig 22505 bp, 18 predicted proteins | sample MGYA00374965_ERZ777305 | MGnify/ENA primary metagenome ERZ777305 (study PRJEB29328, sample SAMD00013331) | mouse gut metagenome | study: EMG produced TPA metagenomics assembly of the Metagenome analysis of fecal microbiota from mouse which was promoted... | reverse complement strand
ATCAGGCTGTTTCCCGTTGGGAAGCAAACGGCGGATACCCCGATATAGAGATGCTTCCGGCAATCGCAAATTACTTTCATATCACGATAGACGAGCTTTTCGGATATGATAGCGACAGGCAAACAAAACTGCAGTCGTATATAAAACAGGCGGACCAGATACACATGCATGGAGACAATGCAGCACTCGTTGATTTTCTTCGGGATGCCATTTCAGAGTTTCCGTCGGAATGGCAGCTTCAGTACCGTCTTGCGAATGCGCTGGTATCCATGGGACATCAAAAAAGTGAACCGCATACAATAGTTGCCGAAGGAAGCAGCCCTTTGCAGTATAATACAGAGTATAATGCTCAGAATGAATGCTGGAAAGAAGCGATATCTTTATTTGAAGAAGTTTTGAAAAAGGAAATAGACGAGGATATCCGTACATCTGCAGTCTTGTCCCTCATGTGGCTTTATTCCTTGATGGGGAATCCGGTAAAAGCAGAGAGGACAGCGCGTTCCCAGTCGCCCATCCGTGCCAGCAGAGAAGTACTTCTTGCGGATGCGATGAAAGGCGAAAAAACGGAAGAATACTGCGGAGAGGCAATCCTTGCCCTGATGCACGAGTTATACAAAGTGCTCGGAACCGCTGTTATGATAAAGCATTCGCTCTCACATTCACAGGCGGGGCTTGACGCGCTGCTTGCCGTTGTACGGTTATATGAAAGTATATTAGACGATGGAAACTGCGGAATTTTTCACAATGATATGTGTATGCTTTATTTGAACTGTTCTTCAATCGCCGTTCACCTGGAAGATTTTGAACGTGCCTTGAATTATTGCGAAATTGCATTGGATCATTTCCTCGAATTTAAACAGATACAGAGAATCTCTCCGTTCACAGCGCCGTTAGTCGATAAAGCAAAGAATTACAGGCCAAGTATTGTCCTGCTGGATCGTGAATGGTTTGAGGAGCATATGCAATCTTTCCCTGCGGAATTGATAGATGCGATCAGAAACAATCCTAAGTACGCATCAATATTTGCTCAATAGTTGTTTTGGAAAAATGGGATGATATCCGTTGAGATGCTACGCGTTTGAACCGGTTTCATCCCATTTCCGGTTTTCCTGCAATTTTTCAGGAGTGCCATTCCGGAGTGTATTGTCACAAGCCGGAAACAGCACAAAACCGGCCCTAAGCAGTTCTCCTTCCCAACAGTGTGGCTCTTTGGGAATTGAGTAACCGTTTTCTCGTAAAGCACTCCAATGCCTGTCGCGTCGTATTGATATAATCGCCAGATTAAAAAAGAACTATCTGCATGGGAAACAGAGCGCAATTGTGATGAAGCTAAATACAGCGGTATTTCTAAACAGGCGATGCCAGAAAACAGCTGGTATCACTATATCCAATAATTTCATCTGTTACTTAATGATAGAGAAGACAGATACACTAAATATCAATGAAACAGCACACTAGCATTGAACCCCAATAATCCAATTACATCTTTCTCATGTACTGCTTCAACTGATCATAAAAATTCTCCCTTGTACCGGCCATGATAACAACAATGATCTCATTTTCCAAATACTCCACTGTATACGCAAGTTCATAATTAATCTTATTATAATAAATATCATATCCATATACACCGGACAGATCCCCTGTTTTTGCTACACCGACCGTATGGTCTGCCCGTATTTTATCTACTGCCTCTTGATACAACATCTTCAACTTTTTATCTTTCAACTTTTTTATAAACTTTGCTGCTGGCGGAAGGAATCTTACATCTGTCACTCTTTCTCCTCCTCGCAAAAAACATCATTATAGGACACATAGTCAGATTCTGAAGCAGCAACGCTTTCCGCTTCTACTATCATTGCTTCTATAGCCGGACGTACTTGATTCTGTGCTTTCTTAAAGTGCTCAAGCAACTTTTCACCGCTGTACCCTTGCGCGATGAGATCTGCTAAAATTTGTTCGGCAAATTCTCCTCCGGTATTTGTTTTTACAGGACGAATAACCAATTCATTACCACGTACCATGCACTCCGCTTCCGCTTCAAATCCCAGCATGGTAAAAAATTTCTGTGGGATTGTTATCTGACGTTTTGCAGAGATGCTTACCTTTTTCATTTCCATAGAAACACTACCTTTCAACATTGTTGCCGGCATATTTATACTCTCCTTATCATATGCAATTCAATAAAATACTATTCTTGGTTTCTTTGTTTCTAGGATGATTTTAAATGATTTCTTTTATTATGTCAAGCATTCAACATTTTATGAACTGGCACGATCTACCCCATGTGCGGCCCGCCATATAAGAAACGCAGGCAGAAAGCCACGCCCCGGCTTCCCGCCTGCGTTCTTTATCATCCGGGAGTGTACTATTGAAAAAGAAACCAAAGCGGCTCCTGCTGTCCGAGAGAGCCGATTTCTCTTAATATCAGCAACTTTTTCTATATTTTGGTGGCTGTGGCCTGATCACATTCATCATCAATGAAAGCAGTATTTTCTATAAACCACATTTTCCATAAGCAATATGAAAAAGCCCCTGTCAGGTTATCCCAGCCGGCGTTGACCGGATTTTTCCGGCGTCCGCGTGTATACTTCAATATATCCGCCTCCGCACACGCTTTTCTGCTGTTTCGCATATCATAAAGATACGCTTTCTTCCTGTTTCTGCGAAAAAAGAGATCAGCGGCTTATAACTTATAATCTTAAAAAAGCAGTTAATAAAATCTATGAGCAGCTCCATATAAACACCTGCGTTTTTTCGAAAAAAATCGAAAATTATTCCTTAAACCTCTTGAAAAAACCCTGAAATCCGTTATAATTGAAACTATCAATCTATGTAAAGGGGGATACCAATCCATGAAAAGACGTGTGATTGCGTTTCTGGCAGTAATTGTACTGCTGCTGTCCTTCGTACCGCTCGGCGGACTGACCACGGCCAGCGCGGCGGAGGAGCTGATTCTGAAGCTGCATTATCACAGGCCGGACGGCAGCTATGAAGGCTGGGATGTCTGGTTCTGGGAAGTAGGCGGCAACGCCGGCAACGGCTACGCATTCGCGGAGGAGAACGGCGAAATGGTGGCTACCATGTCCGTGACGCCCGGCACGACGAGCATCGGGTTTATCGTGCGCACGCAGGACTGGGCAAAGGATGTCAATGAGGATCAGTTTATCGACATTCCGGAGATGGTTTCCGGTACGGTACATATTTATGTGGAATCGGGCGTAAAGGGCTATACCAAGGAATATGGGGACGACGCCGTGATCGGCACAAAGATGTCGTCGGCCCGCTACGACGGTGAAATGTCGATTTTAACAAAGTTTACCGGTACTCTGACGGAGGATCTGAACAGCTATTTTACGGTGAACGGACCGGACGGCAGCACCGTGGCGGTGAAGGAGGTAAAAACCGTTTCCGACACTGAGTATCAGCTGGTGCTTGAGGCGGAGCTGGACGCAGGGAAAAGCTATACGGTAACCTGCGACGGAACTACGTACAAGGTTGTGATGCCGATTATTTTTTCCACGGCAAAATTCGAGGAGAAATACACCTATGACGGCGACGATCTCGGCGCGGTCTATACAAAGGATAAAACAAGCTTCCGCGTATGGGCGCCTACGGCCGAGGAGGTTTCCGTAAGACTCTACAAGGAGGGGCTTGCCGGTGCGGATGATCTGATGGAGCAGATCCCGATGAAGCAGGACGTAAAGGGCACCTGGGTTGCGGAAAAAACCGGCGACCTGAACGGCGTTTACTACACCTATCTTGTCAAGGTAAACGGCGCGCAGAACGAGGCATGCGATCCTTATGCGCGGACAACGGGTGTAAACGGCCAGCGCGCCATGGTCATTGATCTGGCATCGACCAACCCGGAGGGCTGGGACAGCGATAAGGACCCGAATGCCGGAAAGCCGTTTAACGATGCGATTATCTACGAGCTGCATGTCCGGGATCTCTCAGCGGATGAGAATTCCGGCATCAAGAACGTGGGAAAATTCCTCGGGCTGACCGAGACCGGCACGAAAACGCCGTCCGGCGTATCAACGGGCCTGGATCATATTAAGGAGCTTGGCGTTACGCATCTGCATCTGCTTCCGGTGTACGATTTCGGTTCGGTGAACGAGAGCAGCGCCTATACGGAGCAGTTCAACTGGGGCTATGATCCGGTCAATTATAATGTGCCGGAGGGATCCTATTCCACCGATGCGCGCAACGGCGAAGTGCGTGTGAAGGAAATGAAGCAGATGGTAAAGGCGCTCCATGACAACGGCATCAGCGTAATTATGGACGTGGTTTACAATCATGTACAGAGCGCTTCCGATTTCTGCTTCAACCAGATTGTTCCGATGTACTTTACGCGTATTTCGGAGAACGGCGCGTACTCCAACGGCTCCGGCTGCGGAAACGATACGGCGACCGAGCGCTCCATGGTGAAGAAATATATCGTTGATTCCGTAACCTACTGGGCGGATGAATATCATATTGACGGTTTCCGTTTCGACCTTGTTGGCCTGATGGATACGGAGCTGATCAATGCGATTGTCGAGGAGGTACACAAGGATCATCCGAACGTCGTATTTTACGGCGAGGGCTGGACGCTTTCCACGGATCTGACGAAGGAGGGCTACAGTCTGGCAACGCAGACCAATTCCACGATGACGCCGGGCTTCGCTTATTTCAGCGATACAATCCGCGATCTGCTGAAGGGCAACGTATTCAACAACACGGAAACCGGCTATGTTTCCGGAGCGAAGGGCCTGGAGGCAAAGCTGGAGAAGTGCTTTATGGGGCTTGCGCCGGACTGGTGCACCACCCCTGCGCAGAGCATTAATTATGCATCCTGCCACGATAATATGACGCTGATCGACCGGATCACGAATTCCACCCCGGATGCTTCGCGTGAGGATCAGATCCGGATGAACAATCTGGCTGCCGCGGTATACATGACTTCCGAGGGTATTCCGTTCCTGCAGGCCGGCGAGGAGATGCTGCGTACCAAGGTGAAGGCGGACGGCAGCTTCGATGAAAACAGCTACGCTTCCTCCGATGCGGTCAACTGCCTGAAGTGGAACGATCTGGATAAGGCGGAATATCAGCAGGTATTTGAATATTACAAGGGTCTGATCGCCTTCCGCAAGGCTCATGCGGCGCTTCGCCTGACGAATGCAGAGGACGTGAAGAACAATATTGCCCCGGTTTCCGGGCTGGATGCCAATGTAGTGGCCTTCCAGATTAACGGCGGTGTAAACGGGGAGACGGCAGATTCGCTTTTTGTAATCTTCAACTCGAACAGCAGTTCGGCAGAAGTCACGCTTCCGGAAGGTAAGTGGAACGTTTATGTTGAAGGCGAGCAGGCGGGCACCAAGGTGCTGAGGACAGTAAAGAACGGCAAGGTGACGGTCGAGGGCATTTCCGCCATGGTGCTGGCGCAGGACGACAATAAGGCTGAGGGCGGAAGCTCGCTGCCGGTGATTATCGCGATTGTGTGCGTTGCTGTAATGGCTGGCGCTGCCGGCGTTGTGATTGCAGGCAAGAAGAAAAAGCCGAAGGCGCGGTAAGTCTGCGGACGGCAGAAAAAGCGGGATAAAAAGTGAAGTAGAAATCAGAATGGCAGCAAGGGCATTTCAGAGTGAAAGATACTTTGAAGTGCCCTTTTGCGGCAGGCTGACTGGCCGGCGTAAAAGCGGGTGCGGACCTTTGCAGACGTTCAGGAAAAGAATACTTGAGGAAGCCTGGCAGGCGCGATATAATTATATTAAGAACGCGCAAACAGAAGTAAAAATGTTTTTATGGAGGTAGGTATGCAGACTTATCAGGAATTTCTGGATCGGATCAATTCCTTTGAAAAAAAAGAATTGGATTTCGGGAAAAAATATTTTAAAGGAAATCCGTCAATTGCAAAGAAGGTTGACAAAAATAATGCATTTCGAAAATTTTACGGGGACACGGTAGTTTTTGCACTGGATGAGAAGGTAAAAGAAAAACTGGCGGAATATACCGAAGTATTGTATCAGTCCGTTCCGGAATGCTTTTCTGAAAGGCTTATACCGGATGCGTTTCACGTAACGCTGCACGACCTCGCCAGCTCCTCGGAACTGCGGGACGTGGCGGAAGAGCTGTTTATGAATGAGCTCCGGATAATCGAAAAGGCGGAAGAACTGCGGGAGTTTGAAAAGGCGAAAATCCGGATGCAGAGCAAATACATATTCAATATGGTTGATACCAGCCTGGTTTTGGGGCTGTATCCTGCAGATGAAGAGGACTATCAAAAATTAATGGATTTGTACTATATTTTTGATAATATTAAGAGTTTGTATTATCCTTTTACACCTCATATCACGCTGGCGTATTACAGCATACATGGGTTTGATTCACAGACGGCCGCAAGGCTGGCAGAGACGGTCGGCCGGCTGAATGAGAACAGCATGGAAATAGAGCTGAATGTTAATAACTTATACTATCAGAAATTCAGAAGCATGAATGATTATGTTAATGTCATCAATCTGGGAGTTATGGATTTACTGCAGGGGGAACAGCATTTTCAGAATTAAAAGAAAACGGTTTTCAGAAGTTCGTATATTCTTAAAATCTTTTAGGTTTTCTTATCCAACAGTAGTGAATGAACGGTAAGCTATGTTATTGCTGCCCTTGTATAACTCAGCTGTTAATCCTGCTTCCGCGTGGGGCAGATTGAAAATCTCACTTCCCGCTTTTTAATCATGCCGGGCACGTTCAAACGTGCCCGGGTTATCAGCAATTATCTTCTTACCGGCGGGTGCAGATCCCATTCCGGAAAGCAGCTCGCAAACCCTTCCAAGTTCTGCGTCAGGACAACTTTTTCTTTTTCAGTGACGTCCGAATCCATTTCCCCGAACATGGACTCCAGATCATCAAAATCGCTGTTGGTTCCGTTTGTCGGATTATTCTCTCTCATAACGATATTCCTCCCATTTTATGCCACAAGTGTTTTTACCGGAGCACCAACAAATTGATCTACTACGTTCCGAGCATCTTTCCACTGGCTGACACATTCATTGATCGTCTGCCGGCCCTTTGTGGTCTCCATCGTATATCTCTGATCGATCTCCTGTAACTTCCCCACAATATCTTTTTTAGCACGGAGAATGTTGTAGCCGCAGAACGCTGTCCCAGCCAGCCCAATAAGTCCGGCTATTCCTGCCGATGCAAACAAGATCACTGTCATAATTGCTGTCACTATCGTTGCCATTGTCCACTTGGCTGGCGTTTTTGACTGCACTCGTACAATTTCCTCAGCCTGGCAAGATTCCATATAACTGTCATACTCCCTGCACAGCTCTTCGCAATTGTTGCCGTCTGTTGTCGTCCCTTTCCAGCCGTTCACACTGATTGTAATTTTCTCCGGGAAAGCCGCCTTCTTTTCTGTAATATAAGTATTGAATCCTTTGTTTATATAGTTCCGGAGGAACGATACTGCCGTTTTTTTCTCAGACGGCAGCGCCGGTTCCTTGTTGTCGATCACCTTTGTCATCCGTTCTACCAGATCCAAGACTTCTTCCTGCCGCATTGCCTTTGCTTTCGCGATCTCCCGCTTTGCTTTTTCTTCGTCACCCTGATACCGCCTGACCGCCTTGTAATACTCTTCTTCCTCGCGCAGCGGCTGCTCTTCATAATCGTATCCGCTGATCAAGGTAATCAGCTTTTCGTCAATCTCGCGCTTTAATTTCTCTTGGCTGACGGGTGCATTCATAATATTGTCAAAATCTTTGACGATCCGGCCCACCGAGTCGATCCGTCCTACATAGGAATCAATGTTGTCATACTCTTCCACACAGCTCATCAGCTCCGGGTATTTCTTACTGATACTGTTCTGATATTGATGGCATTTCTCTTTCCAGAGATTCTCCTGTTCCTCCTCAAACATGCTCCGGCTGCCCTTGATCTCATTCAGCCAGCGGCTGATATAATCATCGCACAAATGGCGCTCATCCGGCCCAAACACGCCATTTACATAAGCGTCGATATAGGTAAAGGTTGCCGCCGAAAAGTTGGCCGGATTCTGATGTGAAAAATAGATGGACAGCCATTCATAACAGGTCTGGACCCTGTTGTTTCTTCGGCAGATCAGTGCCATTGTGAGTGCGGTTCTCTCTTCATCTCTCCGAACGGCTTCTGCAATCGCCCGCTCTGCCAGATCCCTGTCATTCCCAATCCATGCGGAAACTGCCACCAGGCACGGTGCAAGCCAATATTTAGGAGTTGAAAGCATCAGCTCCTCCGAAACCCGTGAGATAGTTGTCTTTTTTACCAGTGCAAGATCCGTCGCCTGAAGTACGCCAAGCATGGTATCCCGTATGACTTTATAATCTCCGTATTTTGTTTCAAGTTCCTGTCGCACCCGCACAAGCTCGGTCAGAGCCCTCTGCAGCTTCTGGTTGTTCTCCATTTTCTCAAATGCAGCCCGCAGTTCAATCAGCTCTTTGCTGATTTTGCCGACATCTGTCTTCACACTCTGCAGATTTTTATCTATCCCCTGCAGATTCCTGTCAACTCCTTGCAGTCGCTGGTTGGTTACTGCCTGGGCTTCAGCCAGGTCTTTCATCTTTCTCTCAAGACCCGCCACATTTACGGTTACTTGTTTTTCCATTTCTCCTCCTCTTCAAGTACATTAAATATTTGCATCATTTTTGTATTCAACTTTAAGTTTATTGTAGGAATTTAAAAACTTTTGACTGAATTCGGATTCTTTCATCTTCTTTATAATGCTTTCCAGCGGAAAGAGATAATGATTGGCAAAATACTGCACTTTTGATTTCAGGTAAAAGTCGTTGTTGTAGTAGGGCGAATCCGGATTTTGCTTTACTGCTTTCAAAAGCGCAAAACAAGTCTTCGGCACACCGCAGTGCTCCGCCAGATCGCCGTAGATCTCACACATTACCGTCGTAAAAAAGCGAACTGACGTCCTTCTCCCGATAAAATAGGGGCATATTTTGTCAACAAATTCACACAGCTCCGCCTCATCCTTTTCCGACTGCATATTCAATGCAGCCAGCGTTAGAATCTCCTCTTCAAAATCAAGCAGGTGATATGCCGCAACCGTAAAAAGCTCCAGCAGTTCGCGTACCTCCAGATATTCCAGGGAAATATCCAACGCCTGATGAAAAAACTGTTTCAGCGCACCGTCCCGCCGATCCACATACTCCTCGCAGTACGCCATAATAAACATTGCTGGTGCATGATCCTGCGATATGTTCAGAATTTCCATAGCATAATGCCTTGCGCTGTCATACCTCCCCTCTTTAAAAAAATGAATCGCATTTTCCTTGCTCAAAAGCACTTTCCCGTTTGCATTGAGCGTTGCTCTTGAATAATACTCTTCCTTTCCGCACTGATTGCATACAAGCATCCTTTTTTCTGGATGAAATGTAACATGGCTGCTGCCGCAGCCGCTGCAGGTCAATCCGCTGGCTTCCACACAGTCTTCCTCCTCCGCTACGAGAGCGCCCTCCAACTTCCGGACAGCTGTCCCATTTTGCTACAGAAATTCTCTGCTTCTTAAAAACCTGCCTATAGTTCCATACCGCATGCCATACAGAATTTTGCCATTGGCACTAGTTTTTCGCCGCAGCCCGGGCATCGGAGCTCAAGCCGCTTTCCGCAATACGGGCAGAACTTCGCGCCGCTCACCAGTTCCTGCCCACAATCCGGACACAGCGGTTTTTTCGGTATTGTCTCACCGCAGTTTGGGCAAAACCTTGCCCCCCTGACAAGCTTTGCGCTGCAGGCAGGGCAGATAGCCGCCACTTCTGTTGCAGCTGCAGTCTCCGCCTGGGATTGGTCGATGCCAACGCTCCCCATTGCTTCCCTCGCAACTTCACCCATTCCGGCACCGATTGCACCACCGACCCCGGCACCCATTCCAAAGCCCATTCCGGCACCTAAAAATGCGGAGGAAACTCCTTCGTTTGATGCCGCGTTTTCCATGACGCCAAACGCCCTTTCCTGCTGATATGTATAACCTTCTCGTTCCCGCATCCGGGCCCGTGCAGCCGATTCAATATCCATCTTCCGCGCAGTGCCCTCAGCTTCCAGCTCGTCTTTTTTTCGCTGAATTTTCATTTCATTGAGTACGCGCAGATCCTCGTCCGGCACATTGATGCTGTGGAACGAAAAATTGTCAAGGGTAAGTCCGAAATCATCGAAATGCCCCCAGAGCTTGTCGTAAATCAGTTTTGAAAATTCGGATAAATATGCACTGATCTTTAAAATACCAATTTTCTGCCCAATCATACTTTTTGCGAGCAGATCCGGCACATATTCCAGTATTTTGGCACGCATAAACGACAGAAGTTCCTCTCTTGTATAATCGGCCCTTGTCCCTACTATCTGATATAAAAACTTTTTTGCCTGAGTTTCTGCCAGGTTTTGGTTCTCCTTCTCAATATGGACGCCGAACAGGCCGAAAGCACGCACATGCACATTGACTTCCTCTTCCGGATCTAGAACGACGACTGGCGCCTGAGTCCCCCAGTTCAGTTCGTTCATGTAAGTCGTGTTGATAAAATAGACAGTGCTGTGGAACGCCGATTCGCCGCCTGTAAGAGCATTGCTGATATTCCGGAACGGCGCGAATCTGCTGTTGCCTGTCTCAAGTTTTATCTTGCATGGTCCGCAAAAAACAGAGCACTGTGCTTCCCCCATGCCGTCTTCATATTCCGCGCTGCCGGCTGAAAAGTTGTTTGTAAAAACTGCCATCTGGGCCGGCGCAACGATCAAATAAGAGCCGTTCGGAAAGTCTTCATATTCAAATTTGTGAACGACAAGTCCTGCCTCCTGGCTGCTTTCCGGCTCCCACTTAATGACATCAACGGCAAACGATCCGATAATTCCTTTGTGCTGCTTTTCTTTCTCATTGTCACTATGAAATAATGCCATATCGTTAAGCTCCTTTTTTATTCAGTAATTATTTGGAATTGCAAAATCCGGATCCCGCATAAATGCGGGATTTGTGCGGGTTTGATGTTGTCCTGGATGATGGAAAGCATTTCTTCAGGAAGCATCTGATTATCAATCCTGCAACTTTTCTGGGAGATGACGCATTTGAATCCGTCGAGATCTATAAATCTCTGCTGCTGGAAATTTGCTTTGAGAAAACCTGCATCATCTTATGTCCGAAAGTTCTTCCCTCCCCATGAAGCGGGAAGGCATTGAACCTCATTTGGGCTGCAGACTTCCAACCATGAAATTTGTCTGTCCCGGGATGAAGTGGAAATAGGATAAGATTACAAAGAGATCCCATCGTGCCTGCCGCTGCAGCAGCTCATGCACGGTATTTTCTTGCTTAAGGATGATATACGTTAATCCCGAGCAGAATCTCCGTACTTATCCGGGTACAGTACCTGTGTTGCCGGGCAAAAGTCATAGGATGAAAAAGCGTTTCATGCGAACCTGCTTCTCGCATGAATTACCCAGCTTAATATTGTGATGGTTGCTGATAAAAGCCATAGACATCAACATATCCGCATTTTAAAACTGCTTATTCCATAAGTCCATATACCGGACACTGCTTTACTTCCAGATCTTTTATCCAAATTTATTTTCATGTCTGAAAATCCGGTTTTTTATATACACCTCCTGAAAATCCGGTTATGCCGGATTTTTGTCCTATTAGATTCAAGATTGCGTATTTGTTTCGCAATTACCCACTGTAATTATATTAAATTATAATCAGCATTTCTTTCCTTGTCAACAAGACTTACGGTGAGAGCGGGGGACAACCGCATTTAAGAGCCGGGCAAAAGAGAGAGAGAGAAGAAAATATCTCTTATTGACAGACATTTAGATTATTATACCAGAAATAGTTGAGTTTGTCATCTTATGTTTTGAATGTATCCTGTTTTTTGTGCCGGGAAAAGCTGAAATTTGCGCTGATGCGGCTTTAGAGTATAATCATTATTGGGGAAAAGGGAAGAGGGCTACAACAAACACATGAATAAAAAGAATGTGAATCATTCATTTTTCTGTCACATTAATGAAAGGAAAAAAGGATGGTTTACATAATAAAAGAACTACAGGAGTGGATGGAAATGGAAATATTCGCAAAGGAAGATCAGGATTACCTGTATAAATCATAATGCTGGATAAGCAGGCAGTGCAGAACCAGAACATCCTCCGGAAATTGAGCCTGAGTATCTTGAAATGATAGAGCTGATGAAGCCTGCATTGTTCATGAGGAAAAGCGTTTTGCGATCAGCTTTTATCTTATCAAATATCTGGAGGAAGTATTATCTTTTTAAAACGGGTTTTGTAGGTGTTTTTGGAATGGAAACCTTCATGCGGCTGCGTCCGCAGTGCTTGCATTTTTGAAAAAAGCGTGCAATAATATAATAAAAAAAGAGCAGTCAGAGACGGCAGAAGGCCGGGAAAATACGCAGGAACACAAGTGCGTTCAGAAACGGATGAAATAAGCCGTAGGAGTATTTAAATTATTTCCATAACGGGAGGTGCGTGCAATGAATATAGGCGGGATTTCGGCAGGATATTCATATTGGGGCAATACATATAACGGTCAGGATCTTCGGCAGACAGCTGGAACAGATTACAGCAATGCAGCGGCGGATTCCGCCGGTAAAATTCCGGGCGGAAGAACGGCAGGAGCCGCCCGGAATCTGCCGGACAGCCGACCAACCGGCGCGGCAGCGGGTGTATCGGGCAGCAGCGCCGCCGATGCCGGCAGAACTATTCCGGGCAGCGGGACGGCAGAAGCTGCCGGCAGAACTGCTGGTGCTGCACCCGAGAAGGCCGGACAGAGGGCAGGGCGCAAATCTGCCCCGGAGGAGTGTCAGACCTGCAAGGAGCGGAAATATCAGGACGGCTCGGACGAGAATGTTTCCTTCAAGGCGGCGACTCATATTGCGCCGGAGGCTGCGGGAGCGGCGGTGCGTGCGCACGAGGGGGAGCATGTTTCCAATGCCTACACAAAGGCTGCGGAGAAAAACGGAGAGGTGATCAGCGCCACGGTGTCCATCCATACGGCCATCTGTCCGGAATGCGGCAGAACTTATGTGTCCGGAGGTACAACGCGCACAAGCATCAAGTATCCGAACGAATCCAATCCGTACCAGCAGAACCGGAAGTCACAGGACGCAATCCGGTTCCGGGGGCAGAATATTGACTATGCAGCATAGCGGGACTTTCCGCAGGGCCGCAGGCATTTCCGGAGCGGGCCTCTCAAGGTGCCGGCGGCCCGTTTTTTAACAGAGCCCAATGCCGGCGGTACAATGCTTTTTCCAGCCTCGGCCGGATATACCCGGCCATGTTTTGAACGCTACCGTCAGTTTTCATGAAAGTCCCAGAAGTGTCCGGCCGTGCTGTATCACATCGTCATACGCCATTCCGCGCGGCTATGGTGTGGCCTGGATTACGGCGATCAGCCGGTTTTCCGGAAAAACATAAATGCGCTGGCCTCCGTAGCCGCGGAAGGCGTACCAGCCGTCCCCGAGACAGAACAAAAATCCGTAGCCCGGGTCCGCGGAGGAGGGGGAAAGAGCCTCCCGGAGATATTTCTCCGGGACGATGCGCTGCCCTTCGAACGTTCCTCCGTCCAGACAGAGCCGGCCGAGCTGCAGCATTTCGCGTGCAGTCAGGGCAGAAGGGAGTTCGTCGGCATCCTCCCCGCCGCCGACACTGTAACAGACGCCGCACGGGCTTTTGTACCATCGCCCGCTGCGGATGCCGAGCGGAGCATAAAGTTCCCGCTCAATAAAGCCGTAAAGATCGCCGCAGACGGCTTCCAGTACTGCGGCCAGCAGAATAACGTCAAATTCCTTGTAATTGCAGCGGGTTCCCGGAAGGTCCGTAACCGCACAATCAGCAATATGGGAAAGCCAGTTTCCCGAGCGGCGCATCTGTTCCATCATCGGACAATGGTAATGAATGCCCCCGTTCCAGTAGATCCCGGAGGTCATTGTGAGAAGATGCCGCACCGTTATAAGCGGATGGAGCGGATCGCGGCCTTCCCGCAGCACAGGTATATAATCCGCTGCCGGCGCGTCGAGCCCGGGCAGCAGTCCGCGGTCAAGTGCAATTCCGGCCGTCAGGGACATAATGCTTTTGGCAACGGAGCGCAGTACATTCCGGCTCTGTGCCGTAAAACCGTTATAATAGTTTTCAGCCAGGATTTCACTGTCCTGCCAGAACAGAACGCTGTTGATCAGACGATAGCGCTTCCTGCCGATATACCCGTTGATTTCTTCTGCAAATGTCATGATATTTTCCCCGTAAATAATTAGATTTTTACTGATCAGCCCGCCGGAGACTTCAGATATTTTCCGATAACGGAAAAGGGATTGCGGCGCAGCTGCGCCGGCATTCCCTGCGCGATTACGCTGCCGCCGTCTGTGCCGCCGCCCGGCCCCAGCTCGACAATGTAATCGCAGCTGGACAGGATGTATGGATCGTGTTCTGTAATCAGCACCGATGCACCCTGCTCTACAAGCTCGTCCAGCAGCTGCATCAGCCGTTCGCTGTCGGAAAACGAAAGTCCGGTGGTCGGTTCGTCAAGGATATAAAGCGCATCTTTTGTATTTTTTCCCCTTGCCAGCTCCTTTGCCAGCTTGATCCGCTGGCTTTCTCCGCCGGAAATGGTAGGAGTAGCCTGGCCGAGCCGGATATAGCCCATTCCCACGCGCTGCAGAATATCGAGCAGCCGGAAGATATTCGTATCCCTGCCGGAGAAAAAATCCTTGGCTTCATCCACACTCATTTCAAGAATTTCGCGGATATTTTTGCTGTCGAGAAGCACATCCATTACTTCCGGCACATAGCCGGAACCTCCGCAGCTCTCGCAGGGAATATCAACAAAATTGCCGAATCCCACATGATAGTGAATCACCCCGTCGCCCTTGCAGCGCCGGCAGCCGCCGGCGCTGTTGACAGAAAACATGCCTGCCGTCCAGCCGCGTTCCGAGGCTGTTTCCGTTGCGGCAAACATGGCACGTATGCGGTCGAATATCCCGGTGTAGGTGGCCGGGCAGGAGGTACGGCTGCGCCCGATGGGACGCTGGTCGATAACATAGCAGCGGCGAAGGGCTTCGCTGCCGGCAAGGGCAGCCGGGAGATGGCAGGGAATGGCCGGCGGGTCTTCCTCCTCTCCCGTCACACATTTGTTTTTCAATGCTTCCTTCAGCTTCGGCACGAGCGTATCGGAGATCAGGCTCGATTTGCCGCTGCCGGAAACGCCGGCAATACCGACCATAACGCCGAGCGGCAGGCTTACGCTCACATCCTTCAGATTGTGGGTATTGGCATGGGTGAGTATGAGTCGCTTTTCTCCCGCAGTCCGGAAAACGGTTTTTACCGGAAAACCCTTTTCTGCTGTCAGATACGGAGCCGTGCGGGATTCCCGGCATTTCAGAAATTCTGCAAAGCCGCCCTCGTAAATTTTCATTCCGCCGCGCATGCCTGCATCCGGCCCGATATCAATAATGTAATCTGCCGCACGCATAAAATTTTCATCATGCTCCACTGCGACCACGGTATTTCCGCTGTCAGCCAGCCTTCGGATAATGCGGATCAGATTTTCCTTTTCCGTTTCGTGCAGACCGATTGTCGGCTCGTCAAATACAAAAATAATCGAATCCATTTCCGTGATGGTATAGGACGCGAGAAACAGCCGCTGAATCTCGCCGCCGGACAGCGTGGGGAGCGGGCGGGAGAGTGCCAGATGGAACAGGCCGACCTCGATCATACAGGAGAGCTTGGTGCGCAGCTCATCAAGCAGCGGGTTCCGTTCGCCGCAGGTGGAAAAGAATTCGTACAGATCACGGATATACATATTTTCCAGCTCCGTAATCGTTTTCCCGTGAAAGGTCGTGTGCGCCGCCTGCTCGCCAAGCCCTGTGCCGAGACACTTCGGGCAGGTCCGCTGTGACATTGTGCCGTCCTGTGTCAGCAGCCGGGCAAGCCGGCCTGAAGTGGAGAGCGCACCGTTTGTCAGCATGGTGATCCACGGAATCATTCCCGGAAACCGGGATTTTCCTTGATCGCCGTACTTCAGCAGGGCGAGCTGCTCCGGGGTCAGGTCGCCGACGCGGCTGCTTGCGAGGTCAAAGCCGTACCGTTTTCCAAATTCTGACAGAATACCGCTCGTGGAACTGCGCCGGCCGAGCCCGCACGCGATATCGCAGATCAGCTGTTGCCGGTCGGCAAACAGGGCTGCTTCGTCAATCAAATGCGCCGTGCCCCTGCCGAGGCATTTTACGCACATGCCCTTTGCGGAGCCGCGCTGAAACATGGAGATATCGAGCGGCTGCCCGTCGTTGAAGGCGGGATCGCGCTCGCCGTAATTGGTAAACAGAGCCGCGAGCAGCTGGCTTATTTTGATTCTGGTGCCCACCGTGCTGCGCGGATTGGACTGACGGATAATGCGCTGTTCGACCGCAACGGTCGGAGAAAGCCCGGTAATGGAATCAAAGGATGGTGCAGCGTCAATCATAAACTGCGTATCGGAAAACATGAGATAGCGGCGCTTGCCCTCCTCATAGAGCGTATCAAAGGCAAGGCTGGATTTGCCGCTGCCGGAAACGCCGGTGATAACTGTGAGCTTATGCTTCGGAATCGACACGTCGATTCCTTTGAGATTGTGAATTCTTGCATTTTTGATGCGGATATATTCGTCTTTCATTATTTTTCCCCTGGCAATATCCCCTTTATTCTGGCGCGTCTGAAAGCATTCGCAGTGCGAAACCTCTGCAGCAGTTTCGCCCGGCTTCCGACGGCAGGATTATTATAGCGTTGCGCCGGTTCACCGCACCGAACTTTTTTTATCATTTTCCTCCGGGGGTTTTTGGGGGCCGAAAGCCGCGCGGGACAAGGGTGCGAACCATTCCAGCAGACAGTATTTTCCGTCAAATCCGGCCAGATTTATTTTTTCGAGATGAATAGTCCGGCTGATATCCGGCAGCGCTTCCGTGCCGAAAACATAGCGGCTGATCAGGCGGTACATTCGGCCTGCCGTTTGCTGAGAGATTTCACGGTAATGGTGATTCCCTATATAGTGAAATTTTATGCAGGGGCACCCGCCGAAGCATGCTGTCTCGGGTTCGGAGGGCAGGAGCAGGGGAGACGTTGCCCGCAAATCAGGGCCGGCTTTTGTTCCTCCCAGGAAGGAAGCATGTCCTGCCGGCGGAATTGCATGTCCGTGCTGCGCGGCCGCAGACGGTGCCGTTTCATCTTCTAGCTGCCGGATGGCCGTGAGATAGCGGGAATAATCCCTTCCGTCGCGGAAATGATGCGTAAGCCCGTAATAGACATCCGCTTCGCAGCCGCCAGGGAGCAGAGAACGGGTGTTGTCCCAGAAGTCAAGCGCCGCCTGCGGGGCCAGCCGGGCAGAATTCCGGTACGGGATATTATGCCATGTCCCGAGCAGCCGGATCTCCGGCAGATATACGGCTTCCGGGCCGAAGAGCCGGCCGCCGCTGCAGGCGGCGCCGTAATCCTGAATCGGAAGAAGAATGGGAAGTTCCGGTTTTTCCGCGCGGTATCGGCCTGGTGTGATACCAAATTCAGCGCGGAATGCCCGGGTAAATGACTGCTCATGTTCAAAACCGAAATCCAGAGCGATTTCCAGCACCGTTTTCGAATTGTCCTGCAGAGCGGCAATGCTCTCGGTCAGCCTGCGCCTGCGTATATATTCCGCCGGGGTCATGCCGTATGCAAACTGAAAAAGGCGGGTAAGGTGCACCGGTGAAAACAGGGCGGCACGCGCCGCTTCCGTCATACTGATTTTCCGATGCAGATTGGCTTCAATAAAATGAAACAGAGGTTCAAACCGTATTTCAGACATATCTTCATCCTTTCACGGAGCTGTATGCCGCGCTGCCCAGGTGTACTGCGCTTTTTTCTTCCGGATGCCGCCGGGTATTTCCCGCCGGATGCCGCCCGGAAAGCTTCCGGGGCTGCACGGCGGTTATCCGACGCGGCGGATTACACCGCAGCCGATCATTGTACCTGCATTACCGGACGGCTGTGTATGAAAATCATCCGGATGCTCATGAAGAATAACGGTACGGCCGATAACTTCATCAATACGGATGCGGTCGGTGAGGAAGGCGGACCAGGCGATGTCCCGGCAGCCGAGCAGAGGCGGGAAATCACCCGCGTGGAACGGATGGGGACATTTCATCGGATTGTAGTGGCTGGCGGCATCGGCAAACGGCTCCTGTGCCGTGCCGGTGCAGGACGGGCCGCTGTGCAGATGGAGCCCGAAGAAACGGCCGGAGCAGGCTCCGGCTGCGTGAGGGAGCCCCTCCACGGAAATCTGAACCAGAATGGCCCGCGGACGTTCGCAGAACTGGATAACTCCGTACAGCGCCGGATGCTCCGGACTGCCCTGGATAATAGCGTAGGCGGACGGAGCAGTGCAGCGGAGCCCGGAAAATGATGCTTCTTTCATGAGGCTGTTTCCTCCACTTCGAAATTAAGAAGAACGCGGGAAATGCCGGATGCGGCAGTTCCTGCTATAGAATATGCACCGCTCCGGAAAAGGTGCAGGCATTCCCGGCGGTATCTGCCGCACAGAGATCCGTTTGCGGCTTATCTTTAGCGGCACGATACGGCAAAGGAGGAAAACACATCAAACAAATATTATGCAGAACTGCACGGTTTATTTTTGTGATATGATATGGCACGGAACGGGGTGTCCCTCCTCGTCCGTAAGCGTCTGTTCCTTCTCCGACCAGAAAAACTTTCGGAGGCTGAATTTGCCGTTCTCGTAATCGTAGCCGTCCCCCGAGTCCTCGTACAGCTCATACGCCGCATCCTGTCCGGGATAGACCATCAGCGCTGCGGGCATCCGCTCCGCCGTCGAGGCGGCCGCTTCTGAGACGGGGATAATGCTTCCGGCCCGCACAAACAGAGGGATTCTCTCAAGCGGTGCCTGTGCATCGATCCATATTCCGCCGCCGAATTTCCGGCCTGTCCAGAAATCGTACCAGCAGCATTTTCCCGGCAGATACACCCTTCTGGTATGCCGGTCTCCGGCAATCTCCGTGCCGTCCGGCTTAAAATACAGCGGCGACGTAACCGGGCATACCATAATGCTTTCGCCGAACATATACTGGTCACTGATATTAAGAACCGCGGGATCGTCCGGAAAATCAAACGCCAGCATTTTCATGATCGACTGGTCTTCCAGCCATACCTTCCCTGCGGCAGAATAGATATAGGGCATAAGCTCGTAGCGGAGTTTGTTCATGCGCAGCAGGGCCTGATAAACTTCATGATCCGTTCCGCTTATGCGCCAGAGCTCTCTTCGGCAGTCCGTTCCGTGGCCGCGGAACACGGGAAGAAAGCAGCCCCACTGATACCAGCGCACAAACAGCTCCCGGTAGGCCGGATCTTCGGCTGTATTATTATAATCGCCGTCCCAGTACCAGTCCCGGCTCTTTTTGACGAAAAACGCCCCGATATCCGAGGTCCAGTAGGGCAGTCCGCTTGCACAAAAATTCAGGCCCGCTGCAATCTGCCGCCGCAGCGTATCCCAGCTTGCGGCGGTGTCGCCGGACCAGAGCACAGTTCCGAACCGCTGCTGTCCGATGTATGCACTTCTGGTAAGATTAAATACTCTTTTGCTGCTGTTTTCCCTTCTCTGTCCCTCATAAATTCCCATGGCATGATAAAAGGAATATGCGTTGAGTTTATCGGCAGGCATACGATCGGATACTTCCCTCACATATTCGGAATAGAGAACGGGCGGCTCGGGGCGCTCCCGGTGGCCCCACTCGGGGGTAAACGGTTCGCTGGAGTCGCACCACCATGCATCCGTGCCGCTGCGGAAAAGTTCTTCCCTCACCTGTTTCCAGTAAAGCTCCCGGCCTTTCTGATCAAAAGCATTGTAAATATCCGATGCGGGAAGAAGCAGATTATTTTCATGGAATTCCCTGTAATTTTCCGTGCTGCTGTCCATGTTTGGCCATATCGAAATCATGAAATGAATGTTTTTCTCGTGAAGCTGCCGTATCATGTCCTGCATATCCGGGAATCTTGTTTTGTCCAGCGTTTTCTGCCCCCACAAACCGTCGCTCCATGAGCACCAGTCGAGCACAATTCCGTCAAGCGATATTCCCCGCCGGCGGTGTTCGTCCGCGATCTGAAGAATTTCCTCCTGCGTTTCGTACCGTTCCTGAGACTGCAGGTAACCGAATGCCCAGCGCGGCAGCATCGAAGCCTTGCCGGTGAGCCTGCGGTATTCCGCCACCGTACCGTTCATATCTCCGCCGTTTATAAAATAGTAATCCATTTCCGGCACGGCTTCCGTGTACAGATAGGAACCGTACAGGGAGTCGCTGAAAATAACAGGGCTGCCGGTGTTTATAAGGATACCGTATCCCAGGCTGGAAAGAAGAAACGGTATGGAAATTTTACGGTTGCCCTGGTGCAGATAAAGGTACTGTCCGCGGAGATTGAGGGCTCCCTCCTCCTGCTGGCCCAGACCATACAGCGCTTCGCCCTCCTGCCATTCATAATGGACTCTTGTGTGATATAATTCTCTGCAGGGTACGCGGACAGCGTCGGTTACGTATTCCTTGATTCCGTCGGCCGTTTCCACCCGTTCTGTCCGGCAGGCTTTTTCCAGCTTCATGGCTGTAAAGCGTTCCAGAGACCTGCTGTTTGTTTCTCTTTCTTTCAGCCGGAGCGTTCCGTCCGGATTCCAGAAGGAGATGGATGCTGTTTTGCGGTTTATTCTCAGTTCCAGACCGGGCATGGTAAGAACTATGTTTCCGCGGTCAGTCTGGCAGTCCCAATCCGGCGGGCATGGTTCGGCAGTGATATAATCGCTGTGCTCATCTGAAAAGCCGGTATTCTCCGTATAAGTAATACGGATGGTTCTGCCGGTCATCGGAAGCAGCCGGAGTTTCCCGCGGTCGGACGATAAATACAGTGCATCCTCTCTTTTTTCTATTTTTTTAATTTCCGGGCTGATTTGCGGCGGGGCGTATAACATGAGGGCCTCCTTTTTCTTATCCATTTGATTTCATGAGATTATTGTTGCATGCGTGCCGGTATTTGTCAAGCCGCAGCGGCAGAGCATACTTCTCCCGGTTTGCGGCCCGGAACATTTGAAATTGACGAAAACAAAACGGAGTGCTATATTTAGTATGATTTTAGACCGCCCGGCGGATAGAGGCAGTGCTGCCGCGCGGGTAAATCAGGGCGGCATGAAGGCGAATACCCGGGCAACGGGGGAACGAAGGCGGACGGAGGTTATATGCAGAACGGAGATAAAATGAAAAAAATCAGGGGAAAGCTCGCTTCCGGCAGGGAAATAAAAAGCCCGGTCAACCGCAGACAGCGGCTTCAGAACGAGCTTCGAAGAATATTCTTTATCGTGATAGGAAATCTCATTTATGCGACGATCGTCAGCCTGTTTCTGCTGCCGGCAAAGCTGATGACAAGCGGTACGACCGGCATAGCGCTGGTAGTCAATCATATAACCGGCTTTTCCATTTCAGCATTTGTGCTGATTTTCAATATTCTGATGCTGCTGGTCGGGTGGGTGCTGCTCGGCGGGCGTTTTGCGCTGTCCACAGTGGCCAGTTCATTGATTTATCCGGTGGCGCTGGAGATCTGCAGCCGCGTGTTTGACGGCGTTGTCATTACCGAAAACCGGATGCTGAGCACGATTTATACCGGTGTCGGCGTGGGGCTTGCTCTGGGGCTGGTACTCCGCAGCGGTGCGTCCACCGGAGGAATGGATATCCCGACGCTTGCGCTGAACCGGTATTTCAAAATCCCGGTATCCGTCAGCCTGTACGCTTTTGATTTCTGCATTATGCTCGCGCAGGCTTTCTACAATCCGGTGGAGAATGTGCTGTACGGCATTCTTCTTATTCTGCTGACTTCCCTGGCGCTTGATAAAATGATGCTGATGGGGACGACGAGGACGGAGGTGAAAATTATCAGCAGGAAAACGCAGGAGATCTGCGACGGAATCCTGACAAAGCTTGACCGGGGCGTGACGATCCTGAACGGGGAGGGCGGATATCTGCACCAGGAAGCACAGGTGGTTTTCAGCGTCGTATCAAACCGCGAGCTGCCGCAGATCGAGCGGATTGTACGGGATATTGATCCGGAAAGCTTTATGGTGGTCAGCCGGGTAAGTGAGGTCTGGGGCCGGGGCTTTTCAATGAGCAAGAAATATGTTCCGGACGGAGCGGAACAGACGGACGGCAGCAGAGGGTAAGGAAATAGATCCTGGGACAGGGTTGAATGAATTTATTAGGCTGTAAAAAACTGTAAACAAGGGGTATTTTGAAAGTACTGCATGGTTATGAGGGGGCGGCTGGACGTGCGTCGGTGAAGCAGGGAAGATAGAAAAGGCCGGCGTATTGCCGTACCTGTACCGTGCCTGTGCTTTCCGAGAAGCAGGGAAGACGAAAAGTACCGGCGCATTTTGCAGGAATTCCGAAAGCCAGAATACCGTGCATCTATCGGTGGTATAATTTTGTTATATGTGAGAATGAAAACAT
>ERZ777305.1758-NODE-1758-length-22538-cov-6.466486_pt1 | contig 22538 bp, 17 predicted proteins | sample MGYA00374965_ERZ777305 | MGnify/ENA primary metagenome ERZ777305 (study PRJEB29328, sample SAMD00013331) | mouse gut metagenome | study: EMG produced TPA metagenomics assembly of the Metagenome analysis of fecal microbiota from mouse which was promoted... | reverse complement strand
AGTTTGAGGAACATATCCGCTCAGAATATTCCACTTTGATGGTGAGTGACCTTGATAGAACCGACCAAGTGGTAGATATCCTAAAGGAGCATATTCCCGAAAGCAGGCTGGAAGATGCGATAAATACCTTATGTGCCTGCGTCAACGATACCAAGTATGCCGTATTTGAGCAGGGGTTCTTGCGTGGGATTGCGGTGGCTAGAGGGGATGGGATATAGTCTATCCTCGCGCAGGTGCAATGCGGTGCAAATCATAAAAGTTGGGTGCAACGTGTAAAGTGGCTCCTTGATGTTCTATTTATCTATTACCGAGTTTATTAGCAATATTATCACTCAATGGATTAAATTTATACCAGAACCAGAAGAAACCCCTTTAAAATGGGGTTTCTTCTGGGTTACTTTGTATCAAACGTGACGTCAAAATATGGTGCGAATGAAGAGACTCTAACTCTCGACCTCTTCCTTGGCAAGGAAGCGCTCTAAACAACTGAGCTACATTCGCATATGTAGCTATTGTAGCATATGGTAGAGCAAATAGTCAACGTTTTTTCTTTTCTCCGTCCGCACATCTTAGGTTTATATAGAGTTCTAGCGGTATAAATCTCGAAGGAAGAATTCGAGATTATTATTTCAGATGGATACGAAAATTAAATATATCACACTCAAAAGAGCCACCCCTCCAACCAAGAAGAAGTAGCTTAACGCAATAATAACATAACGGAAAGGTAAAATCAACCCCTTGCTTAATCCGCCAGTAGAAAGGTATATAATATGGAAACTATTGCTATCCCTAAAGACAAATATAATGAGCTGAAACGTAAGGCTGACGCTTACGACAAAATGAATGCTTGGGCCAGCACGGGTGGCAAAAGAGCATGGGATAGCCTTACCCCCGAGCAACGCTCCGAGCGTTAGCACCCTTAGCATGGCTCTGTTTGTATTTTGCGAGCTCAGCACGTAGCTCGGCGTTTTCTTTTCTTAGTCTTTCGAGTTCATTATCCATTTTCTTGCTCCAATTCCCCCAGCGGAGGGAGTAAGGGTATCGACCTTGACTTTTTAGATTACTTTTGATATTATAAGCGAAAGGCTATTTCTTCTCGGGAGTGGCCTTTTTTGGTTTGATTTTGATGATAATATAGTCTATTTGAGTAGAAACGTCACTTTCTTTGCTGTTGTTATTTTTACAACAGCATTTTGCTTTTCACTTGACTAATATGTCGCTTAGGCTTATTATAAGTATAAGCTGGTACGCTTCACAGGGGTTCCACTGCATGTTAGTGGAGTGTGGAGACTTTAAAAACAAAAACAGCGGATTAAAACAAACCAATGTGCCCCAGGGTGGGCGCGCATCAGCGCGAAGGCTGGCTCGCAAGGGCCAGTTTTCTTGGTTTCTGGCTTCGTGCGCAGCGGGTATATTAATTTAACTCTGTCTACTGGTATGTTTGGGCGTGCAGGAAATTCTGGACATTGGTGGGTGTCATATAGCTATTCAGCAACTACGCACGCTTATATACTTTATGTAAATACTGCAGTTGACCCATTCAACACAGGTAATCGTTATCTTGGTTTCTCCCTCCGCTGCCTTAGTACTGTATTAGACATGTAGAGTGGAGAAAAGATATGCTCGGAAAAATGCTTCCGAGCATATTTAGGCCTAAATATGCATTCTAATATTACGAAAATTAGGCGTATCTTTTTATTTTTCTAAATCCCCTCCAGATGTCGCATATCATGCGTCAGTTGCTTGCCACATAAAGCAGCGTTCCGCTGAGATAGCCTGAATCCCCATTTCAGTTGGTACTTCAACTCCCATAAACTGCGAGCAAGCCCGACATGGCGGAGAATAAGGATGCCAGCCAACACATTGTTTAACTCGCAAAACCAGTTTTCCGCCAGCCATGGATTCAATCACAAAAGCGGTATTGTCCCACTTTCCAAGAATGAAGCTCCCCGCTTTTTTGAAAGTTTCATCCTGGCTGTGCGATTCAATGATGCAACCCTTGTTTCTGAGATACTGTTTTAGCTTTTGTCTTTCCATTTGTATGCCCTCCTTCGCAAAAAATAGACAACAGTATATTTAGAAAAATCAGTTATAGCAATGTACAGCCCTCCTTATCTTTCCATTGTAGCATAGATTCGTATTTTTGTCAATAGCACTAATGGTTTTGCTGGTTTTTCGCTGACCAGTCATCAGCATCGTGGCCAGCATAGTTGAAAGTGCCAGTAGACACGGCCAGAACGACAACCCCGCTGCGCACGAAGTAAAAAATATTTCATAAAAAATTAATAGGTTGGGATGCCATAAACATCCCAACCTTTACGCTTTAGCCCTAGGGCTACGCATTGAGGCGCGCTTCATCCAGCAAAGTATGCAAATAACTGTTGACCCTGGCTTCCCTTTCTTTCAGATTGTCGGGAGCGATTGTCAGTGCCTGAGAACAGATATCCATCAGAGCGTGCACTGCACCAGGTTTCATGATCACAAGCGGAAGAGGCTCCGGTGAACCCAGCTGCTCAATAATCATGCCCGCAATTGCCGGAATCACTACATTATGGATATAACTTTCCTGTTCTGCCTGCCGCAAAGTGCAATCGTCGGCCGGAACCGGACGCCAAGAGCCATTGCCTTCGTAGCGACGTCCCAGAACATTCTGCCCATTCAGATACTGATAAAGCCCCGTATCTTTGTTCAGAAAAATGTCCGGAATCTGGTCACCAATCACCTGGTCACGCGGATAGCCGATGATACTACCGATCTGACGTATCTGATCCATCTGGTCGGCACTTCTCTTACCTGTTGCGTTCTTGATTAAATCATATGTCAGGCGCAAGTCCTCTTTGTGGATACTCAACTCCGGTGACATTGTGACTGTTCTTACTTCACTCATAATACTCTCTCCTTTTTTGATGTTTATTTGGTTGCTGCATTGCGAGTCTAAAACATAGACCGCGCAAACTTAGCAACCAAGCCCTTCCAAAAGGAGTTTTCGCCTCAAAAATAGCAAGGAACATAGGATTTGCACCCTATACTTCCATTGTATCACAGATGTCTATTTTTGTCAAGTATATCGGAATAAATCTAGTAATCTTCTACTAGAGTAAACTCTTTTCCGGCGATAGAAATAACCGAATCTGGCTGAGCGCCTAGCGAGGTGAGTTCGGCGCGGATGCCGAGTTTTTTCATAATGTCGCGCAAACGATTGACCGATGCGTAATTATTGAGGTCGGTGCGGCGAGCAAATTTCTCGATTTTGGGTCCAGTGACAACAAATTTGTCGTCGATTTTTTCAGCCTTCCAGGCCTTGCTGAGTTGCTCCGCCCCAAGAGTGATAACAGGAAGATTGTCTGCCGCGGAAGCTGGCGATCGGGTTTTATTCTCATCCGAACCCACTTCGGTCGCTAATGCTCCCTCTCCTTGCTCGTCGTCGCCCGTCGTTACGGTGACTCCTCGTTTCGACCGCTCCCCGTTGGTTGCGGAGAGTTCGGAGCGAGAACAGAGCCCGCTTCCAGCTTCCGCGGCAACATTCTTCTCTCTAACCAGCGCGCGGAGCAACTCCGTAATTCCCTGCTTAGCAGCCGAAGAAATCGCAAATACCCGCGCATCGGGATTTACCGCCAAAATTGCGGCTTTTTGCATCTCAGTAATCTCCTCATCCACGCCTTCACACTTAGTTAGTGCCACTATTTCGGGGCGGCTTGCCAAATCCGCATAGCGCTCCAGCTCGTGCCGAATTACGCGATAAGCCTCGCCAGCATCATCACTATAAACATCTACCAGGTGCAACAACACGGCTGTGCGATCGACGTGACGTAAGAAATCATGCCCCAAGCCTTTGCCATCAGCCGCGCCTTCAATAAGCCCTGGAATGTCGGCAATCAAAATATCTTGGCTATCTATTGTAGCTACGCCGAGTTGTGGGGTCAAAGTGGTAAAGGGATAATCAGCAATTTCGGGGCGCGCATTACTCACCACTGAGAGAAAAGTCGACTTGCCGGCATTAGGTAAACCCACTAGACCAACGTCGGCAATCAATTTCAACTCCAGGGAAGCCTCAAATGCCTCGCCTGGCTCGCCCACTTCAGCAATCAGCGGAGTCTGGCGCGTAGATGACTTAAAATGCGCATTACCAAAGCCACCATCACCGCCCTTGGCGATTACTACCTCCTGTGTGTCCTCAGCTAAATCGGCCAGAATCTCACCATCACGACGCACCACGGTGCCAATCGGCACTTCCACAATCAAATCTTTGCCACTGCGCCCAGCACTGCGCTGGCCCGAACCATTGCGACCATCTTCAGCTTTGAGCTCGGGGTTATAGCGAAAATCAAGCAAAGTATTAGTGTCTTTATCAGCTCGAAAGATAATCGAGCCACCCTTGCCGCCGTCGCCGCCGTCTGGGCCACCCTTGGGGATATAAATCTCATGCCGAAAAGACACAGCACCGTCGCCACCTTTGCCGGCTTGCAGTTTGACTTTGGCAGTATCAACAAACATCTTTTTCCTTAATGAATATAGTTAAAGCTACCTACTGAGCTGGCCGGAATAATGCCTTCAGTCAACGTACCGACGCCGCGACTATCGAGGTTCATTTCACGAACTTTGATAGAACCATCTGGATTTACCGCCAAAACAATCCCAACGTGACCATAATAACCAGAAGTGGTCTGGAAGACGGCACCCACGGACGGAGTACGGTTTACTTTAAAGCCCATAGCAGCTGCGCGCGATGCCCAATAGCGAGCATGGCTCAAAGTAGCGCCACCTGGCATTGGTCGCAAGCCCATAGCCACACCTTCGGTAGCGCGCCAATACCAAGCATACCAAGTACACTGGCCACGCACCATCGGGTTGCCATTGATACCGGCTGGGTTATTATAGATGCCATTATATGCGCCGCGTGCCACGACCACCATGTTTTGACGGCTAGCATAAGAACCAGAGAAGCTATAGTTGGAATAGGTATGTACTGGCGCAACATACTCTGGACGCTCCGTGAATGGCAATACGCCACCTGGGAGTACAATCTGAGAATCAATAATCAGCGTACCCCCCTCGAGGTCGTTATAAGCAATGATATTCTCAGCCGTGCTGTTATACTTACTTGCCAAAGATTCTGCGCTATCGCCCGCTTTCACGGTATAGACGATACCAGGAATAGTTGGCACCTTGAGCACCTGACCCACCTCAACATTGGTGTTCTTAAGACCGTTAGACCAACGAATTTGGTCGGTCGTCACGCCATACTTGGCGGCAATACTAGCCATGGTGTCACCATCATTTACTACATAAGTCTGCACCCCACGCGAGATGTTAGTATTGATAACGCTCGGCTTCTCAATACGGTCAGTTGTGGTCTGGCTAATTTCCTTCATCGACTGAACAATCACATAGTTACCAGCCACGGTATCTACGCTAGCAAGGTTAAAACTATTTGAAAGGCTTGCCACTACATAGAGCTCAGAAAGCTGGTCGGCCGAAACATTATAGTTCTCGGCGGCCATGGCGTTCATATTGATGCTACCTGCCTCGGAATCGTTTTTGCTCTCCGTCCCCACCTTGGCGATGCCAAAAATCATCAAAAAGGCAGCTGCATAAGGCAAAAATTTGCCCATGAAGCTTCGGAATTTATGTTCGTTACGTTTCTTTCTCATAATAAATTTGAATATCACCCCGCCCGGAAGCTGTTATGGCCACCTACAAGGCAACATTACAGAGCTCGGCACAGTGGTCGAAAATATTCTGCTGGTGCTCCGCATCTGTAGTACTATAATACATCACACCATCGTCTCCTGTCAAGAAGAATAAGTAGTTTGAGGCCTCACTATCAGGGGTAGCGGTCGCTTTAAGCGCTTGAATACCAGGGTTAGAAATCGGCCCATAAGGCAAACCATGGTATAATCGGGTGTTATAGGGAGAGTCTATCTGTAAGGCCTCGGCATTATTCGTATAAACCTTGCGGTCGGGATCAACTAAATCTACTGCGTATTGCGTTGTTACATCACTACCAAGACTCATCCCCTGAGCAAGACGATTATAAAATACTTGAGCCACTTTTGCCTGATCAGCCGCGTTATTGGCTTCTTTTTGCACGATTGAAGCTAAAGTGATTCCCTGGTAAAGATTAAGTCCCTGAGCCTCGAATTTTGTCCGAAAGTCGTTTTCCTCTATGACATCCGCCATCTCTGTTAACATTCGCTCAATAATATCCTCTACAGTATCGCTCTGGTAAAATTCATAGGTTTCGCCATAAAGATACCCCTCAAGGCCAGCTTCTTCGGGTCTACCCTCAAAAATCCAGCTATAAGCCCCCTCATAGGGCGCCTGAAGGGCCTCATCAATCGTAGCGCCGTCATACCCTATTTTGAGTAGTTTGGCTCTCAAATCGCGTAGAGTTTCGCCAGGATTGAAAGTCAGGCTAAAAACATTGCCTCCTTTGCCCTCAGTAATGAGTGCTATTATCTCCTCAAGCGACATGGCCTTAGTTAGCTCATATTCACCAGTTTTAATAGTGTAGTCACTATAGTTGAGACGATAAAATATCTGAAAAACAATGGAATTGCGAATCAATCCGGCATTTTTGAGGCCAACTGCCACATCGGCCACTCCCGCTCCAGGTTCAATGTTAAATACCACGGGTTTACAGGCGGAAACTGAAGCATTTTCGGCTTCATCACAGTCTACCTCTGTAAATACCGGTTGAATATTCTGGTCGTAGAAGTAATATGCTCCAGCAGCAGCAGCAGCGAGCAAAATAATCACAATAAAGAGCGCCATGAGTAATTTGTGCGGCTTGGCAGCTTTTACTGATTGATGGTGTGCGGCCGTAGCCTTGCTAGTGGGCTTACCAGTATGCTCTTCGAGAAAGTCCTGCAAAATAATTGTAGCAGCTTCAGAGTCGATATCACCCTTTTTGTAGCCTTTTTTGCGAGATTTAAGGCGTTTTTCGGCCTCAACCGAGGTCAAACTCTCATCTTGGAAACAAATTTTGGCATCAGGAATTGCCTGCTTGAGTTCTTTAGCAAACTTACGCACGTAGCGACTTTGTTCGGTTTCTTCACCTTGACTATTGCGGGGTAGCCCCAAGACGAAGCTGTTGATATCCCAAGCTCGGGCTAGAGAGGCAATTTTTTTGAATTCTTCCCCGTCGTCGACTTCGACTGCGGGATATGGAACTGCGATGCGAACAGAGGAATCGGCCTTAGCCACCCCAATACGTTTTGTACCAACATCTAAGGCGATTAGTTTCATTACTTATCCTCCACCGTTAGTTCAATTGTCACTTTGTTGGCGTCATTCGGCACGCTGTTCACCCAGAAATATGACGGAGTAATCTCGACTGAACTTACACCATTGATGGAACGGAGTAATGACTGAACCTCACCAATTTTGCGACCCTTCGCCTTTTCTAAGATAGCTTCTTCATTAACGGTTGGGCCAGTCTTGACTACGGTTTTGAGACGAGCTGCCTCATCAATACTAGCAAAACGCTCAACATAGGGGTCACCTACAGAGTAAATTCGTTGATCATCGGCTACGGTCATCTTGGCCTTGATAAACTCTTCTACTTTAGCCCTATCGAGCGCGTAAACAGAGTAGATTGCCTTGACGGTAATTTCGGGCTTAGCGTTCTCGTCTACCTCAGCGTTCACGGCGGGGCTAGATTTGACATCGCCGGCCTCAGATTTGAAGCTAGATTCAATCACGATCACATCATCAGATTTTACTTGGTCGAGCAAGAGCGATTTGCCCTCAGAAGCATGGCTGGCCAAAATACGTTCTTTGGCGGCATCAAGATTAGCCTGAGTCACAGTAGTTACCTCACGGGAGCTACCGCCAGCAAAAGCGGTGGAATTGGAAATAGTGATATTTTCATCATCGTCAGCAATTGGGTTCCAAGTGCGTCCAGCCCCGATATTATAATCTTCACCGGCAGCCAGCGCAGTCACGCCAGCAGCACTAACACTCAAGCTACATTGTGAACTGCCGGAGACGATTGTGCGGGGGCAAGTCCAGCCAGCACTCTCAATCGCGCTAATCCCTTCGGCCGTACCGTCAAAGGAAGTACTATAATCTTCGTTCAATGTATAAACCACAGCTTTACCGTCAGCATTAGTAGCGGTCAACTTTGCACCACTAGCCAGACCAATTTTAGCCGAGCTGCCGATTGTTGGTGTAAAAACCATACGCAGGCTCACCTTGCCTGTAGCCTTTTCGCCGCGATCTTCTCTGCCAGTCGCCTCGAAATCTTCGGTATACTCTGGTTCATATGTTTCTTTACGGGCATAAAGTATGCCTTCGGCTACATTCTCGGTGCCTGGATCGGAAGTAAAACGGACTTCTTCAGAGAAGTTATTGGAAGTTGTGCTCATTGCCACAGTAATCTGCACGGCCGGCGCAAATACAAAGGCCCAAACCCCAAAAACAATCAGTACAAGGGCTGCAGCGACCCCAGCAATGATCCATTTGCGATATTTGGCGATATCTGGCACCTTTTTGCCGTCAGCGCCCTTCTTGCCCTTCTCAGAAGCCTTTTTAGAGCCGTTCTCGAGGCTTTCCTCACTCAAATCGATAACATTAGCACGTTTGTCGGAATCCTTCTTAGACGCGCTCTCAGACCCCTCTGCGGGCGTTTTGGCCTTATTTTTCAGGCTATCCAGTTCCTCTTTATCGGTTACATCGGCCAAATCCTCATCAATTACCTGTTCATCGGCCTGCGCCGCCTCTAAGCTCTCTTTGGTTGGCACCACGGGGCGGCTTTGGAGAGTCTTGGCGACCGGGATTTGCGCCATCATAGCCATTTTTGAAATTGCCGGATCCGCAGTCACAACCACAGCAACTTTTTTGTATTCTTTGGCGGCTTTTGCGACCAGCTTCATATTCACCGCACTACGAAGCATGGTGGCTTTTTTGGGTGGCACCAAGGCCACGACTTTTTGTTCGGCCCGCTGAAGCTTGGACAAGATGTCGGTGATATCATCCTCCGGCTCCAAATAAATAACTTCCTTATTCATATACATTAAATATAGCACATTTTCATGCGCTTGTGTTAAAATAAACATAATGAGTTTGTTCAAAAGTAAAAAAGTCAAAACGCCAGTAGCTGTGTCGGCAGCCGATATTGCTAATTATTCTGCTCTAGCTGAGTTAACTTTAAATAGTATTACTGACGGAGTGTTACTAATTGATGATTCTGGTATCATCAAATTTGCTAATCCTGCGGCGGCAGCCATGGTCGGATATGGTAGCCCGTCTAATATGATTGGCCTAGATTACAAGACAGTGTTACGCCTAGAAACGACTAATGGCGCCACAGTGCCGCCAGACCAGAGTAAGCTGGCGCAGGCCGTGCAGACCAACCAAGCGGTGACTTTGCGTGATTATGTCTTGATTTCGGTACAAAGTGAGAGAAGAGCTGCGATTGCTTTGACTATGACGCCGACTGGCGGCCCAAGGTCTAATAAAATTATTACTTTTCGTGATATTACAAAGGAACTAGAGGAAGAAGAAAAACAGAGTGAGTTTATCTCGACGGCGAGTCATGAGATGCGCACGCCAGTAGCAAGTATTGAAGGCTATCTGGGGCTGGCGTTAAATCCACAGACAGCTACGATTGACGATCGCGCTAGGCAGTATCTGGAGGCAGCTCACTCTTCAAGTCAGCATCTGGGGAGGCTGTTTAAAGATTTGCTAGATGTAACAAAGCTTGATGATGGCAGGCTAAAAGTCCACGAGGTACCAGTAGAGATTGTGACCGTAGTGCGTGAAATGGCTGGGGCCCGCGAGAAGGATATGCGCGCCAAACATCTCAAATACAGTTTTGGTACGACTGGTCTGGTGACGGGTGACAAGCAAATCGAGCAACTTGTGTATGCGGCGGTAGATTTGGATTTCTTGCGTGAGATTTTGGACAACTTGATTGAAAACGCTATCAAATATACCCCGGATGGAGGTGAAATTTGGGTAAACGCTAGAGGCGACGGAGATAAAGTCTTAATCAATGTGACCGATACTGGAATTGGAGTTTCGCCCGAAGATGCGGGGCATATCTTTCAGAAGTTTTACCGCGTAGATAATTCCCAGACACGCCAGATTGGCGGGACGGGATTGGGGCTGTATCTTGTAAAGCAACGCGTAGAAGCAATGGATGGTCGCGTGTGGGTAGAAAGTACGTTTGGCGATGGTTCAACTTTCTATGTGAGTTTGCCAAGGTTGACGCCCGCAGAGTATCAGCGGAGGCTGTTGGCTTATCAGAATGAACAGGCGCAGTTGCAAGCAAAGGCCTCGCAGGCAACTCAGTTGAATAGCGCGCTTCCCAATGTTATGCCTAGCCCGGCGTCGTCACCACAGCCAACCGTACCAGCTACACAGCCTATGGCACCGCAACCACCAGCCACAGCTTCTATGCCGACACAAGTATCTACGCAATCCCCTACGCCGGCGCCCGCACAAGTACAAGCGCCGGTCCCGACACAATCGCCACCCGTAAACCCGCAAGTTAATAATATGCCAAACATTAATCAAGGAAATCTACAATGAGCAAAATCATGCTAGTAGAAGACGATAATAGTCTTCGCGAAATCTACAGTATTAGGTTGACTGCCGAGGGCTACACGATTGTTTCGGCCGGAGATGGCGAAGAGGCCTTGGCCGTGGCCGTGCGCGAACGCCCTGATTTGGTGATTTCCGACGTGATGATGCCGAAGATTTCTGGGTTTGATATGCTGGATATTTTGCGCTCTACTCCCGAAACTAAGGATATTAAGGTAATCATGATGACGGCACTGTCGTCCGAAGATCAGCGCGAGCGAGGCGAAAACTTGGGTGCCGATCGCTATCTAGTGAAGTCGCAAGTTGGAATTGAAGACGTTGTAAATGTGGTGCATGAAGTTTTAGGTGACCGCTCGGATGATGGCACAATTTCTACAGTAACTCCCGAGAATGACCCCGCACCAGTGATGTCACTCAGCTCAGAGCCAGTGTTAAATATTCCACGTGCTGAAGCGGAAACACAAGTGGCTGGTGATATGCAACCAGCTAGCCCAGTGGCAGGTTTGGGTAGTTTGGACCAAACGAGCACGCCACCTCAACTTTGAGTTTAGGGGTCTATGACAATACGCTTAAATAAGTTCTTGGCAGAAAGTTTGGGAGTTTCACGGCGTGAAGCTGATGATTTGATTGCCGCGGGCAAGATTCTAGTAGACGAAAAACCAGCAATTTTAGGTGTACGTATTGACAAAAATAATAAGGTGTGCTATAATGGGAAGATAGTCCCCTTCGACGTGGGGTATGTTTATCTTGCACTCAACAAGCCTGCAGGATACGTCTGTTCGCGCAAGCGGCAAGGTGAATTCCCGACTATTTATGAACTATTGCCAGAAAAATATTATGCGCTCAAAACAGTGGGGCGTCTAGATAAAGACTCCTCTGGATTGATTTTACTGACTAATGACGGCGACTTCGCCTTTAGGATGACGCACCCCAGCTTCGTGAAGACTAAGGTCTACGAAGTGAAGCTCGACCGCATGCTGGAACCATTACATCAGCAGATGATTGCCGATTTTGGGATAGATTTGCCGGATGGGCGTTCGCAGTTGAGATTAGAGAAGTTGGATGACCAACGCAAAAAGTGGCGCGTGACTATGACAGAAGGTCGCAATCGTCAAATTCGGCGCACCTTTGGTGCTCTTGGCTATACCGTAGTAGAGTTGCATCGCACAGATTTTGGCGCCTATCATCTGGATGGCTTGGAATCTGGCAAGTTCGTAGAAGTAAAGAAAACCTAAAGGCTTATGGCTTAGAGTTTCGTGCGCAGCGGGTACGTAAATCTACCTGGTGTTAGTGGTGCTACTTTAAGGAACGCTGGCCTCGACGGCTACGGTTGGTCGTCACGCGCCTCATCTACGCGCTCTGATGGCGCCGCTATCCCTAGCGCTTACAACCTCGCCTTTGGGCCCTCTGATGTCAACCCGTCAGGCGGTCCGTACGAACGCCTCTACGGTTTCCCTCTCCGCTGCCTTAGTACTGTATTAGATATGTAGAGGGGGAGATGAGTAGCACTTGAAAAACCGCCCGATGGTGCTGGGCGGTTTTTTGCTTTGTGGCGTAGTATCCAATAGAAATTAATCATAAAATTCCTTGACATGAATTTTGTTGTCCTCATCACCCTTTGTTTCGCGTTCAATGTCACTAATCCTGATAAGATGTTTGTAGTACTCCGTTAATTCAAAACGGTGTGACCACGCAACAATACGGTATTTGCGAAACGTTTTCACTTTACCCTTATTATACTTTTTTACTTTCAGCTCAAAATCAGCACACCCGACTATTCCGTTTTCCAGCCAGATGTATACTATGCCCTCTTTTAGGTCTGCTTCATATGAGCCGTAGATGATGTCACCGACTTCAACCTTAATTCCTGAAGTACAAATTTTTGGGTTTATAACAACAAATACTAAACCTGTTGATGTTATGCTACACCGTATAACTTTCCAGTTTTCACTTTGTCCCCGCATTGCGCTCATGACTTCATCACCGATAGAGGTACTGCTGTACCCTGAGGAGAGTTGAGAATAGAATCTCTCTTTATCTTTAAGTGGTATAATTTTCAAGGCTGATGCCTCTATTTCTTCTCTGGTGGGGACTTCTAAAAAGTCAGCTGCGTTGCGCATTTTCGATTTAGCATTGCAAATACAAAATGGGTATTCTTCATTATCTATGTTGACCCGTAAATCATATTCTCTAACTAACATATCAATTCCCTCCTATGATATCTATTTTTCTAGTTTTTGAGTTATATATGCACCACAAGCTTTTAATCTACCTAAGGCTATAAATAGCCACTAGGTTTTCATAAAAACTTGTGGCTCCGTAGTATGTATACTACGTCCTTATACTTCAATTGTAGCACAGATTTGTTATTTTGTTAATACTATTTATGGTAAATTGGCAGGACTGCAAGAATATTTACTAATTTTGCAATAGCTTAGCTAATTTGGCGCGTAAGCCTGATTCTTCTGGCACGCCAGCAAGCGTATCAAGCGCAACGCGCAACAGACCTAGCGCCGTAACATAGGAATAATCAAGCACAGCGTCGGTCGTATTGGTGATACCGGGGATATCAGCGGACTCAACGAGATGAATCACGGGGCGGCGCGCGAATGGCAACTCTTTGAACCAATCTGTCGTCGCAAGCACGTCTTGCAATTCATTTAAACCCGCGCCGCCCCCACAGAGTAAAATCTTGTTGGGTAGCATATCGGTAAGGTTAAACTCTTCTAGGGTAATCTCTACACCCGAGAGCCAAACAGCCAAGTTTCGGCGGATTGCAATTAACATTTTGTCTTTGATGTCGGCAGGAACCTTGGCAGGGTTTTTGATGGCAAGTTTGTATTTCTCGGCGGTTTCAAAGTCGACATCAAGGGTTTCGGCAATCTGATGAGTGAAACTCCGACCGCCAATACCAAACATCTTGGTGCCTTCCACGCCACCATCATCGACTACGGCAATATCTGTAGTGCCGCCACCGATATCCATCACGATGCCAGAGAAGTTGCTGTCCAAATCGTCGCCTAGGCAGGCGCGACAAACCGCAAATGGCTCCACGGCTACTGCAAGCAAGTCTAAGCTCAGCTCAGCACAAACCTTCTCAATAGCGGAAATATGTACCAGTGGCGCAAAAGCGGTATAGAATTGAATTACGACATCTGTACCTTTGAAGCCAATCGGATTGGAAATCTTATAACCATCAATACTAATGCTTACGATAGCAGAGTTGATTAAACGCACTTCAACGTCGGGGTTGTTAGTTTCATCGGCAATGGCTTGACGTGCCTGCTCCCCAGCGCGATCCTGGACGCGCTTGATAATCAACGCCATCTCCTGCTCGGACAACGGCTTATTGCCATTCTTGCGGCGATAGCGCACGGTACTGGTATTCCCTTTAATCAATTCTCCAGCAATACCCACCACTGTTAGTTTGCTTGTGGTGCCAGACATTTTTTCGGCCTGGCTAAGCGCTTTTTCACAAACTTCAACCACGGCTGGAATATCGGCGATGGCACCGGCATACATATTAGAGGCGCCTTGCCTAGCGCGACCAATACCAATAATATCTAAGCCACCAGATTTGTTCTGTCGCGCAATCACGGCCTTGACGTTCTCGGTACCGATATCAAGTGCCAAGATTGTATCGTCATGATCACTACCCTGCAGTTCAGCCTTTTGTTCATCGTAAATTTGTGCTAATTCGTCAGCCTTAGACTTACTGTCTTCGTCGGCTTTTTTGGGTTTGACTGCTTTGCTAACTTGTGCCATTTTGGCTGAAGCAGCCGACTTAGCGTTTTTCAAAATTTGCATTTTTCCTAATCCCATTACATCTCCTCATAGCTTTCTGCCGGTACCATGAAGACCTGGCTAAATATTTCAGCTAGTTCATCAAACAAATCAGTGATTGGGCGATAGCTTTCGGGCGCAGTAACCTCTACTTGGTCGTACTTAAACAGTATCATGCCGCCACCAATATCTTCGCCATCATCATAACTATAAATATGAGCGCTCCGCAACCTGTGATCCCACTGCGAAATCTCGAGGAAGATACGCACGCTCTCGGTATCGGGCCATTCTACATCGTCTTCGTCAATCTCATCAATATCGTCAACGTCAATAGTGTCGCCGCCGTATTTCTTGGCGGCCTGGTTATAACAAGCAAAGAACTCTTCGGCAGCTTCGGTTTCGGGCAGATGATTGGCGAAACTAGCTAGCTTAGCTTTATTAATGATTAATTCGTAAGCCTTATGCCCGGATGTGATTTCGGGCGCGACGCTATCACCCTCTGGCCCGAGATATTTACTAGGCTTCACTTCTACGAAGCGGTTTTGCTTATAGATTGTGGCCATTTCACCCGACATATCGCTATTCATCGCCTGCACAGCGCAATTATAAACCTCGGTCATCGCATTGCTTTGTTCGGCTGGCAATTCCATAGTTTCAATCAAATCCGGAATCGAAATTTGCCACCATTCATTGTCGATGACTTCGATTGTGTCTAGAAATATCCCCATGCCTTCGCGCGTAACATCGTCGAGCTCAAGTGAGTTGATTGAGTCCATCATTCCACCGATTTGTAGATAGATTACGCCATCGCGCATCACTACATTTTTGACTTCAATCAGCACGCGTGGCTCACCTTCCACTTTATCTTCATTGAAGACGAATTGAATCTTAGCCGAAGTAGCATTAGGCAACCCGCTAGATGACGAATCAAAAGCAATCAAAACCATTTTGAGCGCGTCGTCTTCATTAGGATTCATAACCGTAATGCCACCCTCAAAACCGACATTTTCGGCCTTGAATAGATTATTCATAGCATCGTATGCTACTTGGTCGGAATTGCTATACCAAAGACAAAACCACAAGGTAGTTCCACCAAAAATCAGCACTAACACAGCCACAATAATACCAATCACCAAGCCCGTGCGCTTCCCTTCGTGGGGGAGTTTGATGTCATGCTTGGTATAATTACTGTCCACTTCGTGAACAGCCACAGCGGTAGTTTCTTGATTTTCAGTCGTAGGATCTTGATCCATGACTCTCCTTGCTTAAGCTTTGTTACTATTGTAACACAAAAAAATGAATATAAGCAAAACATTTTGGAAACTTCAGTGACGTGTTATAATTTGATTATGGATAAATATACGATTCAAGATATTAAGGCCCGGCAGGTTTTGGATAGCCGTGGCAACCCTACTGTTGAAGCTGATGTAATTTTAGCTTCCGGCGATATGGGACGGGCAATTGTGCCATCAGGCGCGTCAACTGGTACAGGCGAAGCCCTGGAGCTCCGCGATAACGACCCGAAATATTATGGCGGTAAAGGGGTTTCTAAGGCGGTTTGGAATGTTAATCACGACATTCATGATCTCCTGGTAGGAAATATAGCCGACCAGTCCAAAGTTGATCAGCTAATGATCGAAATGGACGGCACAGAGAATAAAGAAAAACTAGGAGCCAACGCGATTTTGGCAGTTTCTTTGGCGACAGCTAAGGCAATGGCCAAAGCACGAGGTTTACCATTCTATCAGTATATTGCGGCGGTTGCCGGCACGACGCCAGAGATGTGCTTGCCAATGCCGATGATGAACGTGATGAATGGTGGTTGCCATGCGGACTGGTGCACGGATTTCCAGGAATATATGATTATTCCGAAGGGCGCGGGCACGATGGCTGAAGCCGTACGAATGGGGGCTGAAGTATTCCACGAGCTCAAGAAGGTGCTTAAAGGGCGCGGCTATCCTGTAACAGTAGGCGACGAGGGCGGGTACGGTCCTAAAGTGCGCGAAGGTAATAACGAACCACTTGAATGTATTACAGAGGCGATTGAGACTGCAGGCTACCGACCCGGTACAGATGTAGCGATGGCGCTGGACGTGGCGGCTTCAGAATTCTGGAATCATGACCACTACGAGCTCAAGACTGACGGTGCCTGGAAGACATCGGAAGATATGGTGAGCTGGTATGAGTGGGTGGTAGATAATTACCCCGTGATTTCGATTGAGGACGGTCTGGACGAGGGTGACTGGGAAGGCTGGAAACTCTTGACTGAGCGTCTGGGCGATAAGGTCCAACTGGTTGGCGATGATCTTTTCGTGACTAATACTAAGTTACTGGAGCGTGGAATTGCCGAAAAAGCCGGAAATGCGATTTTGATTAAGCCAAATCAGATTGGCTCAGTGACAGAGACGATTAACGCCGTGTTGATGGCGAAGAAGGCCGGTTTCCGCACGGTAATGTCACACCGCTCAGGCGAGACTGAGGATACTTCGATTGCGCACCTTGCTGTGGGTCTAGGCACTGGTCAGATTAAAACTGGTTCGTTGTCACGCTCGGAACGCATTGCAAAATACAATGAACTGATACGCATCTCTGAGGAAGATCCGACTCTAAAATTCAAGTTTTAGCATAATAAGTATTGAACTGGTGTAAGAACTGAATAGAGAGAAAGCAAGCATTCTCTCTTGAGGTGACGCCAGCCAGCAAGAGGAATCGAAGATTCTTCTTGACTTTTGCGCTAATGTGTGCTATAATTGAAGGATACGGCATTGAAAAACCTCCGCTGTGCTAGCCGGAGGGTTTTTCTTACGCCTGAGGCGTAGCGACAAAATTGCGTATTGCTTGCCAATGAAGAGGCATGGCATTGATTACCTTGAGATCAGACCACCTCTGTCTAATCCCCTTCTCAAGATAGCGCAATTCACCATTACAGAGAACCACCCCGTCGACTTTACCTTTTTTCATCATGTCGTCAATTATGCCAAGGCAAAATTCTTCACTACCGTATGACTTCCCGTCATAATAGATCCCGCCTTTCACTTCATAATATACACAGTGAGTCATTAATCTCGTGACGCCCTCATCGGTGGGCGATATAACCCGTATCGCATGCTGTTTCAGTAGCTGCGCCAGAGGACTATTAAGATTCATATCCCAATCTGTGCCAAGAAGTCCGACGGAGTGCAAATTATACTTTTGGCATTCCTCCATGATTGCCTGGTTGCGACTGACGAATCCTAGACCATACTCATCGGCGATTTCTCGCCCTAATGTTTCTAAACACGGCGTAGCCACAGTAACGCTGTCAATGTCAGATTTTGCGGCCTCAATAGCTTCTGAGAAGATTCGCCGAATTTGACTAAGTTCTTTTGCCTCAGGTTGCTCCTGCATGACTTTAATCACGCTACCGTTGTGGCTAACGATCGCCGATCGCAAGTCAGAGAGCATCTTATACTCTCTCGAAAAAGTACCGTTAGTCAATACGCCTAATACATATGGGCAATGCCCGGGCGGTGCTTTACCCTCGGAAATCTGTCGTATGTTTCCAACCGTCTTCTCTGCCAGCGACCGTGTAGTGTCTTTGACACCCATTTACATCCCACCTTTCTGTATTGTGGGGGTTTATCTCAAAAAACAAAGTACGATATCCCCCCAAATATTAGTAATTTTATTGTAGCATATTTACTGTACTTTTACGCAACTTGCGCCCAGAAGGTCGGCCAAAGGTTTAGTTAATTCGTCCGTAACGTCCACTTTGAAAGGCAGGCGGAGCGGGCGCTTGCCGTTTTCGTCTTTGAGTACCATGATAATTTCTTGTACGCCCGGATTGAGTTCACAAAGATGGCGGATTTCACTAAGCGTGTCGGTATTATTGGGGTCTTCTACTAAGACATAGAGCTTTTCGCCTCTAGTATCACGTGGCGGCGTAATTGGTGCACGCGGAGTGTCATCTGCAGTTGTGGTTGCTGGAGCGCTTCGACGATAGCCACCTCCACCGACACTGGTAGCACGGCTACGACGCGACTGACGCGGAGCGGCCGACTGTGGCACAGGCAACTTCTGCCCCGTCGATTGATAGTTATCCAAAACTGTATCTGGAATAATCTCTACCGAATCCGCAATGATTTTAACCTCGGAAGAAACGTTGCCGTCCTTATCTTTAGCATTTACGCGCCCAGTTACTTTGATGACATTATCCTGCTCGAGCTTGCCGCCAACCTCCTCGTAAAGATTCGGAAAGATAATCACTTCTTGTTCAGCAATCTTGTTCTCCAGCTTGACAAAGGCCATCTTGGTGCCACTCTTGGTTAAAATCGTACGTACTGCGCTAATAATACCGCCGATACTGAGTTGTTTACCGTCGTTCTCAGCCGTCACCAGTCTATAGGGGTGGGTTTGTTCGGCAAAATAAGTCTCGTAGCGGTCAAGTGGGTGGCTAGAAATATAAAGCCCCATCAGGTCGCGCTCCCAAAGTAGACGCTCTTTCTCGGGAAACTTGGTCGGCGCAGTTTTAATCTCTGGCTCTGGTACAGCACCAGCATCGCCCATAGCGCCAAAGAGGTCAGTCTGCCCAGAGGAGGCATCTTTTTGGCGCTTAGCACCGTAAGCTTGGATTGCCTCGAGGTTAAACAACAAATCACTACGGTCACCAAAGCTATCAAACGCGCCAGTCTTAATGGCGGCTTCCCAAGATTTCTTATTAAACTTGGTGGAATTGACCCGAGCCGCAAAATCACAGACACTAGTGAAGGGGCCGTTTTTATCACGTTCCGGAATGACGAATTCCTCTACCAAGGCCTTACCCATACTTTTGATACCAGACAAACCGAAGCGAATTTTCCGCTCAGTACCCACAATACCAAAGTCACCATAAGATTCATTAATATCAGGGCCGAGTACTGGAATCCCCATGCGTTTACATTCGGTAATCTCAATTGCGAGGCGGTCAGTCCAGCGCATGTCAGCCGTCATCAAGGCCGCCATAAAGGCATCCGGGTAGTGTGCCTTGAGATATGCCGTCCAGTACGCCACCAAACCATAGCAAGCAGCATGGCTCTTGTTAAAACAGTAGTTCGCGAAATCGAGCAGCTCGACCCAGAATTGTTCGGCAATTTCTTTTGTGGCACCGCCGACCTTGATTGCACCCTCAATAAACTGTGGTTTCACCTTGTTCATGAGGTCGACTTTCTTCTTACCTACCGCCTTGCGCAAAGTATCAGCCTGACCGCCCGTAAACCCACACCATTCGCGTGAAATCTGCATGAACTGCTCTTGATAAATCATAATTCCATAAGTATCCTTGAGCGCGTTTTCTAGCCCGGGATGTAAGTAAGTGATTGGCTCTTCACCGTGCTTGCGTCGAATGAATTGGTCAATAAATTGCATTGGTCCTGGGCGATAAAGGGCTACCATAGCGATGATATCCTCGAATCGGTTAGCCTTGAGATCCTTGAGGTAGCGCTTCATACCAGCAGATTCCAGCTGGAACACGCCAGTGGTCTCGGCACGCTGAAGCAATTCATAAGTCTTGGGATCGTCTAGCGGTAGATGTACCAAATCAATGTCCTCTTTATAGACTTTACGAATCATACGCAAGGCATTGTTAATCACGGAGAGGTTACTTAGGCCCAGGAAGTCCATCTTGAGAAGGCCCATTTCTTCGACTTGACCCATCGGGAATTGCGCAGCAATCGGGCCTTTGGCGGAAACTTCAAGTGGGAGGAATTTTTCTAGATCATCCGGAGCAATAATTACACCGCAAGCATGCACGCCGTGGTTACGAATAGTCCCTTCAAGCTGACTAGCGAAGTCCAAAACTTCCTTAGAAACAGGATTGGTTTCGTACTCATGTTTGAGATCTGGTACGTCTTTGATAGCGCTGGCCAGATGTACATGGTGCCCCTGTACGGGGTCTGGGACTAATTTAGCCAGACGGTCAGCATCAGCATATGGCACCTCGAGAACGCGCGCCACATCGCGTACGGCGTTTTTGGCCATCATTTTACCAAAGGTTGCAATGTTAGACACGCGGGCCTCACCATACTTACGCGTACAATATTCAATCACTTCATCACGACGCGTATCTTGAATATCTGTGTCGATATCTGGCATAGAGATACGGTCTGGATTCAAGAAACGTTCAAAGAGCAAGTCGTACTTGAGTGGATCAAGCTCAGTAATCCTGAGCGCATAAGCCAAAATACTACCAGCCGCCGAACCACGCCCTGGTCCAAAGACGATACGCTGACTTTTTCCCCAGTTAATAAAATCTTGCACAATCAAGAAGTAGCCGTTGTAACCCATCTTATCCACCACGCTAAGTTCATAATCGATGCGTGGTAGAATTTTTTTGCTTTCTTCACTGCGTTCTTCAGCTTTATCGGCCTCTTCTAGCAACTTGCGACATTCTTCCACCTCGAGGTTAACTGTATCTTCCAGTTTGTAACCGCAGTAGCGGTACACTAACCCTCGAAAAACCAACTTATCTAAGTATGATTTTTCATCTTCACCCTCTGGCACAGGAAACTTCGGGATCAAAATGCGTCCAAGCTGCAGGTCAACATTGCAACGGTCGGCGATACGGCGCGAGTTGCGTACAGCTTCAGGGCAGATCTTTCCCCAACGGCTAATAATTTCTTGAGGCGGAATCACGTGCAACTCAAAATCCTTCAAAGTCATACGATTTGGATTAGAAAGGTTTGACGCCGTGCCTACACAAAGCAGAACTTCGTGCGTATCTTGTTGGTCATGACTAAGATAGTGCGCATCACACGTAACCACCAGTGGAATGCCGGTTTCTTCATGGAATTTCATCAACTGTTGATTAATCTGATTTTGCACATCCCAGTGCGTAGGTGAATCGGGATGACCATGGTCTTGCATCTCAAGATAAAAACGATCACCATAAAGATCGTGATACCAATCAATCAGTTCACGCGCCCGCTTAAGGTCGTTGGCGCGAATCGCCTCGGAAATCTCTGAGCCAGCACAGCCACTCAAGCAGATGATACCTTCACTAGACTCTTCCATCAAGGCATGGTCAATACGCGGTTTATAGTAGCGCCCATGAATTTCGGCTTCGGACATCATATGACAAAGGTTTTCAAAGCCCTTGTTATTCATGGCGAGCAGAGTAATATGAAAACGCTGCTTATCGTGGGCAGGGTCATGATCCTCCTTGCGCCGAGCAGCGACATAGGCCTCTAGGCCCAGGATAGGTTTGATTCCGGCGTCGTTACAAGTCTTGTAAAGTTCAACCAAGCCGCTCATAGTGCCATGGTCAGTCACAGCAACGGCCTCCATGCCCTGACTTTTAACAAACTCAACTAGCTCTGGGATCTTGGTAAGGCCATCTAGTAAAGAATAGTGCGTGTGGTTGTGCAGGTGCACGAAATCACTTGGTCTTAGTGGTTCAGAATCTTTGGTTACCTCCGTCATAAGTATTATTATAGCACACGTAGTATTATAACGAGAAATGTGCCGCCTTGGTAATGATGCGACACACTCTTCAATTATTACATTTTACGCCAAGCAACGGAACAGATGCGGGTTGAGATAATGTGCAATAAAACCAGCGCCGAAGCTGATAAGATTAACTCAAATGTGGCCCGAGGTGAGCCAAGGATGACGTGATATAATCCATAGCACATTCCTAGGCCCGGAGCTGCGGCGACAGCTATTAGAACCAGACATTCAATTAGCTCTATAGTGTTGGCAATTGCGGAATCCGACCGCTTGAGCCGACCTTCGGCATAGGTCATCATGCGAACAATATCATATTTATCCAGTAATCGCGGCCTAATTAAACGGTGCTGGACGGCAAAGAGTATATTACATACGAGCCAAATCACGATTGCGCTTAGTAATCTACCGAAAGTCACCGTTACATTGCCATGCGTAAAGAAGATAGCCAGCATCTTGATGATGTAAATAGCTACTGCTATCACAGAAAAAATTACTGGAAAAACAAAATCGGATGTTGCTACCAGCAGCAGAATTACTCCGTTCATTCCTATGAAACACCAAAGCTTAGAGTTCTTCTTTCCCATTTTTACCCCTCCTCTTTGAGAAATTGACGTTTTATAATATAAAGGTACTTTTGTGATTGTATAATATGGTACTATGAATGTCAATAGACTTGGCATGCATCTCCCACTCTACATGTCTAATACAGTACTAAGGCAGCGGAGGGGGCGACCACCATAACGAGG
>ERZ777305.1754-NODE-1754-length-22589-cov-4.415239_pt1 | contig 22589 bp, 15 predicted proteins | sample MGYA00374965_ERZ777305 | MGnify/ENA primary metagenome ERZ777305 (study PRJEB29328, sample SAMD00013331) | mouse gut metagenome | study: EMG produced TPA metagenomics assembly of the Metagenome analysis of fecal microbiota from mouse which was promoted... | reverse complement strand
GAGTAAGGCTGGAAAGTGGTTTTTGATACGGTTTTTTGAGTTTTGCTCAAGGCTAATAGTATAATATAATCGAGGTGATTTGTCAAGAGAAAAATGAAAAAACATTGCGCCTCCGATTGCAGAAGGCGCAATGCTTTTTATTCGGCGGAGAACGTGTAAGTCGTGGTGTATCGGTACTCCTCGCCAGCCTTGAGCACGCAGCTTCCGAACTGCGGCTTATTCGGTGAATCGGGACAGAACTGGCTTTCAAGACACAATCCCGCGTACTTGTCGTACTTGTGATCGTCCTTGCCGCTTTCACCGTTTAGACCTATTCCGATATAGAACTGGATAGCGGGTTTGTCGGTGCAGACGGTCATCACACGACCCGTAGACGGCTCACTTACTACCGCGGCGGTGCGCATCTTCTTGTCCTCGCCGAGCACGAAATTGTGATCGTAACCGTCAGGGAGACGACCGTTGTCCATATCCTCGCCGACGCGCTTGGGGCTTTGGAAGTCGAACGCCGTACCCGTAACATACGCCATAACGCCCGTGGGTATAAGCACGTTGTCAACGGGAGTGTATTTAGGCGCGTTTATCTGCACAATATGATCCTTGATATCGCCGCTGCCCTCGCCCTTGAGGTTGAAATACGAGTGATTGGTGAGGTTGAATATCGTATCCTTGTCGGATACCGCATCGTAACAAATTCTCAATCCGTTTTTCAGCAGCGTGAAGCAGACCTTGATATTTACCGTTCCCGGGAAATGCTCCTCGCCGTCGGGACTTGTCAGCCCGAACGTTACCGAGGGCTCGTGTCCGTCATCAATACTCTCGACAGTCCACAGGCGCTTGTTGTAGCCGAACTCGCCGCCGTGCAGGGAGTTTCCATTGTCGTTCATGGTGAGCTTGTATTCTGTGCCGTTCAGCGTGAATTTCGCACCGCCTATTCTGTTTGCGTAACGTCCGACCGTTGCGCCGTGAGTAGAGCCGCCCTTTACGTATTCCTCCAACGTATCGTAGCCAAGAACAACGTCCGCAGCTTTGCCGTCCCTGTCAGGAACAAACAGCGATTGTATCGCCGCGCCGAAATCGGTAAACGATGCGCTAAAACCGTTTTTGTTTTTCAGAGTTATAAGGTGACAGCGGTAGCCCTGCCAATAACCGAATTCTTTACATTCAACGCTCATAGTTTTCCTCCTGATATAAAATATTAATTTATTTGCAAAAATCCCGCTGCCGTCGCCGACAGCGGGAATATTTTAGTATTTATCGTTATCCATACGGATAGTGCGCTTTACGGGCTGCATAGTAGCCTTACTTACTACCTTTCCCGCAGACGCCGCGGGAGCAGTGCCCTCATCGTCGTCAAGATTGATTACGGGCTTTGACGCGGGTCTTGCCGCCGGCTTAGATGCTGCCTTGGGAGCAGTGGGCTTGTCACCGGGCAAGCTTATCGTCTTTTGGGGAGCGGTGGGCTTAGGTGCGGAAACCGCGGTCTTTGCGGGCTCGTCGTCGGGCAAACTGATAGTCTTTTTCGACGCGCCGGTCATAGTCTTGGGAGCGCTCTGAACGGACTTGGGGGCACTTGCCGTCTTAGCAGGCGCGGATTTGCTGTCCAGTACGAACTTGTCAACCGTTTCATGCAGCATAGCGGACTGCGTAGCGAGCAACTCGGAGGAATCCGCACACTCTTTTGCGGACACGCTTATCTGACTTACCGCCGAGGAAATGCTGTTCATACCCTCAAGCACCTGCTTAATGGATTCCGCCTGTTTGGTGGACGCGTCGGCGATCTCCTCAACCACTGTTGCGGACTCACCCGCCTTGCTGACGATCATACCGAGCATTTCCGCAGTTTCGTTCGCGATGACCGTACCGTGGTCCACCGCCTTCAGCGAGGTTTCAATAAGACCCGTAGTGGACTTGGCAGCCTGCGCGGTCTTGTTAGCGAGATTTCCTACCTGACCCGCAACAACCGCGAAGCCTTTTCCTGCCGCACCCGCTCTCGCCGCCTCAATGGATGCATTGAGCGAAAGTATGTTCGTCTGGAACGAAATATCCTGAATAGTCTTGATAATGTTCGCGATCTGCGAGGAGGTGGTGTTTATCTCGCGCATTGCATCGAGCATTCTCGACATCTTCTCGCTGCCTTCGTTCATGGAAGCAACGGTCTCCTCGGTCATGCTGCGGGCCTGAGCAGCCTTTTCGGCGCTGTTGTTGATCTGATCGTGAACGCTGTGCAGACTCTCGTTAAGCTGTGAAACAGTGTCTGCCTCTTCCGCAGCCGCCTGAGACAGCACAGCGGAGTTCGTCGACATCTGCGCGGAGCTTATGCTTACCTCTCTGCCCGCGCTCTCGACATTCCCAACTATCTCGCGCATGGATTCCACGATACTCTCGAGCGATTTTTTTACGGGTATATAATCTCCCACATACTGCGCTCTGGGCTTTACGCAGAGATTTTCCTTCCCAATTTCCTCGGCGTAATAATGAATATCGTTGATGATACCGTTATTGTACTCCGCCATACTGTTGACCGCTCTCGCAAGCTCACCGAGCTCGTCATTGGATCGCACAGTGACATTGCCGCCTGAAAGATGACCGTCAGACATTTCGGATATCTTTGCGCGAACCTCCTCAAGCGGCTTTACAATACTCTTTCCAATAAAGACATTCACCAGAACTATCAGAAGAATCATTATAACGATAACTACCATATTTACGGTAAACGCGGTGACTATACTATTGTAGTAATCGCCCGACTTGGCGCTGATAAGTACCGTCCAATCGTCAGTTCCTTCGAGTGCCGACGAAGCGAAGCAGTGAAGACTTCCCCACTCGCCCTGCGGACTAACGTAGATCTCGCGCGCACCGGACTTCTGTACGTATTGCGAATAATTTGTCACGGGAGTATTATTCTTTACCTCCGATGCAATGACCGTACCATCACTCTTAAGAATGAACGTATCGCATGCACTTCCGCTGAGGATAGTGCCGAGCTTGCTCGCCTTCATCTCCGAGCATAGAATACCGCCGTCCGATCTCTTAACGCCGAGATAAAACATGGAATTCGCGTCCGAAGGAGTAGTCATGACCACCTGTGAGGTGTTCAATGCCGAAATAACGTTCTGCGGTATCTCGCCGTTGTGGAACGTGCCATCGCTGTCCATGAAGATCAGATTGTTCACGTTATCGTCATACGACGCGACCTGCTGCGCGTGAGCTGCCTTTTCCTCAGCAGTCCCGTTCCAAAATTCGTAATCGTTCGCGTGATCCATTACCAGAATGGTAATATTGTTAAGCCCGCTCTTCACGAGTGTAACGCTGCTGTCCAGATTTTCGCTGAGCATCGATCCAACGTTCTTTTCGGTCTGAATATACTGAACTATGATACCGACCGTAACGTTTATTACCAGCCCCAGCATAAGCAGCAGGCTGACAATAAGAATTTTTCCTTTTATAGAACTCTTTGCTTTACCCACCTTGGTCAACCTCTTTCACAAATTAAAATCAGCGGAACTCCACCGCACCTTAACAAAATGCCAATGCAACACCGCTATATATAGGATAACATATTTTACTGAAAATGTCAATAATTTTCGGAAATTTTTCTGCGCAAAACAGTCAAGACCGGCATTGTACTTTAACGCCGGTCTTGACAGCTGTTTTAATTCACAAAATGTTGATTATTACTTAACTGCCGCGCCCGCCGCAAGCATTTCATATCTCGCGAACTCCGCGGAAAACTCGCCGAGACCCTGCGTAATCTGGCGGAGCACAAGCGCGAAGTCAAGCATTTCCGCTTCGGGAGCCTCCGCGATAAGCTCGGTCATTCCGTCGCCCATGCTGTTCATTCCTAGAACGGAGCCGCGGCGCTTGGAGAGCACGCTCATAATGTCTCCCTGTTTGTCGTCGGGAACGAGCACTTTAAGGCTCTGTATCGGCTCGAGCAAATACGGCTCCGCGATCTTCATACAGTCCTTGAATGCCATCGAAGCGGCGGTCTTGAACGCCATTTCCGAGCTGTCTACGGGGTGATAGCTGCCGTCAAGCAGCGTTGCTTTCATGCGCACAACGGGATAGCCGCCGATAGAGCCCTTTTCTGCTGCCTCCTGCAAGCCCTTTTCGATTGCGGGGAAGAAGTTCTTGGGAACGGAGCCGCCGAAAATCTTTTCCTCGAACAGCAGCTCGTCACCCTCATAGGGCTCAAACTCGATCTTTACGTGACCGTACTGACCGTGACCACCCGACTGCTTCTTGTACTTGCTCTCAATTGTTACCTTTTTCTTTATAGCCTCGCGGTAAGCTACCTTGGGAGCAACCATTTCCACGTCGAGACCAAATTTTGCCTTGAGCTTAGCCGCTGTAACGTCAAGATGCTGTTCGCCCAATCCGCCGATCAAACGTTCGTGCGTTTCATGATTGTGAACGTATTCAAGCGTTCTGTCCTCCTCAAGAAGGCGCTTTATCGCGGTGGAGAGCTTGCCCTCGTCACCGCCTCGGATAAGCTTTAGCGTTCTGAAATAGCACGCCCTCGGGAATTCCATACCCGCGAGAGCCTTTGTATCCGCAGGATCGCAGATGGTGTCGCCCGTGTTCGCTTCCATTTTCGTTACCGCACACAGATCGCCCGCCCATACCTCGGCAGCCTCCTCTTGCTTTTTGCCGCAGACGGTCACGAGCTTGCCGAAACGCAGCTCCGCGCCCGAGGTTGAAACGGGAACTGACTTCGCGGTGAGCTTGCCCTGTACCACCTTTACATAGCTTATCTTGCCTACAAACGGATCGGCAACGGTCTTGAATACGATACCCTTGAACGGCTTGTTTTCGTCGTAATCGGCTGGATTGCCGTCGATAGTCTCCAGCTTCCTCTCATTGGGGGACGGGAGCATTTTAGTTACCGCGTCGAGCAGCATATCAACGCCCGATAGCGTGTCGTTTGCGCAGCATACTACTGGTGTGATCGTTCCGCTCGCTACGCCGTCGTGAATACCCTTTACAAGCTCTTCTTGGGTGAATTCCTCCTCCATGAAGAATTTGTCCATAAACTCCTCGTTTGTCTCCGCGACCGCCTCGGCCATTGCCGCGCGCAAACCCGCGATACGGTTCTCGGACGCGGGCATCTCTACCTCGGTAGGAACGCCCTTCTTATCATATTTGTATGCCTTCATGGTCAGGAGGTTTATGTAAGCCTCAACGGGACCGTTCTTATCATAAGGTACGACTATCGGGCATACGGACGGACCGAAAACGGTCTTCATCTGCGTAAATACTCGGTAAAAGTCGCTGTTCTCGACCTCCATACAGGTGACCGCCATCATACAAGCCTTGTTGCTTTTAGCCGCGAGCTGGTAGGATTTTATCGTACCGGGACATACTCCATCCTTGCCGTTTACGGTGATGATAACGCTCTCTGCGGCGCGGATACCCTCGTGCAGACCGCCGACAAAATCAAACTGACCGGGAGCGTCGATAACGTTGATTTTGATATCGTTCCAGGTCATATTGGCAATAGATGCGTTTATCGAAATTTTACGCTTGATTTCCTCCGCATCGAAATCGCATATTGTATTGCCCTCGGCGGTGTTTCCCATTCTGTCGGTTAATCCGCATTTGAAGAGCATAGCTTCAGCGAGGGCGGTCTTGCCGCTGCCGCCGTGACCCGCTAAGACAACGTTGCGTATGTTGTCGGCTTTGAATGTTTTCATTTGAAAAGTACCTCCGGTTTTTGATTTTAGAAGTGCAGCAATAATACAATTTGTATGAATTCTGCAAACTCATTATTAATATTATATAACATAATTCACAAAAATGCAAGTGCTTTTATGAAAATTTTTTGCAGTTTTCACCAATTAGTCATTTTATACAAAATTATGTCGTAAAATTCTCTTGAATTGCGGAGAGAAATGGTGTATAATTATTATGAGATATTGTGTAGAAAAGTTAAATGCGCCGTGGACAATGCTGCCTTTTACACTAAGAGCATTTAGCCAAAAGCAGCGTTACAGAGCCGCATTTTAACCGCGTTAAAAGATTATCAACGCGGCGGTCGGCGCAGGGCAAGTTTCACAATTGGCGACGGAGTGGAGTGAAGCATAATGGAAGATTGCCGCCGTAATAAGGCGGACACAGCACAGCGGAATGCACCCGATGCGAAACTTGCTTTTAAATTAAGGAGGAACGGATATGATTATTTTACCGGCGCCTGTAATTGAGGCTCTGGAGCGCCTTGAGAGCGCGGGATTTGAGGCATACGTTGTCGGTGCTTGCGTGCGCGAGCTCATTCTGGGCAACTCGCCGCAGGACTATGATATAGTTACGAACGCGGATATAAACGATATAATGTTCGCGTTCCGTGAATACCGCATCTCCGACGAGGGTATGTCCCGCGGAGAGATATTGGTGACTGTGGTGGGAATGGTCATTCAAGTGTCTCCGTACCGCCGCGAGGTAGTCGGGAACAGGGTCATGTACGCGGATGATTTGGAAACGGATCTCGCGCGGCGCGGGTTCACGATGAACGCCATGGCATACTCTCCGAAGGCGGGGCTTATCGACCCGTATGACGGCAGAGGCGCGCTTACGGGCGAGATAAAGCAAATCGTGGCTATCGGCGAGAACGTCACCGTAAACGTCAAGGTAGGCGGAAAGCCGACCGCCGAAACTATCTACGATATGTCCAAGAGCTTTACGATAAAGCCCTCGCGGCTTTTAAAGGCAATACGCTACTGCTCCGAGGACGAATACGAGATCGAGGAGCAGACCCGCAGCTGTATGCGCGCTAACGTCGCGTGTTTTGATTACGCCGATGCGGCTTCGATACGCGAAGAGCTGACGAGAATTGTTATGGGCAAATATGCCGCGCGTGCGCTCGAAAAAAACGCCGATGTACTGAAATACGTACTTCCCGAGATTGAACCGTGTATAGGTCTCGTACAGCTTACAAAGCACCACGATTTTGACGTGTGGACGCATATCTGCAAGGCGGTTGGATACGCGCTGCCCGAGCCGGAGATACGCTTTACGATGTTGTTCCACGATCTCGGCAAGCCCGATTGTATGTTTATCGACGGCGACGGTCACGGACATTTTAAAGGTCACGCCGAGCGCGGCAGACTGCTCGCGGAGGGAATAATGCGGCGGCTGGAGTTCCCGAAGAATATGATGGACGAGATAAGCTGGCTGATTTATCATCACGACGTTCGTATCCCTGAGAACAGAAAAGAGCTTAAAGGGCTTATACGCGAGCTTGGTCCTACCGATTTGCGCGACCTGCTCCAGTGCGAGATTGCCGACAGCCGCGCGAGACAGTTCGACAGCGAGCCCGAGATGACTGTTAAGCTCCGTGCAAGCCTTGCGGCGCTCAACGAGATAATAGAAACTAACGAATGCTACGATATCGGTCAGCTTGCTATTACCAAGCGCGAGTTGCTGGACAAGCGCCTCGTCAACAGCGACGCAGAAGCAGAACAACTTCTGAACGCATTGTTCGATATCGTTCTTGACAAGCCGTCGTTCAACAATCGCCTTATGCTGCTGGATATCGCGGAAAAGAGCAAGTCAAAGCTCGAGCAGATCGAAGCGGAGCGCCTGCGCGCCGCGCAGGAAAAAGCGGAGCAGGAACGTGCCAAGCGTGAAAAGGGCAGACGTGCCGAGCCTGTTTTCAAAAGGAAAAAATAAGACGGCTTGCAGATATAGCCATTTTCGGACTGTCGAGAAGCCCTCAGATACGAGGAAGCGGCTTGTCGGCTAACCTTAATGGCTGCCGAGAAGTCGTTGATGAAGTAGAGGAGGGTTTATCGACGGTCTGATGAAATTTTTACTTAACTTTTTATATTACAGACGAAGAGTGATCGCCGTGATCTTGCTGGTCGCGGCGGTTTTCGTACTGTTTATGGCGCTGTACGGAGTGCCCGTCATGGCGTACGTTTACGCGGGAATCATCTGCGGAGTGATAACCGCGGGCGCGGCAGTCGGCGATTTCCTGCGCTATTGCCGAAAGCACAAGCTGCTTTGCGAGCTGCAATACGAGATACTGCTCACATTAGAGCATTTGCCCGAAAGCGACAACGAGGTCGAGCGGCGCTATCAGCAACTCATCGAAACGCTGCACGCTGAAAAGACCTCGCTGATCTCCGCCGCAAACAAGCGCTATGACGGTGCGGTAATGTACTTCACAATGTGGGCGCACCAGATTAAAACGCCTATCGCCGCGATGAGCCTTGCGCTCCAAGAGCTTGACACCGAGGAGAGCCGCGAGCTGTCGGAAAACTTACAGAAGATCGAACAGTACGTTGAAATGGCGCTCTGCTATGTGCGGCTGGACAGCGACACAAGCGACTTTGTGATACGCCGTTATCCTCTCGACGGTATCATCAAGCAGGCTGTCCGGAAGTTTTCGCCGCAGTTTATCCGCAGAAAGATAAAGTTGATATATGAGCCGACGGAGAACGAGGTGCTGACCGATGAAAAATGGCTGCTGTTCGTGGTTGAGCAGCTTATCTCAAACGCGCTGAAGTACACAAAAAAAGGCAGCGTGGAGATTGCGCTCAAGCCGGAAAAGTCATTGTCGATACGCGATACGGGCATCGGCATAGCTCCCGAGGATCTGCCGAGAGTGTTTGAGCACGGCTTTACGGGCAACAACGGGCGCGCCGACAAAAAGGCTACGGGCATAGGTCTGTACCTTTGCAGGCGTATCTGCAAGGCGCTCGGTCACAAAATAGAGATACGCTCCGACAAGAACGGTACGGAGGTGCTCATCGACCTTAAAGCGAATGAGATAGATACACGCGAGTAACATTCCCCCGCGATAAGACGTACCGCCTTTGACAGTTCATTTCATAGAAAATTTCGGTGCCAAGCGTAGTCGCTCGACACCGAAATACTTCTATACCACGCCCGCTATAATTTCCGCGGGGGAAAATTTGTATTTTGCCTTATTATTCGTTATCCTGAAGCGCATCGTATCCGCTTTCGCCCGTGCGCACCTTTACAACGTCCGCAACATCATAGACGAATATTTTGCCGTCGCCGATTTTGCCCGTGTACAGCACGCTCTTTGCCGTCTCTATGACCGTTTCAACCGGCACCTTGCACACAACGATCTCCATTTTGATCTTGGGGAGCAGGTGAGTTTCGATAGGCACGCCGCGATAATATTCCGTTGCGCCCTTCTGCATTCCGCAGCCGAGCACGTTCGTGACCGTCATACCCGTAATGCCGACAGCCGACATCGCGTTTTTGAGCGCTTCGATATGCTCCTGCTTGGTAATTATAACGACCTTGGACATATGTGCGCCCTCGCTCGGAGTGTACTTCCTGTGAACAACTGGAATCGACTGCTCGTTGGAAACAGACTCGACCTTTCTGTCGACCTGCGCAAGAGTGTCAACCTCTTTCTCGCGTCCCGAAGCCGTGGTCTCGATCTGCATGGACGGGATAAAGTCCGCGTAAGAGCTTGGCAGACCGTGCTCCGTAGCGTCCAGACCGACGATCTCCTCGTGACGGGAAACGCGAAGTCCTATCGTCTTTTTGATGATCAGGAACGTAAGCGAGATCGCTACGCCCGTCCAGACGAGCACCGCCAGCACGCCAACAGCCTGTATACCGAGCTGCGCAAATCCGCCACCGTAGAACAGTCCGCGCATTTTCGCACCGGGATCTGCAAGAGCCGCAACACCGCCGTTCTGACCGTCACCCGTCGCGAACAATCCGACCGCCAGCGAACCCCAGATACCGTTGCAGAAATGTACCGCCACAGCGCCGACTGGATCATCAATATGCAGTTTATAGTCAAGCAGCCAAACGCCGAATATGACCAGAAATCCCGAAACCAGACCGATCAACGCCGCGCCTATGCAATCGGTGTCGGCGCATGGAGCGGTTATCGCAACTAAGCCCGCAAGTGACGCGTTAAGACACATAGAAACGTCGGGCTTGCCGTTTTTCAACCATGTAAATATCATCGTCGTGCAGGTTGCCACAGCGGGAGCTACCGTCGTGGTGAGGAAAATTTTCGCAAGGTGTTCAACATTGTCTGCAGCCGCACCGTTGAAGCCGTACCAGCCAAACCACAGAATGAACACGCCTAACGCGCCCAATGTCATCGAGTGGCCGAGAATAGCACGAGGCTTTCCGTCTTTGCCGAATTTTCCGATACGCGGTCCTACCATAGCCGCGCCGATAAGCGCGCACATACCACCCGCCATATGGATAGCCGTAGAACCGGCGAAGTCAACAAATCCGAGCTGCGTTAGCCAACCGCCGCCCCATATCCAGTGCGCCTCCACAGGATAAATTATCGCCGAGATAACGCCCGAATAGATACAGTAGCTGATAAACTTTGTACGCTCTGCCATCGCGCCCGAGACGATAGTCGCCGCAGTCGCGCAGAACACGAGGTTGAACACGAATTCCGCACACCTGTCAAAGCTCGAAAAATTGCCGAGAATATCCATTGTCGGGATACCCACCAGGCCGAACAGCGCGTCCTCACCGAGCATAAGCCCGAAACCGATAAGCACGAACGTCACCGTGCCGATACAGAAATCCATAAGGTTCTTCATTATGATGTTTCCTGCGTTTTTCGCACGCGTCATACCCGTTTCCACCATCGCGAAGCCCGCCTGCATAAAGAATACCAGCGCCGCTCCTATCAGATACCAGATACCGTTTCCGTCGCCCACGTTAAACATCGTAGCGTTGACGATTTCTTCAGCGCCCGCCGATCCGAGCACCGTTAAGATTGCGTTCATTAAAGACCGCCCCTTTCATTTTGTTCGTTTTTTTGTATCGCAAAAAGGGGCTATGACATACTCTCTCTCCGTTGAGAAACGTATGTCATAGCCCCTTTGCTATGTCCTTATTATACTCGTTTCGCATCTAAATGTCAAGAGGATTTTTGCAAGTTTTTCATTATTGTCTTGCGTTTTGTATCAAATAACCAAATCAAGTATAAATTTATCCTTTTGTACGAGCACACTGCACAAAAGTTTTCAGTCACCGTATAATATAAGCGTTTTACTTTATTTTACGGCAATGTTTTTCTTTACCAAAGCTGCTGCTAAAATATTACCGCCAATTTATTACTTAGCATAACAGGTGCGAATTTGCAGAAAATACTACCGTAAACCTTCAAAAAAGGAGCTGAACTTTTACAATGAGCAAACAAACTCAAAGCTATATAAAGAGCGCAGCAGCGGGAGTGATCACGGGCGGACTGGCGTTTATGGCGGTAAAATCCCTCACGAACAACCGCCGCAAGCGTAAGTCGGCGGCTAAGGCATTTAAAGTGCTCGGCAGCTTTATGGACGCTATTTGACATTATTTGAACCCCCTCAGTTACAATGCTGAGGGGGTTAATATTATAAATTATTTACAAAAACCGCGCGGAAATGATACCTCCGCGCGGTTTCAATATGTGAGTTATTTAAGAAATCCCTCGATGATCTTCTCCTCCGCCTGTTCCTTGGTAAGTCCGAGCGAGCACAGCTTCATTATCTGCTCGCCCGCGATCTTTCCGATAGCAGCCTCGTGGATAAGTTCCGCGTCTACATTGGACGCGTTCAGCGCAGGCTGCGCGTCGACCTTTCCGTTATCGGCTATGATCGCATCGCACGCCGAATGTCCCGTACAGCGGTTGTTTCCCTCAACGATGCTGTAAAACGCCTGATGTGAGTTACCTCTCGCCACCGAACGCGATACTAAGTCCGCGCCGCTGTCCTCGCCCTCGAGCTTGACGTGAAAGTTAGTTACCGCGTCCTCCTCGTGATCGGTCATTATGCGCTCGCGGACGATTATCTTCGCGTTTTTGCCGAGTTCCGCATTAGTAGTGCGGGTCGAACGGTCAACGCCGCCGAGCTGAATGGTATCCATTTCCAAGCGCGAATTCTCCTTCAGAAAACACTCGGTCACAGGGTCGATCTTTTTCAATCCCTCTCCCTCGCCCGTGCCGATATGCTTTTCCTTGTACAGCACGGAGGAATCGGGCTCAAGAAAAAATCTGTGAATACCGTTGTGCCGCGCGTCCTCCTCGCCTTCGTTATGAACTCCGCAGCCCGCAACGATAACAACGTCCGCGCCCTCGCCGATATAGAAATCGTTGTACACCAGATCGTCCACCGCCGTATGTGTCACGCAGGCAGGAATAAACACCGTTTCGCCCTTTGTAAACGGCTTTACGGTTATGTCGATGCCGGGCTTGTCCGTCTTAGGAGTTATCGTAATGTTAGCGGAAGACTGTCTGCCCGCGCACTGCGTATCCTCGCGAATATTGTAAGCGCCCGCAAAGCCCTTTTCCATGTCGAAATCGGAGATGACTTTCAGCATCTCGCCCGTTATATCGTTGAAATTCAAGTCCATCAAACCGCTCATTTGCAATCCCCCATTCTCTTCGGACAGGCGCAGGTATATTCTCCTTGGAGCAGCGCCGGAAGTATATCTTCGCGCTTTCCCGCGATACGTATCTTGCCGTCGGCAACGACGATGATATCATCCGCTATCTGCAAAATGCGCTCCTGGTGCGAGATTACTATCAGCTCGCCGCGAGAATTGTTGCGTATCTCCTCAAACGTTTCCACGAGACGCGAAAAGCTCCACAGGTCGATGCCCGCCTCGGGCTCGTCGAACACCGACAGCTTGGCGCCGCGCGCCAACACCGTCGCGATTTCGATACGCTTAGCCTCGCCGCCCGACAGTGCGCCGCTCATTTCGCGGTCGATATACTCTTCCGCACACAAGCCCACCTTGCCGAGCAGACTGCACAGCTCCGAGTGTCCGAGACTGCCGCTTGCCGCCAATTCAAGCAGATCTCGAACTGTCAGCCCCTTGAATCGCACGGGCTGCTGAAACGCGTAAGCAACACCCTTTTTGGCGCGTTCGGTTATATCGAGATCGGTCAAATCCTCGCCGTCGAGCAGTATCCGTCCCGACACGGGCTTTTCCACACCCGCTATCAGTTTGGCGAGAGTGGTCTTTCCGCCGCCGTTTGGCCCCGTGATAACTGTCAGCCTGCCATTGGTTTTGCAGGATATCCCGTTGATTATGGGCTCGCCGTTCGGCAAACTCCAGTACAGATCATTTATTTCAAGCAAAAGCCTTGCCTCCTTCTTAATGCACTTTTGAACGTATACCCATATTGTACCACATCGACATTTTTTTGTCAAGATACTTTATTCAATACACTTATAATACCACTCTTTGCATACATAATACCGACGATTTCCGAAATCCGCACTTGACACGAAGACTAAAATGTTGTACAATAATATTAAGCTATCTATCGGCTTATTACTGTAAAGGAGAAATTTTACTATGGGTTTACTTAAAGCGGGTATGGGTGCGCTTTCCGGTGCGCTGGCGGATTCCTGGAGAGACTATTTCTACTGCGATGCGCTCAGCTCCGAGGTGCTTGCGGCGCGCGGCTGGAAGCGCGTAGGCGGCAAGTCCTCCAATACCAAGGGCAGTGATAACGTTATCTCCAACGGTTCCATAATCAACGTTAACGAGGGTCAGTGTGTACTTATAATCGACGGTGGAAAGGTCGCAGAGGTCTGCGCTGAACCGGGCGAGTTCGTTTATGATACATCCTCCGAGCCGAGCATATTCTACGGTGACCTTGGCGAAAGTATAAAGGCAACTTTCAGTTCGATAGGCAAGCGCTTTGCGTTCGGCGGCGAGGCTCCAAAGGATCAGCGCGTTTATTTTATCAACACCAAGGAGATCATGGGCAACCGCTACGGCACGGCTACACCTATCCCATTCCGCGTTGTGGACAGGAATATCGGTCTTGACGTGGACGTTTCACTACGCTGCAACGGCGAGTATTCCTACCGTATCACCAACCCTGTGCTGTTTTTCAGCAATGTCTGCGGCAACTTCGGCGACACCTATCCCAAGCGCACCATGGACAGCATGCTGAAAACCGAGATCGTTACGGCTCTCCAGCCCGCTCTCGGCAAGATATCCGACACCGGAGTGCGCCCGAGCAGTCTCCCGTCGCACACTATGGAGATTTGCGATGCGCTCAACGAGATACTGTCCAAAAAGTGGGGCGAGCTGCGCGGCATGGCTATAAGCTCGTTCAATATGAATCCGCCCTCGCTCTCCGCGGAGGACGAGGCTTTGATCAAAGATCTCCAGAGAACCGCCGTAATGCGCGATCCGGGTATGGCAGCCGCTCACCTCACACAGGCTCAGGGTGAGGCTATGAGGACTGCCGCGGGCAACGCGGGCGGCGCGGCAATGGGCTTTTTTGGTATGAATATGGCTCAGCAGGCAGGCGGCATAAACGCGGGCAATCTGTACAATATGGCAGCTCAGCAGAACGCTCAGCCGCCGCAGGCAGCCCCCGCTCCCGCAGCGGCGCAGAGCGCGGCAAGCTGGTCTTGCTCCTGCGGCGCGGTCAATACGGGCAAGTTCTGCACCTCCTGCGGTGCCCAGAGACCCGTGAGTACCGACGGTTGGACGTGCACATGCGGTGCGGTGAACAAGGGCAAATTCTGTATGGAATGCGGAAAGCCCAAGCCCGCGGGAATGCCGCTTTACAAGTGCGACAAGTGCGGCTGGGAGCCCGATGACCCTTCCAAACCCCCGAAGTTCTGTCCCGAATGCGGGGACCCGTTTGACGCTAACGACATAGTATAAAACAAACAACCGCCAAGACCAATGGGCGCGCGTTGCAGAAGTTTTCTAAATCGTTACAGACAAACTGCGGATGTGAAAATAAAAAATATCGGTAGCACCGGATTGATACTACCGATATTTTTTATCGTATCATAATTATTTAATAATAACTGCTATGGTTATTGTATAGGACTTGTATACGAAACAAGACAAATCAGATCAACTCCTTCGCTTTTTGCGTTTAACCGTTTCAGAAGGTTAGGTCTTACCCAAGGAATGCTCCTTAATAAACTCAATAAACCTCCGCGATGGCATATCGAGCTTTTCGTAATTCCGGAAAATAAACGCTATACTGAAGGTCATATCCTTATCCTCAAAGGGAACAAATCGCAGATTTTTAAACAAAGAATGAGCTTCGATTGGAACACAGAACATTATCCCTTTGTTGGTGTTTATCAAACTGCAAGCACAACAATCGAGATGGTTCTCTTAAAAACCTTATTCACACAATCAACCCTTTCATAAATTTGTAAACATAGCCATGAAAGTCCCGACGTATACCGGGACTTATGGTGTTCCGTTTTTGACGGGCGTGTGTCTTCAGGAGGCAGATGATTCAAGTATATAGTTCCCGTCCGATTTTCAATATTTATCACTTGAATTTCAAAAAAAATACTTAACTGACATGAAAGCGGCGTATATCTTACCCAAAACGTTCAAGATGCTTCTTCAACAGTGCCACCTGACTATCGAGCTCCTCGCTTGCGGCAGCGGAATTCTGCGCCGCGGAGTCTGTTTTCTCAATGATAGCCTCAACCTCGCCGAGCTTTGCCGATATCTCCGAAAGCATAGTCTTCTGCTCCTCAGATACGTCAGCTATCTCCGATACCGAGCCGCTTATTAGACTTGTTTCCCGAACGATCTCATCGAGCATTTCAGCTGTCGAGTTTGCCGCTTCGGTACCACTTCCGATTGCCTTTAAGGTATTTTCGATAAGCTCCGCTGTAATCTTTGAGGCTTCGCCGGATTTTGCCGCGAGATTGCGCACCTCCTCCGCGACAACCGCGAATCCCTTGCCCGCCGCTCCCGCGCGAGCAGCTTCAATAGACGCGTTGAGCGCCAGAATATTTGTCTGAAACGCTATGTCCTCAATTGTGGAATTGATCTTGACTATCTCGTCCGCGGAACGCGAAATGCTGTCCATGATATTAACAAGCTCCTGCATTTTTTCATTGCCCGCGCTTACCGTGTCGGCGGCTTTGAGCGCTTTTTCCTTAACATTAAACGCATTCTCCGCTGACTGCGATACCCTGTTGTTGATATCACCAAGATTTTCGGAAACCTCAACGATAAGCTTTGTTTCATCATTGACGGCACGGGCAAGCTGTGCCGCTCCTACAGATACGCTGCGCGAGCCGCCCGATATCTGCTCAAATACCGTGTTAAGCTCCGCGAAGGTGGAATTCATTGCACCGCAGATATGCCTTATAGACTGCTCCATCGCGGTGAATTCCCCGACAAATGTAAGTGAACTGTCATATACGAACCTACCGTCCGACATATCCGAAAGTATCTTCTCTATACCGTCAATGTACGATTTCAGCGATTTGTTTGTTCTCATTAGCGCGCCGCAGATAGTGCCTATCTCATCGTTTGCGGATTCGGGGTAGTTATGTTCCAGAACGCCGTTAGACATATCCGTGACGATATTCTCTATTGCCGACAGCGGCTTCAGACGCTTTGTGAACTTCAGCCAGAAGAACAGTCCCCCGCCGAATATTGCCGCAAGCGAAACTATCACCGCCAGAATAATAATATCGTTCAACCGCGACATCGCCTCATTGTAATCCGCCGCATAAAGCACCTTCCAGCCCGTAGAACCGACAGGTACGACGGGGAAATAGCGCATAGAGCCGTCATAGCCCTTGCCCGAAACGACGTTTGTGCTTCCCGACGCTGCAAGAACCTCGCTGTAAATAGGCGCAATGTCAACGAGCTTTGTGACTTTCTCGGTTTTGCCGTCGTCGAGCAGTCTGTGTGAATAATCCTGATTTTCAGCGTGAGCCACTATGTTGTCGCTTCCGTCTACCAGCACCGCGTATCCGCCCTCGTCCGCCTTAAGTTCTTGGCATACCGAGACCAACTCGCCGATCTCGATGTCCAATCCGCACACGCCCAGCACCTCGTTCCCCGAAAGCAGTGGACTGGCAACGGTGATAACGATCTTTCCGGTTATTGCATCTATATACGGATCGGTAATAATCGTTGCACGGGTGCTTTTGGCGCTTTGGTACCACCCGCGTTCCTGCGCGACGTAATTATCCGCGACGGGATAAACGCTGCATACCATTCCCACCGTATCGGTCTCCCACGCGAGATATCCGTTCATAATGCTTGCGGATGTAGTGTGAACGACGTCCAGCATATGTTTTTGCAGCTCTTCGCCATGAAACTGCTGTTCAACCGCGGTCTTGGCAAAATCCTCCGCTATTGTCGTGTGCTTGGTGAACCACGTGTCCATTTTGGCGGATTCCGCCGCGACTGTGTGATACAGATCCGATTTTATGGAGCTTGTATACCTGATATTAACGTTCACGGAAAAAATAAGGCAGACGGCTATCAGCGCCACCGTCAGCATTCCCGCCGATGACAACAAAATGCTTGTGAGCAGACTTTTCTTTTTCATAACAATTTCCTCCGTTGTATTTGATTCATCTTTTATGCGGATTATCTGCGCCTGTCAATACCAGCTTTCTGATAATAATTGTCTTTCTCCTTATACATCAGCGTTTCCGCTTCGTCAATAAGCCCTTGCAAATCGTTTCGGTAATTATTGTTCCAGACAGCTCCGATCGCCAGATTCACCGAATTTTCAACGGAGTTTTTCCGCAAAAGATCTATACGCTTTTTCAGAGTATCCTCATCAATGTCCGCGCAAACGGCAAGCAGCTCGTCGCCTCCGAGACGAATAAGACCGTATTCCCCAAACGCACTTTTCAGACTTTCGGAAGCGCGGCAAATCAGTTCGTCACCGGCTTTATGCCCCATAGTATCATTTGTTCGCTTTAGACCTGTAATATCGCAGTACACAACGCCCATGCTCCGTTCACTTCCGATATTGGATACCAAATCGTCCAGCGCGTATCTGTTGCCCAGACCCGTCAGATGATCACATCGGCTGATTTCACAAAGTTTATTCATCATATCACGCTGTTTAATCATCGAACCGATAAAATCTCCAACCGCCCGAAGCATTTTCAAGGTTCGTTTCATATTGCGTTTCGGCGGATTGTCTATACCGTAAAAACCAATGACGCTATCATCGTTGTAAAGCGGAACGACAATAATCGAATGAACATCCTGACTTTTCAGCTTCTGGTATTGCAGCGGATAATCCGGAAGCATTTTCTCTATGTCATCAAAAATGATATTTTTATCTTCGCCGAAATAATTATACCAGTTTTCGCAGACCTGCGGCGGCAGGTTCTGAAGATTTTCTTTTTCGGAAGTTATTCCCACGGCAGTCCATTCGTATGTATTATCATCACCACCGCGTGAATTTTTTTCAAAAATATAGGTTCTTTCTCCGTCCAGTTCATTTCCTAGAAATTCAAGGATAATCTCAATGGATTTCTCCGGATCGGGTTCGCAAGCTGCGCGTTTTATTCCGCTGTTTACACGTGCCTCAATTTTCATTTTTTTATTTGAGTTTGGCAAAATGATTTTAAGCAGACCTTTCTTTCCCATAAAACAGTTCTCCATTCACAAAGAGCGTTTGAAAAACCACTCCATAAAAATTCTACAAATTAAATTTTAACAAGATCTATTGCGATTTTCAATATATATCACTTAATTGACGGAAAAATCACTTAATTGACATTGAAGCGATAATCCAGCGTCATTGCCATTTAAAACCATATTTTTCCAGATGTGCGACGTTCGACAAATATTGACTTATTTATTATTTTATGATATAATCTAATGTAAAGAGGGAGTGATAAACCGATTGACTAAAATAAATCTTGTTTTGTGTGACGACAATACCGCCGATTTGGATGTGCTACGTGAATCGGTGAACGAATACATAAATCTGCGCGGCTTATGCGGAGAAACAGTCTGCTTCTCCTCGCCAGAGGAGGTTTTGCGGTTTTCGGAAAGCAACGATGAAAGCAATGTAACTGTGTATCTTCTCGATGTGATAATGTCCGAGTTTGATGGCATTGAGCTTGGACAAAGAATACGCGAGCGCGACAAAAGCTCGGCGGTAATCTATATCAGCAACTCGCGCGAGTATTCGCTTGACGCGTTTTCGGTGCGCGCGTTTTCCTATCTGATAAAGCCGTTTTCGCGCGAAAAGCTGTTCTCGGAGCTTGACGAGTGCCTCAGTCGAATTGAGCCCGCTCCGCAAACGCTCTCGATAAAGACCACCGACGGCACGGTGCTCCTTGAATTATCGAAAATTATCGCGGTGGAGTACCTCAATCACAGACTGATATTTCACCTAGTAAACGGTCAGAAAATCGAAAGCGCATACCGCAGACAGCCGTTTGACGTTCAGGCGGAGGAGCTTATGCAAACGGGGGCGTTTCTGAAGGTTTCAGCGAGCTATCTGGTATATTCTCGGAATATTCAGGGCGTAAAGGCTGATGAGTTTGTCATGCGCGACGGCTCTCAATACAAGATCACCCGAAAATATGCCGCCGCAAGACAACGGTATATAGACGGTGAGATGCTCAGTCATAAAATGTAAAATAAGTGATTTTTACGTTAATTAAGTGACAGCTCTTGAATATCTGGTCGGTTTATATTATATAGGGTGATGTAATGTTTTCTTTTGCAATAACAATTTTTTCCGAAGCGGTCGTTTTTGCTTTGTACATATTCGTGTGCTTAACGCTTATGAAGCCACGGTTTTCGCTTGGCGTGCGCGTTTTGGTTTATGGTCTGACGATACTCTGCTCGTGCGGTGCGGTGACAGCTCTCACGCTTTTGGGCAGCGGTATGGCGGCGTTTACGCTGCTGCCGCTTATCGCGTATCTACCGTTTTCGATTTGCGCGTTTATACTCTCCGATGGCAGCATCTTTGAAGCGGCAGCTGCGTGTTCGGTCGGAACATTGGCGGCGCTGATAGTCAAGCTGGTCAAGAAAATTCTGCGGGGGTTATTCAGCAAATCCCTTTCAGGCGCGGCGTTTGATACTGCCATTGCGCTTACCGTACTTGTCCTTGCGGCGGGAGCGGCGTTTGTCGTGTTCCGATATATTCGTAAGCCTTTTGGAATATGCGCGAATTCGGACGTGAAAAACCGACTGTTGGTTATAATTCCCGCGGCAGTAGTGTTCTTAATGATCTTTATCAATTTTAACAGTACATCGTCCGCCGCAGTGATTATTATGACTTTGATTATCGCGGTATCATTTTTCGTGATAGTGTCGCGGCTATTCGCATATTCGGCAAGGATTATCAAGGCTGATGAGAACGAAAAAAGGCTGTTTGAAAGTCTAAATTTGCAGCGGAAAAACTTTGAGCAGCTTTCGCAAAATGTTTACGCGGGGCGGCTTTACCGCCATGACATGCGGCATCATCTCAAGGTGCTGAGCGGTTTGGCTCAGCAGAACAACTCCGTAGAAATTCTGGAATATATTGAGAATTTGAGTGAGACAGCCGAGCTTTGTACACCCGAAATGTTCTGTAAAAATCCCGCGGTAAACGCGGTGTTATCGGAATATATAAACCGCGCGAAAAATATCGGCTGCCATACGGAACATAAAATTTTCATACCCGAAAATCTTCCCTTTGAGCTGCCCGACGTGTGCATTATCCTTTCAAACGTGCTGGATAACGCGCTGAACGCCTGCAAAAAATGTACCGAGGACAAGCGTTATATGGATTTGCTGGCGGATTTCTCGGATGACCGAAAGATGAAAATATCCGTGAGAAATTCCTGCGCGGATATCGTGGAGCTTGACGCGGAGGGCTTGCCCGTTGTCGGAACACGGACGGACGGTCACGGAATCGGACTTCGCGGTGTGAAAAATATCGTTGAAAAATACAACGGCTTCATATGCTGCTCATATGAAAACGGGGAATTCCTGTTTTGCACAGAGATATTCCGCGATCCAAACGGCGGCTCTCAAAGCGGTGAAAATAACGGACAAAAACCGAAACGCGCAAAGGCTTTATCCGCCGTTCTAACATCGCTTATCTGTGTTATAGGTCTGCTCAATTTTTCTCCGACAACCGCAAGCGCGTTATCCGAGATATTGTCCGTAAATATCAAAACCTTAAGCTACGGCTGGGGTGATAACTCTTTTAACGCGGAATATCCCGAATTTTCCGGTGACAATTCCGATAAGCTGAATCAAGCTGCAAGGGATTTTATCGCCGAAGCAAGAGAGCTTTTCCGGCAGTATGCGCTCCAAAAATACGAGGGATATGTTGCAGAGGACGCGGGATATCGTATTTATATGGACAACAGAACGTATCTGTCGGCGCGTTTTTACGCGACCATCAATGCGGGCGGCTCCACGGATTACAGCCGCTGCGTGACCATTGATAAGCGCAGTGGTGATGTGCTTGCTCTACCCGATCTGTTCAGCGAGGATTATGATTATATCGGTGAAATAAGCGCGGCGGTACTCAAGCAAATGGAGTTCCGCGTTCAATATATGGATGCTAGATATTTCATTCCCGGGGGTATCTGGAGCGATGATGAGTGTTTCAAGGAAATTTCGCCCGATCAGCAATTCTATCTGAATCCGGATGGAAAACTGGTGATCGTTTTCGATGAGTATACGGTCGCGCCAGGCTCAGAGGGTGCTCCCGAATTTGTAATGACAGATGAAATTTTCCGATACAATGTACATTGACGTGAACAATTACAATTATCCGAGAGCGGCAGCCCTCGGATAATTCTTTGTCCTTCTTTAATATATATGGTTTTTTATTATTTCGCAAGCATATCAAGCTGTTCGAACATTTCTCGCATATTCTTTATTATTGCGCTCAGCGTTTCTATTGTGAACCAATTATATCCGAACCAAAAACAAAAAACTCAATACGAACAGCAATATTACCATAGTCACTTTTGAAAATAATGATTCAATAAAGAAAAACCGTTGATTCAGAATGAATATTTTTATCTCCGCTTGATGATACCAAACCGAGACCCCTCTGGCAACACGCAAACGGCTACAACTGATACCGAAGCTATCAGGTTATCCATAAGTTAGATTTCACGATATTAGACACACGTTCGCCACCCACGCGATAGCGGGCGGTGTTGACGCAAAAACCTTATCCGGAATTTTAGGACATACGAACGCCAGCTTCACACTGGATACTTATACCCATGTCACGACGGATATGCAGAAAAATGCCGCGAAGATCGTAGGCAATTTTATGGATGATATAATGGGGGAATGAAACTTGGCTAAACGACGAAAGCAAGGAGAGGGAACGCTTAGACTTCGCAAAGATGGACGCTGGGAAGGTCGAATAGTCATCGGCTACGATGATAAAGGCTTACCCATAACCAAGAACGTTACTGCTAAAACAAAAACAGAATGTGCCGAAAAACTTGAAGCCCTCAAAGAGAAATATGGCAATCTGACCGAAAAGATAAATTTGGAAATGCCATTTGGAGAATGGATTGACTTCTGGTACCAAACATACTGCGGCACTGCACCCCGATAAACGGACAATGGAAAACGAACCCCCATCATAAAATGAATAAGTCTTGAAAAACAGCCAATACTTTTTATACTTTGCTTTGCAGTCAGGATAGGGCAACGCTGGAGAACGACCTGAGCGGGCTGCAAAGATTCAAAGCTGATAGCCGGAACGTTCTCAATAGCGTTCCGGCTGTTTTTATGAAATTATTATCAGCTTTGAAAAATAAAGCGATAAACTCCGGGGTTTGGGGCGGAACCCCAACGGAATTTCAATTTTAATTTTGATACGTGTCGAACCATTCACGCCG
>ERZ777305.1753-NODE-1753-length-22612-cov-6.693887_pt1 | contig 22612 bp, 17 predicted proteins | sample MGYA00374965_ERZ777305 | MGnify/ENA primary metagenome ERZ777305 (study PRJEB29328, sample SAMD00013331) | mouse gut metagenome | study: EMG produced TPA metagenomics assembly of the Metagenome analysis of fecal microbiota from mouse which was promoted... | reverse complement strand
CCCACGTCCCGTGGACGGGCGAAACTTACGTTTCGCTGCGGCTGTGTCGGCCCAAATCTTCGCACTGCCTCTGTTCGCGCGCCGGACGATTCTATCAAAGAGAAAGCAGGAAGCGTATCGTATCGACCCCGTCGGCATAATCCGTCCAACCCGGATGCTGCGTCTCGCCCAAACGCACTCCGCGCAGGAAACTCTCCGGAACCGTACCCGCCACACACTGCAAGACACCTTCATGGCGTTCCAGCCACTCCGCTACCTCCGCCTCCGAACGATACTCCGACCACAACACCTCCGCCACGTTCGGCACCTGCGGCCCGACCTCCATCCCGACGTTCCGCAACAAAAAAAATCCTCCGTCAACCACCCGCTCGCCCCTCATCGCCGCCATCGCCCGCGCATAACGATAGCAAGCCTCGTATTTCGGATGCTTTTCCGGCCGACAACTGGACAGCCGTTGCACCAACCTCTGCATATCGTATCCCTGCGGCACAAAAAGGCGTACCACGCTGCGACACCCCAATCCCCAATACAAAAACAGGTCTTCACTCAGCTCCGCCACCTCCCGCTCGCTCTCCCCGCCGCACAGCACCGCCACGCTCTGCCTCGCTCCCCGGAGCAAAACCGGCAGACCGGCGAATTGTCGGGCAAACCGATCGCGCGTCGCATCGCTCCCGGTGGCGATCACCCCGTCCCAATCGGTCACCCCGGACGGCAGGGTGTCGAGAAGTTCGATCGCACATCCGCTTTCCTGCAACACCCGGATCACATATTCCATCAGCGCCCGGTCTTTGGACGAAGGCTTGACGCACGCCCGACACCCCACCGCCACCGCTGCGGCCAGATCGGCAAATCCGACCAACGGCAGATTCCCGGCCATCACGATACCGACCCTGCGAGAAGCTTCCGACACCGGCAACGGATACCGATCAAGCCAGCTTCGAAGCTGTTCAGAACTCAACAAATCGTTTTTCAAAGCCGCCACTGCGGCCTCGATCTGGCGCGGAGTGAACCACTCGTTTTCCCGTCCGGCTTTATCGACCGCCCGCAGCCACTCCTCGCCTTCGAACCGGGAGGCCAGCTCGATCAAGGGTACAATATATCTGTTTTCCATCCTTTTTCTTTCCGACACGACAAACGACGAGCCTCCGGAACGCATCTGTTCCGGAGGCTCCCTGCGAATTACTTTTTCTCTGCGTCACCCTGCTCGGTCACCTGCACGACGTCGATTCCGGCGCGTCTCAACAGTTCCACCCCATCCGCCGAATGGTAGTCGTCGCAGAATACCACCCGCCGGATCCCCGCCTGAATGATCAGTTTGGCGCACTCGATGCAAGGCGAAGCGGTCACGTACAGTGTCGACCCCTCCGAACTGTTGTTGGATTTGGCGACTTTCGTGATGGCGTTAGCCTCGGCATGCAATACGTAAGGCTTGGTCAATCCCGTAGCCTCGTCTTCGCATACGTTTTCGAATCCCTGCGGCGTACCGTTGTAGCCGTCGGAGATGATCATCTTGTCGCGCACGATCAAGGCACCGACCTGTCGCCGCACGCAATAGGAGTTTTCGGCCCAGATCCGGGCCATCCGAATATACCGGCTGTCGAGCAGCCGCTGTTTCTGTTCCTTATATCCCATAGGCTAAGAAACGGGCTTCGTTTTCTATGACTTTTGTTTGGGCTCTGCGGAAATTCGGGCCGGAATCACTGGCACCGGCCTGTTCATTCCGACGGCAAAAACCTCCCCGCCCCGGGCCACCGCGGCAACGGCGAGGGGCTATTATGGCGCATCAGCAGCTATGGGTGTAGCTGGTCTTCGATGGTTATCGATATCAGCGGCGTAAATTTGGCCTTCGATGTCACATGGCTGAGTTCCTGCAGCCCAAACCATCGCAGCCACGGTTTTCAGTTGCGTTGCCTCTCGGAATAAACGGTGCTTTCGGGCACGCCGAAATGCCAGCCTCTACCCTATCCGTTACACTGAGAGTTGGGCAGCCCCGGCTATCTGCCCACCGCGGGCACGCGGGGCCCGGCCGGCCCGAGGCCAGTCGAAACTCAGCAGTCGCCCGCACGCCTAAAAGGGCATATTCTGCCGATTGGCGGTGAGCCAATTCGGCAAGAATGGCCGCGGGCGACTCAAATTGGGGTAGACACGGCCGGCCTTCGAGTGCCGAGCGGCACCGCGCCGACGCCTCAAGAAGGAAATCGTCAAAACTCGCTTGCGTGTTTTGACTGGATTTCCCAAAGCGCGCGACACAAAACAAACCCCGCCCCGGGCTGCCGCGGCTACGGTGAGGGCGCGTTGTGGGGCATCGGACACAACGGTTACAGCTGGTCTTTCGTCACGAGCGGCATCTACAACTTGGACTTGCATTTCTATTCGCAGTACCTCACCACCAGCAACTCGGACAACCGCGCCCACGGTTTTCAGTTGCGTTGCCTCTCGGAATAAACGAAAGCCTCGATTGATTGGGAACTTCGAACCCGGGCTTGATCCTGTATGATTTTCAAACCCTGCGACCCTGCGGGTCGCGCGGGCCGAAAATCCATCGCTGTTCGGCGCCAGCGGAGGGCACAACGAGCTCCGCGAAGTTGCAGCCCGCCGCGTGGGGTGGCGGCGAACTGCACGGCCCTACGGGCCGTAATTATTCAGCCCAAAGCATAACCCCGTGTCCGCCTCACTGCGGCTCCGCTGTCGCTCCGCCGAGTCCGCGCGCTGGCGGAAATCTTGTTAGAACCATTCACCATGGTTCTAACGATTTCCTTCTCCAGCAGTCGCGCGCGGGGTCGAGTTTTGTCCGCGCGCCGAGGCGATTCATTCTCTTTCGGCTCATCGCCGAAATCGTTGAATCGCTTCCTAAGGCGTCGGCGCGCGGTAGAGCTTCGAACCGGATAGAACTGCCCTGCGCGGGCGGCGGCCGGGTGACCCCGGCGGGACGGAGCGAAACTACGTTTCGCTTACTTGTTTACTTCGCCCTGTTCTCTGTCCGCGCGCCTGGGCGATTCATTCTATCTATTTCGGCTCATCGCCGAAACAGTTGAATCGCCTCCTAAGGCGTCGGCGCGCGGTAGAGCTTCGACTGCCCTCGGGCCGGGCAGGCCCCGCGTGCCCGCGGTGGGCAATTGGCCGTGTCGGCCCAAATCCTTGCCCCGTTCTTTGGCCGTACGCACACCCGGCAAATATCCCACTATTTCTCTTTATACCGCTCTATCTGGCGTTTGATGGCGTCCACACAAAGATCGACCGACTCCTCGAACGACTTGCTGCGCCGCTCGGCCACCAGCTCGTGTCCCGGAACCGCCAGCCTCAACATCACCACCTTATTCCCCGCCGTGTCGTCCTTATCCAGTTTGAGGGTCACTTCGGCACCCGTCGTATTGTCGACCTTACGGTCCAGTTTACCTACCTTATGTTGTACGAAATCGATCAGTTTCTGATCGGCATCGAATTTCACGGATTGAATCTGGATGTTCATACTTTAATCCTCCTTCTTGTTCTGAATATTTGACATCGCCCTCGGATGGGCCTGATTATAAGTCTTTTTCAAAGATTCGACGGTGTTATGCGTATAAATCTGAGTGGCGGCGAGCGAAGCGTGTCCCAAAAGCTGCTGCACCACCCGTACCGAAGCGCCGTGCTGCATCAGATGCGTGGCAAAGGTGTGCCTCAGCACGTGCGGCGACCGCTTCCCCTGTACACCCGCCGCAGCGAGGTAGTCTCTCACGATGCCATACACCCCCTGCGCCGAAAGCCCGTGTCCTTTGTTGGTTAAAAATAGACAATTTTCGGCCGATTCGCAAATCTTTTCTTTCGCACGGAGTGACAAATAGTGTTCCAAACGTGTCGCCACCTCCGACAAAATCGGCACGACCCGTTCCTTGGCCCCCTTCCCCATCACCCGCACCGTCCCGGCCCGGAGGTCGAGACTGTCCAGCCGGAGCGAAGCCAGCTCGGAACGCCGCAGTCCGCAGGCGTAAAGCATCAGGATGACCATCGCATCGCGCTCGATCGGGAACTCTTCCGAAGGTTCCTCCAACACCCGCACCAATTGCGTCATCCGGCTCTGTTCGACGAAAACCGGCAGCCGGCGGCCTCCGCGCAACGCCTTGATCTCGCGCACCGGGTTGGAAGCCACGATCCCTTCCCGCATCAGATAGCGGAAAAAAGAGCGTAAGGTCGATATTTTCCGATTGACACTCCCGACGGCCGTCCCCGCCTCGACCTCGCGCATCACCCACCCGCGGACATCGGACAGGGTCACCGCCGCCGGGTCGAATCCGTCCGCCGAATCAGCCTCCGCCGTCAGGTAGGTCTCGAATCCGCGCAGGTCGCGGGTGTAGATATCGACCGTCGCCGGCGAACAACGCCGTTCGGCGGTCATGTAACGTCCGAAACGTTCGATATAGTCCGGCATCGCACCTCCCCCTGCCCTTTGACAGCCCGTTTATTCCTTGGCCCGTCCGCTCCGCGAGCGGGATTTCCCGCCTCCCCGCCGTTTCCGCGAGGAGCCGCCGCGCGACGAACCGCCTCCCTGTGCCGCCCGCCTGGCCTCGCGCGACGAAGCTCCCAAGTCATCGCCCGAAGCGACCGGTTCCGGCAGCCGATCCAGTTTCCGGGTGTGGAAGTCGATCGTCCCGACCATCTCGAAGTCGAGCTGCTTGCGGCTCAGGTCGGCCCGCTTGACCCGGATCCGCACCTCGTCGCCCAGCGTGAACCGCCGTCCGGTGGTGTGCCCCACCACGGCATAGTTCTCGGCGTCGAACGCGTAGTAGTCATCCGACATATCCCGCAAGGCGACCATCCCCTCTATCTTGTTTTCCGCGAGTTCCACATAGATTCCCCAATCGGTAACGCCCGAAATCGAGCCGTCGAACTCACGTCCCACCTTGTCTTCCATGAACTCGACCATCTTGTACTTGATCGACGCCCGTTCGGCCTCCGACGCCCGAATCTCCATCGCCGACGAGTGGTCGCACAGCTTTTCGTACGTCTCTTTGTCCTCCGACTTGCCGCCGTCCAGATAGTGCTGCAACAGACGGTGCACCATCATGTCCGGATAGCGCCGGATGGGCGAGGTGAAGTGGGTGTAGTAGTCGAATGCCAAACCATAGTGGCCGATATTGGTGGTCGAATAGACCGCCTTGGCCATCGACCGGATCGCCAGCGTCGAAAGGAGATTGGCCTCCTTCTTGCCCTTGATGTCGGCCAGCAATTTGGTCATCTCCTTGGCCACCGCCTTGCCCTTCTCGGCCTTGAAGTGGTAGCCGAAGCGGGTGATGAAGCTCTTGAAGTTGGCCAGTTTCTCTTCGTTCGGTTTGTCGTGGATGCGGTAGACGAACGTCCGTTCCGTCCGCTGCCCCGGCCGCTTGCGTCCGATGAACTCTGCCACCTTACGATTGGCCAGCAGCATGAACTCCTCGATCAGCTGGTTCGAGTCCTTGATCTCTTTAAAGTATACGCTGAGCGGTTTTCCATGTTCGTCCAGGACGAATTTCGCCTCGTCGCGTTCGAAACCGATCGAGCCGTTGCGGAACCGTTCCGCCCGTAGTTTCTTGGCCAGCCGGTCGAGCATCAGAATCTCGTCGCGCAACGGTTCGTCCTGCGCCTCGGCCCGCTGTTCGATGACCGCCTGCGCCTCCTCGTAGGTGAACCGCCGGTCGGAGAGGATCACCGCCCGCCCGAACCACTCGTTCAGCACCTTCGCCTCGTCATCCAGCTCGAAGACGGCCGAGAAGGTCAGCTTCTCTTCGTTCGGCCGGAGCGAGCAGAGGTCATTGGACAAGGCCTCGGGCAGCATCGGCACGGTGCGGTCCACCAGATAGACGCTCGTCGCCCGCTCCACCGCCTCGGTGTCGATGGCGTCTCCCGGACGCACATAGTGGGTCACGTCCGCAATGTGCACCCCGACCTCCCAATTTCCGTTATCGAGCCGCCGGATTGACAGCGCGTCGTCGAAGTCCTTGGCATCGGCCGGGTCGATGGTGAAGGTCGCCACGCCCCGCATATCTTTGCGCCGCTTGATTTCGGCCTTCGTAATCCCCGCCTTGATCTTGTCGGCCGCCTGCTCCAGCTCCTCGGGGAAGTGGTACGGCAGGTCGTATTCCGCCAGAATGGCGTGCATCTCGGTGTTGTTGTCCCCCGAATTCCCCAGCACGTCGACCACTTCGCCGGTCGGGTTTTTCGAGGTTTCGGGCCATTCGACGATCCGGACGATCACCTTCTGCCCGTTCTCGGCCCCATTGACCGACCGCAGCGGTACGAAAATATCGGCCGGCATCGTCCGCGAGTCGATGATCACGAAAGCGTACTTCTCCGAAATCTCGATCCGCCCGACGAACGTGCGTTTGCCCTGTTCCAAGGTCTCGACCACCTCGCCCTCGATGCGTCCGTCGCGCCGACGGCCGATAATGGCCACCCGCACCCGGTCGCCGTGCAGGGCATGGTGGGTGTTGCGCGGCTCGACGATGATATCCTTCTCGCCCTCGGCGGCATCGTCCACAATGATATAGGCCATCCCGCTGGCGGTCATATCCACGCGCCCGGTCTTGGTGGGCAGCTGTTTCCGCACCAGCCGGTACTGTCCGGCCCCGACCTTTTCGAACACCCCTTCGGCCGCCATCTCGCGCATCAGGTCGTGCACCATCTTGCGTCCGTCGTTGCCCTGGATGCCGATCTGCTTGGCGGCCATCTTCGAGTCGTAAATCCGCGAGGGGTGGTCGGCAAATGCCTCGAACAACATCCGTTTGATCTCCCGCACCGCCACCTCCGGCACATTCGGGCGCTCTTCGCCCGCCGCCTGCCGCACCGCCTGAGCCTCGCCCTTACCGCCGCGAAGCCCCAGTTTCTTTTTCAGTTTCTTTAACATCTATTCTACGTAATTATGCGGCTCAAAGATAGTGATTTATTCACGGGGCCCGGCCAACGCAGCACGAAATTCCCGAAAAACGGGTCGCATTCCGCCTCCGACCGGCCACTCGCCGCAGCCGGAAAGAGATAAAATTCCACCTATTTCCGCCCGATTTGTTCCGAAATTACTACTTTTGTACATTATTTCATTTTTCAACTCCTAATTCATTATGGAAAACATCAACGAAAACAACACCGTTGCCACGAGCAACATCCACCCGAACGGCGCTATGGAGTGCTACAAGCTGTTCTGGTCCAACTACGCCAACTTCGCAGGCCGGGCTCGGCGGAGCGAATTCTGGTGGCCGACGCTCTTCAACTTCATTGCGTCGTTTATCTTGACTTGCATCCTTCCGATCCTCGGTACGCTGTTTTCACTGGCTATTCTTATTCCGAACCTCGCAATGGCTTCGCGGCGTCTGCACGACACCGGCCGGGCTTTCGGATGGATTTTCATCAACCTCATTCCGGTGGTAGGTTTCATTCTGTACATCATCTGGCAGGCTCAGGACAGCCAGCCGGGCGAAAACCGGTTCGGTGCCAATCCGAAATACAACGCCTAACGACTGTCCGGGACGACAAGAGCGACGTGCTCTCGGCTGAGTCCCCCTCTCTCTTTTTGCGCCTCCGTACCCGAATCTTCACCGGGTGCGGAGGCGTAATTTTTCGGTCTCGTTTATAATCCGTATTTTTGTCCGTTTCCGACGACGACATGTCGCCATGTATCACTTTCCAAAAGGGTAATATCTCAACCAGATGAAACTTTGCAGGCGGGCCGCCGAGCTCGCAGGATACACCGGAACCGTCGGTTTCGTGCCGACCATGGGCGCCCTGCACGAAGGGCACCTCTCGCTGGTCAAGGCCTGTCGCGAGGCGTGCGACACCACCGTGGTCAGCATCTTCGTCAATCCCACCCAGTTCAACGACCCGAAAGACCTCGCGAGCTATCCGCGCACCGAGGCAGCCGACCTCGCGCTGCTCGACGCGGCCGGCGTCGATTTCGTTTTCGCCCCTTCGGTGGCCGAGGTCTATCCGGAACCGGACACCCGGGTCTTCGACTTCGGCGGTCTGGATCGGGTGATGGAGGGCGAACACCGGCCGGGACACTTCAACGGGGTGGGACAGGTGGTCTCGCGGCTCTTCGAGATCGTCCGGCCGAACCGGGCCTTTTTCGGTGAAAAGGATTTCCAGCAGCTGGCGATTATCCGCCACATGGTGGCGCAGCTGGGGCTGCCGATCGAGATTACGGGCTGCCCGATCGTGCGCGACAGGGACGGTCTGGCACGGAGCTCGCGCAATGCGCTGCTCTCGCCGGAACACCGGGCGGCGGCGCCGCACATCTATGAGGTGCTCTCGGAGGCGGCCCGGAGCTTGCGGGGGACTGTGCCGGTGGCGGAAGCCAAGCGACTGATTGCGGAGCGGATCGACGCGAATCCGTTGCTGAAGACGGAATATGTCGAGATCGCGACGGCGGACACCTTGCGGCCGGCGACGGAGTGGAGCCGGTCGTCGGGCGACCTGCGCTGCTTCGTCGCGGTACAGGCAGGAGCGGTGCGGCTGATCGACAACGTGGCGATTTAAACAACAGACACTAAAGATTATCAGACCATTATGATAGCGCAGATAGAAGCATTGCAGGCCGAAGTCGAGGCTTTCGCGCCGAAAACACCGGCGGAGGTAGAGGCGTTCCGCATCCGTTTGCTGGGCAAGAAGGGGAGCATTACGGCCCTGTTCGAGGCGTTCAAGAGCGCGCCGGCCGAGGAGAAACGGACGCTGGGACAGGCGTTGAACCGGCTGAAGACGACGGCCGCGCAGCGGATCGAAGAGCTGAAAACAGCGATGGAAGAGGCCGCCCTGGCGGCCGCAGGAGGGGATGGGGCGAGTCTGGACATGACCCGTCCGGCGACGGCGGACCGGATCGGGACACGCCATCCGATTTCGCTGGTGCGGAACCGGATTCTCGACATATTCGGCCGCATCGGCTTCGTGCCGGCCAACGGGCCGGAGGTCGAAGACGACTGGCACGTCTTCACGGCGCTGAACTTCCCGCCGGAGCATCCGGCGAGGGACATGCAGGACACCTTCTTCGTCGAAAAGGATCCGGACATCCTGCTGCGGACGCACACCTCGTCGATCCAGGTGCGGGTGATGCAGACTCAGAAGCCGCCGATCCAGGTGATCTGTCCGGGGCGGGTCTTCCGCAACGAGGCGATCTCCTACCGGGCACACTGCATCTTCCATCAGGTCGAGGGGCTCTATATCGACCGCAACGTCTCGTTCGCAGACCTGAAGCAGACGATTCTCCACTTCGCCAAAGAGATGTTCGGCGAGAAGTCGGAGATCAGAATGCGCCCTTCCTATTTTCCCTTCACCGAGCCGTCGACCGAGGTGGACGTCTCGTGCAACCTGTGCGGAGGCAAGGGCTGCGCCGTGTGCAAGCACACCGGGTGGCTCGAGATCATGGGGGCCGGGATGGTCGACCCGAACGTCCTGGAGGCGTGCGGCATCGACAGCCGGGAGTACTCGGGCTTCGCGTTCGGGATGGGGGTCGAACGGATCGCCATGCTCAAATACGGCGTCAAAGACCTGCGGCTCTACTTCGAAAACGACCTCCGCTTCCTGCGGCAGTTCACACCGGTATTCTAACCTGAGAAACTCTTGATCCTATGAGCGGCAACGACTGGAAAGCGCGCCTGGGCACGGTCTACTCCACCGACCCCGACTTCGAATACACGACCGCAGCCGCTCCGGAGCAGGAGACGCTCGCGCCGGCCAGACAGCGGCTGCGCGTGGCCCTCGACCGCCGGAACCGGGGCGGAAAACAGGTGACCGTCGTCGCCGACTTCGTCGGCTCGGAGGAGGACCTGAAAGAGCTGTGCCGGTTCCTGAAACAGAAGTGCGGCGTCGGCGGGTCGGCCAAGGAGGGAGAGATCATCATACAAGGCGACTTCCGCGACAAAATCGTCGGCATTCTGACCGATGCGGGGTACAAGGCCCGCAAAATCTGACCCATTTTCTTCCTTTTCCTTATGCCCCGCCACTTCCGCCCGTTCGTCGGCCGCCTTCTGCTCCTGCTCGCCTTGCTGCCGCTGGGAGCGAGGGCCCAGTTCTACTACAACGGCCGCGGACCGGCCGCTATCCGGTGGCGGCAGATCAAAAGTCCGACCTATAAACTCGTCTATCCCGACTATTATGCGCCGACGGCGACAGCCATGGCCGGATTCATGGACTCCATCGCGCCGACCATCACCCACGGCTTCACCCGCCGGCCGCAACGGATTCCCATCATCCTCCACACCGAAAACCTCTACTCCAACGGCGAAGTCGTCTGGGCCCCGAAACGGATGGAGCTCATGACCACGGCTCCGGCCGGCGGAGACATCTATGCCGATCCGTGGCTCAAGCAGCTGGCGGTGCACGAGAGCCGGCACGTGGTGCAGCTCTCCTCGCTGCGGAGCGGGCTGACCCGCATCGCCTCGTGGCTCTTCGGACAGGCCGGCACCAGCGTCGGGATGCTCGTCGTGCCCAAATGGTTCCTCGAAGGGGATGCCACGCTGGCCGAAACGCAGTATTCGGAGTTCGGACGCGCCTATCAGCCCTCGTTTACGGTGGGAATGCGGGCCTTGCTGGCGGCCGACAGCGCCAACGTCAGGCTCCGGAGCGACGTATGGAACGCCGGTTCGTACCGGCGGTACGTGCCGGGAGTCTACGAGTACGGCTACCAGCTGGTGGCGGCGGGCGAACGGTACTACGGGCACGAGATGTGGGGCGGAGCGGTGGAATATGCCGGCCGGTGGCCCATCCTGATCGTGCCGATGCGCGTCTATCTCAAACGCCATTACGGCGCCCACCTGAGCGACATGAGCCGACGGGCATTGGGAGAATTGTACACCCACTGGAAACCCTGTTCGGCGGTACCGGACAGCTACCGGACGCTCACCCGGCCGGCGCGACGGAAGAGCGGATTCACCACCTATGCCGACCCGCTCTCCACGCCGCTGGGGATGGTGGCCACCAAGACGGACTACGACACCCCTCCGCGGTTCGTGGTGCTCGACACGACGGCCGTGAAGCGCCGGCATCGGGAACGGACTCTGCGGTGGATCGCCCCGCCGTCGAGCCGGCCGACGGTGGCGGGAAACACCTTGTGGTGGACGGAATTCAAGCCCCATCCGGTGTGGGAGTACAAGAACTATTCGGTGATCCGCAGCCTCGACCTGACGACCGGCCGGCGGCACACGTACGGACGGTGGCAGGCCAACTATTTCGTCACGCCGCTGACGGCCGACAATCGGCCGTTCATCGTCACCGTGTCGCCGGACAGCTTGGGGGGGAGCGATCTGGTGTTGCACACGGCGACGGATTTCCGGGAGATCGACCGGCTGCGGCTCGAACGACTGACCACGGTGCACGGCGTGGCCTGGGACGACTCGACCCGGACGCTGGCCTTCATCGCCCTGGGCGAGCGGGGAATGCACCTGCGGCGGACATCGGTGTCGACCGGGCGATTCACGGCGGTGGAAGAGGTGACGGAGCCGTCGATGGTGACGATCAGCGGGCTGACGACGGACGGTCGGGGGCGACTCTATTTCAGCTCCATCCAGTCGGGCAAGGACGAGATCCACGCGATCGACCTGACCGGGGCGGGTTATCCGGAGCGGCGGCTGACGACTTCGCGGTTCGGAGCTTACGGGCCGGCGGGGGACGCTTCGCACGGCGAGGTATTGTTTACCACTTATACGGCCGAAGGTTACCTGATCGCCAAAACCGACATGAATGCCATGCGGGACACGGTCGTCCGGCAACGGTTACCGCGAAATCTGCTGAACATTCCGGCGCCGTCGTGGGAAGTGCCGACGATGAGCGCCTTGCCGATGGACGACTCTGTGACGACGCATAAAGTGCGGAAATACAACAAGGCGCTGCGGTGGTTCAACGTCCACAGCTGGGCACCGGTGACGGCCGATATGGACGACCTGCTCAATGCGGACGAGCGGGGGCTGGCGCTCGGTTTCGGCGCGAGCCTCTTCTTCCAGAGCGCCATGGGCGACAGCTACGGGACGGCGACTTACGGGCGGATGCAGGGAAACGACCGGCTGCATGCATCGTGGACGTATGCGGGGCTGCCGATGCAGATCACGGCCGAAGTGGAATACGGGGGAGGAAAACAGGGCGTTTACGCCTCGGCGGATAACCGGGCGCTCGGCATCTATCTGCCGGGCGAACTGAAAAACTACCTCCACCTGCGCGGAACGATCGCCGTACCGCTGCGTTTTTCGGGAGGGAGCCACCTGCGGCTGCTCCAGCCGTCGTTCTCGATAACGCACTACAACACACTGCTTTATCGCGGCACAGAGGAGGGTTTCACGCTGACCAAAGGGTACCAGAAGTATCAGGCTTCGCTGTGGTGGAGCGACAACCGGCGGGCTTCGATGCGGTGTATCGTGCCGCGATTGGGATACGCTGTGCGGGCGGATGTGACGGGGGCTTTCAACGACCGGTTCGGACGACTGTACAGCCTCTATCTGCGGGGATATCTGCCGGGGTTGCTGCGGAATCACAGCTTCACGATACGGGCGGGGGCGGCTTACCAGACGGAGGCGGAATTGGGTTTCTCACAAAAACCGCTCTTCCCGCGCGGGGCTTACAACGGCCGGGCGGCTAAGTATTACGGCGCGGCGTCGGTGGACTACACCTTTCCGGTCTGCTATCCGGACGGGGGGATCAACGGGCTGATCTATTTCAAGCGCATCTGGATGAATCTGTTCGGCGATGCGAGCCGGGAGCTCTACTTCGCCGCCGGCGGACGGACGCGGGGTGAGAACATCTGGTCGTACGGCGGCGACATCGCGTTCGAATTGAATGTCGCGGGATCGACGACTCCGGCTACGATCAAATTCACACTGGCCTCTCCGTCGAACGCCGATTTCTATTTCGGAGCGGGTCTTTCGCTGAGCTTCTAAATTTTAAAGTACCCCGCCCCGGGCTACCGCACTCGGGATGCGGGTATACCGGGCAGTGTCGGCGGCAGCGGTTACAGTCACTCGTCATCGGTTGGCGGTACCAATGGCATGCACTTGCATTTCAACGCGACTGCACTCTATCCCAGCAACGCGAACCACCGCGCCTACGGTTTTCAGTTGCGTTGCCTCTCGGAATAAACGGGTGACGCTCGATGAACCGCCATCCTGCCCCTACTCCGCCGCCGGAGCACGCGCATCCACGATCGAAGCCACCGTCGCATCACCCGTCACGTTCACCACCGTACGCAGCATATCCAGCGGCCGGTCGAGCCCCAGAATCAGAGCCAGTCCCTCCGGCGGAATCCCCACCGACGACAACACCATCAACAGCACCACAATACTCCCGCCCGGCACCCCCGGCGTCCCGATCGACGAGAGGGTCGTCGTCGCCACAATCGTCAACAGCTGCACCCCGGTCAGGTCGATGCCCAGCACCTGGGCGATGAACACCGCCGCCACCGCCTGATAGAGACTCGTACCATCCATATTGATGGTCATCCCCATCGGCAGGACAAAAGAGGTGACACGCTGCGAAACCCCCAGCTTCCGCTCGACGACCTCCATATTGAGCGGCAGCGTAGCCGCGCTCGAGCTGGTGGTGAAAGCCAGCAGCTGCACCGGCGGCATCGTCCGGAGAAATTTCCGCACGGGAATCTTCGAAAAAAAGCGGATCAACAGCGGGTAAAACAGAAAGATCATCAGCAGCAATCCCAAAGCCACCGTCACCACATAGAGTCCCAACGCCCCGAGCAACTCCAGATTCCCCGCCGTATCGGCCACCATCCCGGCCATCAGAGCAGCCACGCCGATCGGCGCATAGCGCATAATCAGGTCGATCAGCCGCAGAAGAATCGCATCCAACGCGTCGATCAGCCTCATGAACGGCTCCGTCCGCTCCCGGCCGGCCGACAAAACCGCCACGCCGACCAGCACGGCGATCACGATAATCTGCAACATCCGGCTATTATCGCCCATCGCGCCGACCCAGTTGTCCGGAAAAATATCGACCAGAAACTGCAACGGCGGAGCTTCGGCCACCCCTTCCGCCTGAACGCTCCGCTCCGCGACAGCTGTCCGATAATCCGCCTGCATGGCTGCCGCACTCTCTGCCCCTACGACTCTGCCCGGCGCGATGACCTCGACCAGCACCAAGCCGACCGAAATCGCCAACACCGTGGTACAGATATAGATACCGATCGTCCGCAGGCCGATTTTCGAAAGCGAGGCGATATCGCCGAGGCTCCCCACCCCCTTAATCAGCGAGACCATCACGAGCGGAATAGCAATAAACTTCAGCAGCCGCATGAAAATCTCGCCGAACGGTTTGATCCAGTCGGCCACAAAAGCGGAAAAACCGTACGGAACGGCCATCCACCCGATCGCTATCCCGATCATCATTCCGAACAGGATGCGGGCGTACAAGGGAACGGCACTGAGCTTCATTCGATGGGGCGTGTGTATTTGTAAAAGAAGGCCTTACGCGGTCGATGCTGCGTAAGGCCGACAGGTATGCGATACTTCCGTAAAAAGGCTCAACCTCTATTATTATTGATAAGAAGGTCGAGACAAATACCGATTAATAGAACCGGTAACGCGTATCCTGAATGTCGCACAAGTCGAGGAACGCTTCGTAGGTCGCCATAAAGGCGCTCTGCTGCGCTTCTGCCGCCAGACGAGCTTTTTCCACCGCCACGTCCATCGGTGCTTTCCGCTGGTCGGTGATCTGTGCCGCATAGACTCCGATCCGTCCGACGATCGGTTTCGAGACTACGCCCGTCTTGCCGATCCCCGACACCCCGCCGGTAAACGCCGGATCGAACCCGACTTCCGGAGCCATAAATCCGCCGAAGTTGATATCGTCGCTGTGCAGCGTATCCACGCCCAAGGTCGAAGCCAGCGCCGCTACAGAAGCCGCTCCGCTCATCTTAGCCGCCAGCATCTCGCCCTTTTTCTCCCGCACGACCAGCGTTTTCACATCCCCTTTCACCTGTTCGAACGGTGCGATCCCCTTTTCCCGAATCCCGGTAATGGTCGCCACCACGAAATAGTTTCCGAACTCTTTCACGTCCGACAGCTCGCCCTGTTCGCCGTTAAACGCCCACCGGGCCAGTTCGCGCGACTGCTGAATCCCGCCTACCGTCCGGTCGTTCGAACCGATGGTCGCCACCCGTTTCGCCAGTGCCGCGTCGTTCACCGCTTTTTCGAATCCGCCCGCAGCAGCTGCCGTAGCGAACTTATTGGCTTCGCCGTAAACCTGATTGCGGGTCTGTTCGCTCGCTTCCACATTGTAGTTCAGCACCCCGAGCTGCACCCGGCGCGCCATCCCTTTGCGGTCGGTCATCTTCAGGATGCAGACCGCTTCCGGCGTCGTCACCGTCCGGATATCCCCGACGTTCATCTCTTTCACGACATCGGCGAACTGCGGCGCCAGCATCTGGGGATCCATCATCCCGAGGTCTCCGTCGCTGTCGACCTGCTGCGCTTCGACCGAATGGGCCCGCGCCGCTGCGGCAAAGTCCGCACCATGCTGCAATGCGTTCAACAAGCTGTCGGCAAATGCTTTCGGTTCGGCCGGAATCACGATGCTGCTCAACCGCACGCTGTCGGGCATGGTCTGCACGTCGGCCACCCGGGCCATGGTCCACTGGTCGCCGGCCAATACCGGTCCGTACACCTCATCGGACGCCGCCCCGAAAGCGAATGTACCCAACTCGCCGGTCAGTTCCCCCGCCTTGTAGTATCTGGCGTCGAACGGGTTGTGCGAGTTCATCGAAACGAACTGCCGCACATTGCCGGTCGTCCGGAGCTCGTCCGCCATCTCGCGGACGTTCTTTTCCGCCGCCGCATAGTCTTCCTGCGAAGGAAGCGCTTCGAATGTCACGTATTCGATATCCCGGGCATCCGGCTGCCGGAACATCCCGCGATGGGTGTCGTAGTATTTCCGCAGCGCGGCATCGCTCACCGCCACGGTACTGTCCGCCACCGATTCGTAGCGGCTCACGAGGTAGTCCACGCTATACGTCTCCCCTTCCAGCGCCGCCATGCGTTCGGCTTCGAAAGCCGTCACATAAGCCGCCTTGTCGACCAAGGTTTTGAATTTGAAGATCAGGTTCTGGTCGGCCACCTCGCCCTGGAGGTAGTTCCAGAAGATCTGCAGCCGGCCGGTGGGATCCTGTTCGACATTAGCCAGCAGCTGCCGCAGCATGGCCGGCTCGAAGCGTCCGGTCTGCGGGTCGCCGAACATCTGCACCAGAATCGGCGAGGGGTTGGCGCCGCTCATCAGATCGACGAGTTCGTCGTCCGAAACGGTCAGCCCCACTTCCGACAAGGCCGGTTTCAACGCCTTGTTCCGGATCATCAGATCCCACGCCTGCACGCGGATCATCTCGTTCTGCTCTTCGCCGGAGCCTTCGCGTCCGGTCGTAATCCGCTGTACTTCGGTGAGTTCGTCGATGGCGTGGCTGTATTCCTGCATCGAGATTTTTTCGCCGTCGATCGTCCCGACGTTCATCTTCGAGCTGTTCATCAGGGTGCTCCCCGAGGTGAACATGTCGCCGAGCACGAAAGCCAGCAACGCGATGCCGATCACGATCGCGAGCAGCACGCCGCCTTTGTTTCTGAGGGTGTTGAGAGTTACCATGCTGTTATATTCTTCTCTTTTTTATTGCCTGTGGAACGACGTCGCGCCGCGCACGCCGATATAATGGGGCAAATGTACTGTTTTTTTTCGACATACGTAACAAGTACATCGCTTGCGACAAAAGCTGGCTCCCCTACCTGGCCTTTTCCGTCCGGACGACCTGTACGAGTTCGATCCGGGCGTGTCCCGTCCGGAGTATCTTGATTTTCAAGCCGTCCGAGCGCAACGTGTCGCCCGGTTTGGGGAGGTCTTCGCTGCGGTCGAGGATATACCCCGCCAAGGTTTCGTAGCGATCCGACTCGGGAATCCCCAGCGCGTAGGTTTCGTTCAGGTGGTCGATCTCCAGCCGCCCCGCCAGCACGTATTCGCCCGGCGCGACCTCCTTCTCGACCAGATGGTCAGCGTCGTGTTCGTCTTCGATCTCTCCGAAAATCTGCTCCAGCAGGTCTTCCAGGGTCACCATCCCGGCCGTCCCGCCGAATTCGTCAATGACGACGGCCAGCGATTTGTGCGACCGGGTAAAGGCTTCGAGCAGTTTCTGCTGGGACATGGTCTCGGGCACGTAGAGGGTCTCCTGCAGCACCTCCCGGATCGTCTTCGGCCCGTCGAACAGGCTCTTCAGGTTGGCGTACCCGATGATGTTGTCGATCGTCCCTTCGTAGACCGGCAGACGCGAGAAGCCGGTGCCGACGAACATCCGGCGCAGGTCGTCCACCCCTTCGCCCACCTCGATGGCCTCCATCTCGGTGCGTGGCACCATGCACTCCCGCACACGCTGTTCCGAAAAGTCGAGGGCGTTCTGGAAGAGTCTCACGCGCTGTTCACTGTCTTCCCGTTCCGCGGCATCGCCCTCTTCGCCCACGGCCGCCTCCTCGACCAAGGTGGCCAGGTCGACTTTGCCGAACTCCGTGATCTGCGGGGTCTCTTCGACGCGCCGCCCCATCAGCCGCAACAGTCCGGTGGAGAGCAAGGTGGCGAATTTCGAGATGGGATAGAAGAGGATATAGAACCCGTAGAGTGGCACGGCGAATGTCCGGAGGTAGAAGTTGGGATTGGCGCGCACCACGGCTTTGGGCAGGAATTCTGCGGTGAAGATGATGATGAGGGTCGAGATCAGGGTCTCGGCGGCGTAATTGGATTGCCCGGCGATCTCCGTATAGAGCAGGCTCATGAAGATCGAGTAGACGACCAGCGCGATATTGTTCCCGACCAGGATGGTGGAGATGTACTGCCCGGGGGCCTTGAGAAAGAGGCTGGCGATCCGCCCGTAAGTGGGGTGCTGTTTCCGTTCGATTTCGAGCCTCAGCTTGTTCGAGGAGAGAAACGCGATCTCCATCCCGGAGAAAAAGGCCGAGAGCAGCAGGGCGATGAGTATGACGAGGAGGGTTGTTCCCATGAAAAATGCCTATTTAATCGCCGACGTGTCCGCCGCCACCGGCGATGAGGCGGCTGCCGAGGTGTCGCGCATAGCCGCGGCATCGACTTCGATCTGTCCGACGGTGTTCCGGAAGCTCCACCGTTCGAAACTTTCGTCGGCTTCGAAGTTCCGCCCGACGTGCACGCTCCCGCCGTCGATCACCCGGGCGATCGTATCGCTATAGATCTTCCGGGCGGTCTGATCCCAGAAGAGTCGTTCGGTCAAGAGGGTACGGACTACTTTTCCCGCTTCGTAGTTGTGTGCAATGACGTTTCCGCGCGCCTCCCAGAACTTTTGGGTCTCGTTGAAGCGGGCGTAGTCGGCCACGATATCGCTCTCGACCTGCAAGGCGGAGTCGAAGGTCTCGACTTTAATCCCTTCGCGGAACTCCATGAAAGGCTCTTTGGCGAGCTCGTACCGTTCGAGCAGGGGGGTCTCCATCCGGTATTGCCGGTCTCCGTTGACCGAGTTGATCCTCCGGTGGTTATAGCTCACCTGGGTGGGGGTCGTCTCCGGATCGTCCACCGTGGGTTTCGGTTCGTCGTTTCCGCACCGGGCGAAAAAAAGGATGCTTGCCGCTGAGAAAGCAGCGGCAAGCACTCGCCCGCTCCGACGGTGGGTCGGTCGGTCTCTATTTTCGTTCATAAGCATCGAACACAAGTCGCGCAAGGAGAGAGAAGGTATCCCGCGTGGAATCGGATTACCGTTCCCGCACCGTCGTCCTGCCGCTGATCCAGCCGCAATTGACGGTGTACGAGTCCCCGGGATTCAGCCCGCGCATAAAGGTTTCCTCCGTCTTCGGGAAGTTCGCGCTGTAGTTCCCGATCATCTGCGTGATGTTGGCCTGCTGGGGATCGTCCGCGGGCAACAGACGCCGTGCCTGCACCAGGTTGTCGACCACGAGCCAGAAAGCGGTCTGCCGGTCGAATCCGCTGCATGTGCTGCCGCTCCCGCCGGCATAGGCCGATGCGAGGATGAAGTATGCCAGGCCATTGTCCGGATCGTTGTCGATCGCCTGCCGGGCGAACTGGGCCGCTTCGCGATAGGAGTTCGACGAGAGGGCCATCCCCGCCCCCTGGAGCATGAAGTTGGTCTTCTGTGCCGGATCGGTTTCGTTATTTATAGCGATCCGCAAGTATTCCATCGCTTTCCCGAATTCCTGTTTTTCCTGGAAGAGCGAAGCGAGCTGCACCGCCACATCGGGCCGCGGATTGACGGCATAGAATTTTTCCAGCATCGTGAGGTAGAAGTCGCTGGAGCAGTTCCCCCGCCGAAGCAGTGCCAGAATGGTTTCGACCAGTTTCCCGTTTTCCGGATCGGCTTCGTATTTGGGCCGGTAGATTTTTTCGACGGTTTCGCAATTGGCGGCCCCGCTCGATGCGAAGAGGTCGTCGATCGCCTTCACCGCCTCTGCCTGTTCCGGGCTGTTGCACCCCGCGAGCCGCTGGCTGAGCCGTTCATAAACGTCGATCACCTGTTCCGGCGTGACGTCGTCGAGCCGGTAGCTTTCGACCACCGAGTTGAAGTAGGTCACCGCCAGCCCCGGATTGAGGGGGTGTTTTTCATGCAAGGCTTCGCGGAAGAGCTGGAAAAGCCGTTCGCGGTCGGCCGGCATCATGGTCAGAAAGACTTTGACTTTTTCGCCGCGCAGATAGGCTTCGCCACGCTGCGGGTGTTCGCCGAACGCTTCGATCCGTTTGTCGAAAATCCAGAGGATACTGTCCACATACGTTCTCCGTTCCTCCAGACTTTGCGCCCCGAGCGCCTTGCTCTTATAGATCTCGACCCCGCGGATATAGATATTCGGAGTGGCTTTCGGAGCGTTTTCGATCAGTTGCCGCAGATAGACGGTCGCCTGTCCGTACTCCTTGGCTTTGTAAGCGTCGTTGAAGAAGTTGAGGATACGCACGTTCTGTTCCCGCGACGCCGGGTCGTCCCCGTATCTGGGATCGTCGCGGAAGTCCTGTGCGCCGACCGCCCCGCCCAGCAGGCAGAAAGCGGCGATCAGGGAATAAATTCGTGTTTTCATGGTTGCGGTTAGTTTTGGTTTCGTTCGACCCGACGGGGGGTCGAACCGGAAGTAAGCAGGTTTAACGTAAACAACGCCGCCTTCGCGGCCGGGAATCCCCCGACGGACGGAGGAAACGGTGGATAAAGTTCGGATTTCCGGCGGAATTTTGCAAATATTAATTGTATTTCGGCCGGACGAACCAGTAATCGTTCCCGAACAGGCTCAGCGCCACGGTGAAGTTGAAGTAGCGTTCATGCACCATATCCTTCGCCCAGGAGCCGCGCTCGCCGTATTCGAGGCCGATTCCGACTTTGGAGAAGGTTCCGCGTTTGAGGGCGAAGTCGACGCCGACCGAGACCGCCGCATCGCGCAGGCGATGGCCCCGCATCGTCAGGTAGCTGTCGCCGTACCGCACCCCCGCTTTGTATGTCCACCGTTTCAAGGCGTTCCGGATGTCGAACTGATCCGGAGTGTACGAGAAGCCGAGCCGGAAGTCCTGATAAACTCCCAGTGAAATTTCCTGCCCTTCCGGAATGGCGAACGCGCCGGCCCAGTCCTGCCGGTTGTAGTCGAACGCGACGGTGAGCTTTGTCGTCTGGTACGAGACTCCTGCGGCCCACTTGGCCGGGATGTCCATCTTCGTCCGGTTCCGGGCCGAATAGATGGTATCCACCATCACCGAGTTGTGCGACAGGGTCAGCCGGTTGTCCCGCACGGTAGCCGTCACTTTCGGCTGGTAGGTCACCCCGAATATCAAGGCGTTCTGCTTCCCGACCCGGCACATGTACTGAGCCCCCAGCGTAAAGAGCAGTTTGCTGATATTCTGATTCTCGGTGGAGACGATGTTGCGGTAGATGGTCGACGAGGTGTAGTCGTTCACCACCACATTGTATTGCCGTTCGATATCCCCGAACCAGTAGTGCATCGTCGCTCCGAGCGAGAATCCTTTGGCCACATTGACCCCGAGGCTCATAGAAACCTGTGTGATCCCCCCGTCGCCGGCATAGTTGTAGACGGTGCTCCCGATGTTCTGGGTAATATCCGCGCTGTGCTCGACCATCCGGCTGGTGTATCCCACCGAGCTGACCGGCGTGAGCGAGAATCCTAACCCCACGCCTTTCCCCAGCGGCACCGCGAGCCCGAGGTCGTGGATGTCGAAGGTGTTGTATGAGGTCGAAGCGGTCGGGCTTTTCGCATAAAAGTTTTTCCCCTCGCCGGCGAAATTGAAGAGGGCGGATTGCCGCGGAATGGCGCTCATCCCCGCCGGGTTGAGGTAGTTGAAGCGGTACGATGTCCGCATGGCGACCCCCACGCCTCCCATCGGCCGGTTGAAAGCGCTCCCGCCGACCGCCAGGTCACCGATGCCGTACATCGTGTAGGGCGAAAAGGTGTTCAGGCTGCTCGTCTGGGCGTGCGCCACACTCCCCATTTCTCCGCCGAACAGGCTCAGCAACAGGACGATCGTAACGTATCTCACTCTCCTAACTATTGAGTCGGGCATTGTATTCGAGTATTCGGTTGAGTCCCTCGATCACGAGGTCATGAGTCACAAATATCGTCTTTTTTACTTTGTCGGCAAAGAAATTCGCGTCCCGACCGGCAAAAAAGAGGGCCAAATCGTGATTTTGACCTCCGAGACGGTCGATATAGCCTTCGATTTCGTGGACGATTCCGAGCACGACGCCGCTTTCGATGGCCTGCCGGGTGGTCTGCCCGGTGAGGACGGGCGCTTCGGCCGGAGCGCCGCAGAGGGGCAGCCGGTCGGTCAGGCGGTGGAGGGCTTCGAAGCGCATGGCCATGCCGGGCGAGATATTTCCGCCAAGGTATTCGCCGGCGGCGGTCACGCGGTCGATGGTGATGGCGGATCCGAAGTCGACGATGAGCGATTCACGTCCCGGAGCCCGGCCCCATGCGCCCACAGCAGCGGCAAGCCGGTCTGCTCCGAGGGTCTCGGGGGTGGCGTAGCGGTTCCGCAGCGGCACGGGGGTCCGGGAGTCGAAGCGAATGAGCCGGCCCACTTTTTTTTCGATAAATTCCTCCAGGGCGGGGTCGGCCAGCCGGGTGGTGGAAAGAATGGCCCGGTCGGTCTCGGGATGGAGCTCGAACAAGCGCAAGAGGGTTGCGCGGTCAAGTTGCGGCCGGGTCTCACGGTCGATGATCCGGCCCTCGTCCACGATCGCGACTTTGGCGAAGGTGTTTCCTATATCGATGACTAAATTCATGCGGTTCTCATAGTCGGGGACCAATCCCGCCCCGGGCTTCCGCGGCTACTATATAGGGAAGTTAGACTCTTGCGGCAACAGCGGGTTCAGCTGGTCGTCCTTTATGTACTCCGTTTACGGCAAGTATTTCGACTTTGCCATGCAGTCGTTATATCCGAGCAATTCGAGCGGACGCGCCCACGGTCTTCAGTTGCGTTGCCTCTCGGAATAAACAGAAGACAGAGACGGCCTTAGCGAAACGTAGTTTCGCTCCGTCCCGCCTTGGCACCCATCGGGCGTTTTATTGGGGTTCTCTTTGTCTCATTAGCCGGACGCCGCCCGCGCAGGGCTGTTTCGTCCGGTTGGGGTAGAGGCGGCCAATTGCCCACCGCGGGCACGCGGGGCCCGGCCGGCCTGAGG
>ERZ777305.1750-NODE-1750-length-22630-cov-3.309635_pt1 | contig 22630 bp, 16 predicted proteins | sample MGYA00374965_ERZ777305 | MGnify/ENA primary metagenome ERZ777305 (study PRJEB29328, sample SAMD00013331) | mouse gut metagenome | study: EMG produced TPA metagenomics assembly of the Metagenome analysis of fecal microbiota from mouse which was promoted... | reverse complement strand
ATCCATGATTCCGATTCCCTCCCAAAGAAGCCTTATCGCAGTGGTTTTATCCGTCGGCCGTTCCGGCTCCGCCCTATTTTCCGTCGTAGCAGATTACGGAAGCTACATCATACCCTTTCAGCCGCTCCCTTCCGGCGAGGCCCGCCAGCTCCATCAGAAATACAATCTTTACAACTTTCCCGCCCAGCCGCTCAATCAGGCGGATCATCGCCGCCGTCGTTCCTCCGGTGGCAATCAGGTCATCAACAATCACAACCTTTTGCCCGGGCCGCACCGCGTCTTTGTGGATCTCGACAACGGCCGTACCGTATTCAAGCGCGTACTCCTCCTCGATCGTCTCGCACGGCAGCTTTCCCTTTTTGCGGATCGGCACGAACGGCTTACCCATATTATATGCAATCGGCACGCCGAAGATAAACCCTCTTGATTCCGGGCCGGCCACCAGATCGAAATCCACGCCATCAAGACATTCCTGCATCCGGTCGATCGACAGACGCAGCCCGTCCGGGTCCTGCAGCACGCTCGTCACATCTCTGAAAATAATGCCTTTTTCCGGAAAATCCGGAATACTTCTCACATAATCTTTCAGTTCTTTCATTAAAGAAATCCTCCCCCGCGGCAGATATTTTCTTATTTCTCGATAATCCGTATTTTAATATTATATCACTATCCCGTCAATTAGCAAAGTATTTTATTTTTCCCGGCAGGCGCTCTGCTGCCTGTCCGCCGCCTTTTCTTCTCCGACTTACGCTCTTTTAAGGGAAATGCCGGTAAATCGCCGCCTGCTCAGAGCCTGCAGAGAATGCATGCGGGAATCCCTCCATAAGCCTTTACTTTTCCTGACGCGCATAGGCCTTTAAAATTCCGCGCAGATCCTTTTTAGCCAGCCTTGCAAGCAGCTCGGAGCGCTCCCGTACAAGCGCGGCCGTTTTCCGGTGCTGATAGCGGAACAGCGTATCGTAATCCGTCTGCTCCGATTTCAGCCGTTCCGAAATATACGAGAAAACCCGGCTTCCCTTCTCGGTATTCGCAATCACAACGGCCCGGCTGCGCCATTCTTCCGGAACCTCGCCGAAACCCATGCGCCGGAATTCCCCGAGCGTAATATCTCCGACTCTCTTTTTCCCGTTGTAGGAACAGTTGGTGCATGCCTCGTTCGCCAGCGCCTGCTGCTCAAGCAGCTGATAAAAGGCGCTGTTTGCATATTTTCTCCTGCGCTGCGACCCATCCGCATAACTCGTCAGGATCACCCTGGAAGAAGCCGCATCCGCAGCCGGAAACTCGCCGAAATGTATCCCGGTCAGCGCCGATTTGCCGCTCTCCTCCAGCAGTGAAATATACTGGCGGAACGCCTCCTCGGTAACGGCCCCGCGGCAGAGGAATTCGCACACGAACAGCTTCGGATAATTGCGCTTCAGATAGCCTTTCAGTCCGGCGCACTCGCACGGAATTCCGGCGAACATCACAAAGCGATCCTGATCCAGCAGTTCTCTGATTCTGCGGAAGCCCTCCCTGGTTCGGCTCATCAGAAACCGCTGCTCGGCGAATTCGGCCGCCTCTTCCTCATTTTCCGTCCATGCAAGTACCGGCTCGTGCCTATCGTTCAGCCGCGAGCCGAAAATAATCCCCTGTCTCTGCGTGACGACAAAATGCACCAGCTCGCGGAAAATCCCGCTGTACGCGCTGTAGGCCCCCGTTCCGTCCGTCGCTTCCGCGGCATAAATCTCCGGCAGCGTGGCGTCGGCGAACTGCACCAGCTGACGCCGGCTTTTCTTCACACAGGCCTCCGCGCACCAGCCGCAGTCATTGCAGAGCTCCCGATCCACAACCGGATAATAGTAGCCGTGACGATCCGCTTCCATACGGATGGCGTTCTCCGGACAGACGGCCTCGCAGGCGCCGCAGGCACAGCACTGGCTGGACGGCAGCCGGACCGGGCATTTTACAAGCATGTCCTCCTCCTCGAAGGCAAGGCAGCGCTCCAGCTGCTCCAGCTGCCTGTCGCGAAGCGCGTGCAGCGCACGGCGGAACTGAGTGAGATTTTCCGTGCGCAGCCGGCCGGCAAGCCCGCTGTCCTCGGCCATATGCTCCGACAGGCACAGCTCCTTGAGCAGCCCTCTCAACTTTTCAGCTTCCCGCTTTTCGCCCGGCGGGAACACGGCAAATTCCTTCTCGTGCATGGCCGCCATAACCGCCCCGAAGTAGGTGTCCGTCACCACCAGCTCCGCCTGCCAGATCAGTCCCAGATATTCCTCCGGGCGGCGGCAGACAACGGTTTCCGAGCAGACAATCATTCTCAGCCCGCGCTCCCGGCAGAGAAGCCCGGCCGCCGCCCGGCGCTCCTCATTCCACGACCGCATATCAAAAAACGCGTATTTGCCGTCCGCCTCCGGCTTCACGGATATTCCGTGATACCTTACCTGCTGCAGCAAAAGAAGCGGATGCTCCAGAAAAACAGGTTTTCTTCTTCCTGCCCGCTTTTTTCCGCCGCCCGCAGCATCGGACAGACCTGCCGGAAGCGAGCCGGCGGCGGATGTTTCCGGGACGTCTGCGTCCTCCGCCGCTTCTCCGGCGGGAGCCTCTTGAAAGCCCTCCTCTGCCGTTTCCTGTTCTGCAGCCACCCCGGCATCCGTCGTTATAAAACCGCCGATCTGCCGATAAATTCCATATTTTTCCAGTTCACGGCGCCCAGCGGCACAAACCGTAAACTGTTCCATCGCAAATTCCGGCAGTCTTCCCTCCGCCTCCGGGCACTGAAGGACGATGGGCATGGCCCCCCGCTCGCGCAGCACCCGGTTTATCGCCCAAAGCTGAACCAGCTCGCATAAATCCGCATTCTTGATATCCGACAGCATTCCTACAACCATGGCAACCTCTCTTTCCGCATCCCCGCGATTCCTTCCGTCTTATTCCGGATCGCTTCGGCACACCGCCCTCCGGCATTCCGGCCCTCAGGCCAAACCGCTTCCCTTCTGCGGCTGTATCCCGGCCGCTCCCGGTTCACGCCCCATCGCCTGTTTTCCCCTGCCGGCCGGCCCTTTCTGCCCTGCACATCAGCCTCGCGCCGTTGAAGGTAATTCTCTGCTCGTCCGTGAACGAAGCCCGGAACGAAAACAGTCCCGCATACCCCATATTGTCCCAGGCGCCGCCGAAGGTCACAATATAGCGCTTTCCCTCCTCCGCGCTGCAGAACCAGGCATCGCAGTAATACGAACAATTTCCGGCACCGCCTCCGATGGCATCCGGGAGAGCGATCAGCGGATTGTTTTTATCATAGCCCATCGTCCGGACATACATATTCTCCGGATCTCCGAATTTTTTACTTGTCAGGCTGACGCTCTGCTCCGGCAGGGGATATGCAATGAACACCTTCCTTCCATCCGGATAGACCATCTCCAGCCTGCGGTCCGTGACGCTGCAGCCGTCCAGCACGACCCAGATTCCCCCCCACAGGTTTTCGAGTCCGCGGTAGCAGAACGCATCGTGTGCCCGCTCCGGCAATCCGGCCGCCTTCGTGCCGGTTCCTCCCCTGGGACGGCCGCAGCTCCCCGTGTGCTCGGGCAGCGTGGAAATGCCGGTGCCGTGTGCGGTCAGATGAACCGGGCTGCCGGAAAACGCAAGTTCCACACTGTCGTCCTCCCTCTGCCTCCGTCCGGTCACGACGCGCCCGGTATTTGCATATTCTGCGGAATAGAAATCGCTCCAGGTATTCATAATTGCTACGGCATCCCCCGGCAGATAGCGCCGGGAAATGGAATTTTCTTTCAGCCGGATGCAGTTTGTCCGCTCCGTCGTATCGAGGGAATAGTAGGTGGACATTTTATCCGAAATCATGTAGGGCATATAGGTATTGCCCTCGAAAATGGACTGCGAGTCAAGCACGGCGCTCTCTACCAGAAACAGCCGCTGCACAGTCAGCATCGCACAGAGATCCAGCTCACAAAACCCGGCGTTCACCTCCGCCATCCGGCAGAATTCCGCAGCGGAGCGGTACATGGATACCTGCCGGCCTGCTCTGGAGACAAGCATCCCCGCACCCGGGCCTTCCGCCTCCGCGGCAAAATATGCCCCGATATAAACGGCGTCCAGCTCTCCTTCCGCCGTGCGAAAGCTCGGATCGATTTCAAAGCCTTCCGCCGGCTGACCCGAGATCCAGATTTCCTCCGTATCTCCCGACACCGTGCGGCGCACATAGTGCTTGGGAATCTCAACCATTACTTCCCCTGCAGAACCATCCTCGGCATAGCCTTCTCCGCCCTCATAGATAATCCGTCTTTTCCCCTCCGGAAATGAAACAGCACAGCGCCGCATGGCTCCCCAGGGATAAATCCGGTCAAAATCGTTCCGGTACGGCGCGGCGGGACACTCCCCAAGCATATAATTAAAATGCAGCCCCTTTGCATCCCCGATGCGCTCGCACACCGGCACGGAAGCCTGCCGCCGGATTCTTACGCCGTAGCGGCCCGTTCTCTGCAGAACAGCATTTTCCTGATACAGGCCTCTCTTCGGAAGTCTCCGAGGTTTTCCGCCGGACGGTCCCTGCTGTCCCGATGCACTGGAAAAAATTTCCTGTCCCGTCTCTGCCGCAGCCGCTGCCTGCTGCTTTGATGCCCCGGCAAAAACTTCCTGCCCTGCCTCTCCTGCTGCCGTTCTCCAAGCCCCCGGCTCCTTCGGTTCCCCGGCATACGGCATCTCGAGTTCCCGGCCGTCCATGTCCTGAAACCATATCCGGCTTCCGACGGCAAGTTCTCCTGCAGGCTCGGGAAGACGGATCGAAAACAGCCCCGGCCTCAGCCCCTTCCGACGGCCCTCCTGACCCGGTTCGGTTCCGCCCCCGCTTTTTCTCGTCACATACCAGCCGCCTTCAAAATACAGCAGCTGCCGTCCTTTTTTCGGCCTCTGCACCAGAAAACGCCGCTCGGTATAAGGTTCAAAAAAAGTCGGCACAAGCCCATACTCAATCTGAAGCCTGCTGCCGAGCGGAAGCGTCTCTTCGTCATCCCTTCTGGCAAAAAATACTCTTGCCCTCACGGCTCCCTGCGGAATCTCCGCCTTCGGAAAGGTCAGTCCGCTCCGCTTTCCCGTCCTGGTGCGGTATTTTTTTTCCGTCGGAATTTCTGTTACAACCGTACCGTCCCTGAGCGCAAACTGCCATACCGCGCGGTTGTATGCGTCTCCGCTCATGACCAGGAAGCGCTGCCCCTCGTCCAGCCGAAACCATTCCGTGGTGCGGAAATTTCCGTTTTTTTCGGAGAAAAGCCCGGTGCTTCCTCTTTTCAGATAACCGGAGCGATACGCCGCAGCCGCGAGATTTTTTCCGGCGATCACCAGCTCGAGTGTTTCCGTTTCCTCCTTTGGCCCCCAAAAGCCAAGCGCTCTCCATTCCTGTGAAATCAGCATATACCGCCTCCATTCCGCAGCAGCCGCAGTCCGCCCGGAATTCCAGAAACAAGCTTCAGAAATAAGCCGGACAGCAGCCTGACAATACATAAAAGATGCCTTATTATACAATGAAACCATATTGTTTGCAAGGCCATGCGTTTTCCATTCGCGCAATCCGTGGCGGAACGAAAAACAGGCCTGCGGCAGCAGGATTCCGGACGGAATTCCTGTTACCGCAGACCCGCGGGCGGCGCTTAACCGGCGGCAGGCCGGCTTCTGCTGGCTGTTTCCTGTGCCGCAGACCCGCAGGAAGCGCTTCCCGAATGCGGCAGGCGCTTCCTGATTCAGGCTTTCTGATTCAATTTTTCCGGGCAGTGCGGACTTGCCGCAGCCGCATAAAAGGCGTTTTCGATTTCCTTTCTCCTGCGCTCTTCTCCTGCTTTCTCACCCGTTCGCGGCAAGAAACTGCAGCATTCTTTCATTGACCTCCCGCACTCTCTCCTGCGGGAAATGCGGCCGGTGTCCGCAGTCTTTCACAATCCACACCTCCGCCTGCGGGCAGCTCTTCCGGATCTGCTCAAGCCGCTGTGCGGAAGCATATTCGTCCTTTTCCCCGGCGATCAGAAGCATTGGCATCACGAGCCTGCTCCACTCCTCCTGCGTCAGCAGAGGATGGGCACACCAGTCCCGTACCTCCTGTAGGAGATAGGTCTCCCAGTCGCCCTGATGAGCATCAGCATGCAGACTTTTCACTTTTTCGATAAAATCTGTCTCTTTGCGTGAAGCCAGGGCTTCCGGCGTAAAATCCTCCGCTCCTGCGGCATCCGCAACGCCGCCGTTTCCGATTGAAATCAGGCTCTGCACTCTTTCGGGATGCCGCGCCGCCATATAGTACGCGACCCCGCCGCCGGTGCTGTAACCGATCAGATTCGCCTTTTCTATGTTCAGCCTGTCCAGAAGCAGAATCATATCCTCCGCGATGCGCTCAGAATCCCAGGTCAGATCCCGGCATCGGGTCCGGCCGTGCCCTCGGAAATCCGGATAAAGACAGCGCCAGCCCGCGGAATAAAACGGCTGAATCTGCCCGCAAAATGCCAGAAGTCCCCGGCTGTAGGCACTGTGCAGAAACAGCACCGGCTTCCCGGCACCGAATTCTTCATAATAAACGGACAGATCCCCTATTTCCTGATACGGCATAACAGCCTCCCTTCTCCCGCAGCCGAGCCTTACTTTCCTTCTGACCTGCAGGTTCAGGACGCTCGTTGCCTCTTCCCCGCAGCTGAGCTTTGCTTTCCTTCTGATCAGCAGATTCAGGACGCTCGTCGCCCCTTTCCCGCAGCTGAGCTTTACTTTCCTTCTAACCTGCGGGTTCAGGACGCTCGTCGCCTCTTCCCCGCAGCTGACCTTTACCTCTGTCACAGCTCCGCGGTCAGAAAATCCTCCGATTCCCCGGCACAGTACCGCCTGCCTCTCTGCGCCGTAAATTTGAAAACACAATAATCGGGATCATCGACACCCTCTTTGTAATACATCACATCCTCGTCGCGCCAGATTGACCGTTTCGACTCCGCATCATGCAGTACCTCCATCGTCCCGAGCAGCATAATCCCCTCGCCGCCCTCCGCCATATAAACGGACGCCTTCGGATTTTCCGCAAACTGCCGCGCCCGCATCGACGAGGTGTTTGTGCTCAGATAAATGCTGTCCCCCTCGATTCTGCGCGGTGCAAACATCGCTTTGATGTTCGGGAAACCGTCCCCGTCCACGGAACCGACGTAAAGTGCCTTCTGCCGCCGAATCATATCATACAGCTGTTCCCTTGTTCTCATAATGTCCTCCTTTACCCCCGGAATCCTCCGGCCTTTCCTTTTCCTGCATCCTCCGCCCGCACCAGCGTGTCCCGAATCCGGGCAAGATACCCTTCAAACTGTTCCCGCTCTTTTTCGGTAAATCCCTGGTAAAACAGCTCGTTCATCCGCTGTGATACCTCTTCGTATCTCTCCTGCATGCCTTTGGCATATTCGGTCAGAGATATTATAGTTTCCCGGCGGTTGTCAGGATTTACGGCACGCTCCAGAATTCCCTTCCGCACCATGCCGTCCACAACAGCGGAAACCGTATTTTTGGCGAGGGATGTCTCCCTGCCGATCTCGCCGACGGTCAGCCGGTCCCTTTTCCACAGAACAAACAGAATCCTTCCCTGCCCGCCGCTCAGCTCAAGCCCTGCATCGCTCAGCAGGCTTTCGAAAATCCGCTCCTGCAGCTGTTTGATCTGTGTAATATAAAATCCGCCTCTCGTCTCCAAAATTTAGTACCACCTCAAATCTAATTAGAATTGTTCTATGTAGAACATTTAAATTATAATATGCCTTCGGCCGTTTGTCAAGAGAAAAAAGACCGGCAGAAAACGGAAAAGGAACGGAAGCCAGACAAAAACACCGTTCCGATTTTAATTCGGAAACGGTGTTTTTCACAGCGCTGACAGCCCCTGAAGCTGCTGCGTTCTTATGCTCTTGTTAATAGAAGGCCTCCCCGGGCTTACCGCGGACCTGCCTGCCATTACAGTATCATAAAAAAGCTTGATTATGCCTTTAAAGTTTAATATTCGGGCATGGAAACCTTCAGATTTTCTCCTCCAGATCCTCCTCCGAAAACGCCTCCTCAATCGCGGCTCCCGGCGGCACCATCGGCCAGACCTTGTCGTCGCTGTCAATCACGCAGTCAATGAGAACCGGCCGGTTCAGGGCAATGGCCTTCTTCAGTACCTCCTCCACCTCATCGCACTTCGTAATGCGGAACGCCTCCGCCCCCATCGCCTGCGCAAGCTTAACGAAATCCACGCTGTCGTTCAGTACGGTGCTGGAATAACGCTTCCCGTAAAAGAGCGTCTGCCACTGACGCACCATGCCGAGCACGGAATTGTTGAACACCAGTTCGATTACCGGAACTCCGCAGCGCACCGCCGTCGCCAGCTCGTTCATATTCATGCGGAAACAGCCGTCACCCGCAATATTGAATACCAGCGAATCCGGCTTCGCCGTCTTCGCACCGATCGCCGCGCCCAGGCCGTAGCCCATTGTCCCGAGGCCCCCCGACGTAATGAGCGTCCGCGGCTTTTTGTATTTGTAGAACTGCGCCGCCCACATCTGATGCTGTCCGACTTCCGTAACAATCGTTGCGTCCCCGCCGGTGATCTCGTAGAGTTTCTCCATAACATAAGGACCGGTCAGTACATCCCGATGATACGAAAGCGGTTTTTCCGCGCTGAGCGCCCGCACCTTTGCAAGCCATGCTCCGTGCTCCTGCTGCGGCAGCCTTTCGTTGATGCGCGTGAGAATTTCCTTCACATCGCCGATCACGCTGGCGTTCACGGTGATATTTTTATTGATCTCGGCAGGATCGATATCAAACTGCAGAATCTTCGCGTTGCAGGCAAATTTCTTTGCATTGCCGGTTACGCGGTCGGAGAAGCGCGCGCCGACAGTCACAAGCAGGTCGCATTCGGTCACACTGTAATTTGCCGCCTTTGTCCCGTGCATTCCGAGCATGCCGACATAGCGGTCATCCCCGCCGTCAAACGCGCCCTTGCCCATCAGCGTATCCGTCACCGGCGCGTCCATCCGATCCACAAACTTTTTCAGCTCCTCCGAGGCTTCCGCGCTCACTGCACCGCCGCCGACAAAGATCATCGGCTTTTCTGCTTCAGACAGCATCCGGAGAGCCGCCTCAATATCCGCCTCCGTTATTTTTTCCGTGCTCCGCACAACCGGCACCGGCTCCTGTCTCTCGTATTCCGTCACCGCCGCTGTAACATCCTTTGTCACATCCACAAGCACCGGTCCCGGCCTGCCGGTCTGCGCAATTTTAAACGCACGGCGCAGCGTCGGGGCCAGTTCTTCCACATTCTTTACAATAAAGCTGTACTTTGTAATCGGCATCGTAATGCCCGCAATGTCAATCTCCTGAAAGCTGTCCTTGCCGAGCAGCGGCACGGTCACGTTTGCCGTAATGGCGACAACCGGCACGGAATCCATATACGCCGTCGCGATTCCCGTGACAAGGTTGGTCGCCCCCGGCCCGGAGGTAGCCATGCACACACCGACCCGGCCGGTTGCCCGCGCGTAGCCGTCCGCCGCGTGGGACGCCCCCTGCTCGTGCGAGGTTAAAATATGCTTGATCTCATCCGAATGCTTATACAGCGCATCGTATACATTCAATATTGCTCCGCCGGGATAGCCGAATACGGTATCCACACCCTGCTCCTTCAGACACTCGATAATAATTTCAGAACCGTTTAACTGCACCCTTTTTCCTCTCTTTCCTGTGTATTCGGCATATTTACCCGTGCGTATCCGGGTCTGCCCGCAATTTTGCACCTATAAAAACCTGAAAACGCTTTTTTCTGCATTTCACTGCCGTACTGCGCGGCTGCTCTTAAGGCCGCCGGTACACTGCCCGCCGTTATTTTATTTCCAGAATTGCGCCGCGGTTGCCCGAGGTCACCATCGCCGCATAGCGGGCAAGATATCCCGTCGTAATCTTCGGCTGCCTCGGCTGCCATTTCGCACGCCTTGCCGCAAGCTCCTCGTCCGATACCGCAAGCTCCAGCTTGTTTGCCGGGATATCAATTTTTATAATATCTCCCTCCTCGACCAGCGCGATCGGACCGCCGACCGCCGCCTCCGGCGAGACATGGCCGATGGACGCGCCGCGGGAAGCTCCCGAAAAACGTCCGTCCGTTATCAGCGCCACGCACGAGCCGAGTCCCATGCCCGCGATTGCCGAGGTCGGATTAAGCATTTCCCGCATGCCCGGGCCGCCCTTCGGGCCTTCGTAACGGATTACGACAACGTCGCCCGCCACAATTTTTCCGCCCTTGATCGCCGCAATCGCGTCCTCCTCACAGTCAAACACCCGCGCCGGGCCCTCATGCACCATCATCTCCGGCACGACTGCCGAGCGCTTTACCACGCCGGAATCCGGCGCCAGATTGCCCTTTAATACGGCGATGCCGCCGGTTTCGCTGTACGGATTTTCCACCGGGCGGATTACCTCCGGATTGCGGTTCACCGCATTCTGAATATTCTCGCCCACGGTTTTTCCGGTCGCCGTCATGCAGTCGAGATTCAGAAGTCCCTTTTTGCTGATCTCCTTCATCACCGCATAAATGCCGCCCGCCTCGTTCAGATCCTCCATATAGGTCGGACCTGCCGGCGCAAGATGGCAGAGATTCGGCGTTTTCGCGCTGATCTCGTTCGCGATATCCACATTGAGCTCCACGCCGGCCTCGTGTGCAATCGCCGGAAGGTGCAGCATGCTGTTCGTTGAGCAGCCGAGCGCCATGTCCATTGTCAGCGCATTGCAAAACGCCGCCTCCGTCATAATATCGCGCGGACGGATATTCTTGCGGAGCAGCTCCATCACCTGCATGCCCGCATGCTTCGCAAGCTTGATCCGCTCGGAGTAGACTGCCGGGATCGTGCCGTTGCCCTGCAGGCCCATGCCGAGTACCTCGGTCAGGCAGTTCATGCTGTTTGCGGTGTACATGCCGGAGCAGGAACCGCAGGTCGGACAAGCCTTGTTCTCGAATTCCTGCACATCCTCCTCGCTCATTTTGCCCGCGGCAAAGGAGCCCACGGCCTCAAACATACTGGAAAGGCTTGTTTTATGTCCCTTTACATGTCCGGCCAGCATCGGCCCGCCGGAAACAAAAACTGTCGGAATGTTTAAGCGCGCCGCCGCCATCAGAAGGCCCGGCACATTTTTATCGCAGTTCGGCACCATCACAAGCGCGTCAAACGCGTGCGCCATCGCCATGGCTTCCGTCGAATCCGCAATCAGGTCGCGGGTTACGAGGGAATATTTCATGCCGACATGCCCCATCGCGATGCCGTCGCAGACGGCGATTGCCGGGAACATAACGGGCGTCCCGCCCGCCATCGCCACGCCCATTTTCACGGCGTTCACGATTTTATCCAGATTCATATGTCCCGGCACGATCTCATTGTACGAGCTGACAATGCCGACCAGCGGCCGGTCAAGCTCCTCCTTTGTCATGCCGAGCGCATTGAACAGGGAGCGGTGCGGTGCCTGCTGCATCCCCTTTGTTACCGAATCGCTTTTCATACAGATCTCCTCCTTTTTCTGTCTTACATATCCCTTTTTGTTCTTTCCTATCCCTTAATAAAATAGTCATATGGTTATCCGGCGCGCCGCGCAGCACGCATATTGCGCGATCCGTGCTCTTTATGCGCGCCACTGTGCATAAAAAATCGCCCCAGGCCACTTGTCGTAGCTTAGGGCGAATCCATCCATCCGCGGTACCACCTAAATTCAGAAATCCTTCTGCACTCTGCAGATACTCGGCATATAGCGCCTCTGCCGGCCATGACATTCCGCCGGTTCTGCGCGCTGCGCGCGAATATCCTCCTCCCGGTAACGTGGGAGCTTCCGCCGGAATCTACTGAGCCAATGCCGTTCGCCCCGGGGCTCCAAGGCTACTTCCCTGTCCGCTTCACGAAAGCTCGCACCGACCGCTTCCTCTCTTTGGCATCCGCCGGACAGATACTCCTCCTCATCATCGCCTGTAGCAAGGTTTTCAACAGCAGCTCCTCGCTTCCGCCGTGCATCTTTTTCCCGGCTTCCGCTTCCATAATTTGCTGCGTTAAATCGTCAAAACGCTGCTGTTTAAAATAGAGTGTATCAGAAGAAGCGGAAATTGTCAATCCTTTTTTTCGATTCGGATGCAGGCGTAGCGCTCCGAACTGATAACCTTCTGCATCAGCTCAAGCGGCGTGCTTCCAATGCATGCAAGCATCTGCCGGAACACGGTTACAGACTGGCCGCTGCACAGCTGCACGCCCCGGCGGCTCTTGTCCGCGTGGAACACGTCATGCCTGCTGTTGACATTCCAGAACACGACATTCGGGATCTCATAGCCGTTCTCCCGATATCTCTCCTCCATCTCCTCGTAGAAGGACCATTCCTTATCCCCGCAGGAATCAATCTCCATGTCCGAGATAACGATAATGGCTCTCGGCATCTCGTCCTTCCTTACGCGCCCGCGCGCCGCAATGTCAAGAACACGCATAAACGCCCTCTCGAGACTTGTATTCATGCCCCATGCGCATTTGGAAATATTTCCCACTTTCTCCGCCAGCGTTTCTCCCTTCAGCGTCACAATCTGCGGGCATTCGCTGAAGGTCATAAAAAGATTCCGGTATTCTCCGGTATTGCGCTCCGCAAAATAGATGGCAAGTCCGATGGAGGTCGCCAGCGGACGTCCGTACATCGAACCGGATACATCCGCCATGACTACCGCATTCATCCCTTTTTCTATGTAATCCGGCAGCTGTTGCCACTGTGCCTGCAGAACCTGAGAATCCTCGTGGCGGTACAGTATTTTTTCCACAATATCATAAGGGTAGAGCGCGGAGGCATTGATCTTTTCCTCCCCGTCCGCCGCCCTGTTTATAAATTCCTGAAAACGCTCCTCATCGTGCCGCAGAAACGCTTTCCGGTAAATCATCATCGCCCGGCTCGGAACCTCGGAATACCGTATTTCATCCCAGCGGTTTGCGGACATCAGACATTCCACAACCCGGATATGCTTCCGCATGCTGCGCACCATGCGCTTGAAATCGTAAACCGGATAGCCCAGCTTCTTCGCTGTCAGTATCCCAAGCTTTCTCGTTTTTTCGGAGCTCGCATCCGCCGTCTTGATCCACTTGGCAAGCAGCGAAGTGGCGTTTCCCGCGCGCAGATTGTCCCGATCCTCCTCAAACTGCTTTTTCATCGTTTCCCACATCGCATCCTCGAGCGGCGTCCCGATCAGGCAGTACAGATCGTCATAGCGCCCGAACACTCCGATCAGATCCAGGTTCGGTGCAAGCACGTCCGGGTGCTTTTCAGCCATATACCGCAGAAGGACTCGGAAAGTCTTTCTTTCTCCGAGACCGCCCCGGATATCCCTCGCGTAAAAAACAATTTTTACTGCAGAGAGAGGGTCCTCCCGGAATGCCTCGGCGAACAGGCTCTGAATCCTGATCTCCTCCGCCTCCCGCAGAGAGCCGATCGTTCCGAACAGATCGAGGCAGGCGCTGCCCGTTGTATTCAGGGCGACGGCCCCGTTCTCCGTCCGCGTAAAGGTTCCAGCTTTTCTCATCTCATCTGCAAAGCTCATGTCCCGCCCCTTTTCCATGACGCATTGAATTTCGTGGATTTGAACCACAAGTCCCCTTTTGAGGGAACCATTTACCAGTGAATATGCTGTATGCGTCACTTTAAAAATTATGTGTTAGTGTCTGCATGACGCCAGTGGATTTGAACCACAAAGTCCTCCCCTTTATGAGGGAAAGCTTTTTACCCAGAATATGCTGTAAGCGTCACATTTTCATGATGCTTTAATTATATGATTATTTCAGTCGAAATAAGCCATACCTGAAAATTGCTGAAAGCATCACAATGGGGCCTGGCAGGTTCGAACTGCAGATTATTTTGCCGCGCATGTCACAAAGCATGACCGCACCGGTTTTCCAAAAGCCGGCAAACCAGGCCCATAATAATTAATAGAATGGCGATGGCAGGATTTGAACCTGCAATGATTTTCATCAAAAGTCCCTTCGAAGTGCTGTTCCGGTCACAGGCATGACCCCATCTTACTTCCGCGTCTACCAGTTCCGCCACATCGCCGCAGCCGGGAGGGGAGGAGCCGAACCTCCGACACGCACTCTGCTGTCAGCTTCACGAACATGAAACATGAATCTGCTGCTCTGCCAGCTGAGTTGCCTCCCATATAATTAATCTTATTTCAAGACACTGCTGTTCCGAATCCAAGTGCTCCGGAAATTATATTTCACACAGAATTCAGAGCGGAGGAAATCCGTTTGAAGAATCCGTTTGAAAATTCCGCACCGCCCCCGTCAGCCGCACGCCAGGCGGATCAGCAGCTCCACAACCTTTTCCATATCCTGCACGGCGATATGCTCGTACTTCCCGTGGCAGTTGTAGCCCCCGGTGCACAGATTCGGGCACGGCAGCCCCATAAACGAAAGCCTCGCGCCGTCCGTGCCGCCGCGGATCGGCTGAATCACCGGTTCGATTCCAAGCTCCCTCATCGCGCGCTCCGCATTTTCGATCAGCTCCGGATGAACATCAAGCTTTTCCTTCATGTTGTAGTAGACATCCTTCAGCGCGACTTCGACCGTGCCCCCGCCGTATTTGGCATTCAGGAAATCTGCCGTTCTGCAGAAGAGCTGCTTTCTCCGCTCAAATGCTGCCCGGTCATGATCCCGGATAATATAGACAAGATCCGCCTCCTCGACGCTGCCCTCCATCGAGTCCAGATGGAAAAATCCCTCATAACCTTCCGTATAGGCAGGCTTCTCCTGCTCCGGCAGCATGCGCTCAAACTCCATGCCGATCAGCAGGGCGTTTTTCATGCGCCCCTTGGCCGAGCCCGGGTGGATGCTCAGCCCGTGAATCGAGAGCTTTGCGTTGGCCGCGTTGAAATTTTCGTATTCCAGTTCTCCGACTGCCCCTCCGTCCACCGTGTAAGCGGCCTGGGCGCCGAAGCCCTCCACATCAAAGAAGTCAACGCCCCTGCCGACCTCCTCATCCGGCGTAAATCCGATGCGGATCTCACGGTGCGAAATCTCCGGATGGGAAAGCAGATATTCCGCCATTGTCATGATCTCCGCTACGCCGGCCTTGTCATCCGCGCCCAGAAGCGTGGTGCCGTCCGTCACGATAATATCCTTCCCGACCTGACCGGCAAGCTCCGGGAACTGCTCCGGCGTCATCGCGATGCCGAGAGCTTCGTTCAGCACGATATCCCCGCCGTCATAATGCACCAGCCGCGCTTTTACGTCCGCGCCGGACATGGCAGGAGCCGTGTCGATATGGGAAATAAAGCCGAGCGGCGGCGCGCTGCTCCCCGCCGCTGCCGGAATCACGGCATACACATAGCAGTGATCATCCGTGCGCACGCCCTCCGCCCCGAGCTCTCTCAGCTCCTGCGCAAGACGCTCTGCAAGCTTCCGCTGCTTCTCCGTGCTCGGCACCGGCTCGGCGTCATCCTTCGACTGCGTATCAAATGTAATATATTCTAAAAAACGCTCCTTCACACTCCGCATATCGACTCAGCCTCCATAGATTTTACAGATTAACGCCCACGCCGCTTATGGATAGACGGTAAAGGCTCATTTAGTACCTTCCTCTTCTATTATAATCCCATAAGCGGCGCTGTGCAATAGATTTTTATAAAAAATTCTCAAAAAATTTATTTGTTTTTATCAATAATTGGGCATTATTCATAAATTTTGTAATTTCCGGACAGAGCAAGAAACGCAAATAAGTACAAGCAATTATCATAATACCTGCGATCCCCGGTGCGCAGCGGCTCGTTCCAGAAGCGCTCCACCCACTCGGCGGCAAGCGCTTTTGCCGGATCGGGGCTGCCGAGCGAAACCGGCCCTTCCACCGCAAGCGAAGCCTGCGCCGTCGTCGCCAGAATGCCGACCGGATGCAGCGCCGGCTCCTCCAGCTTTGTGCCATCCACCTCGTAGATGTGATACGGATCCTCCCGGTTGACAACGCCGAGACAGTGCTGCAGGCGCTTTACAGCGGCGCACTGTCCGACATCCTTTCCGCACCACTCATAGTCGAGGCCGATATTCGCCGCGGTGCGGTAGGCATCACTGTAAAACCAGTCGTGCCGTTCGTGGGACCACCGGAGCGGGCGGCTCATCGGTCTGCCGTCAAATTCCGCGTACTCCGCACTCATGCCGGTTTCCGGATGGCAGGCCGCCGCAAGATATTTGCGGCTGGCCTCCGCCGCCTCCGCCCAGAAGCTGCGATCTTCCTCATCGGCCCATTTTGCAAAAAGCTCGTAGAAATGCGGCAGATGGTAGGACGGATCGGTAAAATCAATTCCCGGCACAAAAAGAATCTGCTTATTTTCCAGGTTCCACATCGGATTTCCCCTGCGGCCGTTCTGCCCTTTGTGCAGGCAGGCCCGCAGGATCTCCCGCGCCTGCGCCGAATAGCAGAAAATTCCCTCGCCGTCGCCCCAGCGCTTGGATGCGAAAAACAGCGCCATCGCGAAAAATTCCTCCCCGTCCGGTGCCGGGCCGTCCGCATTCTTCTCTCCCGTCACCTTGCACGACCAGGCAAAATATCCCTCATTCCAGCCGTCTTCCATCCACATATAGGTTTTCGCCCATTTCCAGAGGCGGTCAAACTCCTCCTTCATATCCAGCTGGACGCACATCATCATGCCGTAGGACATGCCTTCCGTGCGCGCGTCATGATTGCCGGTGTCCTCCATATATGCCATGTCCTCCCCGGCCTCGAAATATACTCTGTCCTCCCCGTAGAAAAAGCTGTGCACGACCTCCTTCAGCCTGGCCTGCACCTCCTCCCCGCTCTTTCCGATCTCCGCAAATACATTGCGATACTGCATGATGTAATCCCCCTTTTGTGATTTTCCGCTTTCGGCTTTCCGTTGTCCGGTTTCCGTTTTCCAGTTGTCCGGTTGTCTTTCTTCAGTCTCGCGTCTCCGGATAAGTTGGCGCAGCCGCTTCTCCCCGCCTCCCGGAAAGCCATCGACAAGCTTATTATAGCAGATTTCACCAAAAAAGCTTCTTAAAACTTGCGGAGTTTTGTGCGTCTTTTGCCGAATTTTCTGCGGAGAAACCTTTGCCTGTTCACAGCCGTTATGGTAAGATAAAGACAGACCGTTGCCCGTATCTGAAATGGCGGCCGCTGTCCCTGGGACCGAATCCGAAGCAGCAAAATTTCCGGCCGGAACCGGAAATATTTTCTATTAAGTCTACAAAGCGCCGCATCCGCGGCAGAATGGGAGGTTATCGTATGAAATTTGATATAACAGCAGCTCTGCAGAAAATGTCGCGAAATGGGCTGCGGCTGGACATCAGCGGAAAGAACGGCGCTGCGGCCGGCCGTTTCGGCGGTCTGCCCGACGTACCGGCGGATTTTGTCTGGCCGGTCTTTGAAACGGATACCTTTGACGACCCGGAAAAAAAGCCCCGGCCGTTAAGCTTCCTCGCACAGTTTGACTGCGCGGTTCTCGCCCCGCTGGACACGGAGGGACTGCTGCCGGCCGAAGGCGTCCTGTCGTTTTTCTACGAGCTCGGTTCCCAGGCATGGGGATTTTCTCCGGAAAATGCGGGCTGTGCCAGGGTTTACTGGTTTCCGGACAAAACCGTTTTATCGCCGGCGGTATTTCCTCAGGATCTGGAGGAGGATTACCGTCTTCCCCCGCTTGAAATACGCGCGCGCAGAGAAACGCAGTATCCGGATTTCCAGGACTTCTCCATCGCCTTTCCGGATGTTGCACATCCCGCTTACTGGGACGAGAGCCAGGACGGCTGGGATGTCTTCTGCGAAGAGTTCGAGAAGAGCCGCGAGGAACTTCAGAAACGTGAAATGCCCGATGTTGAGGCGGCATCCTTCCACCGGCTGCTCGGCTGGCCCGATATTATTCAGAATAATATGACCTGCTCCTGCGAGCTGGTCAGCCGGGGACATGATTGCGGTTCCCGGAAAAATATTCCAGAAAAGGATATCAGCGAGGCAGAACAGAATTCCCTTCAGGACTGGCAGCTGCTGTTCCAGCTGGATTCCGTTGAATACAGAGATTTCTGTCTTGATTTCGGAGACTGCGGCAGCATATATTTTTATATCCGCAAAGAAGATCTGACCGCGCGGCGCTTTGATCGAATCTGGCTGGTTCTGCAGTGCTACTGAAATGCGTTGCCTCACCGCAGAAGTGCCGTTTATCCCGCACCATTTTCTTTTTTAAGCGGGACTGTAAATTTTGATTTCCGGAGGCCCGCTCAATTATGAACGAGGATTTTCTTATCCAGTATAAAAACTGCCGCCTCTGTCACCGGGCATGCGGTATTAACCGCGAGATCATGCCCGGACGCTGCGGCATGACCTCGCGGCTCACTGCCGCACGCGCCGCGCTCCATTTCTGGGAGGAACCCTGCATTTCCGGAAAAACCGGCTCCGGCGCCGTCTTTTTTTCCGGCTGCTCCCTCGGCTGCGTCTACTGCCAGAACCGTGATATCGCCCTCGGCAGGGCAGGAAAGGAAATCACTTCAGAGCGGCTTGCAGAAATATTTCTGGAGCTTGCGGCAAAGGGCGCGGCAAACATTAATCTTGTCACGCCGACCCATTATATTCCGTCGATCGTGCGTGCGCTTGATCTGGCCCGCGGGCAGGGGCTCCGGCTCCCCGTTGTCTACAACACCGGAAACTATGAAACCCTCGATGCGCTGAAGGCTCTCGAGGGCTATGTTGATATCTATCTGCCGGATTTCAAATACTGGTCCGCCGCGCTTGCCGGACGCTATTCGGGCGCGCCGGACTACGCGGAACACGCGGAGGAGAATCTGGCGGAAATGTACCGCCAGGTCGGGGATCCGGTTTTCTCACGGGAAGCGGAAGCTGCGGATGCACAGACCGCAGCTGCCGGCAGCGGCACACCGGACGAGAGTGAAATCTGTCTGATGAAGCGCGGAATAATCGTGCGCCATTTAGCTCTGCCGGGAGCGCTGAAGGATTCGAAAAAAATTATGGAATATATATACCGAACCTACGGAAATTCGGTCTACCTTTCCATTATGAGCCAGTTCACGCCGCTTCCCGGTCAGCTGGCTGGTTTTCCCGAGCTCTGCCGCACCGTAACGGAACGGGAATACGAAGCCCTGGTCGATTACGCCATCGAGCTTGGTATTGAAAACGCCTTTATTCAGGAGGGCGGGGCCGCGGAGGAAAGCTTTATTCCGCAGTTTGACTTTGAGGGTGTTTAGTTATCTCTCAGGGCGTTTATGCCATTCCCTGTAAAGTAAAGAAATGTTTTGTTCAGCTGCAGGGAGAAAGCCTGGAAACTTCCCGAAATGATACCGCCCTAAATATTCCTGTCAAATTCAGGATGATAAGCATCGTCCAGCCTCTCTTTCCGCATCATTATGCCCGCCTCCGTCCCGGATTCCGCTTCCATATACCTGACAGTGATTTCTCTCCCGGCTGTTTTTACCACGGATATCTTCTTAATCCCGTTCGGCTTTTCGGCCTGTTCCTCCCTTCTCTCTTTCTCAATTTTTATTTTTTCTTCTTTTTCCTTTCTCTTCTTTTTTTCCTGCTTTTCCTGCTTCTCCAGGCGCTCGTCCATATTTTTCTTCATTCTTTCCGCATTGGTCATTCCCGTATCCGTTACGGAATATACGATCCCCTGTATGCTGCCGTCCCTGTGAATTTTCCTATTTATTTCTATTTTCTTTGCTTTACTTCTTTTTTTATGCCTTGATATCTATGGGCCTGTGATACGCATCCGGCAGGGCGGACACCGGCTGCGCCGAAAGCCGCAGCCCTTCCGGCCGCACTTTCTCCTTTTCCCTCTGTTCTTTTTTCTTTTCCACAGTTTGTTCTTTTTCTTTTTTCTTCTTTAATTTTTCTTCTTTCTCCTTCCATTTTTCTTCCCGTTCCTCTGCCAGCTCCTTCCAGCCTTTCACACCGCTTCCGGAGGTCACAGTGGTGGACGCCATCATCGTAATGTTCCCCCTGCTGTCGATGCTCCAGCTTTCCGAATAATTCACCACCCTGGCCCCGATCGCCGCCGCATTTGCCCGGGCACTCTTCCAACCGTTTTCATATCCCTCCTGAAAATAGGACAGGCTCTCTTCCAGCTCCTCTGCCTTTTTGGGATCCCTTGCGCATTCGTTCAGATACGTGCCGGAAATCGTTACACTGCCGTTCCTTACGCAGCTGAAATTCTTCTGCAGGCGGGAATAATATTCCGCCGCATCATCCGCTCTGTCATTTTTTATTTCCGCATTTTCTGCCCGGGCAGTCTCCGCCTCTTCTTTTTCCGCCCTTTTTGCGGCTTCCTTCCTCTGCGCCGCACAGGTGCTTCCATACAGACTGTGATAATTACCTCCGATTCCTGCAATAGCCATGATATCTCCCTCCATTTTATAAATTTCCATCGATCCCGGTCGGTTGGCGCCGATCCTGCCGTTCCCGCGGCAGCTTCAGAATATAATGCCCGTATCAGCCGGACAGCGAATTCCCGCTCCCGGCAGTTTCTGCTGCAGATACCGTCCTAAATATTCCTGTCAGTTTCTCCCCCCTTCCGTCCGGCTGTTTTTGTGTATTTCCCTTTGCTGCAGCATCACCGTAACCTTGAATATTCCGTTCTCTGCCCGGATGTCCATATAGCCCAGATAACGTTCTGCTACGTCCCTGACGTTTTTCAGCCCGATGCCGTGCTCCATCAGCGCGTCCGGCAAACTGCTCTGCTTGCTTGTTTCCGGGAGCGGCTCCCCGTCCTTCCAGTTCAGCCTTCCGTCAAAGCTGTTCTCCACCTCGATCAGCAGGAAATGGTTCCGCCTTTTCAGAGAGAGGCTGATACGGCCCCCGGGCAGACCAGTCTTTTCGCAGGCTTCCACGGCATTCTCCAATAGATTATTCAGCACGATCCCCATATCAAAGGCAGAAATTGTATCTGTCTCCCGATATTCAAATCGGACCAGGAACGCCGTCCCGGATTTTGCCGCCCTCCGGTATTTGTCATTTACGATAATATCCGTCACGGCATTTCCCGTGCTGAACCGGAAATCCAGCCCCTGCATGGTTTCGTCCAGCTTTTCCATATACCGTTCCGCTTCCCCGTATTGTTCTGCGGCAACAAGCCCTTTGATATTTGTTATGTGGTTTCTCATTTCATGTCTTGCTTTGCGGATGCTGCCATAAAAGTTTTCCGCCTCCTCCAGCCTTCTTTTCATGGCTTTCATCTGCTGCTTCTCCACAAAGTGCTTCTCTCTTTCACTCTGCAGCTCCCTGTATTTCCGGAAAATGCAGACTGCCGAAATTTCCCCGGTGCAGAGCAGCACCGCAAGCGTCGGTATCTTCCACACCATTTCTCTTCTCTGGGTAAAAAGATAAAATACCTCTTTGTCGATCTGTACCGCCGAAATATCCGTAATCATCCAGGTAAGCATGCTCCCCACAACACTGAGGACGGACAGGAAAACCGTATCGTACCAGCTCATAGCCGGCGGACTTTTGACAATCCTTTTTATAATCCGCACCATAACAAAAAATGAAATGGTATATAAAAGAAGATTGCAGCACAATCCGATTGCCTGCCCCCTGCACATACGGAGCTGGCATTCCGCATCCAGCACATCCAGCCTGCTGAGCATATCATTCATCATAAACTGATAAATGCTGCTCGAGATCAGAAAACTCATTCCGTGAAGGTTGTAAAACAGCAGCAGCGTAAAAACAGCCTTTTCGAAGCACTTCCTGTATTTTATACCGCTGTACCCCAATACGAGGAGTCGATAAACAATCCACAGTATCTTAGGTAGTATAACATACAGTCCTTGGAGAGGGACTATAAACACTACTACTTTATAATACGAGGATTCTATCCGGTTCTCAGTTTTACTCGTTTTTTCTAACTTTTACATCTACACGGGCTGCCGGAAAGGAACCAGCTCCCGACCGCCACACCCGCGTAAAGATTTATTCAAAAGCAGCTAAGCCACTTTCAAATCTGTCTGGTGTATCCGGTAATACTCTTCCGGCGTCAGATAACCGTTTGCTTCATGGATCCGTTTTCGGTTATAAAATATCCATATGTACTCAAATACCGCGCTCTTGGCTTCCTCCCGGGTGCGGAAATGCTGTCCGTTTAACCATTCCTGTTTTAACTTCCCCCAGAAGCTCTCCATCGGCGCATTGTCCCAGCAGTTCCCTTTCCGGCTCATGCTGCTGATGAATCCATGCTCCTTTGCCAGTTCCTGATAATCCAGTGAGCAGTACTGGCTTCCCCTGTCGGAGTGCAGGATACAGCCCTTTGTAATCTTTGTATGGCGGATGGCATCCTTCAGTGCGGATATCACCAGTTCTTTTGTCATACGTCCGTCCATTGCCGTGCCGACTATCTTATCTCCGCAAAGATCCATGACGCCGGCAAGATAAAGCCAGCCTTCATCAGTCGGAATATAGGTAATGTCACTTACCATTTTCTGTCCTGGCCTGTCAGCAGTAAAATCCCTGTTCAGGATATTTTCCGCCACTGGAAGGTTATGCTTTGAATTGGTTGTTGCTCTATACTTTTTATGGCTTTTTGACCGTATGCCGTTTTCACGCATGATGCGCTCGACCCGCTTATGGTTGACCGGCATTTGTGATTTCCGGTTTATTTCATGGG
>ERZ777305.1748-NODE-1748-length-22634-cov-53.582355_pt1 | contig 22634 bp, 17 predicted proteins | sample MGYA00374965_ERZ777305 | MGnify/ENA primary metagenome ERZ777305 (study PRJEB29328, sample SAMD00013331) | mouse gut metagenome | study: EMG produced TPA metagenomics assembly of the Metagenome analysis of fecal microbiota from mouse which was promoted... | reverse complement strand
TATTTGATAATCAAGGGATTAAATTACCATAATCTAAAAATTGTCATATACTAAGGATAAAAATACTAAGGCAAATCCCCATCTATGGCATAATTCCATTTCCCCTAAACTCGTTCGTGCTGCTGTCTGCAAGCCTTGCGGCAATAATCATATCAGACAAGATTCTCGGGAAAAGGCTTAGTGCATGGCTTGGCCTGAGATAAGTGCGGAGACTACCTGCATGAGACAAATTCATAGACCGCACGGGAGATTCCGGCTATGAGGGCGGCCGTGTTAGCGGGAGTTTCCTCCGAATCCTTTATGAATACGGCAATCATATAACGTCTCCCGTCCGGAAGATACACATAGCCCACATCATTAAGACCGATTATCTGCCCCTCGGAATTGAGGTCGCCAGTACCGGTCTTATGTCCGAGCACAGCCCCCATCCCCTCAAGCGGAGCATACAGCCTGTCCAAACCCGTATTGCAGGAAACAAGCAGCCCGCACAGGAATTTCCGGCTATCCTCTGAAAGAACAGTCCCCTCACACAGTTTCTCCAGGAGCAGCACAGCCTCAGAAGGATATGTCCAATTGTCATAGCACACTCCAAGGTCCTTGTGCATCAGGTCCTCAGTCGCACAGATACGGAAATGCTCAAGTCCAATCCTGCGCATGAAAGAATCAACGGCCCCGGGACCACCGAAACGGGAAAAGAGAATGTCACACGCATTGTTGTCACTGCGCACCACGGAATATTCAATCAGCTCACGCAAGGAAATGACGACATCCCGGTCCGGAAACCTGTCACGGAGAGGGCTCCACGTGTTCTTCTGCATCTCTCCGGCACTCACATGCACCATTGAGTCAAGGGAAATCCCCGTCCGCTCCATAGAATCAAGCACAGCTATGGCCTGATGCAGTTTGAATACGCTGCACATGGGATACCGTTCAGAGTCATTCAGTTCCAGAAGCCTTCTGCCGTCAAGCCTGACGCACACGCCTACTTTCGCCCTTGCCGATTCAGCTATGCGGCGGACTTCATTTTCAAGTTCCTCCGCCCCTGTAACCCCGGCATCACATTTTATCGCTACATCAGAAAAACACCTGTGCACCTGTGTAAGAAACGGTGCCTTTGACATGGCATTGGGATTCGTGCCAGGCACTCCCTCAGGAACAGGCTCTCCCAATTTATCAAAAAGTTCCGTCCAGAAAGCAGGCATACGCCCTTCCGAATCACGGAAATTCATCGGTGCCGCAGGAAAAAGTGGACTTCCGTCAGCCTCCCTATAGCATTCATAAATCAATTCAGAGCAATACAATTTCCCGTTGTCAGGCAGGAAATGCCAGTCATACTCCTGTCCGAGACGCTCATATGCACGCTCAACGGCTTCCTTTACAGGAAAATCCCGGTTCACACGCATCACAACAAGCCCTTTTCCGCCCTCGTCATCCATGTCGCAAGCCAGATGACGGAATTCCTCCCAAGGAGTCAGGGCAACGCCTTTGGAAGAAGTGGCCTCCAGGACATAAGGCTCTCCGTCCCTGAGAACTATCATGGCCACATGGTCGAATTTCAGAGAATCATCCCATGCTGTCGCAGCAGCCACGGCAGACGACATCCCTCCGCAATGCTCAGCCCCAATCCGTCCGGCACAGGACTCCGACACACAGAACACAAGGTCAGCATCCCTGAAAACAAACCCGTCCCTGCCTCCGCAAGAAGAAAAAGCAGCAGCTGCCATAATGCACACTGCTGCGGTTATGATTGATTTATAATACATCAGTCCAAAAATTGACACGGCACATCAGAAACTGCTGCCGCCGATGAAGCTCCTGATAAGCGAAGTGGCAGGCACATCCTTGTCCGACACAGGAGTGAAATAGCTGAGGAACTTCATGAGCCTGTGCACCTCCCCGTATTCCGGACAATTCTTCGGAACCGTCATCAGGATGCGCTCCGCATACGGCCTTATCACAGCGAACTCCACTATATATGAAGAATTGAAAAGCACATCAGCATTCTCCTGGAAAGGATAAATCCACTTCACCTCCGCACGGCGCACATTCGGCCAGTTGGCTATTGATTCCCGTGCAGTGAATGCGCCCTTGTTGAAATCGCGCAAGATACGGCGCAGCAGACGGTTGTCGCTCGTAGGTATGCAGTTATGGTCATCCAGAGATATGCTGGTGATGGTATTTATGAAAATCCTAAACTTCGAAGACTCCGGCACCTTGTCTGTCAGCATCGGGTTGAGGGCATGTATTCCCTCTATAAGCAGGACAGTGCCCGGCTCCAATTTGAGTTTCTTTCCGTTAAACTCCCTCATTCCTGTCACGAAGTTGTATTCCGGAACCTCAACAGTCTCGCCTGCAAGAAGCTTCATTACATCAGACTGGAGATAATCATGGTCAACAGTATCGAAATTGTCAAAATCATACGACCCGTCAGGAAGAAGCGGCGTGTCGAGCCTGTTTACAAAATAGTCGTCAGTAGAGAATGATACAGGATGCAGTCCGCAGGCCTTAAGCTGTATGCTCAGACGCTTGCAGAAGGTTGACTTTCCGCTGCTGCTCGGCCCGGTTATAAGGACAAGGCGCACAGGCTCGTCAAGATTCACACGGCGCTCGATTTCCTCGGCTATCTGCACAACCTTCTTCTCCTGCAGGGCCTCCGCTATCTTTATGAGGTCTCCGGCCTCACCTCTCCGGCAGGCAAGATTCACGTCCCCGACATTGTCCAGGCCCATAATCTTGTTCCATTTCAGATTCTCCGAGAACACCTCGAAAGTCTTGGACTGTTCCATGAAAGGAGCCAGTTCCTCCGGCTTGTGCCTGTCCGGCACACGAAGCAGAAGCCCGTCCCTGTACATGCTCAGGCTCCACACCGTCATATAGCCCGTGCTCGAAAGCAGGGCATCATAATAATAGTCCGGAGTGTCATCAAGCGTATAATAGTTGACATACACGTCTCCCGAAGTCTCAAGAAGTTTGACCTTGTCACCGTGTCCCAGAGAAGAAAACAGCCCTATGGCCTCTTCCAGACGCACCTCATGACGCCTGAAAGGCATATCTGCCGCAACAATTGCGTCCATCCTCTCTTTTATCAGCTCCAGGTCAGCTGCAGTCAAAGGAGTGGAATCCCCTTTGTCGATAGAGCAGAAATAGCCCTTTGATATAGGACGGCGGAGCACTGTCTTGCACTGCGGGAACACATCCCTCGCCGCCTTGCACAAAAGAAAGCAGAGCGACCGGCAGTAAACGCTGCGGCCCGTATATGACCTGTAGTCAAGGAACTCCACCTGCCTGCTGTTGAAAGCCCTGTATTTCAGCCCCTGGCATACATTGTTCACCAAAGCCGCCAATATCGGGTAAGGCTTTTCGAATCCGAATTCAGGAAGCATCTCAAGCAGAGTCGTGCCTTCCGGAAAAGTCTTGCTCGTCTGTGTGTTTACGCAGAAAATCTTTACCATAACCAGTCAAATATTCGTTTTCTCCCGTTCATTTCAAATTGTAAAAATACAAATAATTTGATTAACGCAAACAGGGCCGTTACGCTATTTTTGTTATTTTTGCGCGCCGTAACACAGGCTAAACAGATAAATGCGATGCTGAAGACACTTTTCAAGAAATATATTGTGGATGCCCTCGGGCACATGGCCATGGGACTTTTCTGTTCACTCATAATGGGTCTCATCATAGGCCAGATAGCCAAAATCCCAGGACTGGGCTTCCTCTCATTCATATCCGGTTCACTGTCGGCGTCCTCACCTCTCGTGGGAGCATGCATCGGGCTTGCCATCGCCTCAGGGTTGAAATGCGCACAGCTCGTGACCATTTCCTCAGCCGTCACAGGAGCCATAGGATACGGCTTCGGAGGGCCCGTAGGAGCTTACCTTGCAGTCGTAATAAGCAGCGGACTGGGCCAGCTTGCATCAAAGAAAACACCGGTTGACATAATCGTGACGCCTTTTGTCACGATAGTCACAGGTGCGATCTTCGCCAAATGGTGCTGCTCCCCGATCAACGACATGATGCAGCACCTTGGAGCCGTAATCAACAGCGCCACCATGCTCAGCCCTGTCATGATGGGAATAACCGTCTCTGTGCTCGTGGGATGCGCACTTACTCTTCCTATAAGCTCGGCAGCAATCTGCGTCATGCTCGGCCTTGACGGGCTTGCAGCGGGTGCAGCCACGGCAGGATGCTGCGCACAGATGATAGGCTTCGCGGTAATCAGCTATTCCGACAACGGCATAAGCGGCCTGCTCTCACAAGGACTCGGCACTTCCATGCTCCAAATCGGGAACATAGCCAGAAAGCCGCTCATATGGCTTGCCCCGACCATTGCATCGGCAATCCTCGGCCCTGTATCGACAGTCTGGATGCATATGACCAACAATGCCATCGGAGCCGGAATGGGTACAGCCGGACTTGTAGGCCCCATAGCGGCCTATGCCTCAATGACAGCGGAGGGAGCGGCACCGGGGAACCTTGTAATGAAGATAATTCTCATGTATTTCGTGGCCCCGGCCATAATCAGCCTTGCCATCCACCTCATCATGAAACGTCTTGGATGGATTGAGCCCGGAGACATGAAGCTCGGGGAATAAGCCGCACCGGACATAATCAAGAAAACATATACCAATGAAAATAGAATTTGACAAAATCGGCACAAGCGTGCTTGAAAATTTCAAGGGAGGCGAAAAAGAGCTTTCCGCCGACATGTTCTTTGACGGCACCAACCGCATATTCAAAGGAAGACTGATACCCGGAGCCTCAATCGGACTTCATACGCATGACGACAGCTGCGAAGTAATCTTCATCCTCAGCGGCACAGGAACCCTTACTGAGATTTCACCGGCAGAAAACAGCCAAGACAATTGCGGAACCGCACAAGACGCCAATGTCCAGACCGTAAACCCCGGAGACTGCCTCTACTGCCCAAAAGGCCACACCCACAGTCTCAAGAACACCGCAACGGAATCAGACCTCATTTTCCACGCCGTTGTGGCCAGACAATAAATGCTCCTTATGCCTTGCGGCAGACATGGGACTGCTTCGCCTTATGAAACTGCTTAGGCTATTGTAAGTCAGGCCAAGACGTGCGGCAATCGACTTCAGGTCCTCAGCCGTAGTCTCAGATATGCGTATCGCCTCGGCATACTTTTCAGCGCTCCTGCGCAAAACCCTCACCCCGTCAGCACGCACAGCCATGCCCGAGGAAAGGGCAAGCTCAGGTTTGTTGCGGTGAAGGTAAGAACGGAAACTTTCCGGATTCAAGCCGCACTCAGCGGCGGCTGCAGCAACAGACATCCCCCTGTCACTGACAAGGCTTACGGCAGGGGCATACTTTCCCGACACCGATTCACGGCGGGCATTTCCTGCCGTCTTTTTCCTGCTCCGGGGTCTGCCATCGGCTGCCTTACGGGAATATGACCTCCGCATTTCGGCAAGTTCCCTGTGATAGAACAGCATATGCTGCTTCAAGCCGCTGTATGATACTCCGCAAGCCTCAGCCGCCCGGCGTATGGTACAGCCCTCATCACGGAGCATTTCTATAGCAGCCGCATATGCCGTCACACTTTGCGGCCGTGCCCCGCGCTGCTGATTGTCATTGATGCATAGACGTCTGCGCTCCTTTTCTCTCCGCACGGGAATCTCAGGATAATGTGCCCTCAGCTGATTGGCAAGGGCCGGACCGTCCAAATTGAACTCACGGGCAATCTGCGAGACATTGCATCCGATATACTCCTCATTGTCACAAGCCTGAACTGCCCCGATATATTTCTTGTGCGCCTGAGGAGTCTGACCAGTCCTCTTCCACAGCCGGATTTCCTTTGCGGCCTGCCGGTCAGCCTCATGGCCATAGCGCGCAAGGAGCAGGTCACGCCTGTGCCTGTTCAGATATGCGGTGAATCCGCTTTCGCTTACCCCGCACATAAGGCATATCCTCCTGCATGACAACCCGGTGGAAGCATACAGGCTGACAGCCTCCGCATACTTGGCCACCGTCTCCGGCTTCGGTCCGCAACGGCGCGTGTCAATACTCTTCATAAGGACGACCGTCCATATACAGGTCCCTGACATTGTCCCGTCCTGTCGTAAAAAACGGCACGTCATCCTGAAAAGAGATTATTTCATGCCCCATGCCGTCAAACACAATGTCACCGGGAACGTCAAGCCAGCCGAACCATACGCCATAGCTCTTAAGGTCAATGTCATTATAAAGGCGCACAACCTTGATTTCATTGCCATCAGCATCAGTTTCAATTGTAATGAGGTCTTCTATAAGTGAAATATCGGCCTCGCGTCCCTCCTGCAGCGCCTTGCAATAATCATAAAAACGCCTCAGCGCGTCAGGATTATAAATCCCCTTGTGCTTCGGAGAATATCCCGAGGTTACTCCAGGATTCTCATTCCAGCCCAATATGGTAGTGCTGACTCCGAACACCTGGCCGTCCTTGACACGGAGCTTCAGGGCAAGATGCTCCCCGGCTTTCAATTCATCCAGCGGAAGATCCGCCAAATGTCCGTAATACGGTCCGCAAGGCTCCAGCCATCCCTCACCGCCGTCAACAGGAGGATGCCATTCGAAGCCCTCTATAATAAATTCACCATATTCCTCAAATGTGAACGGCGGAAGATAAAACGGATGATATTTGTCCTGGTCATCGCTTATTTTCGAAGTGGCATTGAAACTCAGTCCCTTCTCCCCTCCGTCATCTGCCGTCACAGAAGGCTTACCGTCCGGAGCATTGCCAACTCCCGTCACGAAAACCGCAGTGCAGGGCATGTCAGGGAAACTTATTGTTACGTCTCCGAGCCATGATGTTCCGCTGTCCATCTTCGTCCTCTCAACTCCGGTAATGGTTATCTTGCTTACAAGATGCCGGAAATCCAGGCCTACATAACTGTTGTTGTTACGGTAAGACACAGGGCCTTTCTGAAGCGCAATCAATTTCTCAAGGTCATGATTGTTCTTCCGGTTAACCTGGGTCTTGTCATCAAGGTCTTCATCCTTGGGCCTGAAATCCACACGTCCCCCGGAAATGCTTCCGCTGTCCATGCTCACGCCATCCGGACAGGTCCATGCATGAAACCAATGGTCACTCTTCGTATCGGCCCACTCAAGTTTCAGCCCGCTATCCTTTGAGACCAGCACACCTGCCATTCCTCCCTTGCTTGTCACATAAATGCAATCTGTCAGATACCCCTCAGGCTCATTCCCGTCCAAGGATATATGGACATGAATATCCCCGTAATCATTTTCCGAACTTATAAGGTCACTTTCCGGCTCATCATCGGAAGCGCGTGTCCTGACAGCCTTCACGACCGAACCGCTGAAAAGGATTTCCGCCTCGCCAGTTCCCCGGAAATGCTCCGGAGCCCCACAGCCCCCAATCAAGAACACGCACACAGCCGGCAGCAATATATCCGTCAATTTTCCGTACATTGTCATAACAATCCGATTTATCTGTCATCATCAGCTGCGGATGCGATTCCTCCGCCCACAGTCTCATCATCAAGCTGGCCTCCCCAGAAGCCGATACCAGGCACCTCCCTTGCACGGTTTCCGTTCTCAAGATATCCGTTTTCAGTCCTGTGGGTCGGTATTATTCCCGCAAAAGTCCCTATGTAGCATTCTTCCGTTGCAGAAAGCCCTTCAAGCGAAGCGCCCCACCAGGTGGAATCAAATACCAGAGGCATGGCTTCCTGTGAAGCGATACATCCGAAAGCACCTCCCGTCGCATAACGGACACCCTCACCGGCCTCACCGTTCCATCCGCTGACTTCACACAAAGAATTGCAATTGCTTATGAAAAAATTGTAAAGACGGCCGGCGACGCCCCCAGTGAACGATTTTCCGCGTACACCGGATACAGTCACCGCCTGACCTCCTCGCACACGGCCCTCCACGGATATATTCTTGAAATAACGCGTCTCCTCTATGCCCTCGGAACGTCTCAGACGCCCGGCCATGCCTCCCGTAAAATTATTGGAAGCAGTGGAACCGCTTGCATCCACATCCACCTTAAGTATCACATTCTCCACATTGTTATGCGAATAGCCCACAACCCCTCCGGACGACATAGGAAGGACATTGCGGCAAGTGTTCCTTACCGTCACGCATGTCGCAAGCACATCCGCATCACCATGCACAAAAGCGGAGCAGTCCGAAAGCGTGCCTGCATTCTGGCCTATTATCCCGCCCACAAGCACCTCGCTCCTTGTGCCGGCTTGGGCATCTGCATCCTTGATTTGGATATTTATGTCGCCCCTGACCCCGATGCCCGAGACAATGCCATTGTTCAGACCGGCGACACATCCTATATAATACACATCCGCATTCTCCGTAAGCGGCAGCTCAAGAGACAGGCTGAGATTGCTTATGCGTACGTTTCCTATCGTACCACTGGCACTCACGGAACGGGACAAGCCTCCGTATCCCGACACGTCACTTGATATCTTTCCCTCTCTCACGGTATTGCTTATCCCCAAATTGTAAAGACGGCCCTGCACCTCATTGAAAACAGGACGCACCGAATTGTGGATATATTTGAAATTTCCGTCAAAAGTCACAGTAGTACCGAGATTCTGCAGGCTCCGCATAAAAGAATCCGGAAAATCAGCCTCGCTGAGCGGGTCTTTGCCTCCGAAATCAAGGTCAACAAGCAGGATGACACCGGTATTGGTATGCTCCAGGATAGCCATGCCGCCTTCCTGATACTCCTGGCCGTTTCCCGCCGCTTCAAGGAAAGCAGGTATATTATCCAGCTTGAATGCATTTTCAGGCTTGTCCGGGTCGCTCCACCCTCCGTCGTCAGGGTCTTCGAACACGACTCCCTTATCCTGGGTTATGTCAAGCACATATGAGCAGTTAGCCTTAAGTCCGTTGAGCTTTTCCGAGCTGAGCGTCAAGTAATTGCGATTATAGCGATAATTCAGTTTTATGCCGGAATAACGGGCTCCCGGCTCAAGATAAAATGTGACGGCATTTCCATACTCCGACGGAACGGCAGTGTCGGGATAACGCGAAATATATGTCCCGTACTGCTCATCCTCCAAGGAAGTCCATTCAACCTCCACACCTGTCTCCGGATTCCGGACAAGACGGAATGCATTATGGAACTGTGGGTCAGACGGCTTTGAGAGCCAATATTCCCCTGCCGTAGCGGCATCCAGTCTGATAACAGACAGGCGCGTACACATATGCGAAAAGACAAGCCTCACTACATGTCCGAAAGCCAAGGCCGTAGCTCCTGCCTTCATCGGGCCTGTATCATCAGTCAGTCCCGAAGCCACCGTCCCGCTCAGGCTCCACATGTCCGTAGCTCCGTCCTCCGAACTTATGGCCCCGTTGGCCTGGGCAGCATAATAGGCCGTGAACACTCCGTAGTCGCATGAATAGGGCCAGGTTATCCCGCCATCCTGCATTATGCCGGTCCAGTCTCCCCCATTGAACATGTAGGCGCAATACTGCGTCTTTCCTATCTTCTCACCCGAAGCACCCTGGCTGATGTCGCCGGCATAGAACTCCGCCGAGACATGTATCACATCCCCGTCTGAGAATGCGGTCTTGCCCCCGCCTGCCTTTGTAACCATGCCGCCAGGCTCATAAATTGCCGTAAGGCACACAGGCATGCCCTTTCCGCGCACCTCTTCGGAATCAGCCGGAATCTCCGGCAGGCCGCAGCACACAGCCGCAAACAATGCGCACAAAAACAATATGCCGCGCCTTATATTTCTAACTGATACGCTCATTGCCACACTATTTCATTATGATTACATTAGTCGCATCAACCTCCTCGACCTTTACTTGGAAATCATCGGACGGATTCTTGCCCAATATCCTTGCATATTGTCCGGTCGCCGAAGAAGTACCTCCCATTATGGAACCGCGGAAAGAGGAATATTCTACTGTCCCGCCTGTCATCTCGCCGGCAAAAGCCCCTGCATATACCCCGGAAGCGCAGCGAAGAGAAATTCCCGTGACCCTGCAATTGGTCACAGTTCCCCCGGTCATACGCGCCGCAATGCCTCCACACAATCCTCCGGAGGCCGCATCATCGGCAATGGACAAGGCGGACAGCCTCATATCCTGCAGGCATCCCCCCTCGCTCAACGTGCCTATGAAACCGGACATGCCCGAACCTTTAAGGAAAATATTTGACAAGGTATGGTTGGCACCGCTCAATGTGTCGCACAGTTCCATTATGCACACGGAAGAAACGGCATTCTGAGACAGGTCAAGATCGGCCCCGACATGGAAATTCCATCTCTTGTTGACATAGGTACCGTAATTGAGCAGGTCATGATAACGGTTGCCCTCATCAGCAATCTCCTCCACGGAAGGCCTGCTTCCAAGAGAGGGAAAATCCTTGACAAAAGAATTGTATATGCCCGCCCATTCGGAGAACTGCGCATCATCATTGATTCCGTATGTACGCTCAACAGTTATGGACTCGCCCTCTCCCCAAGGGGTTATGCTTCCCTCGCGCACCACCGGCACAAGATTCTCCATCTTCACAGTGACAGGAAAGACATACGAAGGCTTAAGATAGCCATGCGGGTCATATTGCCCGGGAATGTCGAAAACCTCATGAGTCAGACGCAGTTCCTGAATATTCCCGTCATTGTCCATAAGTTCTATATGGTCAACTCTTGTGGTCCTGTCAGAAGAGCTTGGAAGAATCACCTCATAGGCCTCATACTCCTTCCCTCCGTCATAAGCCAGTACCTTCCATGCCTCAAACTCCTTCCTCTTGCCGAAAAACTCATATTTCTTCATGACATCCCCTCCGCCATTGTCCACAATACGGATACTGTCCGCCGGATTCTCAAGGAACACGGAAATTTTCTGGCCAGCCACAGCGTCAAAGCCCTCACCGCACCTTATCCTCAGCTTGCAGAAGGCATGATAGAAAACATAGCCCTCTCCCCAATCATCATATGCGATAAGGAAATCATAAACGCGTCCGTTCCCTGGGTCAACCACAGAAGCACCTCCTGGCTGCTCAGCCCCTTTGGCATAAGGATAATACAGATAGACTTTGCCGAGCTGGTTCACATCTGCATTGACCTCCTCATTGACGAACACATAGCCGTTCTCCCCCTTGGAACTGTCAAATTTCATCGGCACATTGACAAGTTTCCCGCCGCTTCCCGGGTCAAGATTGCCACCCTCAGAAAAGAGGCCGATTACATCATCCTGTCCGAATCCGGTTTCCGCTGACATGTCCTGTCCTCCAGTCGCCTTCACATTCATTTTCCCGAGGGCCACATCGACCGAAAGTCCCCTGCCCCCGTCACGGCCGCGCTCAAGCACCCCTGAGACACAGGAAGCTGCCACCAGGCAGATTCCGGCCGCCATCATATATTTCATCAAATCCCTCATGACACGGTAAGTTTTGCCACAAGCTGTTCAACCTCATTTTCACCAAACACAGTCTCATTGCCGCCCTCAGACACCGTTACGGAATACCCGTACATCCTGAATGTGAAATTGCCGTCACAGAACAATTCAGTATTCCCGTCCATATTGAAACTGAGGTTGGTGAACAGGTTGAAAACCCATTTGCCTCCCTCCAGCTTCCCGTAACGGTCAACCTGACGCATCCATTTTTCCCTGTCAGTTCCCCCAGCAAGCTTGTTATACGCTTCTATGAGTTTCACGAACTGGCCAAGGTCATATATTCCCTCACGCTTGGCGACAGCGGAGAAATCCCCCTTGAAGTCCCACCTCTCGACTGCGGCAGGACGGAACTCAAGCACAGGTTTCTGGTCGTTGTGAAGCAGAGTGACATTCAGCACAAGGTGCTGTCCTGCGGAAAACCTTGACAATGATTGTATTGAAGTCATTCCGTCCGAAGTCACAGTCATAGATGTAGGCAGGGCTGCCGAATATGTCCCTTCATGGTCACCCTCAGGTATCACGACCTGCAGACGGGGCCTTTCGTTGCCGCTGCGCAGAGGCTGCGGAGGAAAGACAAAGGCATCAGTCATATATTCATACCGGACAGCCGCCTCCCCGTCACTCCCGGCCTCAGGCTCGGGTATCCACGGCTCACTGCCGTCCCTCAGCACAATGTCCCCATATGAGGGAACCTGCGCAATTGAGACCTCTCCCGTCATCCTGTCGAAGCTCTCGGGCAGCAGCACTACATTGCACAGGCGCACAATCGCACCGGCCAGCTCAGTCCCGTCATCCGAAACAATATTGACAGTCAGCCTGGACATGCGGTGGGTCATCTTGAAATCCAGTTCCACAGAAGTCCTGTCATGCACGGTGCAGCTGCCCCATACTATGTCATTGGTTGATTCCGCATCATCTTTTCCGGCAGCATACATGCCTTTCTCCTCATCGCTGAAAATGACTCCGAAAAATTCTCCAGAGCCGTTTTCAGCCGACGGCACATTGTCAAGGCAGAACGTATAGCTCTTGCTGTCAGCCACATCTGCCCAAGTCAGGAAATGCCCGTCAGAGGCAGCTACAAGGCCCACCCCGCCAGTGAACACGCATGGAAGCGCGGAATGCCCCGAAGCGTCCGCAGGATAGGTGAACCGGTATCCCTTCCCGTCCGGAAGCTTTCCCTCCGCAATTGAGCGCGTCATCGCGGCATCATCCACACCGGCCCTCAGGACAAGATTTCCGGAAGCCTCGCGGCCATATTCATCCATCCCGCCCGTACACGCTGCAAGAACCGGCAGAATCATTGCCGGCACAAGACAGGATATTATGCTATTGATGTTTCTCATTTGATACTCACTCTTTTTCCAGCCCCATGTCAGCTGAAGCCTGCTCCCAAGGCATCACCTCCGCCTTCATGAGAAAAGCCTTGTTTTCCTCTTCACGGATTGACAGGTGCAGCGACGTTATGCTTCCGGCCACTATGCTCACTGCCTTGGATACGCCCGGAGTATATTGATAAACCCGCTTCTGCCCGTCAACAGTCTTAAGCGTCAGACGCAGCAGCGCATTCTCATCAACAAGCTCCTGGACCGGCAGGATGGCGGCGAAAGAGCATATCCAGCATTCACGCCCGGTCTTGGGGTCCGTTCCCTCGCCTATTCCGGTCAATTCAGACTTGTCGTAAAGGGCATACATGCTTATGTCTCCCTTGGGACAGTCATCCGGCTTATTCGAAGATGTATGCGGCATCACCACCGGAGCCGCGTCAGAAGACAGCGCAGTGTCAAAACTGAATGAAAATTTCGTATATATATCAGGCAGCACTATATCCGATGCCGCATCCTTTCCAAAGCCGGTATTAGTCGCCGCGTCATATTTCGGGATATAGACCATGACCTTGAGCATAGAAAGAACATGATAGAATTTCAGGGCCACCCTCTTTCCGAAATCCCCGGAGAACTGTATGTGATGGGCCATCAATATGTCGGAAGCAAGGAAATTACCCGCAACGCTCTGGTCAACAGACACGGTATCCCTGTATTTCTGATAATAAGGGAAAACAATGGCATCGAACTTATATCCTACCGTACCCTCTATTTCCAATTCACTCCACAGGAACCCGCGCCCCTCCAGAGGACGGAAATTATACATTCCTCCGGTCATGCTGCCCAAATCCTCATCATACACATACCATTTGTAATCGGCATTGTCATTGAAATCCAGCGCAGTGCCGGTATAATTGTATATCCTGAGATAGCTGACATCATGAATGAAAGTGTTGTGCAGATAATCATCCTGGCCAGCAACGGCTCCGGAAGACTTCACCGCCCCGAAGCCGACTGCCCCTTCCTCCAGACCTGGCACAGGCTCCACAGCAGGCAGGTCCACAGGCAAATCGCGCCCACATGCCGTCCACAGGAGCGGCAGCACGACTAAAAGAATATATCTCAAATCTTTGTGCATAATCACATTTTCTAATGGCCTGCAGGCCGTGGCGTGTCAGGGATAAGCTCTCCCTCAACCGGCTTGAGTTCCTTCCAGGGGGCGATTTCAGCATAAAGCGCGAACTGTCCGGCCCCCACGAAAGTCACGTTCACCTTCACGTGAGTATTGCGGAACATGGAAAAAAGCTGCGGCATGACAGCAGTATAACTTGCCGCCACCCAATTGCCGGGAACATCCTCAAGGCCTTCATCAAGTTCATTGGTGATGACTGTAATACGGTATGACTGCAATTTCAGCGAAGCATCCGGCTGATTGTCCTTGTCATACCATTGCCTGTTGCTGCTCTCCGGAAGATACACGGCCGCAGATGCATACGCGGCATTCTCAGCTCCGTCGCTCTCTTCAGGAAAAATCACCGGAGCATCAGGGGCTCCCGGGGAATTGTCATACCAATGGGTATATACGGAATGCACGGCCTTGGACGGGAGTTCATAGTCCGTCAGCCATTCATAACGCGTCACGTCATCCCCTTTTCCGGCTTCCTGCAGCATCCAGTCCATCCAGTCTCCATCAAGAACACGCAATTGCCCGAGACGGCTGTCAACCACAGCATACCTGCCGTCAGCACCTGCATTCACACGCGGCATCACATAAGACCTGTCAGCGACATTTTCAAGTGTCCATCCAAGAAGCCTGATGCGCCTGCGCCTGGCGAACACCTGTCCGTCACCTGGGTTTTCTGGTATCTGAGTGGTCCTGTTGACATATCTGAAAGTAATTTTCGCCGCAGCCCTCACGACATGGCATTCCATTGTCTTTGAGGTCTTTCCCATCTCAAACTCATACATGGAGCTCATAGGAAGCCCCTCTTGAGGCATATCCTTTCCGAGCAGGAAAAAATCCACAGTGTCTATTGCTGCGACACCCGACCTGTCCGGAATATACAGTTCATCCGCACCCAGGTCAATCACGCTCCCGTCCAGACGTCTCACCATGGAGGCATTAGCCACCAGATAAATCCTCTTCGTCTGGTTTTTCGCAACCATGAACGGCTTTTCGTCAGAAATGCGCACCCCTGAATTGAAATCCTCATTCACATTGTGCTCAACGCTCCAGTACCCGTTCCTGTTCCTGCTGAGAATGACAATGCGCAGGCTGTTCATAAGATCCTCCCCTGCCTGGTCATCCTGCTCCCCGGAATCAAGCACAGCAGCTTTCAGAACCAGAGTGACAAGCTCACCGTCACTGCCTCCATCGTCATAAACATCAGAAACACAAGAACATGACAGCAGCGCAAGAATGCCGCAGAACAGCACTCCCGCAATCATGGATATGGTTCTTTTATTTACCCTAAACATCGAGATGAAAGATTTTACGCTCAGAATTCAGCATTATTCAAACGTACCACCCACTTGTCAACCACTATATGGGTATTAATCCACGAATGGTCAGGACGCAGGAAGAAAAACAGCACATAATCGCTCTCCCTGTCCAGATATTCCTGCTCACCCATCTTGCGGTATCGCTCACTGCGGAGCAGAAGCAGGTATTCGACAAGCGGGAAGTCCACGATTCTGCTGCCGTCACCGCTGCGGCGTATCACAAGCTTAGGCGCATTACCGGTAACAAGACGCGACGTGCTCATCTCCGCATAAGCCACGACAACCGCCTCCGGAACTACATTTCCCCCGACAATTGAGACACCGGTCTGCTCCTGGCCTACAGCCCATGGGGAATATGTCACAGGTGCCACACCCTCAGTAACCAGACTATTGTCATAACTGAACACGGAGTTGTTGTCGGTTATCTCAAAAATGAAATCTTCGGGAGAAAGCTGTCCGCCGTTTTCCTGCTGCAGCACAATGCGGATATTGTTCGTATTCTTCATCATTCGCACTGTACCCTCACTATAAAGGTCCGCAGAAGCGAGAGTCAGCTCTCCCCAGAACATATCGTGAAGACGCCTTTGCTCCGCAACAGAAGACTCGACCTGCCCCCTGTCCATCACGGCACAAAGGTCAGTATAAGTGCTGCCCTGCGACGGCTCATCCGCCAAAGAAAAAGACTTGTCATCGCAAGCCAGTCCTCCGTAGGCCACAAAATGCCATGTGCCTTCCGCAAGGTCAAGCTTCATCCTGTAGGATTCGTCCTGAAGACAGGCTCCGGTCACAGTCCTGGTGCCGGCCCAATTGCCCTTGTCATCGTAGATATAGAGCGTCAGGCAGTCAACTTTTCTCGGGAAAGAGTTGGCGTACTCCATGTTATAATCATATACGAAGCGCAATGACACCCCGTGCGGACAGGGCTCAAGGTCATCATATATCCGCTCACACGAAGAAAAGGCCATGCACACGGACACGGCGGCAAGCACCGCGCCCGTGAGCACCGAAATCATATTCCGTATTCTGCCCTGCATGTCCTATGTCAGAATTCTATATTGTTCACACGAACTACCCAAGGCATCACCTTTACAGACACGTTGAGATATATGTCACCCTTCTCATCCGGGTCATCCGGATCCAGCGGGTCAGGGTCATCGTCCGAATTGCGCGGATGTCCGAGCCTGTTTATCTTGGTGACAGCCAGCTTATAGACATTGTTGCGGACAACTGCAAACTCCATTGGTCCCATAACTCCGTCGTTTCCGTTGTCATTGTGGCGGTTCCAATAGAAATAGTAGCAATAGTAGCCTACGCTGTCATCCTCCTTGCTTGACTGGTAAATCGTGAAATTGGAACCGGTAGCGGCATTTTTGAAAGCAGCCTGCCTTGCGGCGTCATCCATGGACTCGTTATGCCATTTGTTCCACAGATAGTCAGGACTCTGCACGTCATCGCTATATACAGCATCCACTGCGTCAGTCTCAATCACAGGAACATTTTCAGGAGTACCGAACACGGCTTTGTAGAACCCGCTCCCGACACCCTCTTTCAATGCAAATTCACGCACTTCCTTCCAAGTGACATACAGATTGTTGGAATATGAATACAGAATCGCATCCGAAGCTGTGCCCTCCGCATTCTCAAGCGCATCCTTCAGTGATGCAGGCGTATCCGCAGTAGCCGTCATCTTGCCGCGGAACACGATTCCGGTAGTAAGTCCGTTCTTCTGCTGGGTTTCCCCAGGAACTGCATTTTCAGTCACATAGCGCCAGATATGATAGTCCCCGTCACCTGTCCACTCAGGATTGTCCTCTTCAGCATTAAGGACATCCGCTATTTTTGCCGTAAACCACTGGTTTCTTGCAGTTGCCCCGATGCTCCATTTGCCGTCGCCGTCCACATGTCCGAGAGGGAAATTGAAATGGTCTGCATATTTGTTTCCGGTTATGATGGAATTGTCCTTCTTTGCCGACGCATCCGTATCCACGACATAGTTTTTCGAAGTCTCCGTTCCGCAAAGTGTCACGGTAGCGTCTTCCAGACCTGTGTCGGAAACGCGGCGCAGATAATGAAAATGGCTGCTCATATTGACCAGAGCCATTTTCTCAAGCTGGATACGCAGAATCACCTTGTCGTCCTTGTCCTTCACTACATCATATGTGTTGTTCCCCTGGCTGGCGTCACGGAAATCGAAACGCGCCACGGCACGCTCCACCGGAACTGGACCGTCATTATCTATCTCCTTGTCGCTGTTGGCATTATTGACACCGGAAAGGCTGAATGCCTTGTCCACAGAGGTATAGCTGTTCCAATCCTCAAAATTGACTGGAATCTTTTTCTTTGCGGACGCGGCCCTTGCCGTTGACATGAGGAAGCCTCCCTTATGGTCCTTTCCTCCCCAGACCGCCTCATTGTCAGCATTTCCGTCAGCAGTCTCAGACAGCTCGCACACGGCACCATGCCATGCAGCCTTGGCTGCGTCATCGCCGTTGGCAACTTCCTCGATTTTATTCTTCAGATCCTCTACAGGATTGCAGAACACATACACATATATCTCTTCCTGTCCCTTGGCAAGCACCTTGTCATCACCATAATAAGAGGCCAAAGTGGACTTGTTGAGCTTCTGTGTGGTTGAAATCCTGTCGGATGTCATATTCTGAAGCCCGTCCTGCTCCGCGTAAGCGATGAATTTGTTGTTCCTGTCGGCGAGCACAAGCAGAATCTCATTCACCTTGTTCTCGTAGTCATGTCCGACTTCATCTCCGTCGGAACTTCCGCCGTTGTCATTGGTGTTGCTGCGCGTTGCATTCCCCACAGGGAGCTGCACAGACACATTCATATAAACCGCATCCTTAAGCCCGGACTCTTCACCGGGCCGGTTCACCGCAAGGTGATCATTGCTGCAGGAGGCAATCATCACAATTGCAACCGCCTGGGCAATAGCACTAATGTAATTTTTAATTCTCATAACACATCAATATTTGATAACTATTGTAATTCTTCAATCCGGGCAATCATCTCCGCCGCTTCTGCGATTCCGGCCTCCTGAGCCTGTACAAACAAAGCAATGGCAGCGTCCAGGTCACCATCCAAGGCCGCAAATATGCCCCTCGCATAAACAGCCATCGGAGATGCGCCGGCCTTCTGCAGATAGCGCGACGCATTTTTCATGTCATGCAGACGCATAGCCGTATTGGCAGCATTCAGATTCGCCACCTCGTCTTCCGGGAACATGCGCACAGCTATCTCAAAAGTCTCGTTATACTCATCACTGCCAGGCTCCATGTCCTTGGCCGCAAGATACATTTCATTGAGGCTCAGCTTCTGCGGCTGTGTACGGAGCAACCTCTTTATCTCATTCACATCAGTATATGAGCGCACCTCATATTTCACGGAATAATCAGAATGACGCAGGGCCGGATAGACATTCTCCAGCAGATAAGCGTATTCCTGCGGATATTCCTTTTTGATTTTCCACTCTTTCGCGTCAGGGTCCATCCCGCTGCGGATAATCCTGAGAATGCCGTCCCTTCCATTGAGAGACGAACCCTCCACGAAGCGCTCCAGTCCGGCCCAATCCTCAGGCTCATATGAAACCGTGATTACACTGTCCGGAAAATCATACTGCTTGCGCACATATTCCCGGAGTGTCATTGTACGGCCCTTGGCAAGGCGCTCATTATTCTCATAAGGGCTCTCAGGAGAAGCATATCCCTTTATTCCTATTGATATTATGCGCACATCCGCATCATTCCTCACCGCATCCACGGTCGAAAGGATTTTCTGCAGCTCGACCGGATTCCTGCGGTAAGTCTCATATATTTCGGTCCTGTTGACCGGGAAATCCACATACGCAGTCCCTTCTATTACATTTATCTTAGGCTTTGCCTCAGGACGCATATATAGGTACACCGGAACAAATGCCTTAGGAGAGAGTTCAAGCGCAAGCAGCTGCTCAGTACCTCCGCCGAGTTTTTCGCTGCAGCATCCGCATATGGCATTCGACACGCTAAGCACAGCGTCATTCATCCAGTCCTGATAAGGTATGACAACCTTATATGCGAGAACATCTGCAGTGCCGGCACGATAAAGCGCAGCATCACTTTCAATGCCGTTGCGCAAATGATGGAAATACCTGTTGCGCCCTGCAACCGTCACTGCCGGAAGCAGAAGAGTGTCAGCATTTTTGCAAAGTGAAGGAGTCAGTACAACTTCACGGTTGCTTATCAGTTCAAGAGAGGAGACGTTCATGTCCATTGAAACAAAAAGCTTGTCTTCCGAACGCGAGACCGCAAGATTTTCAACTGACACCTTCCCGTCCATTAGCGGCTGGCCGTTTGCCGTGGCAATTCCGAAGAAAAGCAGGCTGATGCCGCCTAATGTTTTAGATATCCTGTTCATACACATTCCTGATTGATTAAAAAACATATACGAAACTCAAGGCCGCCTTCGTCGGGCCGAAATAATTGTGTGCGCGGTCTGACGCAAGCTTTGTCCCGCATACGGCGCATGGGAACACGTCATAGCGCGCGTATATCCAGCCCAGGCCAAGCTCTGCCTCAAAGTTCCAATGCCTGCCGAGAATCCAGGAATGACCATAGGCCGCGCCAAGACCGGCAAACCAGCCCTGATAGCGGCGGTCGGAAAGAACCGAGAAGTCCGAACCGGGAAGCTTGATGCTGTTGCGGATGCCGCCTACATTGCACTGGCCGCCAAGGGCATGAATACCGATGAAATGGCCGGCGAAACGCTCGCAAAACCACCAGCGCGCCTCCGGCTGCACGAGCCAGTGCTTCCATTTCATATCCTTGGGCATAGTCCAGCCGTTATAGTTGCCGCTTATGTCCAATGTCCAACGCGGAGCAAGGCCGATTTCCACGCCAAGGTTTACAGTAGCGGCCGCATCATAAAGAATATTGGTCTTTATCGCGACATCCTGAGCCTTGGCCACATTACACAGCGTTCCCAAAAGAACCGCTAATGACAGACAAATCCTTCGTCTCATTTTTCGTCTTATATTTTCCTTAATTCTTCAATTTCAACATATAAGCGCATTTTCCCGGCTGCCATGCACATACGCATGCCATACAATGGCATTCCCGCCATCCGGCCCTCACGGGCAACGGCAAGAATGACACATGATGCTTGCAAAGACATTGCAGCCTCTGAAAAATATTTTTATCGGATCACACACAATCAAGCATGCTTCCCAGCATCATACGAACGATACTTCTCTCACCAAGAGAGGTACATATTAAAGATAATCGAATGAAAATCAGATCCCTTTGCCGATTCCGCCTGAACAGGCTGCTTGACATTTTTTTTGATTTTCCGGATTTGCGCATCAGCGGTGCAAGGCAAAAAAATCAATTCTTTTATTTCTGATTCAGGGATTTTTTATAATTTTGCGCCGCTGATACCTCTCTTGGTGAGAGAAATACAATTCACGGAACAGTTCATGTTCCGTTTTCATTTACAACGACTTCAAGACAATCATATTTGCCTTATCAACATCTGTCGTGTCCAATGAGGCAAGATAAATTCTTGTGGTATTTTCCGAATCATGCCCCATCGCCTCGCTTATCACTGAAAGCGGCACATTCTTGCTCTTGGCAATGCTCGCCCAGGCATGGCGCGCCACATATGTTGTGAGAGGGACCGGAATATCCAGGCGCAGGCCGACTCTCTTGAGCTTCCTGTTCACCAGATGGGCGGCATTCTTATACTGCGTCCATGCATCCTTTCCGTTCTCACGGATTATGGGCAGCATATATGGACTTCCCGGAATGTCATATCTGTCAACTATTTCCTGCATCTGCCTCTCCCATTTTATCAGAAGCCTCTGGCCAGTCTTGCGCCTCCTGTAGCTGAGCACCCCGTTCCTGAGGTCGCTTTTCCTAAGATAAGCCATATCCACGAATGACATGCCTCTCGTATAGAACGAAAACATGAAAATGTCACGGGCGAATCCGTATCCGCCCTCCAGAGACATATCCCTGATTCTCCTGATTGCATTTACCGGAACAGCACGCTTGACGGTTTTGCCGATACCGGTATAAACATGCCTGAACGGATTGCCGCACTGCCCTGCCCCGCATTCCGGAGCACGGTTCCATATGGCCCTGAGATTCCTCATATAAAATGAACTTGTGTTCCGGCAGATGCCGGCAGAGCTGAGCCAGTCCTCATATGCCGCCATCAGAGCCGAATTGACTTCCCGGACCGGAACATCTCCGAGATTTCCCCTGAAGCGGGCGAAACTGTTCAAGGCGGAGGTATAATTTTCCGCAGTACGCAACTTGCCCTCATGCCTGAGGTTCATTACAGTCTTTCTTGCGAATGCCATGAAGCCGTCAGCGCAGCCACGGCGGTACAATTCAGCAACCATGTCAGCTGTAAAGATTTCTCCGGATTCCTCAAGAGCTGCTATTATGCCACCTATTCTGCCGACATCCTCAAAAATGCGCAATCTGACGGAAGCAAGATAGTCATACCTGGCGCTTCCGCATCCCGCAAGCACAACGGCCGCACCCTTGCTGTCCCATTCCCTGGGGAAGATGCCGTATCCGGATGAAATCTGACGCGTCACCCGGCGGTGCGTAATCTGATAATAAACCGCGCCCTCCCTGCCCTGGACCAAGGACGGGCGAAACCTGATTTTAATTTTTGCCATAGTCATGTTGTTTTACCCCGGCAATATAGCAAACTGCACGGACGCATAGCCGCCCTGCCCATCCGCACACTTTTACAGGCATGGCTATGGCTGGCCGGCATCTGAAAGAGTGCGCTTCACCGGCGGCATTGGAAGAACTTTCTGTGCAAGATTTGATGCGGTTCATGGACAAGATTTGATGCACGTACCGGACAACATCTGATGCAATTCCTGGGCAACATTACAAACGCCAATCAGGCATCCCGAAGCAAGCCCAACCATTTCACACATGCCGCCCTTATATACACATCATGCAGCACCTGATATATATTATATATAAGGTATATATGCCTGACACGAAAAAACTGCGGTAAAATCAGTGCTGACTCTCCCGTCCTGCAAAAAGCCAACGTTATATGGTAAACTTTTTTCAGAACGGGACAAGGAGAACAATTCATAATGAATTACCTACTTCAATCTGATAATCAAGGACATGCAAAATTACACACCCATCAACACACAAACAATTTATAATCAAAAAAAAATTGCACTTCATCAAAAATCCTGCATATCGGGATACATTACACTGATAAGGGCACAAATGACATGTTAAAAAATATCCGTCATGAAAAACGGTGTAAGAAAACGGCAATTTTTTTACGGAATGCCATCAAAAAGCAATTCGGTTTAAGAATCGGCCGATTCTTAGGTTCATCGTCAAATTTGTTGCAAAAAGATTAGGGTAATCCGCTGAAAGTCAGCG
>ERZ777305.1747-NODE-1747-length-22642-cov-3.444636_pt1 | contig 22642 bp, 19 predicted proteins | sample MGYA00374965_ERZ777305 | MGnify/ENA primary metagenome ERZ777305 (study PRJEB29328, sample SAMD00013331) | mouse gut metagenome | study: EMG produced TPA metagenomics assembly of the Metagenome analysis of fecal microbiota from mouse which was promoted... | reverse complement strand
CCCGGAAAAACTCTGCACTTACTGCTGGAACGGAAAAGAATAAGACATAGAGAAAGGGCTGCCGTCCTGCGTATACCGCGGGATGGCAGCCCTTGGGATTTTAGCTTTGGTAAGAATCTGCTTTCTTTTGTCTTCTCTCACAACCGGGAACCACCTGTCTGAATCAATGAATCCTTACAGGGACTGCTGTAAAAGCCAGCTTATGCTCCCCCATCTGCCTCCCCTGAAATTCTCCATACATCTTGATTATGTATCCAGACAGAAAAACTCGGTTCAGAGAAACAAATCGTAGGTATTCAAGGAGGACTCCCCGTCTTCCTTTGCTTAGAAAATTCCAAAGAATGCTCCCACTAATCCAAGTATCAGAAGCGCTCCGATACATGCAACCGGTGTCCAGCCCTTCTTCTTCAGCAGATACCAGAGGCCCAGAGTCAGAGCCAGCGGAATCATCTTCGGCAGAATGCCGTCCAGAATACTCTGGATTACAACAGGGCTCTCGCCGTTGGGGATCACCGTCTTGATGGTGGTTCCGCCATAGTTGGAAGTCAGAGCACCCACTACGAATACGCCCAGCATAGACGCCGCACGCGTAAACTCTTTGGCGTTGGCTGTCAAAAGTTCGATGGCTTTAGAGCCCAGCTTATAGGACCAGCCCATCAGCCAGAAACGAACGGCAAACTGTACCACGTTAAAGATCAAAAGGAACAAAATCGGTCCGGCAACGGAACCGCTGATAGCCATATTGGCCGTAATACCGGCTGTGATGGGCACCAGAGTGAACCAGAAAATTGCATCGCCGATACCGCCCAAGGGGCCCATGGCCGCTACACGCACTGCACGGATAGTTCCGATGTCTGCCTTCTGCTGCTCCAGGGACAGCACGATACCCATTACGAAAGTTACCAGGAAGGGATGGGTATTGAAGAACTCCAGGTTGTGCTGCATGGAAATCTTCAGGTCTTCCTCATTGTCTCCGTGAATCTTCTCAAGTCCGGGCAGAATGCCGTAGAGCCATCCGCCGGCCTGCATTCTCTCATAGTTGAAGGAGCCCTGCAGGTTCAGGGAACGCCATACCATTTTATTCAAAGTCTTTTTGTCAAGCGGCTGAGCCGGCGTCAAATTATTGTACTGTGTTGCATTAGATGCCATCTTCGTCACCTCCATTTGCACTTCCTGCGTTCTGCTTAACTGCAACGCGGGTCTGGAAATCGTTCAGGGCGATTGCAATGCCCACGAATGCTACCAGGAGCAGAGCGGAACCGGACAGCTCCGGGATATATCCGATAATGGTTGCCAGTGTAAAGCCTGCAAAATAGATTCCCCACAGCTCATTGGAGAGCATAATGCGGAGAAGAATTGCGAAACCTACGAAGCGCATCATTCCGCCTGCAGCGCCGAGGCCGTCCATAATCCAGCCATATTTCTCAGAGATCTCCTGCAGGGTAACTCCAAGTGCACTTCCGCCCAGAAGACCTCCGATGCAGACAACTGCAAACAAAAGTCCCAGAGCACCCATTGCCAGATAGTTCATGCGTACAATACCCTTAACATCACCTTTTTCTGCCATAACATCCGCTTTGGACATTACCGGAGACATAACGGTGAATACCAGAGTGATCATATACTGTCCAAACAGTGCGAAGGGAACTGCAAGTCCTACGGCTGCCGTTGGGTCAAGCCCGGAGGCAATCGCAAATACGGTTGCCATGATTCCGCCGATGATTGCGTTGGGAGGCTGTGCTCCTCCAACGGGCATGTTGCCGATGGTCATCAGCTGATACGTACCGCCTACAATGAGTCCCATACGCAGATCGCCCAGGATTGCTCCCACGACTGCTCCGGTCACGATAGGCTGGTACAGAGATTCCAAGAGGTTAAACTGGTCAATTCCTACGATGAATGCCCAGACTCCAACCAGTAAAATCTGAATTGCATTAAATTCCATGATTTATACAATCTCCTTTCCAAAAGTAGTAACTGCTTATTTAAAAAGCTTTTCAATATTTTCTGCGGCCTCGCTGGGAACACGCCGGATCTCCAGCTCCACTCCCAAATCCCGCAGTTTTGCAAAGGCAGCTACATCCGCGTCGTCTACGGCTACAGAGCCTGCAACCTGACGCTTTCCGTCTGCCATGTGCATATTGCCGATATTTACTTTCTTAATCGGCACGCCGCCCTCTACCAGGGCCAGCACATCCTGAGGCGTCTCGCACACAATGAAAATCATCTGCTTATCAGAAGCCTTGTGGATGGTAGAGATGGTCTTCTCCAGTGTCCAGTAACGCATAGACGCATAGCTGGGGGCGGCCATATCCATGAGTCCCTGGCGCAGCTTATTGCCGGCCACTTCGTCATTTGCCACCAGAATCAGATTTGCACCGATGCTTCCGCACCACTGGGTTGCCACCTGTCCGTGAACCAACCGATTGTCAATTCTTGTTAAAACGATATTGGGCATTCTAGCTCCCTCCTTGATTATGATTCTTCCCTGAAAATCCCATTCAGAGTAAAATTATTATAATACTTTTCATAAAATGCGTATTTGTATTTTCTAATACAAAATTTATTAATTTTAGTTTTTTTTTATATTTATCATTGATTTTTTAACTTTTTTTAGATATTTTGTACAATTAGGCGTGAGGTTTTTCGGAAATTCTAAATATAATATATAATCCGCTGCACCCCGTCCAGCCCAAAAAGAGGGTGTACAGACTGCCGGAACAGGCAGGCCGTACACCCTCTTTTTTCTATATCTCACTGCAAATTCTTTAAAATATACGCGGCAGCTTCCGCAATTCCATCCTCCCGGGCCGGCCTTGTCACCAGGGACGCCGCCCGCTTCACTTCCTCGCGGCCGTTGCCCATGGCAATGCCAAATCCGGATTTTTCAATCATCTCCAGATCATTCAGGCTGTCTCCCGCAGCGGCCGTTTGTTCCAGGGGAATCTGAAGATGGCTGCACAGCAGCTCCAGCATATGTCCCTTGGTACCGTCCTGACGCATAATTTCGGCGTTGTGGGGTCCTGAGATGCAGGCCGTAAGCCCCTCATAAGACCTTACCTGATTCTGTACCTTCCGGATCTTCCTGTCGTCGCAGGAAATAACGGAAATGCTGTATACGGGAGCTCCCTGCTTCCAATGTTCCTGCATATCTTTTACAAGCATCACCCCGTTCTGCTCCCGGGTCTCCTGCTTGATAAACGCCGCCCGTTCCTCCGAAACAGCCTTTCCCTCTTTCTTAAGATCTTCTATCTCTTTCTCAAAAACCTCCTGCCAGTCCTCACGGGCCACATAATGTCTGCTTTCTCCCAGACCGAAGCAGATATTCTCCTCTTCCAGAAAACGGATAAGGCTTTTGACGGCCGTGCTTTCAATTTCCCTGCCCTCTATAAGCTTTCCCTCCGGGTCAAACATACAGGTCCCATTGTTGGAAATAATATAAGGCTCTAGGGAATGCCGGCTGCAGATAACGGAAGCATCATAATGGATTCTTCCCGTGGCCACCGCAAACCGGATTCCGGCCGCCTCCAGCTTCCGGATCGCCTCCAGATTTCCGGAGCTGATGGTAAAGTCCGCCTGCAGAAGCGTTCCGTCCATATCACTGACAAACAGCTGAATCGGCTTTCGCTTCATATTACAGGATTCCGAAGAAGGACAGGACAATGGAAAGCACAAAGGTTGCCAGAATCAGAACAACCGGACTGACTTTCTTTTTCTTCAGGAAATAGTACATCAGAAATACATAACCGATGGACAAAATGTTCGGGAAGATCATGTCAAAGAAGTCTGCCTGCAGCGCTACTGTTTTGGCTTCGTTTACTACGATCTCAGTCTGTACATTGATGCTTACATAGGAAGCGATGAGTCCGCCGATTACCGTACAGCCCAATACGGTGGCTGCTTTCGCCAGAACCTCGGAAAGGTCTGTAATCTTGGCAACCGCTTTTACTCCCAGGTTATAGCCCAGATGCGTCCAGAACCATCTCATAATGAAGATAGCCAGATATACCAGGAAGAAAATAATGGGGCCCAGGGCACTGCCTTCCATAGCCATAGAGGAACAGATACCTGCCACGATGGGAAGAAGGGTGAACCAGAATATAGCGTCGCCAATGCCGGCCAGAGGAGCGAACAGCGCCACTTTCAGGCCCTTAATAATACCCCGGTCTTCATGGGATTCTTCCATAGAAATCAGAAGTCCCATTAGGAAACCCACCAGATTGGGATGGGTATTGATAAACTCCAGATTATCCGTCATGGCTGCGGAAAGGCCTTCCTTATCATCCTTGTAAATCTTTTTCAGAGCCGGAAGCTGAGCTGCCAGAAATCCGCAGGACTGCATTCTCTCATAGTTAAAACCTGCCTGCAGGAATACGGAATTGAACGCCAGCTTATTGATATCTTTCTTTGTCAAAATTTTATTCTCATTAGATGCCATCTTCTTCATCCTCCCCTGCCGTAGCCTGAACCGGTGTATGATCCTTGATACTCTTCTCAATGTTGTAAATCAGCAGTGCCAGAGCCACGCCTACAACCGCGATAGGCAGAAGGTTGGAGAAGCTCAGGAAGCAAGCGATTACAAAGCCAATCAACAGATACGGAACAAATTCTGCCTTCAGCATAACCTTCAGAAGCATTGCAAATCCAACTGCCGGAAGGATTCCTCCTGCCACCTCAAATCCGTGGGTCAGCCATGCGGGCAACATCTCCACAAATGCTTTCATGGCATCCTGTGCCACGAATGCGCAGAGGAAAACAATAAGGCCGTACAGAAGTGCAATAATACTGGTACAAATCATATTAATCTTTACGATCCTGGCAGTGTCAGCCTCAGCCGCTGCCTGATCCGCACCCTTCATAAAGAAAGAAAAGGTGGAGTAGCAGAACAGGATAACATACTGCATCAGGAAGCTGAAGGGCAGTGCCAAGGCCATGGCTCCTCCTGCCTCCGTACCGGTGGTGTATGCGATAACAGTGGTCATAACACCGGCCAGAACCGGGTTGGGCGGCTGTGTTCCGCCTGCCGGAGTCAGGCCTGCAAATGCCAGCTCCGTGATGCCTCCGGTCAAAAGTCCCAGCTGCAGGTCTCCCAGAATCAAACCCGTCAGAGTACTGACAATGATGGGACGGAAAAATGAAAAAGCCCTCCAGCCAGAAATCAACACCTACAATGATTGCCATGATTGCCAGGCCGATGCCCTGCATCAATGTAATTTCCATAAAATAAGTCCCCTCTTTCTCCTTCAGTTAAATTTCTTTGATACGTTCCTTAACGTCTCCGGGCACATCCTGGATATACAAATCCACGCCTGCATCCTGGATCGCTTTTAAATCCGCCAAATCCGCATCATCCACGTACACCTTCTTACTGATCTGGCGCTTTCCCTGGGAAAAGTGCATGTTTCCTACATTGACTTCCTTGATGGGCACGCCGCCTTCAATCATCTGGCGCACTTCCTTAGGAGTCTTACAGACAATAAAAATTTTCTGCCTATCCGCTGCCTTATGAATCACGTCAATGGTCTTCTGAACCGTAAAAAACCGGACACCGGCTCCCGAAGACTTGGCAGTCGTGGTCATAAGCTGCTGCATCAGTTCATTTTCCGCCGCTTCATCATCTGCTACAAGAATCAGATTCGCGCCTAAAGTCATGGTCCAGGTCACACCCACCTGTCCGTGAATCAGGCGGTTATCGATTCTAGTTAAAAGAATATTAGGCATTTCTCTTCCTCCTTTGAAACTTTGTACTTTAATTATATTGCTCAAAATTTTATAAGTCTATAAAATTTTTAATAGATTCCTTATATTTTTTAGTTTTTCTTCATTCTTTTTTCTCTTTTTTCATAATTATTTAAACCTTTTCTAGACAATTTATACAAAAAATTGTATAATGATCTTGTTTTTGGAGGTATAACATGCAGTTAAAAACATCCAGTGCACTATTTGAAAAATACGGCTCTGTCTACGACGCTCCCCTGGAGCTGAACGAGCCCGAAATGCTTAGCCGGACCTGGCATGTGATTGCCAAGCGCAGTGTCAGCCAGCTCTACCATTTCAACTGTGAGGTTTACCTGGAGATGGAGGACGGCATGGCCGCCCTGCTCGTGGGGGAAACCCCGGAGACGGACAAACTGGAAGTGTTTGCCGTACACCGCCTGGTAAAAATCAAACCGAATATTTATTTCTCGCCGATAGCCGTCACATCCAACATCCTCTGTAAATTAATTACGGTACCGTCCTACTCCTTGTCTATGGAGACTATCAGCCCGCCTTATTTATTTGATCGAATTCTTCCGCGCATCCGAATCAACGAGATTCTGGGATACTACTATTCCATCCGCAATTCCGGCTACGCATTTTCCGGGGAAAAACATTCTTACTTTGAACTGACTTACGTAGACCGGGGCTGCATGTCCACGGAAATCGACGGACAAAACTACGATTTAAAGGAGCGGGAACTGATTATCTACGGACCGGGACAATTCCACACCCAGAGCATTCCCGACGGCTGCTCCTGCTCCTACGTAACGATTCTCTTTGACATGGAAGCCGTGGTCTTCGATGTGGAAAGCAGCCACTATGAACTGATCCTGAACAAGTCCTTCGGATATGACAAGAAAATTTACACCTTAATCAAAACCTTTGTGATGGAAAGCACATCACAGCTTCCCTATATGAACAGCCTGATGCTCTGCCTGCTCCAGGAGACGATCATCCGCCTTCTGCAGTCCCAGTTTACGGGTGAGAAAAGCGAGCGTCCTGTGACGGATGCAAGACAGCACTACCAGGATGAACTTTTAGAAAAAATTCTCAGCTACATAGACGAGACCATTTATGAACCCGTAACCATCGCTGAAATCTGCCAGAAGTTCTCCCTGTCCAGATCCTCCCTGCAGATCCTCTTTAAGGAAAACCTGGATCAGCCGCCCAAGAAATATATCAATGAGCTCAAACTAGAAAAGAGCCGGCAGATGATCTGCGAAAACAGATACACCATCAGTGAGATTGCTTTGATGCTGGGCTTTAACTCCATCCACTATTTTTCCCGGGCTTTCACCCAGAAATACGGGATGGCCCCCAGCGAATATTCCAAAACCCTTTTCAAATCCTGACGAAATAAAACAGGTGCAGAAGAAGCATATCCGCCTCTTCTGCACCTGTTTCTGTTTTTTCATTCTCTGTTTACGAATCAACCAAAGCCTGAATCGCATACCGGGAAATCTTGAGCACCGTGCTTTTCGCCACTTCTACATTGACGGTCTCCCCTTCCAGGCCTACGACTTTTCCGTAGATTCCGCCTGCAAACATCACCTGGCTTCCGATCTTCAGCTCTGTATGCACTTCACCTAGAACTTCCCGGCGCTTGCGCACATTTTTGGCTGAGATAAAGGCAAGAATCAGCCCGATGACTCCCATAACAACCGCCAGCGTCACGCACGTCCAGACAACTACCTCCCAGTTAATACTCATGTTCAGATCCCATCCTCTTCTGCATTGTCTTCATGTGCCGCCAGCTCAAACCGGATAATGTAATCCTTTCCGGTGGGAATCAGGGATTCCGCAAAATCCAGAGGCGAATCGAAAGCTCCCATCATCATGGAACCTTCAATCAGCATGGGAAGATTTGAGCCTGCAATGACCTCAATGGCCTGTTCCGGCCGCGCAAACTTGCACTCTACGGCGCATTTAAAGGGTGAGCCTCCTGCCAGATCCGAAAGCACCAGAACGCCGTCGCAGCCTTTCAGCTCGTCAAACCCCTTATTCAGGTTCTCCGTCAGGGTCTCCGTGGAGTGATCCGCCTCAAAGTCCACATAAACAATATTTTCGGTGTTGCCCGTAATCAGCTTTAAGCTGGATCCAAGGCCGGTAGCAAAATGGCCATGGCCGGTTATCAGTAATCCAATCATAGCTTTGTTCCTCCTGATATGCTGTATTCTATTTCAATGTGTACGGATATAAGGTTACGCCCTTCACCACCCGGTTCACCTCACCGGTGGGACAAGGATTGTCCGGGGTAATGCCCAGGGACAGGGATTTCAGCACGGCCAGGGTCTGGGCAAACACAATGTAGTCAAAGCCCAGAAGCACATTCTCAAGAGGTGCGCCTGCTTTTATTTCTACCGTATAGTCTACCAGCGCCTTTACCTCCTCGCAGGACGTATTCATCACTGCCACGATGCGGTTTTTCTTTCTCTGGGGACTCATCTCCTTGATCAGATCCACCTCATATTTGCGGCGGTATTCGTCATCGCTCAGGTACACTACCGTTAGGGTCCGGTCATCAATGATGGATTTGGGACCGTGGCGGAAGCCCAGCGGAGAATCGTACATGGTAGCTACTTTTCCGGCCGTCAGCTCCAGCATCTTAAGGGCAGATTCCTGGGAAACTCCTTTCAGGGCAATGTTTCCAAGGTATACAATGCGGTTGAAATCAAACTCATCCACAATTTTCTGTGCAATGGGGTAATCATTCTCCAGAAACCGGCTTCCGGCTGCGCACACCTTGTCAATCTCCGCCGTTATCTCTTCCAGGCGATCCAAGTTGAATGCCAAGTAGGTTGCCATGTACATGTTGGAAAAGCTGGACGTCATGGCAAAAGACTGGTCATGGGTTTCCGGAGTCAGATTCAGGGCAAAGCAGTTCTTTCTGCCCGCCGCCATCTTGGAAAGGCTCCCCTCATGGTTGCAGGTTACAAACAGATGATACAAATTCTGGCTTACCACCTCGGCTGCCTCCACGGCTCCGATGGACTCCGGAGAATTGCCGGAACGGCCGAAACTCACCAGAATCGTCGGTTTAGTGCGGGAAAGGAAATTCTCCGGCGACGGAACAATGTCCGTGGTGGCGTAGGATTTCACTTTGTAGCTGTACCGCTGATTCAAAGCCTGGTACAGGGAATTTCCTACAAACTCACTGGTGCCTGCCCCGGTCAGGATGATATCAAAGTCATCCGCCTTCAGAACCTGGTTAAGGAATGCCTGCAGTTCCTGCCTGCACCCTGCAATCTGGTCACAGGTCTTCTTCCATGTGGAGGGCTGCTGGTAAATCTCGGTCAGCGTAAACTCCGAGGAAGTCTCTTTGCGTTTCTCTGGAGAAATATCAAAAATATTCATGGTTTTCGTCCCCCTTGATTTGTGATAAAATATTTCTGAAATAGTATGTCCTCATTATATAGCAGGAAATTCCCAAAAAACAATACAGGTACTAAAACTGATAATTTTTATAACAAAAAATGCAAATTTATTTTTCCATTCAGTGCTATAATACAAATATATATAGAAGTTTTCAGGACAGGAGGTTTATTCATGTTAATTCAAAGTAAAAAAGTATGGATTGCAGATCAGTTCACCCCTGCCGCCATTGAAATTCAGGACGGCAGAATCACGGACATCCTTCCCTATGGGACCCGGACAGCCGATACGGACTATGAAGACCTGCGCATTGTTCCCGGTTTTCTGGACATCCACTGCCACGGCGCCTACGGCTTCGACACCAACGACGCCAACGAAGAAGGACTCCGCAACTGGACAAAGCATATTTCCGGGGAAGGCGTGACCGCATTCCTGCCTACCACCATTACCCAGAGCGAGGAAGTCCTCACCAAGGCGGTAGCCAATGTAGCCCAGGTTATGGAAGACGGCTACGAGGGCTCCGAGATTCTGGGCATTCACTTTGAAGGGCCTTATCTGGACATGGTCTATAAGGGCGCCCAGCCGGAGCAGTTCATTGTGAAACCCACCATCGAGCAGTTCAAGCGCTACCAGGATGCAGCCAAAGGACATATCCGCTACATCACGATGGCTACGGAGACGGACGAGGATTTTGCCCTGACCCATTACCTGACCGAGAACGGCGTAACCGTCAGCATCGGCCATTCCGCCGCCACCTTCGACCAGGCTGTTATGGCTTATGCCCACGGCGCCCGTTCCATGACCCATGTATACAACGGCATGACTCCCTTCAATCACCGGGCCAACGGACTGGTAGGCGCCGCCTACCGCATCCGTACCATGTACGGCGAAATCATCTGCGACGGCAACCATTCCACTACGGCGGCCCTGAACAATTACTTTATGTCCAAGGGACCGGATTTCGCCATTATGATCTCCGATGCGCTTATGGCAAAAGGCCTTCCCATCGGCAACAAATACATTTTCGGCGGAAACGAAATTCTGATTTACCCGGACGGAAGCGCGCACCTGACCTCCACCGGAACTCTGGCAGGCTCCACACTGAAGCTGAACGACGGCCTGCGAATTCTGGTGGAAGAAGCCCTGGTTCCCTTCAGCTACGCCATTAACTCTTGCACTATCAACCCTGCCCGCTGCATCGGCGCAGACGACCGCAAAGGCCGCATCGGTGTGGGTATGGATGCGGACCTGGTAGTTCTTGAGAAGGATTACGAAGTTCACCAGACTTACTGCATGGGAAAAGCCCAGCTTTCCAAGTAAAAAAAGCCCTCCCAGGTTTGTACGAGACTAAGAAGAAAAGAGAGGATTTATCATGAAACATCCAATTCAGGAAATGATGGAAAAACGCAGACAGGGAATCAAATGCGGCATTCCCTCCTACTGCACCGCCAATCCACTGGTGCTGGAAACCGTGCTCAAACGGGCAAAAATGCTGGATGCCCCGGTACTCATTGAGGCGACTGCCAACCAGGTAAACCAGTACGGCGGCTACACCGGAATGCTGCCCGCCGATTTCTATCACATGGTTTCCGAGATGGCGGCAAAGATAGGCGTCCCGGAGTATCATGTCATTCTGGCCGGAGACCATCTGGGCCCCCTTACCTGGCAGAATCTGCCGGAGAAAGAAGCCATGGAGCGCTCCGTAGAGCTGGTTTACCAGTTCGCCAAAGCCGGCTTCACCAAGATCCACCTGGATACCAGCATGAAGGTAGCCGATGATCCGGAAGGTCTTCTGTCCACCGAGACCATTGCCCGGCGGGGCGCAGAACTTTACAAGGCTTCCATCAAGGGTTACGAGGAATTGAAAGCCGTAAAACCGGATGCCATCCGACCTGTGTTTGTTATCGGAAGCGAGGTCCCCATTCCGGGCGGCGCCCAGGAAGCAGAAGACTCTTTGGCTGTCACCAGCCCTGATGCTTTCCGGGATACGGTTGCTACTTACAAGCGTATTTTCCGGGAAGCCGGAATCGAGGACGGCTGGAAAGACGTTGTGGCCGTAGTGGTGCAGCCCGGTGTAGAATTTGGCGACGATCAGGTATTTCTTTACAGCCGCGAAGCGGCCGTTGAACTCTGTGCTGCCCTGGAAGATTACCCGGAAGTCTGCTTCGAAGGCCATTCCACCGATTACCAGAGCGCCGACTGCCTGCGGAATATGGTGCAGGACGGCATTGCCATCCTGAAAGTGGGCCCCGCTCTCACCTACGGCCTGCGGGAAGCCCTCTTCTCTTTAAGCCTTATGGAAAAAGAGCTGGTTCCGGCAGAAAAACGGGCAGACTTTATCGAAACCCTGGAGAAGGTTATGCTGGACAATCCCGGAAACTGGCAGAAACATTACCACGGAAATGACGAGCAGCTTGCCCTTGCCAGAAAGTACAGCTTCTCTGACCGGGCCCGCTATTACATTGGCCAGCCGGAAGTGGTGGAAGCCATGGACAAACTCTTTGCCAACCTGAAAGCGTATCCCATTCCCATGAACATGCTTCACCAGTACATGCCTCTCTCCTACAATAAAGTGCGCGACGGCCTGATCCCCCTGGATGCCAGAGAATTGGCTATGGACGGAGTGGTAAATTTCGTGCTGGATTATGAATATGCAGTAACTTTGTAAAATTTAGACATTCCTTATCCATAGAAGGCAAAGAAAAGAGTTGGCAGAAAATTTCTGTCAACTCTTTTTATACTCTTTTCGCTTATCTCCTTGCCGTGCGGGAAGCTCCCTGGGAATCCGTTCTCCTCCGCCGCCTCTGAGGCGCCTTTCCGTTCTGCTTCCATGCAATCTGCTGTCCCGATCCGGATTCCGGCGCATGACGTACCATAGAGGCGCTTTTTTTGTGCCTGGATACAACTGTTTCCTCCCTCAAAGGCCGCTTTGTCTGGGACCTTCTTTCCGGTATTCCCTCCGTTCTTGGCTTTGCGGGCCGTTTTCTCTCCCGCGTCTCCTCCGGCAGGCGTCTGGCAGGCGGACGTTTGGCGGGCGGACGCTTGGATGCCGGTTTTCTTTCCGGTATTTCTTCCCAGGGATCTCCGGCCGCCCCGCGGCGTACACTCTTTCGCTTCTTAGGCCCTCCCAGAAGCAAGGCCGCGGAGATTCCTACAATCACAAGAACTGCAGCAGCCATCATCCCGACAAATATTTTTGTCCAGACATCCATCTCTATGGCATACAGTTTCTTTTCAAACCCCGATACTCCCTCCGGAAGCTCCTGTTCCGGATGCGCCGCTTCCTCATCCGGCCCCCCGGAAGCGTTTCCCGTTTCTCCCGGGGATAGACTTTCCGTTCCGCCGCTTTCTTGAGACCCGCTCACATGGATTGGTCTCTGCACCCCCTGGGAAGTGTTCCCTCCGTTCTGGCTCTCGGAGCCCAAAGTCACATTTCCCGTATAATTTCCAACCACGCCCCCCGTCAGGCCGCCGCCCTGGTTCCCCGCCGTTTCATCCGGTCCCTTGGGTGTCTCCGGCACGTTTGCCTGGCCGCCGTCTCCTGTTACCAGGGTAGCCGTCCCAGGAGCGTTCACTCCCTGCTCCCGCGTGCCGTGGGCAGCGTTTATGGTCTTCAGGCTGTTGGGAACCACCCGCACTGTTGCCGTAGATCCGCTCCCGGATCCGGATTTTAGAACCACCTTTCCAAGAGGAATATTCGTCCCGCTGTAAAGATTGTGTCCGCCGGAAATGTAAATATTCAGCACTCCGCTCTTGGGATCGTACCGCTCTTCTTTGACCGCGCTGCCGATTTCCTTGTTAAATTCAAAAGAAACATCCCCGGCTCCGACACTGCCCTGCTTTGCATCTACCTGGAAACTGAGCTGCAGGGACACCACCCGTTCCCCCTCGTTCACCATTTCCTGCGGCACTTCCAGCGTTACTTCCGCCTCGCTGCCGTCCGCAGACAGGGATATGGATTCCTTCGCTCCTGCCCTGGCAGTCAGTACCGTACATGCCAGAACGCAGAGCAGCGGAACTGCCAACAGCCATACTATTTTTTTCTGCATCTTCCGCATCCTCCCTGCGCATTCATACTAATTCTTTAAGGTAATCGAAGAAAGCGTACCCGGCATCTTCACAAATACAGTATCGCTGACCAGTCTCTGTCCCTCATTCGTGAGGGCATGATCCACCCGGTACAATTCTGCCCGCACCTGCTTCGGAAGCGCTGCAGAACCTGCCGTCTTTTCTTCTATCCAGTAAATCCAGGTTCCTTCCGATGTCTCGCCCAGCATGGCATTGCCGGGATCCGGAGCCAGTATGATCTGGCTGGCCTTTAAGCTGCCCTCTGCATCTATGCCGCCTACAATGTCACCATTTTCATCGTAAAGCACTACCACATTGTAAGCCGGATTTCCCTTAAAGGTTCCCGTAAACACAATGGAACCCTTGGGAATCTTCCCATTCCCGTAGGAATAGTCACTGGCCAGTCTGCCGATGGACTGGGATGCCCCGCCGCCCATAAACTCAATGTTGTCCCCGGAGGGGCCGTACAGATCCAGCTCCCCGATGGAAAGCGTCTCCGCCTGCTGTCCGGATGCCGTCAGCCTTACATACCTGGCATCATAGGTGCAGATCCAGGGATCCGTTCCGTTTTCAAAATAAACCGTTTCGCTGCCGTCTTTCAGCCGGAAGGTTCCCTTCTTCACCTCACGGTAAACCTTTCCGTCCGTGCTAATCTCAATCTTATAATCGGAAATGGCCTTTCCGCCCCCGGAAAGCTGATACCGAAGGGCCGATACCTCCGTATTCTGATGGAGTTCCAGAAGCACATAGGGATCTCCGTTCTGGGACGTTCCCGTAAAGATCGTCGTCTTATCCTGATCGATCATGCGGGCTGCCGCAGATACAGTATCCTGTTCGCAGGGATCCTCCTCCGTGCCGTCCGGCTTGGAATCGTCCTGGGAGGCCATATTGGTAGATACGGTCCAGGCCGTCTTGTCCTGAAGCCCGTCTCCCTCAATCTTCACTTCATTGGTGCGGCAGGTATTGGAACGGTACAGGCACTTGTCAATGGCCGTCACCTCATAGCGGATCACATGATTGGCCGCAAAAGCCGCATGATCCGTAAAGGTCTCCGTCTGGGTAAAGCCTGCAATCTCCTTTTTCTCCTGTCCCTGTTCCAGGAAAACACGGACAATCTCATAGCCCTGCAGCACGCCCTTATCCACAGAAGGCGTCATGGTCAGCGTCACTTCACTTCCCTTCACGCTAGCCTTAGCCGTCACGGCGTTTTTCCCGGAAACTGCCGATGTACTGCCGTTCTTCATCTCGTACACCCGTGCCGCATCGTCTGCATAATAGACGGCCCGCTTTTCCGGCTCAAATTGGCTCACGTAGGCAGTTGTCTCTGCGTTGGGCACCATGCCCCAGCGCCGGAAAAATTCGCTCAGGTCCCGCTCTGCCGCAGCACTTGCAAGGCGCATCAGGTTCTGATCCCGGTCCCCGGGCAGCGTCAGCTTCACACCTTTCGGTGCCGGAGCCAGCCCCGTATCCCTGGCATAGCTGTCCACTCTGGCAAAGAAGAGATTGTCAAAAATCTCCTGATACGTACCGTATGTCTTATAGTTATAATCCCGGTCATAGGCCAGGTGAAGCTGCCAGTACATGCCAAGCTGGGTAAATACGTTACTGGCATAACCGGTAGCACCGGACGTTACTTTCTTAAAGACCTCGGAATACCGGAAGCGTACGCTGTCATTGGTATCTTTTGCCTGAGCCAGCACCGAGAAGTAATTATTTGTTACCTCCGCATGGGCATAAGCACCCTGATTGATCTCATGGCCAATCTCATGGGCAATTCCCCAGCCGAAATACCGGCCGCTCTGATACTCCCCTTTATCCGTGGAAACTACGGGAACGCTTCCCATCATTCCTTTCGTGGAGTTCCATTCAATACCGATATGATTTCCGGAGGCATACATAAAGGCTCCTGCGAACATCCGCATATAACGGATATTCAGATATTGGTAAGGCAGATGATTTTGGGCAATGATTCCTCCGTCGGTTCCTTCTGCAAAAGAATTGGTCAGGCCCTTGTGCTGGTAAAACAAGGTCATCATCCCGTCCATGGCCCGGAGGGAATTGTCAAGCACCTTCACCGGGTCATTTCCCAGCCCGGCCCATACCTGGCTGGCCGGAATCGAAAACATCATCTGATCTGTCACAATATCCGTCGAATTTAAAATACAGTTTGCCGGATCGTATTCGTAATTCACATGTTTGTTTTCGCTGCCGCCATGCTGTTCCTTATGCAGCCCCTCAATCTCTCCTTGATAGGTCTTTAACTCCTGCACATAAGCCTGTATCCGCCGGCTGCGCTCTTCCCCGGAAATGCCGTAAAGATTCAGTACGGGATACCGGCTTCCTCCGCTTACGCGGACTGCATACTCATCCCCGGAGTTGTTTCCTGTATACTGGACATACAAAGCGCCGCCCTTCTCCTGCTCCAGACTGGAGAGTTTGGGCACCTTAATCTCATTTCTTCCTACTTTGAGCCCCACAGTCTTAAAGAAACCGCCTGACTCTGCATGATACTGGGTAAACACCAGTTTCAAGCTGGCATTTGCCCCCTCTTTGGCCCCCTTCTTTCCTACATAGACGACCAGGTCCTCCTCTGCTGCCGCCGAGACGCCCAGAGGCTGCCAGCCATTTAGTCCTCCTACAGAGATTCCGGAGTCCCTTGCAGCCGCAATATTGGGATCTATCTGGACCACGCCTCCCAGGCTTCCCTCGGCCAGCAGCTTCTTGGCTGCATCCAGTTCTTTCTGAAGGGCTGTCCGATCGGGATGGTACTCGCCGCTCACCGGATCCTTCGTATCCAGTCTGTCCTGCAGCTCCTGAAGCGTCTTCTCCGTCACATCTTCCCGGAGGGAAATATGCAGATCATCACTGTAAAGCTGATTGATATCCGTTTCCAGACTGTCATACTCATAAAAACGAATCTCCGAAATAGAAACATTCCAAATAGCCGGATTGTACCTTCCCATGCCCAGCTGGATCTTGGACGCATGAATGGGTTCCTGGAATTTTATCATGTAATATTGTCTTTTCCCGTCGCTTCTCTGGGAAATCGAACCGCCGGACGCTTTCTTTTTTGCGCCGCTCTCATCCCAGTACTGGACGGTAAAGTAGGTGAAACTTCCCAGATCCAGAGGCTCCGCAAAGGCAATCATACCGATGGAATATGTTTGATCAAGCTCTGCCGTCACACCCTTCACCTGATCCGGATACGCCCCGCCGAAATCCCAGTCCTTGCGTTCCACGTACGAAGTATAACTGTTGTCAAACAACCCCAGAGCACTGTTCTTCTCTTTGTCCAGAGGGCTGTCCACCATGGTGCCGCCTCCGCCTATAGAGGCAGACCGGATATGGCTGCTGAGCTTTCCTCTTCCGTTGGAAGTGTTAATCAGCTTATAGGCAGGGAGCTTAGCTTCCACCAGGCCGCTTAAGGTCTCACCGGAATAATCCCTGGACTTTCCGCTCTCCCCAATCTCATTCACTGCTGTCAGATACACCTCGTAAGTAGTCTGATCTTTTAAATTTTCTATCTGATAGTAAAGTCCCTCAATTCCCGTAACTTTTTCATATGCAGACGCACCCTTTTCTCTCCAGAACAGGTTATAGCTGTCCGCCTCCTTAGAGCTTTTCCAGCGCACACTGATACTGCGGTAGCTCCCTGTCACTGTAATATTTTCCGGTGCATCCGGGACCTTGTCTGCCTTAGGCGTAACCGGAACGGATACCGAATAACCGCTCTTCCATTCTCCGTTGGTAGACTGTACGCAGACAGTATAAGTCTTTCCGTTCTCCAGAGGCTTCCCGTTAAACTGGCTTACACTGACAGAATTTGACGTGGTCCTTCTGGTCTCTGTATGCCCTTCCCCGGAAATGGATATCTCATAACCGGTCACATTTGTCTGGGCATCCCATTTTAAAGCAAAAGACTTATTCCCCGGCTCAGCCGAAAGATTCGTGGGAATATTCATTACTGGTTCGGGAATCCGGCTCTCCATATCGTTTAAAAATTCTACTCTGGAGATCTCTGCCAGATTGGTTGCCTTTCGCGTCCCGGTAATGATAAGTGTTACCTTCTTTACTGCAACCAGCCCTCCCAGATCAATTACCCAGTTCCCGTTTCCATCCTGGGAAGCCCTTCCATTCAGATTCCCCGGAACGGCGCTCACCCCGCGCACACCCGAAGAATCCGCAAGGGAAATGCTGATTTCTTTTTCCGTTCCGTTCTCTTCATACAACACAGCCACCTGGCCGCCTGTAATACCGTTGTCCGATCCCTCCGGACATTTGACTACCATACCTTCCATCATCATGGGATCCTGGCAGTGTTCAAAGTCAAAACCCACGGCCACAGAATTCACTTCCGTGATCGCTCCTCCTGCCTGCGGTGCCAGCACCAGAGTCCCCGTACCGGCCATCATCTCTTCCAAGCTGCTGCTTCCGCCTGCCATAAGGGTTTCCTCATGCAGGACTGCTTCTGCCGCCTCCGCAGGCAGAAGCTTCTCCAGGGTGGAAGCCTGCTCTTTCTGGGCTTCCAGATCCGTAAAATAATTCAGATCCAGAAGGTCCACCGCGCCATCGCCGTTCAAATCGCAGAATCCCTCCTGCGCTCCGCCGTCAATGGCATCTACAATCCGGGCGGAATCCTGATCATCCAGCTTCCCGTCCCCGTTTACGTCTCCATAGGGCAAAACCCCCGGCTTCGCACTTTTGTCTGTCAAAGCCGCCTTTCCGGTGTAAAGCTGTACCCGGTATCCCAGCTTCGCCACTGTAATATGCTGCGTGTAATTCACATAACCTGCGCCGGATACCGTCAGATCATATTCTCCTTCTGCCACTCCCGCAAACCGCACCGAAGCTCTCGGAGCAGACGGCTCCTCCTTTGTCCGCCCGGAAAGCGTCAGTTCACTGGAATAGGACTGAGGACCGCTTAACGTCACCGTAAATGTTTGATCCGACAGCACTTCAATGCCGGAAATCACCTGTACCTCCACGGAACCCTGAATTGTGACCTTCTCTTCTGCCGCCTGTTCCGGTTCCGTATCTTCCTGCCCAATCTCCTCTTCCTCTGCCGGGCTGTCCTCTCCGGCGGAAATCTCTTCCGCATACACGGATGTGCTCCCGGAAGAAAAAGCAAGCATTACTGCAAGTAAACCTGCAAGAACTCTCAATACACCTTTTTTCATTGGTCTCTCTCCTTCTGTCTTTTGCACATCCTTATTTTAGTATGAAAGACAAAATTATGCAATGCCTTTTATGTAACCCGGCGTCAAAAAATTGCCGCATTTATGGCCCGTTCCCACAGGGTGTCTTCTCCCAAAAATGTAACCCCCCAGGCACTTCCCAGCTCCCGGCACATGCGCTTGTAATTCCCGCCCGGCGTCAGTCTGGTCCTGCCCCTGTTGTAGCGATCCATGTCCCGATCCGCAAGCCCTATAAGCTCCCGGGCGGCCGTATCGCAATTATGGGCATAAATCTGATACAAAGGTGTATCTGCGCCTGGGGGCTCCAGATAAGCTTCCGTGCCCTGCAGGATCTTCTCATATTCTTCCCCGGACAGATATCTCCAGAGAGCCCGGTCAAAATTCCGGCACTCCTCATACTCCTCCGAAGGAAGATCTCCTGTCAAGAGCAGCCCTTCTACTGCGGAAGCATCCAGGGAAAATTCTTTCATTTTACCCAGCCCTTTCTTCCCCAGCAGGCACCAGAAAAGGTTATATTCCATCCCGTTGTAGCTGAAAAGCCGCCCTTCTCCCTTTTCGTCCACCAAAAGAAGGGCTGCGTGGCCCAGCCCCTTCATACCGTCCATATTTAAAAGATAATAAGCCCGGCAGTCCCGCCCGGGTTCCTTCCGGGGCTCCCGCATGGGAACTTCCAGCCAGAGAAAGCGTAATAGAAAAATCCCCAGGCAAACCGTCACACACAATCCCGGCACATGCCAAAGCCGTATCTTCCGCATTATAGTTCCTGCCTTTCCCTGAATTATATTCCCATTTTCCGGTAACGTGCAGCCAGTTCCTCCGCCTGATCTATGGCAGGTTTCCACCCGTCTTTCTCCAAATCCACCTTCCAGCCCGCCAAAGTCCAGGTCACGCTGACTCCTTCCTCCTCCAAAAGGATTTTCTGCAGCTCCGGATACTCAAAAGAGGATGCCCCGCTTAAAATCCCTGCAGCATTTACAATCCGGTGAACCGGCACATCCTTTCCCGCCAGACCCCGGCCGAGAGCATAGCCCACCTGTCTGGCATTTCTCGGTTTTCCGCATAGGAGGGCAATCTGTCCGTAAGACGCCGCCTTTCCATATGGAATTTGAAGGCATACCTGCCGCATTCTCTGATAGAAATCCATTTCCCTTCTCCTAATGCGCATCCCTTCGGGTACCCCGTATGACAGGTCCTACGGACCATCCGTTAAGGTATACGCCCAGAGATTCTTGGTCTGCGCCATGAGATCATCCACTTCCCAGGTCTCCCGGCTCCGGATCTTGCTGTTGGGATCATTTAAAATAATTTTTCCCTTGCCATCCACACCGGTAAGCACAAGGAAATGTCCGCTGTCCGTAAAATCTCCTGGTCCCACCACGCAGATAATAGGCTTTCCCTCCTCCAGAGTGGATTTGATATGCTCTGCATCAAAGACTACTTCCTCCGCCGCCAGTCCCAGCTTCGAAGCCCCTTCCGTCATCAGCTCCCAGGAAGATCCAGCTCCATTTACATAATATCCCTCTTCGTCCGCCATACGGGCTACACGCCAGGGATCCCAGTCTCCGTTTCCGCTCAGACCGCAGCGCACCATAGCCAGGCTGGTAGGGCCACACCCGGTCAATGCCAGGAAATCCTCCCCGTAGGTTTCATACCCCCAGCGCTCATCCCACTGGAGAAACAGAGGGATTTTCCCTTCCTTCACCTCCCCGGATACATCGATCTCCTCATGTTTATCTTTGTTTTTGAAATAGTCCATCACAAACTGTTCCGTTTCCGGGTTTTTCTCCAGAAGCTTCAAAAGACTTTCCGGGTATCCCTCCTGGGCCAGCTTCTCTGTGTCAGGTTTCTCTTTGGGTTTTACGGTCCATTTCCACACGCTCCGCACTGCCGTAAACAGGACAAGGCAGAGTACCGCACACACGCCCAGTTTTACAAACATACGTCTCCTGGCCCTGCGCTTTTTCCTTCGCTTCTGCTCTCTTTTCCTGGCCTGTTCTGCTGCCTGGGAACGGGGCTCTCCGGGTTTCTTCTGCTCCGGCCGTCTCGGTTCCCGGCGTCCTGCTTCGGTCCGCCTCTGTCCGGACCGTCCTCTTGCCTGCGCCCCGGCGCCTGTCCGGCCCCCTCTTGTATTCTGCTGCATGCTCCGCCCCTCCTTCAAAAGAAATTCTATTCTTATTATTACAAATCAGAAGGGGATATTTCTTTATATTTTCTTAGGATTGTAGTATATATTTCTTTAATGCAGCCCCGTCTGTTCCTTTTTACAGTGCTTTCAGTATCCGCCAGGCCGCAAATTTCCCCATAGCCGCAGCAGTGGGGAGACCTCCCGGCCCCATAAGCCACTGGCTTGCTAGCAGCACGTTGTCCAACCCTTTGATTTTTCCCGGTGTCGTGATATTTTTCGCCCCTTTTGCTGTAACAAAACTCATATAGGCTCCCCGGTAAGCATTGCAGTAGTGGACGTAAGCCATGGGTGTCCATACATCCAGGACACGTATCTTCCCTTTCAAAAAAGGATATTCTTCCTCCACCCGTTCCATGGCTTCCTGCGCCGTCTCACGCTTCCTGGCCTCATAAGACGTTTTATCGGAATACAAGTTCTCCCAATACCGGTAGTCCTCCTCCGACTGGCAAAAATTCGACTGGAGAATCATCTTCCCCTCCGGCGCAAAATCCGGCTCATAGTCATATGACTGAACACTCATACTTTCTACCGTCCGGCTTCCTGCCTGCATCTCACGGCAGGAAAATACCCGTGTGCCCGTAAGCTCCGGAAAAACGCCCTCCACCGCATATGCAATCTGGAATCCGCTGTTCACCGGATACTTCTCACGTTCCGCATACTGTTTCCGCAGGGTTTCCGGCATATACCGGCCGGGAAGAAGTACACGGAAGGTATAATCCGTATCGCAGGCACACACCACATAATCTGCGTCCACGCGTTTCCCGTCCTCCAGCAGAATCCCTTCGGCGCTTTTATTCTTTAACAGCACCCTTTCTACGGCAGCGCGGGTGTGTACAGCACCGCCGTATGCTTTGTATTTATCTGCAATCCGCTGGGACATTGCCCTGGATCCGCCCTTGGGAATATCTCCGTTCCCCCCTGTCACCGTCCCGTAGGAGACCAAAAAGGCATACGCCTGGTATTTCTTCGGCATGTAATCTGTTATGGCGCGCCGAATCAGCGGATGACGAAAGCGCATGGCCAGTTCCTCCATGTCCATATTGCCGTATTCCTTCATCACCTTCCCCATATCTTTCATAGACATGCCAAGTTTCACAAAATCCAGAGGATTCATGGCATCCATAGGTTTTTCTACCGGAACCTCCATGGTTTCTGCCATTTTTACATAATCCATGAGTTTATGTATCTCTTTTTCATCTTCCGGCGAAAGAGCCAGAAGCTCCCTCCGGGTCCTCTCCAAATCTCTCCAGAAGGTGAGTACCTGTCCGTTCCATTTGGAAGAAAAAAACATTTCTTTCTCGTACAGTTCCACCTCATCCCCCAAAACCCCTATCTCTCTCCAAAGCTCATGAAGCCCGCTTCCTCTGCGCGTTCCCGTCAGCCAGTGGACGCAGTTATCAATGGTATAGCCCTCCCGCTTCCATCCCATACACTGTCCGCCGAGAACCGGATTTTTTTCAAAAATTTCTGTCTGGATCCCGGCCTTCTGCAAATAAATCCCGGCTGTCATCCCGGCAATTCCGCCGCCGACAATCACTGCTTTTTTCATAACGCCTTTCCCTTTCCGTACCATGTCTGCAATTCCCGGATACTGCATAATAGCACAAAAAAGTTAATTTGTAAACAGAAAAAGGGCTTTCCGATCCCTCGGAAAGCCCTGCAGAAATTCATTCGCTGTTTAATTACTCAATGATCGTAGCCACACGGCCAGAACCTACTGTACGACCACCCTCACGGATAGCGAAGGTAAGACCCTGCTCCATAGCGATGGGATGAATCAGCTCGATGGTCATCTCTACGTTGTCACCAGGCATGCACATCTCGGTTCCTGCCGGAAGGTTGCAAACGCCGGTAACGTCCGTGGTTCTGAAGTAGAACTGCGGTCTGTAGTTGTTGAAGAACGGTGTATGACGGCCGCCCTCGTCCTTGGTCAGAACGTAAACCTGAGCGGTAAACTTGGTATGGCAGGTAATGCTGCCCGGTTTTACGATAACCTGGCCTCTTTCGATCTCGGTTCTCTGAACACCGCGGAGCAGCGCACCGATGTTGTCTCCAGCCTGAG
>ERZ777305.1743-NODE-1743-length-22730-cov-10.018037_pt1 | contig 22730 bp, 20 predicted proteins | sample MGYA00374965_ERZ777305 | MGnify/ENA primary metagenome ERZ777305 (study PRJEB29328, sample SAMD00013331) | mouse gut metagenome | study: EMG produced TPA metagenomics assembly of the Metagenome analysis of fecal microbiota from mouse which was promoted... | reverse complement strand
ATACCATCAAGTGCAGGTTTGTGCCTTTTTTATGGACTAAAGTATTGATTTTTCACACTTCAGCACACCAATCGGTGTGGGAAGTTTGAGTTAGATATTATTGAAATGAACAGGAATTGTTTGGATTTTCTTTTGAAATGGCAATGTGAGCATGGAGATTTTTTGTTTTGTGTTAGGAAATGGAGATGTCCGTTATAATGAAACCATCAAGGAATTCTATGAAAGGCTATACATATCAACAGCATGTATTCGCAATGTTTTTGGCATTGATGGACACTGAACGACAAAGGTCAAAATAGAGGTTGAATCTCTGGATACAAAAAATTTTGATGATATGTATATGGAAACGGTTGGAGAGAATAAATCTTCATATAGGGTTCAGATTAAGAATTATCCGGATACGTTAATTGGCGACATTAAAATTGAAAATAGTAAAGTCGTTATTAAGAACAATGTCAACGAGTATGACAGTCCTGATACTAATGTTCTTGTAGTCAATACTGATAAGATAGTGATAGATGATAAGTTTATGGGATTATCTTGTACAAGAATCAATGATATTGTAATTATACCCTTGACTGTTGATACAATTATGGATTTAATGGATGCAATGTTTGAAAAGCCAGAACGGGAAATTCAGATTTACCATCTTGCAGAAGTTAAAACAGAAAAAGCAATTTTTCATGTGACTATTGATGAACTGCCGGAATTAATACAGCTTTCTTCTGATTTGGATAATCATACAGTCCTTTTGAGAAGTGTTCCAGATGAATTAAAAAAGGTATTACATATATCGAGGGAAAACCTGAAGTTGGCAAAAGCCATTATGTAACAGAGATGTGCAATAAATTTCCAGAAGCAATTGTTTATAGGTTTTGTGTTGATTCGCAAGACATAAATCGTAAATTACGATTGCAGTACAACACTTTTATTAAAGAATTACCGCGACATTATTAATGCAATGTATTCAAGGTATAAAGATTTTGTTTTAGATGGGATAGAATATTACGGCTATACCATAATATCTCCTGATACGGATATTATTCCGTTGTTAAAGGAAAGAGACATAAAGCAGTTTCACAATATGCAGATGGCTGATATTTAGACTTACCATTTGTAGATGTATTTGATTTGTATAATCCTGATGATATTAAAAAGAATTACTTGGAGATTATACATAATGCAATGTTTGCAAAAGTATCGAAAGGGAATTATATAGCTTATTGGTTTAATTTAATAGGGAATATCCCACTTTTACTATATAAATACCAAATAGATATACAGTGGGGCAAAATGCATAATATATTTAATGATATATTGGATTTGTCATTGGTTTATAGAGGAGATATGAGGACTGGGCAATGAAGGCGGTGGTAAAATGACGATTGAAAAATTAGAAGAATTTTTGAATGAGGGAGAGGGGTATACGCTGGAATATAAGGAAAGTGTCAATTCCTTGAGCGACAGCGTATTTGAGACGGTCAGTTCGTTTTCTAACCGTTACGGTGGATATATATTGCTTGGCATAAAGGAAGTGAAACGGGGCAATAAAAAAGTCGGAGAGGTAATCGGCGTAAATCCGGCAAAGGTTGCTGATATGAAGCAAAACTTTATAAATCTGCTCAATAATCCGCAAAAGATGGCTCCCTCTCTATACTTAAATCTTGAGGAGATAGAGTACAAGGGAATGCTTGTACTTTGGGTATATGTCCCGGTCAGTTCGCAGATTGAAATCTGTTGTGGAAAGATATATGACCGTAACGGAGATGCAGACCAGGATGTGACTACATCTGCGGATTTAGTAGCCAATATTTCTAATAGGAAATCGGCAGCATATATTGAGCGTAAGATATTTCCATATGCCACAGAAGAAGATTTGTGTATGGATTTAGTCAGGAAAGCCCGGCAGATGGCAGTCAATAAATTTAAAGATCATCCTCGGGGCAATATGACGGACATGGAGCTGTTACGAAGTGCCGGGCTTTATGAAAAAGACATGGAAAGCGGAAAAGAAGGCTTTAACATGGCGTGCATTCTCTTATTTGGGAAACCGGAAACCATTCAGTCCTGTGTGCCGGGATACAAAACAGATGCAATTTACCGTGTAGAGAACATGGATCGTTATGATGATCGCCTGATTGTGGAAAACAATTTGATGGAGAGTTATAACCTGTTAATTGACTTTATTAAGAAGCACACAGATGATAAGTTTTTCCTGATTGACGGTGTCAATGTAAGCCTGAGAACTGCCATAGCTAGAGAGATTGTCAGCAACCTGCTTGTGCTAGGGAATTCAAGAGTGCATTTCCTGCGAAGCTGATTATTGAAAAGGACAGGATATGGACGGAGAACTGGAGCAGGACACAGTGGAAGGGGAGAATCAGTCTTGAGAATTTCACTCCGTATCCAAAAAATCCAATAATAGCGAAATTTTTTGTAAACATTGGATATGCGGATTCACTTGGTTCCGGTGTCCGGAATTTGTATAAATACACGAAAATCTATTCCGATGCAGAACCGAATTTTGAGGAAGGCGATGTCTTTAGGTTGATTGTGCCTATGCGGCCTGCGGGAGCAACGTTGACAAACGATAGAAAAAGCAATGAGGTTACAGAAGTCACAGAAAAGGTTACAGATGTTACAGAAAAAAGAATTATTGAATTATTAAAAGATAACTCAAGATATAAAACTGCTGAACTTGCTGAAATGCTTGATATAAGCAGAAAAACTGTATCTATTAAGCTTAAAAAACTGAGAGAAAAAGGTATTATAGAAAGAGTGGGATCTGATAGAAAGGGATATTGGAATATTTATCTGTAACTCTCAGGGTTACAGATACTGAAGAAATGGGAAGCATCATATTTTTGAGACTTGATATTAGTAAGAATTGTGGATTTTAGAATATAGAGGAAAAGTTTACAAACACACTTGACAATCTCTCTCTGATGCAAAGGAGTATGAAGCAAAAAGTGATAGCAGTCATTTTAAGTCTGACCATGACGGCTGGCCTATTAGCAGGCTGCGGCAGTGCAGCCGGCGGAGGGGAAGAAACGGTACAGCAGGAGACTGTGCCGAAAAGCGATGAAGCGCAGGAAGCCGACAAACCGGCAGATACCGCAGGCGGGGAAAATGTGGTGATTGAGGTGCTTTCCCTGAAAACGGAAGCAGGACCGCAGGCGGCTTTTCAGGAAATGTTCGATCATTATACAGCACAACATCCCAATGTTACTTTTGAGATGCAGTCCATGTCTTCAGATGATTTTAAGACCACCATACGTGCAAGGGCTGCGGCAAATGATATGCCGGATCTTGTTACCTGGATGAAAGAGATCGAACCGGAATTTCTGCTGGACATCAACGGGGAGGCTTTTTTAGATAATCTGAACGCGGATACGGTGGCGGGAGCAAACGCGATCTATGACAATGCAGTCTATGCAATGCCCATTGATAACGGCTATATCGGTCTGTACATCTAAACGTAGGCAAATAAATAAAATTGCCTTGAGAAAGGCAGTTTTATTTTCAATCCAATACATTCATTCATAAGGTATTATTTTTTGAACTTATACATACCGTTTTAACGTATGAAAGGAGATTATTATGTCTAACTTAAACCAAAAAATCGAAAACGCTGCAAACAAGATTGAAGTTGCCGCAAATAAGGCGTGGAAAAAGCGTTCATTCCGCATTGTATCTAAATCGGTATCTGCTGCGGCAGAAATCGGACTGATGATAGGTGCTGCACATTTATCTAAAAAAGGCTATAAATCAACAGCTACTTGTCTGTTTGCTTTGGGTGCGACAGGGCTTGTTTGTGATTTGATATTTAACAGAAAATAGGAGGACACCGCTATATGATACGATACTTAAAACAATACAAATTTCTGCTTTTCCTTACCGTATTATTTACTGCTATCAGTTCTCTATCCTATGTGTTTATCGCTATCTTGTTGCAACAGGTTATGGACATTGTAGATATGGGCGGTATGGACGGCTTCATCAAAATACTACTCTTTTCTTTAGCCTACTTTGCGCTTATGGGAGTATTTATGTACCTACAATCTTTGTTCAGCAAAAAATTTGTCTGCAAGATTATGAAAGCTGTTCGTTCTAAAACCTTTATGGGAATTGAGAAACACACGATTGAGGATTACTCTAAAAACAATACCGCAGATTATTTATCTGCAATTACGAATGATGTAAAAATGATTGAGGACAATTTTTTACTTCCTCTCCTGCAAGTCATTCAATACACGATTATTTTCATAGCGTCCCTTGCTGTAATGATTTACTTCGACATTATCGTTACAGTATGCGTAATTATTGCAATCGCCATTATGCTTATCGTCCCCAGTCTGTTCGGAGGACTGCTCTCTAAACGGCAGGACAAATATTCTGATATGCTATCCTCTTTTACAAATCATGTAAAAGACCTGTTATCCGGCTTTGAAATTATCAAGTCGTACCGAATGAAAAAATATGTCCTTTCACGATTTGAAACAAGTAATGAGGACACGATAAAAGCAAAATATTCAGTTGACAAAGCGATTGCTGCAAATGAAGCGGTTTCTATGGTTCTTGCGCTTCTTGTTCAAGTTGTTGTTGTTTTTCTTTCGGCATATTTCATTATTATCGGACGTATCAGCGCAGGAGCCTTATTAGGCATGGTGCAGGTTAGCAGTAATCTTGCAAATCCGCTTTTAATCATTTTTAGTAATATTCCTAAAATCAAGAGTATAAAGCCGATTGCACAGAAGCTAAATGAATTTTCAGATTACAGAAAGCAAGACACAGATACAAAAAAATCCCCTACTTTCAATGAGATGATTTGTGTGGAGGATTTGCATTTTTCCTATGATAAAGAAAATGAAGTCATAAACGGTATTTCATTATCCATTAAAAAAGGGAAAAAATATGCCTTTGTTGGTAAAAGTGGCTGCGGAAAATCTACGCTTATCAAACTGATTGCCGGATATTATTCTGATTTCAAAGGTAATGTTCTGTATGATGAAGATAATCTTTCCATTGTGGATATTGATAAAATAACCGCCTTGTCGTCGGTCATTCATCAGAACGTTTATATGTTTGACGAAAGCATTTTAGACAATATTTGCTTACACGAAGATTACAGCAAAGAAGAATTACAATCTGCATTGTCTGATAGTGGCTTATTGCATTTCATTGAGCAAGTACCAAACGGACTTGAATATCATGTTGGGGAAAACGGTAATAACCTTTCCGGCGGGCAAAAACAACGAATTGCGGTAGCAAGAGCTTTAATTCGTAAAAAGCCGCTGTTAATTTTAGACGAGGGTACATCTGCTATTGATATGCAGACTGCGTATGACATTGAAAGTAGGTTGTTGGAAATATCCGATTTAACTTTACTTACTATTACGCACAATATGAGCAAAGATATTCTTGAACTCTACGACGAGATTATCTTTATGGCAGACGGGAAAATTATTGAACATGGTACATTTGAAACGCTTATTGCTAAACACGCTGCATTTTATGACTTTTACCAACTAAAGAAGTAAGCATTTTTAGGGGAAAGCCGCTGCCGGTTTCTTTTTTAATAACTCATAAAATTTAAAACCTGTCATTTGCTTGTCATGTTTATGTAGTATAATGTAATTGAGAGGAGATTTTTATGGAACAGAGCAGATTATTCAAGATAGTGTATCATTTATTGGAAAAAGGAAAATCAACCGCCCCAGAACTGGCTGAAAAATTTGAAGTTTCAATAAGGACAATATACCGGGATTTAGACACGATTAGTGCCGCAGGTATTCCGATTTATGCTACACAAGGAAAAGGCGGCGGTATATTCATAATGCAGGATTTTGTGTTAAATAAGTCCTTATTATCGGAACAGGAAAAAGAACAAATTTTAATGGCAAAAACAATGAAGAGGGAAGAAATATTTTTTTGTTCCTGACAGGGAACGTAGAGGAAGGAAGATATTTCTGCCGTTCATTTTTCCCGCAGGATAAAATGGATTACACAAAGAATCAGGCATCATGGACTTTGCTTTATAAGAAGAAAGTAACTCTTTCAACAGGAGAAGAAGAAATACTGTATGACAGGTTAAAAAAAGTGGATAAGGGATAGCAGAGATCACAGCATCTAAGCCAATACGGTTTAGGTGCTGTTTTTTTGCCAAAAACGGAGGTGAGGCAGCTTGAACATCAAGAAAGTGGATGACAAGCCAATGGTGATCCACACAAAGGAAAAGCCTAAAGTTCATGTAAAGGGAGCGCCTGAAACAAAAATCAAGGGCAGGAATGTCCTTACCGTGCAGCACGGTCCGAAGATTGCCGGAAGCGTGGCAGCAAACGGGAAGATAAAGTTAAAAAGGAGTTCCGTCCATGTTCCTGAAATCCTTTAGTCAGACGCAGGGGATGGTGGCTTCGGTGTATTATAACAATCTCACAAAAACGCATGGAAAAGCGTCGGAGTGTATCCAGTGTGGAAAATGTGAGAAGCACTGTCCGCAGCATTTGCCTATTCGGAAGTATCTGAAAGATGTGGCTGGGGCGTTAGAGTAATTCATTTAGAAAATAGAAATTTAGTGATTAGGACAAGGCAAGCTAATCTTGCCCGGAAGGTCAATCTGTCTTGTGTGGATTGGCCTTTTTAAGTTGCATTGTCGAAAATTGTCGGCGAGGCAAGAAAATTTTTTTGAGAAATTTTCAAAAATCTTTCCGGTTTGCCATGCCGAGATGTGTTCTGGTATTACGAGGAGGTGAAAAACCAGCCGCGCTCGAATCTGTGAACATTCTAATGCTTCGGTCATAAGTAAAGCGCAATCATGTATCGGATATTTTTCATATTGCCCTAAAGGTGGGTTCTCGTCTTTTTATGCTATACAATAAAAACGTTCAATAAATGCTTTGATTTTTGATGATGTAGTCCAGAAATATTAAGGTGACGCAAATATTTCACTCCCTTGCTTAATGTCGTTTTATATGCTATTCTATATTCGCAATGTCAAAAAATAAGTACGCACTTTTTTGACAAATACTATCTTTAAAGAAAGTACCTGTATGAGCATGGAAAATTTGAAAAACGAATTGTTTCTTTAACCGACACTCCTTTTGGCTACACGTTGTCTATGATTGGTGGAAAATGGCGGTTGGTTATTCTCTACTGGCTTGTGGAACATGAAGCAATACGTTTTAATGAATTACAACGGAAAATTGGAACAATCACCTATAAAACTTTAAGTACAGAATTAAAGGCAATGGAAGCAGATGGGCTTGTTATCCGCAAAGAATATCCGCAGATACCGCCGAAAGTTGAGTATAGCCTTTCAAGTAAAGGACGTTCATTGCTTCCAATTATGGAAAGTATGTGCCAATGGGGAACAGAAAACAGTGGAAAATCTTTTTGATTTTTTGAGTAAGGGAATGAGAGGGATTCCATAGCCTGTTATGCACATTTCCATAATGCTTGCCTTTTGCGCTTTGTTTTCTTTCATTACTATTTGTGCCGCCAGCTAAAGGCGGCGGAATGGAGATTTACATGAATAATATACCGTTCATCTTAAAGTTATCGAGTGAACAACAACTGTTTATAGAGCAGGCATTACAGGGTAAGAATATTCTTGTGGATGCTTGTATAGGCAGTGGTAAAACTACGGCGATTCAGAATCTGTGTAACGAATTGACGGGTAACAAAAGGGTTTTGTATCTGACATATAATAAGCTTCTAAAGTTAGATGCGAAAGCGAAGATAAACAAGCGAAATGTCACGGTGACGAACTATCATGGATTTGCATATATGCTTTTAAAGAGGAGTGGTGTATCCGCAGGGATTTCAGATTTGATACAGACATGTATTCGAGAAAGACCGCCTGTTGGAAAATATGATATTCTGATTATTGATGAATATCAGGATATTGAACAGGAATTGGCTGAATTGTTAAAGATGATAAAAGACGGTAATCCGGATATGCAGATCATTGCAGTCGGCGATATGGAACAAAAAATATATGACAAAACAACATTGAATGTGGAACTGTTCATGAAAGAATTCTTAGAGGATTATCTCATCTTACGATTTACCCAATGTTTTCGTTTGTCGGATGGTTTGGCATCTTTGCTGGGGAGGGTGTGGAAGAAACAGATTAAAGGAGTGAACTGCGGCTGCAAAGTTACAGAAATGACGAAGGAGGAGATCATACCGTTTTTGGCGGAGCAGACTCCGGCAGATATTTTGTGTTTAGGGGCCAGAACAGGAGCAATGTCTGATACATTAAATACATTGGAAGAATTGTATCCTCACAAATTTAATAAAAAGACAGTGTATGCAACAATATCGGATAATGATTCCATGGGGAAAACGGAACCCAAAGAAGATTCTGCAATCTTTACAACCTATGACAGCAGCAAAGGATTAGAAAGAAGAATCTGTGTTGTCTTTGATTTTACGGAAAGTTATTGGGGTGTAAGGCTGGCAAAGCCCTTGCAGTCATATGTCATTTTGAGAAACATATTCTGTGTTGCTGCCAGCAGAGGGAAAGAACATATTATTTTTGTGAAACCGGAAGATGCCATGTTGTCAGAAAAAACGCTTTCAACATATATTGCAGCAGATCAGAAGCTGGATGATGTGGATATCAGTGAAATGTTTGATTTCAAGTATAAAGAAGATATTGAGGAGTGCTTTTTGCAGTTAAAGATCAGTAAGATGCCCTCAGAAGATGATTACGTGATAGAAGTGAAAAGTACGGATGGCCTCATAGATTTATCTCCTTGTATTGGAATATATCAGGAAGCTGTCTTTTTTGACAAGTATCAGATAGAGGCAGCCATAAAGTTAAAGATTTTATTAAATCCGGAATTGGACAGGCTGTATACGGAATCTATAAGAAACAGTTCTTTAGATGAAAAGATATTGTTTCTGGTTTCGCTCGAGACGAAACAGAAAAGGTATCGAAAACAAGTGACGGTTCCCTTTGTCAGTGAAATGGAAAGCCAATTGATAAAGGCACGGCTGAGAACCAGATTGAACGGCGATGAGGATGCGCAGACGGCGTGTCAGATTGATTTTGGAAATCAGGGAAACGGAGCGCTCAGGTTTTCTGCCAGGGGATTTGCTGATGTAGTTAAGGACGGTATTGTATATGAATTAAAATTTGTATCGGAATTAACACATGAACATTTCTTACAGTGCGCCAGCTATATGGTTGCCATGAACTTACAAAAAGGTATTCTGTGGAATACGAGAGACAATACTTTATATGAAATAAATGTGCCGGACAGGCAGAAGTTTATGAATGCGGTTGCAAAAGCTGTGACTAAAGGGGTGATAGAAAGGTATTATGAGCCTGGTTTGTCCCAGGAGAAAGCAGGAGGAATTGGGGCAGAGAAGTTCGCAGTGATAGACACGGAGACAAACTGGAATGATGAGGTAATGTCAATCGGCGTAGTAGTAGCGGATGTAAAAACCATGGAAAAAATGGATTCTGTATATTACATAATCGATCCGGCATACAAAGTGGGCGGAATGTATGCAGATGAGTTGAGATTGGATAAGAAAAGGGTCCGCGTTACCAATAGAAGGCAGGCATTAGAAGAAATACAACAATGGTTAGCGGCTTATCATGTACAGAAACTTTTTGCATATAATGCGTCCTTTGACAGAAATCACCTGCCGGAATTTTCTGAGTTTGCATGGTACGATATTATGCGATTGGCGTCATATCGTCAATATAACAGTTCCATACCAAGCACTGCGAAATGTTTTAGAACCGGAAGAATGAAATGTGGATATGGTGTTGAAAATATATTGAAAATGCTCAGCAATGATAAGGGATATAGTGAGACACACAATGCTGTTTTGGATGCAGAGGACGAACTTCGCATTATGCAGTTACTGGGACATGAGATAAGCAGATATGATGCGGCACGGATAAAGTCGTCTGCTGGTTGTGTCTGTAAACGGTAGGCGGCAGAAAGGAATAGGATTCATATGGTTCTGGGAGTGACGGTTGGGGTCAGTATCATACGGAATGTGATGGAGATTATACAGTGCTGCGTACTGTTTCTGATTATGGACAAGCCGCGCTATGCATGGAAGAAAACGATCAGTATTTATGCGGTATTTATTGGATTGTGCACTGTGGTTTCGACCATTTGGGTGCTGAAACATCCGCAGAGTTATGGCAAACTGATTACCGTATCTTTTTTTATCCTTGCATTTATTTTCTTCATCTGTATGAGTAAGTGCAGTATTGCCCAGGTACTTTACAATATTTCCCTGCTGGTGTTTGTGCTGCTGTGGGGGATAGGCATGGGAGTACGGGGGGCGATGCTCTTTTTCAATGGGAATATATGGGCGGATATTTTGATCCGGTTCTTCTATTTCTTGCTCGTGGTATGGTTATATTGTAAATATTATAGAAAAGCATATCTGGAAATAGCAGAATATCTGGAATCACGATGGAAATGGATGGCAGCAGTGGCTCTGGCAGGAGATATTTTGTTTATTTATTGTTCGATTTACCCGCAGCATGTCATGGTCAGAGGATTACGTGACAGGATCATCTCATGCGGAATCGCTGTCATATTGTTTGCAACGCATATCATTATGCTCCGGGCGATTTATGCCATGCGCAATGAGTTGAAAGTAAAGGAAGAGATGGAATACTCGCGGCTCAACAATGCTTATCTTGAGCGTTCTCTGGTCATGATTGAAGAAAAAGTCGAACAGGCGGACCGGGCCAGACATGACGCAAGGCATCATGATCTGGTGATTATGGAATATGCCAGAAGGGGTGCCCTGGAAGAACTTCTGCATTATATGGAAGAAAAGGCAGAGACGGAAGAAATGGAAACTCCGGTACGTTTTTGTGAGAATAAGACAGTCAACAGTATTCTGTCTGCTTATGTGCAGAAGGCAAAGCAGGCTGGGATTAAGATGACAGTGGATGCAGCAGTCAGTCAGGACATCGGAATCAAGGATATTGATTTTACGGCAATCCTGGGAAATGCATTGGAGAATGCAGTGCATGGCTGCATCAAAGCGGGGGAAGCAGAGCCGTTTATTGATGTGAAGATACAGATGAAAAATAATAAATTGGCAATCACTGTCAGTAACGCATGCCATGGTGAGGTAGTATTTGAAAACGGGATTCCGCAGTCGGAAAAGAGCGGTATTGGGGTTAAGAGTATGATGCGCAGCGCGGATAAATATGATGGGCAATTGGATTTTCAGTGTGTGGATCATGTTTTTAAGGTACGCATTGTGCTGAAAACTCCCTAGGCAGGTAAGCGGCACAGACACGCTTTAAGGCGTGCCTGTGCTGTTCTGATATAGTGGGCCATATGTCCTGCATGCCAGAAAATCTGCGGCTTCCAGGTTCTGTGTACCGAATCCGGCAAAACTATGAGGACGATAAATATCGCAGTCCGGAATATTATGCATGGAAACCGGTATGCGGAGCATAGAAGCGAGCGTTATGAGATCCTGGCCCACATGACCATATAGGCAGGCAGCATGGTTGGCACCCCAATGGGACATCACGGAGTAGACGCTGTCAAAAGCGTTGCTGCCGGTGAGCTTTGGAACAAACCAGGTGGTAGGCCATGTGGGGTCCGTACCTTCATCAAGAATCTTATGGACATGTTCGGGCAGGACTATGCTATATCCTTCGGCAAGCTGTAATACAGGACCGATGCCCTCTATGAGATTAACCCGTACCATGGTCAGGGGCATTTTCCCGCTTGTGTAAAAGTGGGAGGAAAAGCCGCCGCCGCGGAACTGGCACAGTTCGGCAGGGCACCAGTCGGTTGCCTGCAGGCAGGCTTGGATGTCCTGTGCAGACATGTCCCACCAGGGTTTCATGATACTGCTGCCGTCAGGATTCTTGACGGCACCGGCAGCATCCAGGCATGCAGAACCAGAATTGATCAGATGGATAAAGCCGTTAGACGCATCGGCATCCGGTATCCATCCGGTAGTTTGTTCTACGGCTTCGGGACTCCAATAGGTGCGGACATCGGCGAAAAGGCTGGCGCAGCCTGTGAGAAGATTTCCAAAGAGCATGGATATCCCATTCAGATTATCATTTTCCGTGGCAAGGATAAGGGGCTGCTTCTTACCGTTCCAGTCAAACGTGGAGTTGAGAATGGCTTCTGTAAAATCACCATTGGGTTTCCAGTCAGTCCACATCCTTTGGCCTTGAAAACCGCCAAGAATACCGTTGCGTCCTAAAGATTCCTCTTTCCAGCCGATAGCGGCGAGCTTCTCGTTACCGTTTATGATATCTTTGATGATTAATGTCATTTTGGCAATAAATTCCCATTCCTTGTCTTTTTGTGCTCTGGTATGGGCTCTTTCCGGCGGGTTTACATCTCTTCCCTCAGGGCAGTTCTTTCTGATCCAGGATAGTGCTTTCTCGTATTCTTCCCGGTCATAGATTTCCAGACTTTCACGTCTCAGGATTTCGGTCATATCCACCCACTCTGTCCGCATGCCGAGATATTTCCGGTAAAAATCCGTATCGCAGTAAGAACCGATGATGCCCATGGATACAGAGCCGATGTTTACGTAGGATCTGTTGTAGAGTTGTCCCACGACGAGAGAACACCTGGCAAAGCGCAGAATTTTTTCTTTCACATCCGGGGGAATGGTATTGTCCTCCATGGTCTGGACGTCCTTTCCATAGATGGAGAAGCAGGGAAGCCCCATCTGTCCATAGGCAGCCATGGCGCAGGCAAGATATACGGCTCCTGGGCGTTTGGTTGCATTAAAGCCCCAGATGGCTTTTATCGTGCGGGGGTTCATGTCTAAGGTTTCACTGCCGTAACACCAACTGGGCGTTACCGTTAAGGTGGCGCAGACAGATTGGGAAGAGAATTCTTCTTCGCATCTTGCGGCTTCTTCCCCACCGCCGATGCTTCCTGAAAAGATAATGCAGCGGGCAGGTGTTCCGTCTGCATAGTGAAGGGTTGATTCGATGAGTCTTTGGGCCTGTTCGGCCATGATTCTTGTTTTTTCTTCCAGGGCTTCCCGGATGCCGAGAAGTCTTGCATCCACAACAGGGCGGATGCCGATAAGAGGGTATGTTTTCATAAGTATCTCCCTTTCAATTTTAGTTATGTTGATATTCTAAGATGCCGGTTAGTGGTTGGTGTAATCGGAATAAGGGCCGCTGAATACGTGTTTGAGAAAAGATAAGGAAGAAGCGGCATCCTCGTTCAATTGTCTTTCGTCTGCATTATGGCTTAAATCCCGCCAGATCCGGATATCACGGCCTACGGAGCCGCCCTGCATGACAAAGGGCTCCATGACCACTGCCTTATCATAGTGGATGGTTCTGAGAGCACGTCCGATGCCGGACCAGTCCAGGCTGCCTTTGCCGGGCAGACGGCGGTTGTTTTCACCAACATGGAAGTGTCCCAGCTGTGCCCCGGCGGCACATATGGCATCCGTAATACTGTCCTCTTCGATGTTCATGTGAAAGGTATCAAGCGTTTGATAATTATACAGCACAACATCCCAATGTTACTTTTGAGATGCAGTCCATGTCTTCAGATGATTTTAAGACCACCATACGTGCAAGGGCTGCGGCAAATGATATGCCGGATCTTGTTACCTGGATGAAAGAGATCGAACCGGAATTTCTGCTGGACATCAACGGGGAGGCTTTTTTAGATAATCTGAACGCGGATACGGTGGCGGGAGCAAACGCGATCTATGACAATGCAGTCTATGCAATGCCCATTGATAACGGCTATATCGGTCTGTATTATAATAAGGATGTTTTGGCAGCCAATCATATTGAGATTCCATCCACTTACAGTGAGCTGGTGGCTGCCTGCGAGACACTGCAGGCCAATGGTGTGACTCCTTTTGCATCCAGTCTCAGCGATCTGTCGGTGCCGTATATGTCATTGATTGCTTTGTTTGCGGAAACGGTATATGCACCGGATTCTGACTGGAGCACAAAGAGGGATGCAGGGGAAGTGACGATCAAAGAAGATGCCGGCTGGAAGCAGGCCTTTGATATTCTGACAGATGTGGTCTATCAATACAGCAATCCGGATATGGCGTATAACCAGTCCTATGATGATTGCGCCGCCTTGATTGCAAATGGGGAAACCGCATTTTATGGAAACGGTTCATGGGCTTTATCGGCCATCAGAGATGTCAATCCGGACGCCAATATCGGTCTGATGGCGTTCCCTGTATCGGACAATGTACAGGACAGTAAACTGCTCTGCTTCCCGGACACCTCTTTGTCCATCTGTGCGGGTACAGAACATACGGATATTGTCAAAGATTTTCTTGCCTATGTGGCAACAGAAGAAGCGGGGGCAATATGGGCAGAGAATGTGAAAGTTTCCTCAGCGGTGAACGGGGTGAACGTGGACTATGATCCCATTGCTGCAGATGTAGATCATTATTTGTCTGAGAACCTGTTTACTCCTTACGGAGACCGTGTGTTGAGGAGCGTGTTTACGGATAAGCTGTGGGAGACATTTTCTTATTATATGCTGGGTGAGAGTGATTGGGACACCCTGGCAGAGGATTTGGATACGTATTGGGATAAAGCAAGGGATGGAGAGTGATTTACAGAATGGAGAACTCCCACATACAATAAGGTGATTATTTTATGAAAAATAAGAAAATAAGAGATCATGTGTTTTATGGGGTGCTTTTACTGCCGGCAATTCTATTGTTTCTGTTCTTTTTCATCATTCCGGTGGTACAGAGTATGTGGCTGTCTTTCACGGATTCTTACGGGATGAAGACAAGTTATCAATTTGTAGGGTTAGAGAATTACAAAGAGGCATTTGGGGATCGGAGTTTTACAAAGACCATTTCCAATACCATACAGTATGCAGCCATTACGGTTGTACTGGGCAATTTGCTGTCCCTTGTGCTTGCGCTCCTGCTGGACGCAAAAATCAGATGCAGGAATCTGTTCAGGACCTTTTTCTTTATCCCGAACATCATGAGCCTTTTGGTAGTGGGATATATATGGAGTTTTGTGTATAAACAGGTGCTTCCGGACATTTTCGCAACGCTTAACCTGGGTAAAATCGCTGTACTGGGTAATAAGGATACCGTTGTGTGGGCACTGGCGGCAGTAGGGATCTGGAATTGCGCAGGGTACTATATGGTTATCTATATAGCAGCCCTACAGGGGATAGCAGAGGATATTGTGGAGGCGGCAAGGATAGACGGCGCAAGTATGCGGCAAGTGCTGCGGTACGTAAAACTGCCGCTGATTTCCCCTACCATCCTCACCTGTGTGATCTTATCCGTATCATCCCATATGAAGGTGTTTGAGCTGCCTTACACAATGACTTCGGGAGGGCCCGTGGGCGCCTCCAGTACCATGGTGTATAAGATTTATATGACCGCGTTTAATGCCAACCGTAACGGATATGCCGCGGCACAGTCCATCGTATTGTTTGTAATGATCGGGCTGATCAGCCTGGTGCTCAATGATATTATGGGAAGAAGGGAGAAGAAGCTTAGATGATGAAAAGAAAAGCAGGAAATGCCCTGGCGTCAATCGCTGTCTGGCTGATGGCAGTCATCTTTATGGCACCTTTACTCCTTGTGGTCATTAATTCGTTTAAGACAAAGGGTGAAATTATGACTTCGGCGATAGCCATGCCGGAAACCCTTTATATGGAAAATTTCAGGACGATTTTGACGGATGATCATTTCGGGATTTCCTTTCTGTTCAGTATCGGTATCGTGACTGTTACGACTTCCCTTACCGTATTGGTGGCGGCAGTCACAGGTTATGCCCTGGCAAGGTGGGAGAGCTTCCTGTGCCGTATATTGGTGGTGATCATCATGTCAACACTTTTCGTGCCATTTCAGGTTTATATGGTTGCACTCATTGTTGTTGTCCGTGATATCGGTCTGATCAATCATATCGCAGGTCTGGTGATGGTGTATATAGCCCTTGGGATGCCGGTTCCCATCTTTCTATGCCGCAGTTATTGTGTGGGCATGTCCAGGGAAATCGAGGAAGCTGCTGTCATTGACGGCTGTTCAAAAGGGAAGATGGTATGGATCATAGTCCTTCCGCTGATGAAACCGATCCTGGCGACAGTGGCTGTACTGAATGCGCTGTGGGTGTGGGGAGAATTCCTGGTGGCATTTCTTGTATACGGAAACGGCAAGCCGATGACACTGCCATTGTCACAAAGATATTTTTATGGCACGTATTCTAACCAGTGGAACCTGATTCTGACAAATTTTCTGATATCCAGTATACCTGTCGTTTTATTTTATATACTGATGCAGAAGCATATCATAAAAGGGGTAGCAGCAGGAGCAGTCAAGGGGTAGGCGGTGCAGGCGATCCGCGCTGTTTGCATAAGAGTGCATGTATTTAATATTTTTCTTCCTTTTCTGATATATATTCCGGTTAAGAAACACTAAAATAAGGAAACAGAAAAGAGCTGCCGGTACAGACAGGAGCTTTTGAGAGTATTAAATATAGCATACAGGGGGCACTGCATATGGGTGAGATTCGTTTTTGGGACAAGGATGGTACTTTTTTATTGGATCAGCCGGAGAATTATAGCTATCTGTACTTTCCGATTGCCGGGGAACAGGGATTGAAGAGTTCTGTAACACCGAATTTAGGCGGGGACAGTAAGCTTGATCAGGAAACGTTCCTGTTGGAGCCTGTAAGTTCGGAAAATCTGCATAACAACAGATCGACAAGGAATTTCTGGTGTATTGTGGGGGAATCCGGATGCTGGTCTGCAACAGGGGCGTCTGCGGAAGCGGAGGATAAGAAATTTACCGGGGAGCAGGATGAAAGTACATTGACGGCAGGATTCATGTGGCATACCGTGAAAAGAAGTTCGAAGAAATACAAACTGGAAGCGGAGATTACTTCTTTTGTTCCGGTGAACGATAATGTGGAGATTATGCATGTGGTACTGCGCAATATAGGGGAGACAGCACAGAAAGTCGTGCCGGTTGCCGCTGTCCCGATTTATGGAAGAAGCGCTGATAATATCAGGGATCACAGAAACGTTACATCAATGCTGCATAGAATACATACAAAGCAGAGCAGCATTATGGTCAAACCTACCATGTCTTTTGATGAGAAGGGGCATCGAAGAAATGAGCAGATTTATTTTGCGGCAGGGGCACAGGGAGACGGCAAAGCTCCGCACTCCTTTTATCCGACGGTAGATTCCTTTATAGGGGAGGGAGGCACGTTTACGCATCCGGAGGCAGTTTACCGGAACAAAGCAGGCCTGCCCGCAGGAATGGAAATTGCCGGCAGGGAGGCTGTGGGAGGTATACGTTTTGAACAGGTAACGCTTAAAAAAGATGAGACCGCAGAATATGTGATCATCATGGGAATTGCGAAACGGGAGGAAGCGGTAGAGGAGCTTATCTCAGACTATGATTCTTCTGTGAAGGTAACACAGGCTTTAGAGCGGGTAAAGGCACACTGGCAGAATAAGGTGAATGTCAGATATCATACAGGGGATGAGCGTTTTGATCTGTTCCTGCGGTGGGTGAGTTTTCAGCCCTTTTTGAGGCGGCTTTACGGATGTTCCTTCCTGCCGCATCACGACTATGGGAGAGGCGGAAGAGGATGGAGGGATCTGTGGCAGGACTGCCTGTCTCTTCTGCTGATGGAACCGGGGGATGTACGCAGGATGATTGTCAGCAATTATGGAGGAGTCCGGATTGACGGAACCAACGCAACGATCATAGGCAGTAAGCCGGGAGAGTTTATTGCGGACAGAAACGGTATCAGCCGTGTCTGGATGGATCATGCGGTCTGGCCTTTTATGACCACAAAGCTTTATCTTGACCAGACCGGAGATCTGGAAGTTTTGTTGGAGAGCGTGCAGTACTTTAAAGATGCGCAGACGGAAAGAGGAACGCAGATTGACAATGACTGGAATGAAAGTTATGGTATGCGGCAGAAAACATCTGCCGGCAGCATATATGCCGGAACCATTCTGGAGCATCTTCTGGTAGAGCATCTGTGTGCATTTTATGAAGTGGGAGAACACAATGAAATGCGTCTGCGGGGGGCGGACTGGAATGACGCGCTGGATATGGCTGCGGATCACGGTGAGAGTGTGGCTTTTACCTGTGCGTACGCAGGGAACCTGAGACAGCTTGCAGCCTGTCTGTGTCTTATGAGAGACAGATTGTCCTGTATGCAAATAGAGATTTTGGAAGAACTGGGGGTTCTGCTGAAAGATGATGTGGAAGTTTATGAAAGCCCAGAGGCCAAACAGGAAGTTTTGAGGGAATATACAGATTTGTGCAGGCATACTGTCAGCGGCAGGAAGACAGAGGTGCCAGTGGATCGTCTGATTGAGAATCTGCTCCATAAGGCAGACTGGCTTATGGAGCACATCCGTAAGACGGAATGGATTCAGGGAAAAGAGGATGAGGGTTGGTTTAACAGCTATTATGACAATCATAAAAATGCGGTGGAAGGTATCTCAGAAAAGGGTGTCCGCATGATGTTGACCGGACAGGTTTTTGCTATTATGAGCGGAACTGCCTCAGACGATCAGATCCGCCGGATCTGTAAAAGCGCTGACCACTATCTGTATGATGCCGCCATTGGCGGATATCGGTTGAACACAGACTTTAAGGAATTAAAGTTTGATATGGGAAGAATGTTTGGATTTGCCTATGGAGAGAAAGAAAATGGGGCCGTATTTTCCCATATGACAGTGATGTATGCAAATGCGCTTTATAAGAGGGGCTATGTAAAAGAAGGATATAAGGCGCTCCGGACATTGGCAGATACAGCGCTTGCTTTTAATACAAGCAAAATCTATCCGGGCATTCCGGAGTATTTTAACAGTGAGGGGCGGGGGATGTATCACTATCTCACGGGCGCCGCAAGCTGGTACATGATGACCATGATGACAGAAGTATTCGGAGTGCACGGGGAAGCGGGCGACATGGTGATCAGGCCGAAGCTTTTAAAGGAGCAGTTTGATGAAAACAAAACGGCTTCCATCAGAATGTTTTTTGCCGGAAAAGAGTTTGCTGTCAGCTTTCAAAACAGGGAAGGGCTGGAATATGGGACATACAAAATCGGCAGAGCTGAATGTGACGGTACAGCGATACAGAATGTAGACGATAAAGAGATGATAATCGAACGAAATACAATTCTTGCCATGAAAAACGGACTGCACAATATAATCGTAGAGCTGGTTTCGGCTTAAAAAGCAGAATGCTTTTTGATTAAATTACCATGAGGCATGATAATAGTGATCGCGGTATTTTTTAGGAGTTACGCCGACCATTTTCTTAAAAGTCTGGATAAAGTGGCTCTGTGAAGAAAAGGCGAGATAATTTGCGATTTCAATCAGACTATAATCGGAATATCTAAGCAGATGCTGTGCCTTTTCGATTTTCATTTCGCAAATATAATCGCTGATGGAAACGTTAAGCTCCTTCTTAAAAAGTCTGGAAAGATAGCTGGGTGAAAGATTTGTGTGCAGGGCAAGTTCGTCTACCGTGATGCGGTGGGTGATGTTGCTGTAAATATAGTCCATGCAAAGGACGACTGGCTTGGACAGAATATTGTTCTTCTTTACCAGACTCATTTTTCTCGTATAATCGAGAGCCATCTGCATATGAAGTTTGGAGATGGCGTCAATGGAGGTGCAGCTGTCCATCTTCAAAATATAGAAATCACTGAGGCGGAATGCCTGCTCTAATTCCATGCCTGCCGTTACGCATCGTCTGGTAATCATAGCGACTGTGACAACAAAATGATATTTTATATTCGTCAGAGGATTTGTAGAGAGAATGCCCATGCCATCCGGATTGATAAAAGCATTCTCTCTACAGTTTTTTTCAACAAAATCCATGTCCCCTGAACTGACTGCCTGTAAAAAGGAATATTCATCATCCAAGGGGCGGTGTTTAAGGGATTCTTCACTTTTTCTTAATTCTTCCTGAAACCATTCATGTCGTAAATTCATATTTTCTCCGTATCATTCCGTGGTTGCGGCTGCTGTATCAGTTCTTCAATGCAGTAGGGTACTCTGCGTCAATTGTATCATGAATCTGACATTTTTGTATATAACCTTGTATATCAAAATATAATATCATCCTATAATTTTGAAAAAGTAAAGGAGGATGGGAATGAGGTTTGGATATTTTGATGATGAGAAACGTGAATATGTGATTGAGCGGCCGGATACGCCGCAGCCATGGGCAAACTATCTTGGCTCTCCGGAGTATGGCGCTGTCATTTCCAATAATGCCGGTGGGTATAGTTTTGCCAGATCTGGTGCTAACGGAAGGATTTTACGCTATATCTTTAATCAGTTCGACCAACCGGGCCGCTATATTTATATTCGTGACAATGAGAGTAAAGACTATTGGTCTGCTTCGTGGCAGCCGGTAGGAAAGGATCTTGCAGCGTATAAAAGTGAGTGCCGTCATGGAACAGCATACACCAGAATGACAGCTGATTACAGTGAGATCCATTCTGAGGTTTTATATTATGTACCGCTTGATAAGGAGTATGAGGTTTGGAATCTTCGGCTGACGAACCGGTCTGGGGAAGCAAGGAATCTGACGATTACAGGATATGCGGAGTTTACCAATGTGAATCATTATGAAAACGATCAGGTGAACCTGCAGTATTCTCAGTTTGTCACCAGAACCATTTTTAACAAGAATCGTATCTGCCAACGGATTCATGGGAATCTGGATACGCTGGAGGAGGGTAAGGACGTAGATGAAAAGATTGTGATTGAACGCTTTTTTGGCATGACCGGAGCAGAGGTTTCTTCATACTGCGGAGACAGAGAGATATTTTTAGGAAGATATCACGGTTATGGTAATCCGCAGGGGGTGACTGGCGGAGATCTCGGCGGAGCGCTCAATTATAATGAAAATGGGTGCGGCGCTCTTGCCGCGCGGATTTTTCTGGCACCGGGCGAGACTAAGAATATAGCGTTTGTCCTTGGTATGAAGGCAGACGCGCAGGCGGAGCAGATTCTGGATCGTTACGGTAATCCGGAAGAGATCTGTCAGAAGGAATGGGAGGAACTGGTCAACTGCTGGCACGAGAGATTTTCTCATTTTCAGGTGAAAACGCCCAGCTCAGAATTTGATACCATGATCAACACATGGAATGCCTATAACTGTTTTATGACATTTATCTGGTCACGGGCGGCTTCCTTTATCTATTGCGGTCTCCGTAACGGGTATGGGTATCGGGATACCGTGCAGGATATTCAGGGGGTGATCCATTTGGCTCCTGAGATGGCTGTGGAAAAGATCCGTTTTATGCTTTCTGCCCAGGTGGATCATGGCGCAGGCCTGCCTCTTGTGAAATTTACGCACAATGCGGGACATGAGGACACCCCGGAGGACTCCTCTTATGTGCAGGCAACGGGGCATCCGGCATATCGTGCAGATGATGCACTGTGGTTGTTTCCAACAGTCTATAAATATGTTTCGGAGGCGGGAGATCTTTCTTTTATCGATGAGGTGATTCCGTTTGCCAATAAGGATGAGGGAACGGTATATGAGCATTTAAAACGTGCCATAGATTTTTCGGCAAAGCATCTGGGGATACATGGGATGCCTGCCGGGTTGTATGCGGATTGGAATGACTGCCTGCGGCTTGGTAAGGAGGGGGAATCTACCTTTGTGGCACTGCAGTATTATCTTGCGATGACGATTATGAAGCAGTTTGCAGAGTATAAACAGGACAGAGACTATATCTTTGCTCTGGAGGAGAGCCAGAAAAAGCTGGAAAAGATTATACAGCAACTGTGTTGGGATGAGGACAGATTTATCCGGGGATTTACGCAAAAAGGCGAAGTCATCGGGAAATCTGCCGATGCTGAGGCAAATATGTGGCTGAATCCTCAAAGCTGGGCGGTCATCAGCGGGCTTGCCACAGAAGAACAGGCAGACACAGTGCTGCACACGGTATTTGCGAGACTGAATACGGCGTATGGGGCAATCTTGATGGATCCGCCTTATCACAGTCATGCATTTGACGGCGCGCTTGCGGTAATCTACAATCCGGGGACAAAGGAAAATGCGGGTATTTTTTCACAGTCACAAGGATGGCTCATTCTTGCGGAGGCTCTGCGGGGACATGGGGAACGTGCTTTTACATATTTTATGGAAAATGCTCCGGCAGCCCAGAATGACCGTGCAGAGATCCGCAGGCTGGAGCCATATTGCTACGGTCAGTTTACGGAAGGAAAAGACAGCCCCCATTTTGGACGTTCCCATGTGCACTGGCTGACAGGAACGGCGTCTACGATTATGGTGGGATGTGTGGAAGGAATCCTGGGGATGCGTCCCGATTTCTACGGGCTTAAGATTGCGCCTTCCGTTCCGAAGAGTTGGGAGTATTTTGAAATAGACAAAGACTTCAGGGGAAACCATCTGCATATCGTGGTCAAAAACCCCGGGCATGCAGAATCAGGATGCAGGAGGCTTACGGTCAATGGGAAAGAAATGAAAGGCAATTATATTCCTGCGGAGGTATTGGAAGAACAGTCGGAAATTGAGCTGATCATGTCATAAATGCAGGTTGCGGCATGAAAATGACATTTTTACAATTAATTTTATATATCGTGATGAATAAAAGGGATATGGTATTACTGTAAAAGATGCAACGGAAATTTTACATTCCGGAAAACAATTTATTGTATAGGACAATATGAAGTGACCCCACATTTGTAGCAACGTGGATTTACCTGTATACT